>Ga0070668_100001236_pt1 | contig 18196 bp, 13 predicted proteins | sample KBSS43metaG_FD_64661 | JGI IMG/M metagenome (GOLD analysis project Ga0070668, IMG submission 64661) | Switchgrass rhizosphere microbial communities from Kellogg Biological Station, Michigan, USA - KBS S4-3 metaG | ecosystem: Host-associated > Plants > Roots > Rhizosphere > Soil ... | reverse complement strand
CGACCCGGCGTTTCCTGAGCTCGGTCACTGCCGACGGCGCCGCCCTGCGCCAGCGCGAACGGCGATAGTCTCCAGATCCCGAATCCCGAATCCCGGATCCCGAATCTCGGATCTCGAACCTCGAATCTCGCAGCCTAACCTACGACCCGTACTTCACGCTGCACCCGTACGGCTGCGAGGTCGGCACGCTGACCGGCTTGCCGTCCTTGAGTTCGGCCAGCGCCTGACGCACGTACTGGGTCGCCTTGGGCAGGTCGTCCTTGTCCGTGCTCGGGATCGAGTCGATGCCGCCCATGTAGCGCACGACGCCGGCCGGGTCGATGACATACATGTGCGGCGTCGTGCGCGCGGCGTACAGGTGTCCGGCCGTTCCGTTCGGATCGAGCACGTACGCGGTCTGCTTCGCGGCGACCTTGCCGACGTAGGCGTTCGCCGCCGCCCCATCCATGCTGCCCTCCTTGCCCGGCGCCGCGGAATTGATCGTCAGCCAGACTACGCCGGACGCGACCGCGTCGGCCTGTTGCCGCTGCATGTTGCCGGAATAGTGCTTGGCGACGAACGGGCATTGCGGATTGTTCCACTCGAGCACGACCGTCTTGCCCTTGTACTGCGACAGCGACTGCGGCTTGCCGTTGCTGTCGGTCAGCGTGAAATCCGGCGCCGCCTCACCGACCGCGACCTTCGCCAGCGCCGGCGCCGGCGCAGCGAACGCGCCGAGCAGCAATGCCGCCACGACCACGCGAAAAAAAAGCTGTTTCATCTTCGACTCCTTCTCAATGTCCGGGGGAAACTCAGTGTCGTGGAGAACCCGCTTCGGCGCCGGCGAATGGAACCGTCACGCTGCGTGCTGCCTCGCCGGCCCGCCCGCCATCGACGATCAGCAGGTCCAGCGCGGCTGGCGGCGCCGAGAAGTACTCGCTTCTGGCGAAGTCGAACGTCACGCTGTCGCCGTCACGGCGTGCACGCGGCCGCTCGTAGCCGACGACCTGGCGCTGGACGACGAATGCGTCGAGCTGATCGGTTGACGGCAGGTCCGCGCCACTCAGAGCGACTTCGATGCGATCGCCGGCAAGCCGGGCGCTGCCGCTCCACGCGCTCGGCAGCGGCTGTGCGGCGCGGGCCGCGGCAAACACGTGCTGCCAGCGGCTGTGCGTCACGGCCGTTGCGGCGATCGGCAGCGACAGCTTGAGCGTCGCCTTGCCCGGAATGCATTGCTCGCGGCACACGAGCCACTTGGCGTCGACGCTTACGTGCGCGATCGAGCCGCGCTTCGCCGTCGGCGCAACCTCGAGCGCGACCGGCAGCAGCGCCTTGCCGGAGTAGCCGAAATTCGACAGGGTGCCGACATCGAAACGCTGCGGCGTGGGCCATGCGATCTCGTCCGCCTGCAAATACGCGGGCAAGTGCCACGCGAGTTTCGTCGGCAGGCCCGAATCGCCGGGGTTGATCCAGTAGGTATGCCAATGCGGTTCGTGCACGAGGCGCAGGCCCAGCCATGCGCGTTGGCCCGGGACCAGCGCATTCTTCTCGCTGATCAGCGCGACGCGGACGTGCTCGGTTTGTACCGGCGCGGCGACGCTTTCGGCGCAGGTCGCGATCGCGCCGATCAGAATCATGCCGCTCAGAATCGCGCCGATTCGGATCGCGCCGATCAGGGACCGCGCGAGGCACAAACCGGATGCGAATCGTGGGCTCATCACTGCGTATGACCTTCGTCGGCGAAAAAAATTCAGCGTTCGCGACACCCCGCGACCGGCGAGTAGTCCCGGGCGTGAGCGCGCAATCGTGGCTGCCCTCGCCGGCAGGCGCAACCGCCTGCCCGGAGCCAATAACGAGCGGGGTGTGGCAGGCCGGCCCCTGGACATCGCTGACGTTTCGCCCTTTTGGCACATGAACGGCGTCCCCACATTGCGTAGCATCCGCTCCCGGGTCGATGAGAGAGACACACTCCATGGTCAAGTTGCTGCTCTGGCTGCTGTTGCTGGTCTTCTGCTGGCCGTTGGCGCTGCTCGCACTCGTGCTCTATCCGGTCGTCTGGCTGCTGACGCTGCCGTTCCGTCTGGTTGGCATCGCGCTCGAAGGCGTGTTCGAATTGCTGCGCGCGATCGTGATGCTGCCGGCGCGCGTACTCGGCGCAAGGCCGGCGACGCGTTGATCGACCCGCGCCACGGCAGTGGGCTGGCGCTATGAGCGACAAGCCGTACTCCGCGGCCTGCGAGCGCAACCGCGATCCGATTCTCGACGTGTTGCGCGTGCATTTCGCCGACCGGTACCACGTGCTGGAAGTCGGCAGCGGCACCGGACAACACGCCGTGCACTTCGCCGCGGCGCTGCCGCGCCTGATCTGGCAGACCTCCGATCGCGCCGAGAATCTACCCGGAATCGACCAATGGCTCGCCGAGGCCGCGCTCGCAAACACGCCGCCGCCGCGCGTGTTCGACGTGACGCAGTCGATCTGGCCGCCGGGGCCGTACGACGCCGTATTCAGCGCAAACACGTTGCACATCATGGCGTGGAGCGAAGTCGAGGCGCTGTTCGCGGGCTTGCCGGCCGTCACGAACGCCGGCGCGAAGCTCGTGATCTACGGGCCGTTCAACTACGACGGCCGCTTCACGAGCCCGAGCAATGCCGCGTTTGACGCGTCGCTGAAACAGCGCGCGCCGCACATGGGCATCCGCGACGCGGCCGCGGTCGACGCACTGGCGCACGCGGCCGGCTTCGAACTGCTGGACGATGTCGCTCTGCCGGCGAACAACCGCTGCCGGATCTGGCAGCGCCGCTGAATTTCCGAAACGACCCGTAGACCAGACGGCGCCGCGTCCCCGGTGGCCGGCGAGGCCATGACTTCCGGCCTGTTGCATTCGCAGCGGTTATCTACTACAAATGTAGTACGACAACTGTAGAAGAGCGCCGGGATGGATCAGGAAATTGATCAGGGAATGCTGGATCAAGGGCGAGACGTCGCGCTGAGCGACCTGCAGATCGCGTTGATGCGCGTGCTGTGGCGGCGCGAGGAGGCCAGTGTCGCCGACATCGCGGCGGTGCTCGGCGAGGAACGCGGCCTGAAATACACGACGGTCGCAACGCTGCTGACGCGGCTCGAAAAGCGCGGCGTGATCGAGCAACGGCGCGACGGCCGCCAGCTGATCTATCGCGCGCGCGTCAGCGAACCGCAGGTCAGGCGCTCGATGGTCGCGGATCTGATCGGCAGCCTGTTCGGCGGCGACGCCAGTGCGCTCGTCGCGCACCTGGTCAGCGAATCGGAGATCGCGCCCGGCGACGTCGAGCGCGTGCGCAAACGCCTGGCGGCAGCGCCCGCGCGGAGGACGAAATCATGACGATCCTGAGTGCCTGGATCCTGACCCTCGCGCTGCACGGCGCAGTCCTCCTGCTCGTCGCGTGGTGCATCGATCGCGGCGCGACGGCGCTGCGCGGCGCGACGCGCGAGTTGCTCTGGCGCAGCGCATTGTTCGGTTGCGTGCTCAGCGCCACGCTGCAGGTGCTCGTGCCGGCGCAATCGGAAACGGTTCGGCGCTTCCTGCCCGCGCCGCTGATTGCGACGATTACTGACCCGACTATTGCGGACGTGGCGATCACCGACGCGTCGAAAGCTGCGCCACCAGCGCACGCGACGCCCGCTGCAATCGCCGACGCACCGGCGCGAACGGCGACGCGGCCCGCGGCGCCGAAGTCCGTCGCGGCGGGTCGATCCGTTTCGATCGCGCCGCCGGTCGGCGCGCGCGACAGCGAAGGCGTTTTGCCGTACACGCCGCTGCACTGGACGGCGTGGCTGCTCGGCGCATGGCTCGCCGGCGTGATCATCGCGCTGAGCCGCATCGGCGTCGCGTGGTACCGGCTGCACGGCGCGCTACAGGCCGCGGCTCCGGTACTCGACCGCCAGTTGAACGCGGATCTCGCCGCACTCGCGGCGCGCGCCGGCACGTACGCGCCGCTGGTGTTCGTGCTCGACGGCATGCACAGCCCGATCGCGGCAGGCGGCGCAATCGTATTGCCGGCATGGGCGCAGAAGACTCTGGACCGCACGCAGCTGCAGGCGATGCTCGCGCACGAGCTCGGCCATCTCGAGCGCCGCGATCCGCAGTGGAAACTGCTGACCGCGACATGGCGCGCGCTGCTGTGGTTCCTGCCGTTAGCCGCGATCGCGCAGCGCCGCCTCGACGATCTCGCCGAGCTGGCCTGCGATGCGTTCGCCGCGCGCCACACTGGCGACGGCCGCAGTCTCGCCGAATGCCTGGCCAGCTGCGCCGAGCATCATGTCGCGGCGCGCACGTTCGAACTCGCGCCCGCGATGGCGGCGCGCCCCTCGGCACTGATGAATCGAATCGAGCGGCTGCTCGAAGGAGAATCAATGATTTCGAATGGTATCGATACGGATGGCGCGGAAGCGAAACATTCCGGCGCGCGCGCGCGCCTCGTCGCGCTGGCCGCGCTCGGCGTCGCCGCGGCGTGCCTGCCGGCGATCGGCTTCGACTCCGGGCGCGCGCTCGCGGCGAACGAGACGGTCCAGAGCACGAAGACCGACGCGCCGCACGGGCACTCGAGCGTCAGCATCACGAGCGACGACGACGGCAACGACTCGATGTCGATCAGCCTGAGCGACGACGGGCACAAGTTCAGCGCCAAGGTCGAAGGCAAGATCGCGTTCGACGACGCGGAAACGGACATCACGAGCCTGAGCAACGCCGGCACGGCGACGTTCGACGAGACGCGCGACGGCACGCGCCGCCGGCTCGACCTGCGCGAGCAGGGCGGCAAGATCGAGCGGCGTTATTACGTCGACGGCAGCCAGCGACCCATCGACGACACGGCACGCACGTGGATCGCGACGATCGTCAAGCAGCTCGCCCGTTCCGGCATCGGCGCCGAGCAACGCGTCCGCCGCATCCACGCACGCGCCGGCGCCGCCGGCGTGCTCGACGAGATCGGCCAGGTTCCGACCGACTACGTGCGCGGGATCTACCTGCGCACGCTGGTGGGCCTCGGCGCGCTGACGCCGGCGCAACTGGACCGCGCGATCGCGCTCGCCGGCGCCATGGGCTCGGACTACGAAAGGCGCCAGGCGCTGACTGCCGTGTTCGAAACGCAGGCGCTCGCGCCGGCGCAGCAGGTCACGTTCCTGCGCCAGGCGCTGCGTTTCGACGGCGACTACGAGCGCGCCGAACTGCTCGTCGGCATCCTGCCGAAACTCGCGAGCACGCACGAGGTGCGCCAGGCCTGGCTCGACGCCGGGCTCAAGATCAATTCCGACTACGAACGCCGGCGCACGCTGGAAGCGATGCTCGTGCGCGACGGACTCGACGACGAGCAGCTGGCCAGCGTGATCGAAGCGAGCAGTTCGATGAGTTCGGACTACGAGCATCGCGAACTGCTCGTTGCGGCAGCGCGGCGCCTGCACAATGCCGATGCGATCGCGCCGGCGTATACGCGCTCGGCTCAGAAGATCTCATCGGATTACGAACATCGCGAGGCGCTGCTCGCGCTGATCCAGTCAGGTAAGCTAGGCAGCGCCAGTGCGACGGCCGTGCTCGATTCCGCCGCGCACATAGGCTCGAGCTACGAATGCCGCGAAGTGCTCGTCGCGCTCGCGCGCGTCATGCCGGCCGATGCTGCCGTGGTCGCCCGCTACCGCCAGGTCGCCGGCAAGCTGCCGGACTACGATCGCGGAGAAGCCGAGCGCGCGCTGCAGCGCTGACTAATCCTGGCCAACGCCCCGCGCCGCACGGCCAGGGGCGTTTCGCTGGACCTCGCGCGCCGCGTCGGGCCGCCGGCACAATCAGGCGGCTACTGCCTCGACGCGGGGACTGCGCCACTGCCCGATGAGCTTCTCCTGGCGAACGCGCGCCTCGGCCAGATGCTCGTCCTTGACGTGGCCGTAGCCGCGGATGTGCTCCGGCACCGATGCAATCTCGACGGCGAGCGCGTGATTGCCGGCGTCGAGTTTCGTCAGCAGCTCGGCGACGTTCGCGAAGTATTCGTCGATCAACGCACGCTCCGTGCGCCGCTCGGCCGTGTAGCCGAACGGATCGAACGCCGTGCCGCGCAGACCCTTGAGTTTCGCGAGCAGCCTGAACGCGCCGAACATCCACGCTCCGTATTCGGACTTGCGCAGGCGGCCCTCGCTGTCGCGGCGCGCGAACAGCGGCGGCGCGAGGTTGAAGTGGATCTTGTAGTCGCCCGCGAACGTGTCGCGCACCTGCTTCTCGAAATCGCCGCTCGTGTATAGGCGCGCGACCTCGTACTCGTCCTTGTACGCCATCAGCTTGAACGCGTAGCGCGCGACGGCTTCGGTCAGCGCGGTCGAACCCGCCGCATTCGCCTGCTCGGCGGCGCGCACGGAATCGACGAGCGTCCTGTACTTCGCGGCGTAGTCCGCGTTCTGGTAGTCGGTGAGGAACGCGATGCGCCGCGCGATCGTTTCGTCGAGCGTCCGGCTCAGCTGCGCGTCGTCGAGCGTCGCCGGAATCGCCGCCGCGGGCGCGGCAGCCTTGCCGCGCGCCGCGGCGCGCACCTGCGCCATGTCGTGCGCCGCGAGCCGGCCCCAGTTGAACGCGGTCTTGTTCATCTCGATCGCCGCGCCGTTGAGTTCGACGGCGCGCATCAGCGCGTCGTGGCTCACCGGCACCCAGCCCTTCTGCCAGGCGTAGCCGAGCATGAACAGGTTGCTCGCGATCGAATCGCCGAGCAGCGCGTTCGCCAGTTCGGTCGCGTCGACGAGTTCCGGTTCCTGCCCTTCGAGCGCGATCTTGACCGCATCGACGATCTGCTGCGCCGGAAAATTCATGTCCGGCCGCGTCGTGAACGTGCCGGGCATCGCCTCGTACGTGTTCAGCACGACGCGTGAGCGGTCGGCGCGGATCTTCGACAGCGCCCAGTAGTCGTTGACGACGACCATGTCGCAGCCGAGCACGAGGTCGGCTTCGCCGGCGGCGATGCGCACGGCGTGGATGTCGCCGGGCATGCGCGCGATGCGCAGGTGGCAGGTCACTGCGCCGCCCTTCTGTGCGAGACCGGTCTGGTCCAGCACCGTCGCGCCCTTGCCTTCGAGATGCGCGGCCATGCCGATCAGCGCGCCGATCGTCACGACGCCCGTGCCGCCGATGCCGGTCACGAGGATGTTCCACGGCTGCGCCAGGTCGGTCGCGAACTCGGGCTGCGGCAATGTGGAGAAATCCACTTCGCCGCTGCCCTTGCGCTTCTTCAGGCCGCCGCCGTGAATCGTCACGAAGCTCGGACAGAATCCATTGACGCAGGAATAATCCTTGTTGCAATTGCTCTGGTCGATCTCGCGCTTGCGCCCGAACTCGGTCTCCTTCGGCAGTACCGCGACGCAGAACGATTTCTCGCCGCAGTCGCCGCAGCCCTCGCAGACCAGCGAGTTGATGAAGATGCGCTTCTGCGGGTCCGCCATCTTGCCGCGCTTGCGCCGGCGCCGCTTCTCGGTCGCGCAGGTCTGGTCGTAGATCAGGACCGACGTGCCCGGCACGTCGCGCAGGCGTTTCTGCACGGACTCGATCTCGGCGCGGTCGACGAATTCGACGCCGTCCGGGAACAGCGCGCGATTGGACCACTTCTCGATGTCGTCGCTCATGACGATGATCGTCTGCGCGCCTTCGCTGCGCACCTGGTGCGCGATGTCGGGCACGGTCAGCGTGCCGTCGACCGGCTGGCCGCCGGTCATCGCGACCGCGTCGTTGTAGAGGATCTTGTAGGTGATGTTGACCTTCGCCGCGATCGCCTGGCGGATCGCGAGCGAGCCCGAGTGGAAATACGTGCCGTCGCCGAGGTTCTGGAACACGTGCCTCGTCTCGGTGAACGGCGCCTGGCCGCACCAGGTCGCGCCTTCGCCGCCCATCTGCGTGAACGTGTCGGTGCGCCGGTCCATCCACGTGACCATGTAGTGGCAGCCGATGCCGCCGAGCGCGCGCGAGCCTTCCGGAACCGCGGTCGACGTGTTGTGCGGGCAGCCGGCGCAGTAGTGCGCGGCGCGCGGGAAGTTCGCACGCGGCAACGTCAGCTCGTGCTCCTTGTCCTCGATCCAGCGCATCCGCGCCTCGATCGCCTCGCTGCTGAAGAAACGCGACAGGCGTTTCGCGATCACGATCGCGATCATCGCCGGCGTCAGTTCGCCGGTGCTCGGCAGGATCCAGTTGCCGGCTTCGTCGTACTTGCCGACGATGGACGGGCGCGCGCCGTGGGCCCAGTTGTACATCGACTCCTTCATCTGCGATTCGATGAACGAGCGTTTCTCCTCGACGACGATGATGTCCTCGAGTCCCTGGGCGAATTCGCGGATGCCGACCGGTTCGAGCGGCCAGGTCATGCCGATCTTGTAGACGCGGATGCCGATCTCCGCCGCTGCGGCTGCATCGATGCCGAGGTACTCGAGCGCCTGCAGGACGTCGAGATAACTCTTGCCGGTCGTGACGATGCCGAGGCGCGCCTTCGGCGAATCGATGACGATGCGATCGATGCGGTTCGCGCGCGCGAACGCGCACGCGGCCGCGACCGCGTACTGGTGCAGCCGCATCTCCTGGTTCAGCGGCGGATCGGGCCAGCGGATGTTCAGGCCGCCGAGCGGCAGCACGAAGTCGGACGGCAGGACGATGTCGAGCTGATGCGGATTGACGTTGACCGACGCGGACGACTCGACCGTCTCGGCGATCGTCTTGAAGCCGACCCAGCGCCCGGTGAAGCGGCTCATCGCCCAGCCGAGCATGCCCATGTCGAGGATGTCCTGCACGCCGGCAGGATTGAGCACCGGCATCATCGCCGAGACGAACTCGAGTTCGCTGCCGTGCGGCAGCGTCGACGAGCGGCACGCGTGATCGTCGGCCGCGAGCGCGAGCACGCCGCCGTGCTTCGACGTGCCGGCCGCATTGCCGTGCTTGAACACGTCGCCGCTGCGGTCGACGCCCGGCCCCTTGCCGTACCACATCGCGAACACGCCGTCGTATTTCGCGCCCGGGAACAGGTTCGTCTGCTGCGTACCCCAGACCATCGTCGCGCCGAGGTCCTCGTTGAGGCCGGGCTGGAACTCGATCGCGGACGCCTTGAGGTGCTTCTTTGCCTTCCACAGTTCGAGGTCGAAGCCGCCGAGCGGCGATCCGCGATAGCCGGAAATGAACCCTGCGGTGTTAAGGCCGGCCGCGCGGTCGCGCATCTGCTGCATCAGCGGCAGCCGCACGAGGGCCTGCACGCCGGAAAGATAGATGCGGCCCTCGGCACGCGTGTACTTGTGTTCGAGCGTGTAGTCGAGGTCGAGCTTGACGGCGGGCACGGACATGGCGGGCTTCTGAGCGGGAAAACGGCCGCCAATTCTACCATCGCGGCCGTCTCGGCCGCGGTTGCGGCGCAGGGATAACCACAGGGCCAGAGCTACAGATTGAACCACGAAGAACACGAAGAACACGGAGAAAGAACAGGGGTTTGAATCTCGCTCTTCGCGGTGTTCTTCGTGCAAAGGCTTTCTTAACGCCATTTCCTCCGGCCAACCGATTCCGGTTGCCAGCTGTGTGCTGCCGCGCTTCACGAGGAAGCCGCTACACTAGGCCGACCTGGATTGGCGGATCATTGGATGGCGGACGCACGACACAGCGACGTGCTGATCATGGGCGGCGGCCTCGCCGGGCTGTCGCTCGCGATCCAGCTGCGCCGCGAAGTGCCGGACGTTTCGGTGCGCGTGCTCGAGCGCAATCGCCACCCGGTGCCCGAGGCCGCGTTCAAGATCGGCGAATCGACGGTCGAGATCGGCGCGCATTATTTCGATGCGGTACTGGGCCTGCGCGACCATCTCGAGCAATGCGAGCTGCGCAAGTTCGGCTTCCGCTTCTTCTTCAGCGAAGGCTGCGAAGACCTCGACCAGACCGTCGAGCTCGGCGTCACCCGTGTGTTTCCGACGCCGAGCTACCAGCTCGACCGCGGCATCTTCGAGAATTTCCTGGCCAAACACGCGGCGGCGCTCGGCGTCGACTTCATCGACGGCGCGAGCGTGCACGCGATCGACTGTGGCGATGGCGAATCCACGCACGAGGTGCGCTACCGCACGGAAGGGGGCGAGTTCCGCGCCAGCGCACGCTGGCTGATCGATGCGAGCGGCGGCCGCGGACTGCTGAAGCGCAAGTTCGACCTGGCCGAAGCGAGCGCGCACGACGCGAACGCGGTCTGGTTCCGCATCGCCGAGCGCATCAGGATCGACGAATGGTCCGACGATCCGCAGTGGACGACGCGCGTCGAGCCGCGCGAACGCTGGCGCTCGACCAACCACCTGTGCGGGCCCGGCTACTGGGCCTGGCTGATTCCGCTCGCGTCCGGCTCGCACTCGATCGGCCTCGTCGCCGACGCGGTGCTGCATCCGCTCGAGACGATCAACACGCACGAGAAACTCATGGCCTGGTTCGCGCAGCACCAGCCGAGACTGCACCGTGCGCTGGCGGCGAGCTCCGCGCAGATCCAGGACTTCGTCTACGAGCGCCATTTCTCGCACGGCTGCAAGCAGGTTTTCTCGGCGCAGCGCTGGGCGATCACCGGCGTCGCCGGCGTGTTCCTCGATCCGTTCTATTCGCCGGGCAGCGACTTCATCGCGATCGGCAACACCTACATCGTCGACCTGATCGCGCGCGACACGCGCGGCGAGCGCTTCGCCCGTGAGGCGCGCCAATACGAGCAACTGTATTTTTCGTTCTACCGCAACATGCTGACCTTGTACCAGGACCAGTATCCGATGTTCGGCCACGCGCAGCTGATGCCGCTCAAGGTCACCTGGGACTACGCGTGGTACTGGGGCGTGCTGTGCCAGTTCTTCTTCCAGCAGCGCATGACGGACCTGGCGCTGTTCGCGCGCGTGGCCGGGCCGCTCGCCGAATGCGAAGCGTTGAACCGCGACGTGCAGACGCTGTTGCGCCGCGCGGCGGGCACCGGCGTCGGCGTGAACTCCGCGAGCATGATCGACCAGCAGAAGCTGCCGTGGTTCGCCGAACTCAATCGCGGCCTGCGCGATCGTCTCGACGCCGACCAGTTGCAGCAGCGCATCGAGCACTCCGCGCGCATGCTGCGCGCGCTGGCCGGCGAAATCCTCGAGCGCGTGCAGGAAATCGGCGCGACGGCGTTCGACGATCTGCCGGCGCTCGCGCGCCTGGATTCCCGCGACGGATCGAGTCTCCTGCGCGAAGCGGCGTGAGGCGGGGGACGGAGTTCCGGTTTGCCGGCCTGATCCAGCAGCCTGATTTGCCGGCACGATTCAAGCACTTGCCGCGCACTTGAAAACGCGGCAATCGTGCCCATGACTTGTCTCAAGGAAGGCATGTCATGCTGACTTTGATCTTAAGGAAACGTCGCGCGCAGCTCGCGCCGACCCGCCGCTTGCCGCCCGTCCGGGCCTACGCAACGACAACCCGGTTTTTCCGGTTGTTCCGCACGCGACTCCACGTGCCACGCATCGGCTCGCGCATCGTCGCGACGCTGCGGCGTCATCGCCGCCAATAGCATTTCCCTCGATCCGCGTTTTCGTGTCCCTCTTGCTTTGCCTCGAGGGTCCGATGCCGCCTGCACCGTGCTGATCACAGCGGTGTCGTCGTGCGCCAGAAACATCATCGAAGGATAAACAGTCATGTCGTGGAATTCGTTGGATTGGACCCAGGCCGGCCTGATAGCCGCCGCCGTGGTTTTCCTGATGCTGCTGTATTCGAGTTTCGTCTACGTGCCGAACAACCGCGTCGGCATCCTCGAACGCCTGTGGGCCGGCAAGGGTTCGGTCGCGCACGGCATAATGGCGCTGAAGGGCGAGGCCGGTTACGTGCCGGACCTGTTGCGCGGCGGTTTCCACGTGCTGTTCCCGTTCCAGTACCGCGTGCACAAGACCGACCTCATCACCGTGCCGCAGGGCGAAATCGGCTACGTGTTCGCGCGCGACGGGCGGCCGCTCGAACCGGGACAGTCGCTCGCCGGCAACACGACGGCCGATGACTTCGAAGACGTCCGCGCGTTCCTCGCCGCCGGCGGGCAGAAGGGACCGCAACGCAAGCTCCTGCGCGAGGGCGTCTACGCGATCAACACGGCGCAGTTCGTCGTGCTGACGCGCGCGACGACATACGCGTTGCGCCTCGCCCAGGCCGACGCGAACACGATCGAGGCGATGCGCGCGCAGATCGAGGCGCGCGGCGGCTTCCATCCGATCGTCATCAACGACGCGAAGGACACGATCGCCGTCGTCACCGTGCACGACGGCCCGGGCCTGCCGATGGGCGAACTGATCGCGCCCCCGGTCGGCCAGGACCGCAAGGCCGCGGCGAGCTATCACAACAACTTCCAGGACGCCGACCGCTTCCTCGTCGCGGGCGGCTATCGCGGCCGCCAGTACCAGGTGCTCGTCGACGGCACGTACTACGTCAATCGCCTGTTCGCGAGCGTAGAGTTCGTCGACAAGACGCTCGTGCCGATGGGCATGGTCGGCGTCGTCGTGTCGTTCACCGGCAGGCACGGCGCGGACCGCTCCGGCGACGAATACCAGCACGGCGAGCTGGTCGGCGAGGGCGAACGCGGCGTGTGGGAGACGCCGCTGCTGCCGGGCAAGTATCCGTTCAACCGCTTCGCCGGCTCGATCGTCAAGGTGCCGACGACGAACTTCATCCTGAAATGGGAATCGGGCCAGTCCGGGTCGGACTTCGACCGCAACCTCAAGGAAATCTCGCTGATCACGCGCGATGCGTTCGAGCCGACGTTGCCGCTGTCGGTCGTCGTCCACATCGACTACAAGAAGGCGGCGAAAGTCATCCAGCGCTTCGGCGACGTGCAGAAGCTCGTGGAGCAGACGCTCGACCCGATGGTGTCGGCGTACTTCAAGAACACGGCGCAGACCAAAACGCTGATCGAGCTGCTGCAACAGCGCTCGGAAATCCAGACGAGCGCGCTGAAGGAGATGAAGGAGAAGTTCACGGTGTACAACCTCGAGCTGCAGGAGGTGCTGATCGGCACGCCGAAGTCGCCGGTCGGCAACGGCCAGATCGAAACGATGCTCGTGCAGTTGCGCGACCGCCAGATCGCGCGCGAGCAGATGGAAACATACGAGCGCCAGGAGGCGGCGGCCGTCAAGGAACGCACGCTGCGCGAGGCCGCGGCGGTCGCGGCGCAGCAGAAGTCGCTGACCGAATCGCGCATCGCGATCGAGATCGCCGAGAACAAGGGTCTCGCCGAGGTGAAGACGCAGACGCGCCAGGGCGAAGCGGACGGCGCGAAGATCCGCAACGTCGCGATGGCCGACGCCGAACGCATCCGCGCGATCGGTGCGGCGAACGCGAATCGCATCGAACTCGAAGGCGCCGCCACGGCGCTCGCGGCGCAGAAGCAGGTCGAAGCTTACGGCGGCCCGGAAATCCGCCTCGCCCAGGAGATTTCCGCGCAGATCACGCGTGCGGTCGCCGACGGCAAGCTGCCGGTCGTGCCGCAGATCGTCGTCGGCGGCAACGGCGCCAACACGAACGCGATCGAGGCGATCACCGCGATGATCATGGCCGCGGGGCAGGAGTTCCGCACGCGCCAGCAGATCGCGCCGCGCGCGAACGGCTGAGTCGTCGAACGACGCCGCTCAAGGTTCGGCCTCTCCCGATTGCGGGAGAGGCCGCGCGCCGTCCGGCGTGAAAGCGCCTATGATCCCGCGTGGGGAGAGCATGGGCTGACACGTGACCGGCGCATCGTCGAGCGACCATCCTGCAAACGAACGCCAGACCGCGGCGGATCGGCCCGGTGTCGCGCAACCGGTGCCGCTGCGGCCGGTGCCGGCACAGCCGTGGAATCGTATCGCGCTGGCTGCACTGATCCTGTTCCTCGCCCTGCTCGGCGCATGGGAGTGGTATTGGCGGGCAATCGGGGGCGCGCCGCCGGGCATCCGCAATACCGACGCGCTATGGGCTATCCAGCGCCGGCGCATCGACGCCGGCGAAGGCAACGCGACGGTCCTGATCGGATCGTCGCGCGTCTTTTTCGACGTGCAGTTGCCGGTGTGGGAGAGACTCGATGGCCGGCGGCCGATCCAGCTCGCGTTCGAGGGCACGTCGCCGCTCCTGTTCGTCGAGGATCTCGCGGCGGACACGAAATTCACCGGACGCCTCCTGATCGAAATCACGCCCTATGTGTTTTTCGGAGCGCATCAGCGTCACGGTACGGCGATCAGGTACTGGCGCGACGAGTCGCCGGCGCAGCGCGCCGGGCAGTGGCTGTCGATGCATTTCGTCGAGCCGTTCATGGCGTTCTACGATCCCGACTTTGCGCTGGCGACCGTGCTCAAACGCCAGCCGTGGCCGGACCGGCCGGGCAGGGACTGGCCGGCGGACGTGCGCAAGTTGAGCGTCAGCGAAGCCGATCGCAACTCGCGCCTGTGGGACAAGGTGGAAACCGACCTCGAGTACCGCCAGATCGCGCGCGATCGCTGGGCGAGCGCATTTGTCGCCCGCGACGACGATCCGCCGCCGGCGCAGGTCGAAAAGACCATCGCGGCACAGATCGAGCGCACCGCCGCGGCGGTCAGGACCCTGCGCGCGCGCGGTGTCGCCGTGCTGTTCGTCCGGCCGCCGAGTTCGGGCCCTTTTCTGGCTTTCGAAGACGCAAAGTATCCGCGTGCCCGAACCTGGGATGTGTTGCTCGAGGCGAGCGGCGCGCCCGGCATCCATTTCGAGGACTATCCCGAACTGCAGGGTTTTGAATTGCCGGAATGGTCGCACGTCGCGACGAGCGAGGAAGACCGCTTCACCGAGGCGCTGTACCGCATCATCCGCCGCGATTTCTGGAAGTCCGACGCGGCGCAGTGAAGCAGTGAGCGCGGCAGCGCCGCCCTCTCACGAATCGGCCGATTGCGGCTTGGCCCGGAACGGAAACGCCTGTTGCGCGACGAATCCGTCCGGCATGTAGTCGCCGACGACGCCGTAGTTGGTCGGAAAGGGTTTTTCCTTCGATACCTTGACGGCGGTGCCAAACAGGTAGTCGAGGAACGCGTAATGCGCCGCGTAGTTGCGGTCGATCGCCTCCGTGTCGCTCGAGTGATGCCAGTGATGGAAGTCCGGCGTCACGATCAGGTAGCGCAGCGGTCCCCACGGCAGGTGCACGTTCGCGTGATTGAACACGGCCTGGAAGCCGACGATGATGATGTAGGCGTTCATGACGCCCTCGCTGAAGCCGAGCACGAACAGCGGCGCGAGCACGAGCACGCGCGTGACGGTAAGCTCGAGCATGTGCTGGCGCGAACCGGCCAGCCAGTCCATGGTCTTCGCGCTGTGGTGCACGGAATGGAATTTCCACAGATACGGCACCTCGTGGTACGCGCGATGGGTCCAGTACTGGGAAAGATCGGCGACGAGAATGCACAGCAGCAACTGCCACACGAACGGAATCGCGCGCACGGCCTGCTGGAAGTCGCCGCGCACCATCCAGCCGAACGCGTGGTTCAACGCGAAGTTCACGGTCAGCAGGATCAGGCCGACGAGGAAATGATTGACCGCGAAATGCTTGAGGTCGGTCTGCCATTCGGGCCGGAACACGGCCTGGTTGCGATACAGCGGAAACAGTTTCTCGATCACGACGAACAGAACGGTCGAGCCGAGCAGGTCGAGGATGAACCAGTCGAGGCCGATGTACGGCGTGCCGTCGGGGAAGTCGCCGACCGGCACGCGCGAGCCGCCGAGCGCGACCGCGACGACGACGAACGCGAACGCGAGCGCATTCAGGCCGCGCCGGTTGTTGACGATGATGCTAGCGAGCGACAGTCCGCCGGCGACCAGCAGCGCGACGAACATCGCCTGGCGCAGCAGGTCGACCGAATACTGGTGGCGCAGCTCCGGCGTCGTCAGGTACTGCGGGAAATGAAACGCGAGCACGCCGAGCAGGCACAGGAATCCGAGCGACAGCGCGAGCACGGTCGCGATCAGGCCTTGGCCGAAGCGCATCGGGCCGCTGCGCCGGAGCAGATCGGCGGTGTCGCCGACGACCTTGACCGGCGCCTTGACCGCGCGGGGCAATGCGGACAGGCGGATACGCGATGGTCTTGTCATGATGTTCGGCCTGCGTGAGAAGCAATGACTCCCGTAGCAACGTAAAACAGGGCACGTTGCGGACAAATCTACGCGCCGGTCGTGCCTCCGGCAAGGTTCCGTCGCCGCAGGTCCGGCGTGCAACCGTAATGCTAGACTCGACGCATCACTTCGGGGGCGCGCATGAGGCAACATCGATGGGCCCGCTTCGGGCTGTTCGCGCTCGCAGCACCAACTGCCGCGCTGGCCGCCGGCTTCGCGCCGACACCCGAACTCGGTTTCAAGCCGATCCCGCTATTTTTTGAAACGCCCCCGGGCGCCGCCGCCGGTGAAGCGTACGGCGTGGCAGTGAACTCGAAGGGCCACATCTTCCTGTTCCAGCGCGCCAAGCCGATGCTCACCGAATACGACGAGCACGGCAAGTTCATCCGCACTCTCGGCGACGGGTTGTTCGACCATCCCCACGGCCTGCGCATCGATGCCGACGACAATCTGTGGACGACCGACGACGGGAGCCACGTCGTCCTGAAACTCGACCATGATGGCCGCGTGCTCATGGTGCTCGGCAAGAAAGGCTGGGCGGAAGAAGGCGATTGGCTGTTCAACGCGCCGGCCGACGTCGCGTTCGGCCGCGACGGAACGATCTATGTCGCCGACGGATATGGCAATTCGCGCGTGGTCAAATTCGACCGCGCCGGCAATTTTCTCAAGGCCTGGGGGAAATACGGCACGGGCCCGGGCGAGTTCAACCTGCCGCACACGATCGTGGTCGACAGGGACGGGCGCGTTCTCGTCGGCGACCGCGAGAACCAGCGCATCCAGGTGTTCGATGCCGATGGCCAGTTCCTCGCGCAATGGACCGGCATCGGTTATCCGTACGGAATGTGCATCGACGACAGCGGGCACGTGTGGATGGCCGATGGCGGTTACGATCGCATCGTCGAACTCGACGCGAACGGCAAGATCATCGGCGCATACGGCGAACCCGGCCACGGTCCCGGTCAGTTCGCCTGGGCGCACTTTCTCGCACTCGGCGCCGACCACAAGCTGTACGTCGCGGATGTGCTGAACTGGCGCTTCCAGGCATTCGAGCCGATCGCGCCGAGCGGAGCGATGGCGAAGTACGTGCCGACCAGGCGGATGTTCTGGGACTCCGCGCCGAGCAACGGCTTCATCTCGCACCAGCCGAAACCCTGACGCCGCCAGAGCGGCGACAGCCTGCTCTACGCCGAGACGGCGGCGGGCAGCGCCGCCGTGACGCCGAGGGCCTGCAGGATCGACTTCGCCGCCTCGCGCCCGTCGAATGCCGCGCGAACGACGAGGTCGGCGCCGCGCACGGTATCCCCGCCGGCAAACACCTTCGGGTTGCTGGTCTGCATCGGCAGGCGGCCCTCGCCACTGTTGTTGATGCGGCCGTTCGCGTCGAGTGCGATGCCGAATTCGGCGCACCAGTCCGGCGGGCTTGCGAGGAACCCGAACGACAGGATCACGACATCGGCCGGAATATCCTCCTCGCTGCCGGCGACGATTTCCGGTCGCGCGCGGCCGTGCGCATCGGCGACGAGGCGGGTCGTCGCGACACGCACGCCGCTCGCGCCGTCGCCGCCGCCGAGGATCTGCAGCGGCTGGCGGTTGAACAGGAACTGCACGCTCTCGTCGCGCGCGTACTTCACCTCGCGGCGCGAGCCGGGCATGTTGGCCTCGTCGCGCCTGTAGACGCAGGTCACGCTCTCGGCGTCCATGCGCACTGACGTGCGCACGCAGTCCATTGCGGTGTCGCCGCCGCCGAGCACGACGACCCGCTTGCCGATCAGGTTCGGCAATTCGTCGCCGCCGCCGTTACCGAGAACACGGCGCGCGTTCGCGACGAGGAACGGCAACGCCGGAATCACGCCGGCCAGGCCCTGGCCCGGCAGGTTCGCATCGACGAAGCGATAGGCGCCGGTGCCGATGAACACGGCGTCGTAGTCGTTTATCAATGTGGAAAATGCGACATCCTTGCCGACTTCGGTGTTCAGGTGAAACCTCACGCCCATGCCTTCGAGCACGTCGCGGCGCGTGCGCACGATCGCCTTGTCGAGCTTGAACGGCGGAATGCCGAACGTCAGCAGGCCGCCGACCTCCTCGTAGCGATCGAACACGTCGGCCGCGACGCCGGCGCG
>Ga0070668_100001234_pt1 | contig 18213 bp, 16 predicted proteins | sample KBSS43metaG_FD_64661 | JGI IMG/M metagenome (GOLD analysis project Ga0070668, IMG submission 64661) | Switchgrass rhizosphere microbial communities from Kellogg Biological Station, Michigan, USA - KBS S4-3 metaG | ecosystem: Host-associated > Plants > Roots > Rhizosphere > Soil ... | reverse complement strand
GTAGCTCAGTGGATAGAGCAGCCCCCTCCTAAGGGGCAGGTCGCACGTTCGATTCGTGTTCGGGGCGCCATGTCGTCGCAGTGGGCGCCGGCCCGCGGACAGTCCGGCGCCAAGGCGCCGCTTTCGGAGATCTCATGTCGACCATCGTCAGAGCGCGGCATGCATGCCGACGGTGCCGCTCGGTAGCCGTCGCAATCGCTGCCTGCGTCATCGCCATCGTCGCGCATGCGGACGGCACCGGCTGGTTCAGCAGTTCGCAGATCGCACAGGGACGTTGGGAATACGCGCAGAAATGCAGCGTGTGCCACGGCGCCCAGTTGCAGGGGACGGGTGCGCCCGCGCTCAAGGGCAAGATCTTCGCGGAGCAATGGAACGGCAAGAAGCTCGGCGACATCTATCAGTACGTGCACAAGAACATGCCGCTCGGACTCGCCGATGCGCTGCCGACGCAGGAGTACGCCGACATCGTCGCATACGTGCTGGCGCAGAACGGCGCGCCGGCCGGCGACGAAAAGTTCACGCCGAAGTCATCGATGGACCGTGTGCTCGATCTGCCGGGCACGGGACTCGGGTCGAGCCCCTCGTCGGCGGCGCCGGCCGGCGTCGTGAAGATCGGCGAACAGTACGGCAAGCTCGCACAGCCCACCACGACCCGGCCGACGCAGGCCGAACTCGACGCTGCCGACGCGGCGACGACGAGCTGGCTGATGTACAACAAAGGTTACCGCGCGGAACGCTATTCGACGCTCAACAAGATCAATGCGGCCAACGCGGGCAAGCTGCGGCCGGTCTGCATGTTCCAGCTCGGCGAGATCGGCACGTTCTCGACCGGACCCGTCATGTACGACGGCCTGCTGTACGTGACGACGCATCTCGGCACGTACGCGATCGACGCGACCACCTGCCGCAAGGCGTGGACACACCAGCACGTCGCGCAGGGTCCGGAGATGAACGCCACCAACAAGGGCGTCGCCATCGCCGCCGGCCGCGTGATCCGCGGCACGCAGGACGGCTTTCTGTATGCGCTCGATGCGAAGACCGGTGCGCCGCTGTGGGTGCGGCAGGTCGCCGACTGGAGTATCGGCGAAGGCGTCGGCGCTGCACCGACAGTGTGGAACGACCTCGTCTACGTCGGCAAGGCCGGCGGCGACTGGGGCATCAAGGGAAGGATGATGGCGTTCAACGTCGCCGACGGCTCGCTCGCGTGGTCGTTCGACCTGATTCCGACCGGGAACGAGACCGGGGCGAACACGTGGCAGAAAGCCGGTTCGTCCGATCACGGCGGTGGCGCCGCCTGGACCGCCTACGCGCTCGATCGCGAGACCGGCACGTTGTTCGTACCGGTGGGCAATCCGGGGCCCGACTACCAGAAAAGCATGCGGCCCGGTGCCAACCTGTTCACGATCTCGACGGTGGCCATCGACGCGCGCACCGGCAAGCTCAAATGGTGGTACCAGCTACGTCCGAACGACGACCACGATTGGGACAACACGACCGTCACGTTGTTCGATTCCGGTGGCCGCAAGCTCGTTGCCACCGGCGGCAAGGAGGGCATCCTGCACGTCATCAGTCGCGACGACGGCAAGCTGGTGTTCAAGCTCCCGGTGACCACGGTCGTCAACCACGACGCCCCGCTCACCCCGGAAGGCGTGCGTGTCTGTCCGGTCGCCGGCATCCAGTGGAACGGTGCCGCGCACAGCCCGCAGACCGGTCTCTTGTACGTGAATGCGATCGACTGGTGCACGGTGTTCAAGCTCGGGCCCGAGCCCAAATGGGTGGCGACGGTGCCGTATACAGGACTTGCCAACGGCTGGGGGACCAACGATTCGACGTCCCAGTGGCATGGTTGGATCAACGCCATCGATCCGAAGACCGGCACGATGGCGTGGCGCGTCAAATGGCCTACGCCGATGTACGCGGCGCTGACGCCCACGGCCGGCAATGTGTTGTTCACCGGTGACCTGCTGGGAAATTTCCTGGTGCTCGACGCGCGTACCGGCGCAACGCTGTATCGATTCGATACCGGTGGCCCGATCGCCGGCGGCGTGATCACCTACGAGCAGAAAGGCCGGCAATTCGTTGCCGTCGCCTCCGGTCACAGCGGCGGTTCGATCCCGCTGACCGGCAGCACGACCGTCGTGATCTTCAGCCAGTGACGTCGCGGTAGCGGCCCCGAACCATCGCGCCGCTATAATCGCGTCTTTCGTCCGGGCCACGGCAGCGTGGCCGGCCGTCGTTCGCACTTCCGATTCCGGCGTGACCTCCGTCCTCCCCCTGCCCCCGACACACTACCGCGTCACATTGCTGGATTCGCATGCGCATCTGTTCGAGGTCGCATGCACGGTGGAGCAACCGGACGCCGAAGGCCAGCGCTTCCGTCTTCCGGTCTGGATCCCGGGCAGTTACCTGATTCGTGAATTCGCGCGGAACGTTGTCGCCATACGCGCGGAGAGCGGAGACATGCCCGTCGGCCTCGACAAGGAAGCGAAGGACACATGGCGCGCGGCGCCGTGCGTCGGTCCATTGACCGTCACGATGCACGTCTACGCGCACGAGTTGTCGGTACGCACCGCCTATCTCGATCAGACCCGAGCGTATTTCAACGGAGCCAGCGTCTTCCTGTGCCCGGACGGGCGCGCCGCTGCGCCGTGCATCGTCGACATCGCGAGGCCCGCGGATCCGAGACAAGCCAGGTGGCAGGTGGCAACGTCGTTGCCGCGCGACGATGCGCCGGCCTGGGGCTTCGGCCGCTATCGCGCGTCCGGCTATGACGAACTGATCGACCACCCGGTGGAAATCGGTGCGTTCGCGGTGGTGTCGTTCGACGCCGGCGGCGCGACGCACGACATGGCGATTACCGGCCGCCAGCGCGCCGACCTGCCGCGGCTCGCGCGCGATCTCGCTCGTGTCTGCCAATGGCAATGCGACCTGTTCGGCGGCGCGCCCGGCAGCCGCGCACCGTTCGATCGCTACCTGTTCCTGGTCACCGCGGTCGGCGATGGGTACGGAGGGCTCGAGCATCGCAACTCGACCAGCCTGCTCTGCAAGCGCGATGGCCTGCCGCAGCCCGGCGCGGATGCGATCGCCGATGACTATCTGTCGTTCCTCGGCCTGGCGAGTCACGAGTATTTCCACAGCTGGATGGTCAAGCGGATCAAGCCGGCGGCGTTCACGCCCTACGATCTGGCGCGCGAAAACTACACGCGACAGCTATGGGCGTTCGAAGGCATCACGTCGTACTACGACGACCTGGCCTTGGTCCGCAGTGGCGTCGTCGCGCCGGACCGATATCTGGAACTGGTTGGACGAATGGTCACCAACGTGCTGCGCACGCCGGGCCGTCAGGTGCAGAGCGTTGCCGAGTCGAGCTTCGACGCGTGGATCAAGTTCTACCGGCCGGACGAGAACACGCCCAACGCGGTGGTCAGTTACTATGCAAAGGGCGCGCTGGTTGCGCTTGCGCTCGATCTCGAGCTGCGCCGTCGCGGCACATCGCTCGATGCGCTGATGCGCGTGCTGTGGCAGCGTCACGGCGCTCACGGGAGCGGCGTCCCCGAAGGCGGAATTGCGCGGATCGCCGCCGACATCTCGGGCAGCAACCTCGATGAATTTTTCGCGCGCTACGTCGACGGCGTCGACGACCCGCCGCTGGCGGAACTTCTTGCCCACGTTGGCGTGACCCTGACGCGGCGTGCCGCAGCGGACGCAAAGGACCGTGGCGGGACGCCCCCGCCGCCCAACGCGAAAGCGAAGACCTGGCTCGGTGCCAAGTGGCCGCCAGCCGGGGAACTCAAGCTCCAATACGTGTTCGCCGGCGGCCCGGCGGCACGCGCGGGCCTTGCGGCCAACGACGTCGTAATAGCCGTCGACGGGCTGCGCGCGGCCCCGGAAATGCTGCAAACGCTGTGCGAACGAAGAGTCGCCGGAGAAACCGTCGGCATTACCGCCTTTCGGCGCGACGAGCTGATGTCGTTCGACGTCACGCTCGATGCAGCGCCGCTGGACACCGCGTGGCTGGCGCTCGATCCACAGGCGGCCGCCCCGGAGGTGCAACGGAGAGTGCAATGGCTCGGATCCTGAAATTCCCCTTGCTTGGTGCGTGGATAGCGTCCGCGTTATCGTTGCCGGCGATGGCGATCCAATTGACTCCTCCCGAGACTCCCGCGGAAACGGTGCTGGAGTCGTATCACGGCACGTTCGTCAGCGATCCGTATCGCTGGCTCGAGGACACCGGCACTCCCAGCGTGCGGGCCTGGTTCGACGCGCAGAATACGTTCGCCCGCGAAACGCTGGCGGCGCTGCCGGGACGCGCCGCGCTGCACGCGCGCCTGACCGAGCTCAATGGCGCCGATACCCGCGTATACGACGTCCGTTACGGGGGCGACCGGCTGTTTTACATGAAGCGGGGTCCGACCGACGATCAGTTCAAGCTGTATTGGCGCCAGGGCACCGGCGGCGACGAGCGTCTGCTGGTCGATCCCGAGCAGCTGGGGCGCCCCGGTGCCCCTGCGGCGATCGTGATGATGGCGCCTTCCCCCAACGGCAAGCGGCTCGCCTATGGCGTCAGCATCGGCGGAAGCGAAGACACGACGCTGCATGTGCTGGACGTCGATTCGGGCCGGGCGGTCGGTGCCCCGATCCCGCGCGCCGATTTGTCCGAGCTCTCGTGGCGGTTCGATAGCGCTGCGCTCTATTTCAACCAGCTGCGCGAGCGTCGCGACGGCGACGACCCGACGGAGAAGATGCGCGACTCGCGCGCGATCGCACGCACGTTCACGGCCGAATCCGTGGTCGACCGGGCGGTCTTCGGGCGCGATCTGGCGCCCGCCATCACGGTCAGCCGCGACGACATCCCGAATATCCGCGTCAGCGCCGTGTCGTCGTACGCAATCGCCATCGTCAAGCACGGCGATGCGAACGAGCTGACGCTGTATGCCGCGCCGCTGATGATGCTGAAGGACGCAAGTACGCCGTGGCGCAAGGTGGTCGACCGCACGCAGGGGGTCGTCAATTTCGACCTGCGTGGGGAATACCTGTACCTGATGACCAGCGAGAATGCGCCGCGCTACCAGGTCGTGCGCTGGCGGCTGGGTGCACCGGCCGAATACCGATTGGCGCAGGCCGAGGTCGTGCTGCCGCCTGGCGAGCGAATCGTCCGCGAGCTGCACGTCGCGAAGGATGCGCTCTACGTCGGCGAGTCGGAGGCCGGTTACTCGAAACTGCGACGACTCGAATTCAACGTCAAGACCGCACCGCGGGCGGCACCCAAATCCGGCAAGACCGCCCGCGCCAAGGCCGGGCCGGCATCGCTGCCCAAGACCGCGGGCGTTGCCCGCGGCACCGACGTCGTCCTGCCGCTGGCGGGAACGATCCACGAAATCGCCGTCGATCCGGTGCGCCCGGGTGCGCTGTTGCGGATGTCCGGGTGGACGCAATCGCCGGCGCTGTATGCGGTCGACGGCAAGAGCGGCGCAGTCAGCCGGACCGCGCTGATTCCACCGTCGCGCGCCGATTTCTCGCGCATCGCCGCGTCGCTGGTGCGCGTGAAGAGCCACGACGGTGTCGACGTGCCGCTATCGATCGTTTACGCGAAGGACGCCCCGCGCGACGGCCGGGCGCCGCTGCTGCTGACGGCTTACGGCGCCTACGGCATCAGCCTGGAGCCTGGCTTCCGGCCATCGCAGCTCGCGTTTCTTGAACGCGGCGGCGTGATCGCGATCGCGCATGTCCGCGGCGGCGGCGAGCTCGGCAAGGACTGGCATCTCGGTGGCCAGAAGGGGACAAAGCCGAATACGTGGCGCGACCTGATCGCGTGCGCCGAATACCTGGTGCGCGAACGCTGGACGTCACCCGAGCGCCTGGCGATTTCGGGCGGCAGCGCCGGCGGCATCACCGTGGGCAACGCGCTCGTCGACCGCCCGGACCTGTTCCGTGCGGTCGTCGCCGAGGTGGGCATCCACGATGCGCTGCGCGCGGAACTGACCGCCAACGGCCCGCCGAACATCGAGGAATTCGGTAGCGTCGAAACGCCGGAGGGATTCTCCGCGTTGCTGGCGATGAGCTCGTATCACCGCGTCGACGACGGCGTCGTCTACCCGGCGACGCTGATCACGACCGGATACAACGACCCCCGCGTCGAGCCGTGGGAGCCCGGCAAGATGGCGGCAAGGCTGCAGGCAGCGAGTGCGTCGGTCGGCGCGCGCGGCCGCCCGGTGCTGCTACGCGTCGATTTTGACGCCGGGCACGGCATCGGCAACACGCGGCGTCAGGTGGTCGACGAAGTGACCGACGTCTATTCGTTCGTGCTCTGGCAACTCGGCGACCCGGCGTTTCAGCCGTAGACGAGCCGCTGCGCCGCGGGATTCTGCGTGTAGATCCCCGTGACCGCTGCCTGCGCCAGCACGTGTCCTTGCAGCGCGGCGAGTGCCGCAGCACCCGTGAACGTTCCATCTACGCCAAGCGTCGGCACGTCGAGCGCGTACAGCGTGAACACGTAGTGATGGATCCGCTCGTCGTTCCAGGGCGGACAGGGCCCGTCGTAGCCGAAATAGTTGCCGGACATTTGCGGATCCGACGCGAACCACCCGGTGTAGTCGTTGATGCCCTGCCGCGCACCGTGCAGTGCCCCTGGACCCGGCTTGCCGCGCGGCGTCACGCCGTCGGAAAATTCGCCGCTGCGGATCGCCGGCGTGTCGGCCGGAAGGTCGACCAGCACCCAATGGAAGAAGTCGACACGCGGCAGACTCGCCTTGACGACGCGGCCCTCCTGGTTGACGTCGTCGCCGCGCGACGGGACATCGGGATCGACGCACAACAGCGCCAGCGATCGCGTGCCGGGCGGCAGGTCGCGCCACTTGAAGTCCGGATTGCGATTGGCGGACAGCGTCACATGCGACTTCGGATCGGGCTTGCAGAATGCGAACTCGGCCGGGATCGTGTCCATATCGGCGAACGCCGTCGTCACGAGCTTCACGGGTTCTCCTTCCAGTGCGGCGGAATCGTCCGGTCGAAATACGGCAGTGATTCGACGCGACCCTTCCACGCGCGAAGCTCCGGGGTCAGCAGGCTGTCCGCGTCGAGGTCCGGCAGCCGCTTCGCCTGGCTGCGATAGAGGAACGCGACCTCGGTGTAGAGCCAGAAGTCCGCGGCGGACAGCACGCCGACCAGAAAATCACCGCGCAGATAGCGCGACATCTGCGCGAACTCCTCGCGAATGTCCGCCTTGCCCTTGGCAAGCCTCGCGGCGTCGCGTTCCTCCGGCTTCTTGCCGAACGCTTCGTCGACGACGATATCGACGGCCTTGTCCACGTAGTTGTCCACCTCGCACATCAGGCGCCGGACGGTCGCACGCTGGCGGGCGTCGCCGGGAAACAGCGGCGCGCCGCGGCCGGGGTACGCGTCGTCCAGGTATTCGACGATGGCGTTCGATTCGTACAGCACGAAATCGCCGTCGACCAGCGTCGGGACGCGGTGCCGCGGATTCAGCGCAACGAACTCCGGCTTTCTCGTGTCACCTGCCGAAAACGACAGCACCTTGCGCTCATAGGGGAGCGCCTTGCATTCGAGCGCCAGCTGCGCGCGCCACGCGTACGGCGAGCCGGAGCCGTAATACAGGATCATTGCCATCGCCGTTACCTCCTCGGCTTGGACTGGCCGCCATGCTGCCCCACGTTCAGCGCTTCGAGCGACGCCTTCTGCAGTTCCAGCGTCTTGATGCTCATCTGCATCATCGACAGGCTCATGGCCAACCAGTTCTCGACGATCCGGAGCTCGTCGATCTTGCGCTGCACTTCGGCCGGATCGAGCGCCGCGAACATCATCGCCGGATTCGGAAACGGCATCGTTGGTGCCGCGCCCGCCGGGGCCGCGCCCGGCAATCCGAAGCCAGGCATCGGGACGCCGAACGGGTTCCACATCTTCTGCATGAAGTCGATTGCGTCCTGCGGCGAAAACGAGCTGCCGGGGGGCGGCGTCTTGGAATCGGGGGGTGGCGTGCTCATCGAGGCTCCAGGAGGGACGCGAGGAACGGCGGAACGGCAAACGCGGTAATATCGTCGCCCATGGCGGACCCCGGCGCAACCATGCTCGCGCGCCTCGCGGCCATCGCGGGCGACGCGAACGTCATTACGGCGCCGGACGACATCGCCCCTTATCTCACCGATTGGCGCGGCCGCTATCGCGGCGCAGCCCGAGCCGTCGTGCGCCCCGGCACTGCAGAGGAAGTCGCCCAGATAGTCCGCGCCTGCGCCGATGTGGGCATTGCGATCGTGCCGCAGGGTGGCAATACCGGCATGTGCGGCGGTGCTACGCCGGACGCGGGCGGCGCGGAAATCGTCCTGTCGCTGGCCCGGCTCGATCGGGTGCGGGATCTCGATGCGGCGAACGCAACGATCACCGTCGAGGCCGGGGTACCGCTCGCGCGCGTTCAGCAGACAGCCGCCGACGCCGGCTTGCGGTTTCCTCTGTCGCTGGCGTCCGAAGGCAGCTGCACGATCGGCGGCAACCTGTCGACGAACGCCGGTGGCACCGCTGTTCTGCGTTTCGGCAATGCCCGCGAGCTGGTGCTCGGCATCGAGGTCGTTCTCGCCGACGGCACGCTGTGGGATGGACTGCGCGCATTGCGCAAGGACAATACCGGATACGACTTGAAGCAGTTGTTCATCGGCGCCGAAGGAACGCTTGGCGTCGTCACCGCGGCCGTGCTCAAGCTCTTTCCGGCGCCGCGGGCGCAGGCCACCGCGCTGGTCGCGGTGCCTGGCGTCGACGCCGCGGTCGCCCTGCTCGGTCATTTGCGGCAAGCGCTCGGCGATCGGCTGACCGGCTTCGAATTGATGTCGGGCGTGGCACTCGGGCTGTCGCAGTTGCACCACCCCGCGCTGCCGGACCCGCTGCCGGGACACCCGTGGTACGTGCTGGTCCAGGCCGACGACAGCGCCGACGACCCGGGGCTTTCGACGCGCGTCGAAGCGGCGCTGGCCGACGCATTCGAACGTGGCACGGCGATCGACGCCAGCGTTGCGCAATCCGGCGCGCAGGCAGCTGCGCTGTGGGCATTGCGCGAGAACATTTCGGAAGCGCAGCGGCGCGAGGGCCCGAATATCAAGCACGACATTTCGCTGCCGGTGTCGGCGATCCCGCGCTTCCTTGGCGTGGCCGAAGCGGCGCTCGCGGCGGCGTTACCCGGCGTGCGCTTCGTCGTGTTCGGGCATCTCGGAGACGGCAATCTGCACTACAACCTGTCGGCGCCCGCGGGCGTGGCCGCGATGCGCTTCATGGACGAAACGCCGCGCGCCAACCGCATCGTCCACGACCTCGTCGCGGCGGCGAAAGGATCGATATCCGCCGAGCATGGCATCGGCCAGCTGAAGCGCGACGAGCTCGTCCGCTACAAGAGCACGCACGAGCTCGACCTGATGCGACGGATCAAGACGGCGCTCGACCCGCAGGGTATCCTCAACCCCGGCAAGGTCCTCTGACAGGGAGTCCATGGGCAAGGTCATCTTCTGGCTGCTGGTGATATTCGCCGTGCTGTTCGCGCTGCGGCTGTACAACTCGGCAAAGTCCAAGCGCGAAGCAGCCGCGCGTGACAATGCCGCGCGCGCTGCGCGCGATCGCACCGGGCAGCCGATGGTCCGCTGCGTCAGTTGCGGCGTCTACCTGCCGCAGGCCGAAGCGATGCCGGTACCGCAGGGCTTTCGCTGTCGCGAGGGCAACTGCGTGCCGCAGCGCTAGGCCGCGATCGCCGCCGCCCGATCGACCTCATGCAGCCCTCTCCCGCGATACCGCCGTTCGAACCGCCACCGCTACCGGCGTCGATCAACGAATCGGGTCGCCGGATTCTCTGGATCGTCGCGCTGTACCGGGCGATTTGCGCGGCTGCGCTGCTGGGCATCGCGCTGCTGGTCGACCTCAAGTCGATCCAGATCATCGCGCCGAACGCATTCGTCACCGGTGCGGCGTTGTACTTCCTGTTCAGTCTCGGCGCGTTCTGGTGGGTGCAGCAGGAGCGGATGCCACTGCCGTTGCCGCAGTTCTCGCTGGCGCTGCTGGTCGGCGATATCTTCTTTCTGGCGCTGGTGATCATCGCCGGCGGCAATTCGGTGGCGCCGCTGCCGATCCTGCTCTTCCCGCAACTCGCCGCAAGCGGCTGGCTGCTGCGCACGCGGACGGCGTTTTTCCATGCAGCGTTGGCGACGGTCGTGCTGCTCGGGCTCGACGCGTTTCGCGCGCTCGAAGGCCAGATCAGCGGTACGCAGGTTTTCCAGACCGGACTGGTCGGCTTCGGCTATTTCGCGACCGTCGGCATCGCCGTCGCGCTCGGCAGCTATACGAAAGCGTCCGAGGACCTTGCCGCCCAGCGCGGCATCGACGTCGCGAACCTCGAGCAGGTCAACCGGCTGATCATCCAGGACATGCAGGACGGCGTGCTGGTCGTCGACCTGAACGGCGTCGTGCGCGGACACAACGCGCAGGTGACGAGGCTGCTCGGCGGCTTCGGGAGAATGCGCGGCGGCATGCGCCTTGCGGAGTTCAGTTCGACGCTGCACGACTACTGGCGACGCTGGCAGGACGACATCAACGAATCGCTGCCGCCGTTTCGCGTCGACCCGACGCAGCGGCTGCTGCGCGTGCGCCTGGTGCGCATCGGCTCGGGACTCAACGGCGGCACGCTGATCTACCTCGAGGATCTCGGTCGCGCACAGGGCGAGGCGCAACAGATGAAGCTCGCGGCGATGGGTCGGTTGACGGCATCGATCGCGCACGAGGTGCGCAATCCGCTGTCGGCGATCAACCAGGCCGCGCAGTTGCTCGAGGAGGATGGCGCCGTCGTCCCCGAGGGCCAGCGGTTGCTGTCGATGATCCGCAACAATGCCAAGCGCATCGACCGCATCGTCGGCGAAGTGCTGCAACTCAACCGCCGCGACCGGCAGCAGCCGGAAACCGTCCCGCTGGGCGAGTTCATGCGCTCGCTGACCGACGAGGTCGTACAGGCGGAGAACATCCCGCCCGGCGGCGTCACCATCCAGATTCCCGACGACCTGCTGGCGATCTTCGACCGCGGGCACCTGAACCAGATCTTCTGGAACCTGATCCGCAACGCGTGGCAGCACTGCCAGAAGAAGGAGGGCAGCATCCGCATCGTCGCGCGCGCCGGCTACATGGGCGACGCAGTGATCTGCGAACTGTCGGACGACGGCCCCGGCATCCCGGCCGAATTGCGTGGCCAGATCTTCGAGCCGTTTTTCACGACCCGCCCCGGCGGAACCGGCCTCGGCCTGTACATCGCCCGCGAGCTCGCCGATGCCAACGGTGCGACGCTCGAGCTGTTGCCGAAAGGCCCGGGCGCGCAGTTTCGCATGACCATCAAGCGTGCAGTCGCGTCGCCTGCGGCGCAGCCGCGCCTATAATTCCCGCACCCGAGGAGATTCCCATGACCCGCAGAATCCGCGGCCAACCGAAAGTTCTCGTCGTCGACGACGAGCCGGATCTGCTCGAACTGCTCGAACTGACGCTGTCGCGGATGGGACTCGACACCACGCGAGCCGAATCGGTCGACGAGGCGATCAAGCTGCTGGACAAGGACCCGTTCGACCTGTGCCTCACCGACATGCGACTGCCGGACGGCGAGGGGCTCCGCGTCGTCGAGCACATCAACCAGAAGGGGCTCGATGTCCCGGTGGCGGTGATCACCGCGTTCGGCAGTGCCGAGAATGCCGTCGCAGCGCTGAAGGCCGGCGCGTTCGACTACCTGGCGAAACCGGTCGCGCTCGAGCAGCTGCGTGCGCTGGTCAAGCAGGCGCTCAAGGTCCCCGACAAGGCGCTCACACCCGCCAGCTACCAGCTGCTCGGCGACTCGCCGGCGATGCAGCAGGCGCGCAGCCTGATCGAGCGCTTGTCGAAGAGCCAGGCACCGGTGTTCATCAACGGCGAGTCGGGCTCCGGCAAGGAACTCGCCGCGCGGATGATCCACCTCGGCGGTCCGCGCTCCGAGCTGCCGTTCATCGCGGTGAACTGTGGCGCGATTCCCGAGAACCTGATGGAAAGCGAGTTCTTCGGCTACAAGAAGGGCGCGTTCACCGGCGCGGAGAACGACCGCGACGGGTTTTTCCAGGCCGCCAGCGGCGGCACGCTGTTCCTCGACGAAGTCGCCGACCTGCCACTGGCGATGCAGGTCAAGCTGCTGCGCGCGATCCAGGAGAAGAAGGTGCGCAAGGTCGGCGCGACGCAGGAAGAGCCCGTCGACGTGCGGCTGATCAGCGCGACGCACAAGAAGCTGGCCGGCCTCGTCGAAAATGGAGAGTTCCGGCAGGACCTGTACTACCGGCTGCACGTCATCGAGCTGCCGATGCCGCCGCTGCGCGAAATGCGCGAGGACATCCCGTTCATCGCCAACGCGATCCTGAGCAAGCTGGCCCGCGGCCAGACCGCCAAGCTCGAAGCCGACGCGCTGGTGGCGCTGGAAGCGTATCCGTTTCCCGGCAACGTCCGGGAGCTCGAGAACATCCTCGAGCGCGGCCTGTCGCTGGCGGCCGATCCGCTGCAGATCACCGCCGACGACCTTCACCTGACGCCGCAGGCCGACGATGTCGACGTGGCGATACCGCCGGGCGAGAAGTGGCCGCTGCAGGACTACCTCGACCGCGTCGAGCGGGCAGCCATCAACGAAGCCCTGGAAAAGACCCGCTACAACCGCACGGCGGCGGCCAAGCTGCTGGGCATCACGTTCCGCGCGATGCGCTACCGGATGGAGCGGCTGGGCATCAAGTAGCATGAGCGACCTCAGGCGGCCGCGCCTCGCCGTCGACGTTGCCGGCGTCGCCAACCTCGCCCGGCAGATCCGGTCGCCGAATTGCGACGGGCGTCCGGAAGGCACCGCAGTCACGCTGCTGGTCGTCCACAACATTTCGCTGCCGCCCGGCCAGTTCGGCGGCGACGGCATCGTGCAGCTGTTCACCAACCGGCTCGACCTCGCCGCGCATCCGTACTACGCGACGCTCGCCGACCTGCGTGTGTCCGCGCACTTCCTGATTCGCCGCGACGGCGAGCTCGTGCAATTCGTCCGCTGCGCCGAGCGCGCGTGGCACGCCGGCGTGTCGCAGTGGAAGGGCCGCGAGCGCTGCAACGATTACTCGATCGGCGTCGAGCTCGAGGGCACCGATACGCTGCCGTATGCGGCGCCTCAGTACACGATGCTCGCCCGGCTGGCAAAGGCGTTGCGGCGCCGCTATCCGATCGAGGACATGGCCGGCCACAGCGATATCGCACCCGGCCGCAAGACCGATCCCGGCGCGGCGTTCGACTGGGCACGGCTGGCTCGCCTCGTCCGCGGCTGACCGCCGGACAGCGCCCGGAGGGGAAGGCGCCCGGAAGTGTTATAATCACTGGTTATGCAATTGCTTGCCGATTATTTCCCGCTGATCCTCTTTTTCATCGCTTTCAAATGGCAGGGGATCTATGTCGCGACGGCGGTCGCCATCGTCGCGTCCGTCGTGCAGATCGCATATTTCCGCTGGCGTGGCCGGCTGTCGGCGATCCACTGGATCTCGCTGGCGATCATCGGCGTGTTCGGCGGCGCGACACTGATCCTGCAGGACGAGACGTTCATCAAGTGGAAGCCCACCGTCCTTTACGGCCTGTTCGGCGCCATCCTCGCGTTCGGCAAGCTGGTGCTGGGTCGCGACCTGATCGCGTACCTGCTGAAGGGGATATCGCTGCCCGCCGCGGTCTGGTCGCGGGTGACGTGGGCATGGACTGCATTCTTCGCCGCGATGGCCGTCGCCAACTGGTACGTCGCATTCCACTACCCCACCGACACCTGGGTCAATTTCAAGGTCTGGGGCGGCATCGGGCTGTTCCTCGCGTTCGCGCTGGGCCAGGGCTTGTTCCTGGCGCGACATCTCGAGGACGAGCGTCCGTCGCAGACATGATGGACATCGCCGCCACACTGCGCGCGCGGCTCGCCGCGCTGACGCCCGCGGTCGTCGAGATCCATGACGACAGCGCCGAACATGCCGGCCACGCCGGTGCTGCCGGCGGCGGCGGGCACTTTTCCCTGATTATCGTGTCCGAACAGTTTTCCGGGCAGAACCGGCTGGCCCGCCATCGGGCGGTCCTCGACCGCGTGGGCGACCTGATACCCCATCCGGTTCACGCGCTCGCGATCGCTGCGTACGCGCCCGAGGAATTTCTCACTTCCCAACCCAAAGGAAATCCGTCATGACGCAATACCGACTTGCCGTCGCGGCGTTTGCCGCGCTGGTCGCAGCCGGCGCGCACGCGCAGACCGCGGCCCCGAAGGCTGCCGCCCCGAAAGCCGAGGCTCCGGCCGCCGGCAAGGCCCTCTACCCGCCTGCGCAGTTCGACCTGCTGCTGAAGGAGCGGATGGCCCAGGGTCAGGCCGATTCGCCCGAACTCCGCAACGCGGTCCGCGAAGAGCTCAACACCCGCGAGTTGCTGGCGCGTGAGGCGCGCAAGAAAGGGCTCCAGAACAACACCGACATCAAGACACAGATGGACCTCGCGTCGCAGACGGTGCTGGTCCGCGCCTACGTATCGGACTGGGTCCGCAGCAATCCCATTCCCGATGCCGACCTGCGCAAGGAATACGACCTGATCAAGACCCAGATCGGCGACCGTGAATACAAGGTCGCGCACATCCTGGTCGAGAAGGAAGATGAAGCGAAGGAAGTCATCAACGACCTGCAGAAGGGTCAGAAATTCGCCGACGTCGCCAAATCGCGGTCGAAGGATCCGGGCTCGAAGGACAAGGGCGGTGATCTGGACTGGAACGCGCCGGCGAACTTCGTCAAGCCGTTCTCGGATGCGATGGTCGCGACACCCAAGGGCAAGTTCACGCCGCAGCCGATCCAGACGCAGTTCGGCTGGCATGTGATCCTGATCGAGGACGTCCGCGACGCCAAGGTGCCGCCGTACGAGGAAGTCAAGCCGCAGCTTTCGCAGCGGATGCAGGCGGCATGGCTCGACCGCTACTTCAAGGAACTGCGCGCCAAGAACGGGTTGTAAGGCACAGCGCATCCCGCCGAAGGGCAGGCCCGGCGGCCTGCCCTTTTTCGTTTCCGGCAGCCGCCGGGCGACAAGCCCCGCCGGTCCGCTTCGATGGTATCGTTGCGGGCACCGAGCACAGCGCGCGAAGGAGGGGACGACATGCACTGGATCCGGCACCCGAAGGACTTCTGGTCGGGCGTGATGTTCGTCGCCATCGGCATCGGTGCGATTGCCGTCAGCAGCACGTACCCGCTGGGTACCGCCGCGCGGATGGGTCCCGGCTATTTCCCGCGAATGCTCGGCATCCTGCTGATCGTGCTGGGTGCGCTGCTGGGATTGCGTGCGGTGCGCGGGCCGCGCACCGCGAGCGATCCGATCCCGCCCTGGAAGCTGCGGCCGCTGGTCGGCGTGCTTGGCAGCGTCGTCGTGTTCGGCTTGATCGTCCACTACGTCGGTGTGCTGCTTGGTACGGTATTCCTGATCGTCGCCGCGAGCGCCGCCAGCCACGAGTTCCGTCCTAAGGAATCGGTGATCGCGGGGGTGCTGCTGGGTGCATTGGCCGTTGGGGTGTTCATCATCGGCCTCAAGCTGCAATTGCCGATCTGGCCATTCCAGCACTGACGAGGCGACGATGGAACTGCTCAACAATCTTGCGCTCGGCTTCTCGGTCGCGCTGACGTTTACCAACATCATGTACGCGTTCATCGGCGTGATGCTGGGGACGCTGATCGGTGTGCTGCCCGGCATCGGGCCGGTGGCGACGATCGCCATGCTGCTGCCGACGACGTACGCGTTGCAGCCGGTGTCGGCGCTGATCATGCTCGCGGGCATTTATTACGGCGCGCAGTACGGCGGTTCGACGACGGCGATCCTGGTCAACATGCCCGGCGAATCGTCGTCGGTCGTCACCTGCCTAGACGGTCACCAGATGGCGCGCCGCGGCCAGGCCGGTGCGGCGCTGGCGACAGCGGCGCTCGCCTCTTTCTTCGCCGGCACGTGCGCCACTGTCCTGGTGGCGGCGGTCGGCAAGCCGCTGTCGGAGCTCGCGCTCAAATTCGGCCCGGCAGAGTACTTCTCGCTGATGGTGCTCGGCCTGTTGGGCGCCGTCGTCCTGGCGCACGGATCGGTGCTGAAGGCGGTGGCGATGATCGTGCTGGGATTGTTGATGGGCATCATCGGGACCGACGTCAACTCCGGCATGCAGCGCTTTTCGTTCGGCATCCCGGAACTGACCGACGGCATCGGCGTTGTCGTCATTGCGATGGGACTGTTCGGCTTCGCGGAAATCATCACCAACCTCGAGTCGGCCGAAAAGCGCGAAATCATTACGAGCAAGATCAGCGGACTCTGGCTGTCGAAGGAGCAGTTCAAGAAGGCGTGGCCCGCGGTGCTGCGCGGCACGGGCCTCGGTTCGGTCCTTGGCGTACTTCCCGGCGGCGGCGCGATGCTCTCGTCATTCGCGTCGTACACGGTCGAAAAGAAGATGGCGAAGGACCCATCCGAGTTCGGCAAAGGGGCGATCCAGGGTGTCGCAGGTCCGGAGTCGGCGAACAACGCCGGCGCGCAGACGTCGTTCATCCCATTGCTGACGCTCGGCATCCCGGAGAACGCGGTGATGGCGATGATGGTCGGCGCGATGACGATCCACAATATCCAGCCCGGCCCGCAGGTGGTCACGAGCAATCCGCAGCTGTTCTGGGGGTTGATCGCGTCGATGTGGATCGGCAACCTGATGCTCGTCGTGCTGAACCTGCCGCTGATCGGCATGTGGATCAAACTTTTGCGCGTGCCGTACCGGCTGCTCTACCCCGCGATCCTTCTGTTCTGCGCAATTGGCGTCTACAGCATCAACAACGCGTCGTTCGACATCACGATGACGGCGATCTTCGGCCTCGTCGGCGTGCTGTTCATGAAGCTCGGCTGCGAACCGGCGCCGCTGCTGCTCGGTTTCGTGCTGGGTCCGATGATGGAGGAAAACCTGCGCCGGGCGCTGTTGCTGTCGCGGGGTGACCCGCTGACGTTCGTCCAGCGACCGATTTCGTTGGGCCTTTTGATCGCCGCGGCGCTGCTGCTGCTCATCATCTTCCTACCCACGGTCCGCAAGAAGCGCGAGGAAGCGTTCCACGAGGAAGTGGCCTAGTGTCCGGCGTCCAATACTGTACGGCCGCGTCGAGCGCGCGGGCGCGGACGGCGTGAGCGGCGGAACGCTCGACCTCGACTGGTCGCAGCCCTACCCGTCGCGCCGCCAACCGGTCCTGGCGGCGAATGCCGTGGCCACGTCGCAGCCGCTGGCCACCGCGGCCGGCCTGCGGATGCTGGCGCGCGGCGGCAACGCGGTCGACGCGGCGCTGGCAACGGCGATCGCGCTGACCGTCGTCGAGCCGTGTTCAAACGGCGCCGGGTCCGACCTGTTCGCGATCCTGTGGGATGGTCGCGAGCTGGTCGGGCTCAACGCGTCGGGACGCTCGCCGGCGGCGTGGTCGCCGCAGCGCTTCGCTGGCCGCGACAAGATGCCCGAGCGCGGATGGGATACGGTGACGATCCCGGGCGCGGTATCGGGATGGGTCGCACTGTCGCAGCGCTTCGGCGCGCTGCCGTTCGCCGATTTGTTCGAGCCCGCGATCCGCTATGCACGCGACGGCTTCCTGGTGTCGCCGATCATTGCCGGTTACTGGGCGCGTGCCGATACCGTGCTGCCGAAGGATTTCGGATGGCCCGAGCACTTCCTGCCGCGCGGTCGCGTGCCGCAGCCGGGCGAACGCTTCGCCAACCCGGCGCTCGCCCGGTCGCTCGAGAAAATCGCGCAGACGAACGGCGAAGCGTTCTATCGCGGCGAGCTGGCGGAAGCGATGGTCGCGCACTCGCGCGCGCACGGAGGCGCGCACGCGCTTTCCGATTTCGCATCCGCCGCTGCCGATTGGGTCACCCCGCTCGCGCTCGACTATCGCGGTACGACCGTGCACGAGCTTCCGCCCAACGGCCAGGGAATCGCCGCACTTATCGCGCTGGGCATCCTCGAGCACTTCGATCTCGCGGCCCTGGCGCCTGATTCGGTCGCCAGCCAGCATCTGCAGATCGAGGCGATGAAGCTCGCCTTTGCCGATGCCTACCGCTATGTCGCCGACCCCGCTGCGATGCCGTTCGCGCCCGATCGGTTGCTCGACCGCGGTTACCTCGCAGCACGCGCGAAGCTGATCGACCCGTCTC
>Ga0070668_100001232_pt1 | contig 18228 bp, 14 predicted proteins | sample KBSS43metaG_FD_64661 | JGI IMG/M metagenome (GOLD analysis project Ga0070668, IMG submission 64661) | Switchgrass rhizosphere microbial communities from Kellogg Biological Station, Michigan, USA - KBS S4-3 metaG | ecosystem: Host-associated > Plants > Roots > Rhizosphere > Soil ... | reverse complement strand
CCGACTCGGCCGCGGCGATGCGGGAGGTGGCCCGGGTGCTGCGGCCCGGCGGCAGCTGGGTGTTCTCGGTCACCCATCCGATGCGCTGGGTGTTCTGGGACGAGCCGGACGAGACCGGCCTGGTCGCGCGGAACTCGTACTTCGACCGGACCCCGTATGTCGAGACCGACGAGTCGGGCACGCCCACCTACATCGAGCAGCACCGCACCGTGGGCGACCGGGTACGCGAGCTGGTGGCGGCCGGTTTCGTGCTGCGCGACCTGATCGAGCCGGAGTGGCCCGCGGGCCACGAGGAGACCTGGGGCCAGTGGAGCCCGCTGCGCGGCCGCCTCTTCCCCGGCACCGCGATCTTCGTGTCGGGCCTGCCGGGCCCACCCCCGAGCAACGCCCCACGGCACTGAACCGACGCACACCGGGCCGGCCGCGTCGAGCCGGGCCGGCGACCGGCGTCAGGCGAGCACGAGAGCCTCCGTGCCGAGCAGGGCGGCCAGGACGGTGAGGGCCGGCGGGATCAGCCGGTAGTAGACCCACGTGCCGCGGCGGTCGCTGTCGACCAGCCCGGCCTCGCGCAGCACCTTGAGGTGGTGCGAGATGGTCGGGCCGGTCAGGTGGAACGCGCTGGTCAGGTCGCAGACGCAGACCTCGCCGCCGCGGGCCGACGCGATCATCGACAGCAGGCGCAGGCGCACCGGGTCGCCCAGCGCCTTGAACATCGGCGCGAACGCGTTCGCCTGCGCCGCGTCGAGCGGCTCCTGCGTGAGCGGCGGCCCCGCCGGCGCCCCGGCCGCGGGCGCTTCCGTCGTTTGGCTCAGCATCGCCCCAGCCTTGCAGAGCGCCGCAACCCACTGTGCATCGTGGACTCCCGGCCTAGTGGTCCGCTCCGTTCCAGTCGCGGCCCGAGCCGACCGAGACCTCCAGCGGGACCGACAGCGGATGCGCTCCGCCCATCTCGCGGCGGACCAGGGCCTCCAGCGGCTCACGTTCGCCCGGGGCGACGTCGAAGACCAACTCGTCGTGGACCTGCAGGAGCATGCGGGACTTGAGGCCGGCCTCCTTGAGGGCAGCGTCCACCTTGAGCATCGCGACCTTGATGATGTCGGCGGCGGAGCCCTGGATCGGTGCGTTCAGGGCCATCCGCTCGGCCATCTCGCGGCGCTGCCGGTTGTCGCTGGACAGGTCGGGCAGGTAACGCCGGCGGCCCAGGATGGTGGCGGTGTAGCCGTCCTGCACGGCGCGGCGGACGACGGCCTGCAGGTAGTCGCGGACGCCGCCGAACCGCTCGAAATACTCCTCCATGAGGGCGCGCGCCTCGTCGACGGAGATGGTGAGCTGGTTGGACAGTCCGAAGGCGCTCAGCCCGTACGCCAGGCCGTAGTTCATCGCCTTGATCTTGCGGCGTTGGTCGGGGACGACCTCCTCGACCGGCACGTGGAAGACCGACGAGGCGGTCGCCGCGTGGAAGTCGAACGCCGAGTTGAACGCGGCGATCAGCGCCTCGTCGCCGGACAGGTGCGCCATGATGCGCATCTCGATCTGGCTGTAGTCGGCCGTCATCAGCTGTTCGAAGCCCTCGCCCACGATGAACGCCCGGCGGATGCGCCGGCCCTCCTCGGTGCGGATCGGGATGTTCTGCAGGTTGGGGTCGGTCGACGACAGCCGGCCGGTGGCCGCCACGGTCTGGTTGAACGTGGTGTGGATGCGCCCGTCGTCGGAGACCGACTTGAGCAGGCCGTCGACCGTGGACTTGAGTTTGGCCACGTCGCGGTGCCGCAGCAGGTGCTCGAGCAGCGGGTCGCCGGTCTGCGCGTGCAGGCCCTGCAGCGCGTCGGCGTCGGTGGTGTAGCCCGACTTGATCCGCTTGGTCTTGGGCAGGTTGCGCTCGACGAACAGGATCTCCTGCAGCTGCTTGGGTGAGCCCAGGTTGAACTCCCGGCCGACCTCCGCGTGGGCGGCCTGCTGGGCGGCCTTGACCTCGGCCGCGAAGTGCGCCTCGAGCTCGGACAGGTAGTCGGTGTCGGCCGCGATGCCGAGGTGTTCCATCTCGCCGAGCACCGTCGACAGTGGCTGCTCGACCTCGGTGAGCAGGCGCTGCGAGGCACCGTCGTCGCGGGACAGCTCCTCGGTGAGCACGTCGGCGAGGTCGAGGGTGGCCCGGGCGCGCAGCATCGCGTTTTCCTCGGCGACGCCCTCGTCGCCGAGGCCGTCGAGGGTGAGCTGGCCCTCGGTGGGCTGGTCGACGCGCAGTTCCCGTTTGAGGTAGCGCAGCGCGAGGTCGGTCAGGTCATACGCCCGCTGGTCGGGTTTGGCCAGGTAGGCGGCGAGCGCGGTGTCGACCCGGACGCCGGCGAGCGGCCAGCCGTGGGCGCGCATGGCCAGCGCCGCGGGTTTCGCGTCGTGCACCACCTTGGGCCGGCCCGGGTCGGCGAGCCAGCCGGCCACGGCCCGCTCGTCGGCCTCGTCGAGCGCGGCCGGGTCGAACCACGCGGCCGGCCCGTCGCCGGTGGCCACGGCCACGCCGGTGAGGGTGCCGGTGCCGCGGCCGAACGTGCCGGTGACGGCGACCCCGACGGGGGCCTCCGCGGCGTGCTCGGTGAGCCAGCCGGCCACCTCGCCGGCGCGCAGCACCTGCCCGGCCAGGTCGAAGCCCGACTCGGCCTCGGGCTCGACCGCCTCCAGGTAGGAGTAGAGCCGTTCGCGCAGGATCCGGAACTCGAGCGCGTCGAACACCTGGTGCACGGCCTCGCGATCCCAGCCGGGCCAGCGCAGATCCTCGGGGCGCAGCGGCAGCTCCAGGTCGGTGACCAGCTTGTTGATCTCGTAGTTGCGCAGCACGTCGGCGAGGTGGGCGCGCAGGCTGTCCCCCGCCTTGCCCTTGATCTTGTCGACGTTGGCGACGACGCCGTCGAGGCCGCCGAACTCCTTGATCCACTTGGCGGCGGTCTTGTCGCCGACGCCGGGCACCCCGGTCAGGTTGTCGCTGCTGTCGCCGACCAGCGCGGCCTTGTCGCGATAGCGCTCGGGCCGGACGAAGTATTTCGCCTCGATGGCGTCGGGGGTCATCCGCCACACCTCGGAGACGCCGCGCACCGGGTAGAGGATCGTCACGTGCTCGCCGGCGAGCTGGAACGCGTCGCGGTCGCCGGTCGAGATGATCACCTCCATGCCGGCGTCGCGGGCCTGGCAGGAGAGCGTGCCGATGATGTCGTCCGCCTCGTAACCCGGTTTTTCCAGCACCGGGATGCGCAGCGCCTCCAGCACCTCCTTGATCAGGCTGACCTGGCCCAGGAAGGGCTGCGGCGTCTCGGACCGGCCGGCCTTGTAGTCCGCGTATTTCTCCGTACGGAACGACTTGCGGGAGACGTCGAAGGCCACCACGATGTGCGTCGGCTGCTCGTCGCGCAACATGTTGATCAGCATCGACGTGAAGCCGAACACCGCGTTGGTCGGCTGGCCGGTCGCGGTGCTGAAGTTTTCCACCGGCAGCGCGAAATAGGCTCGGTAGGCCAGCGAGTGGCCGTCGAGAAGCAGGAGTCGCGGGGCGTCGTTGCTCACGGGCACGACTCTAGTCGCCAGGTACGACAGAAAATCCGAGGGCGGCCGCGCGTCCGCGCGACCGCCCTCGAAGGAGAACGTACGACCTAGGCCACGCCCAGGTATGCCTCCTTGACCGACGGATCGGTCAGCAGTTCCTGGCCCGTGCCGCTCTTCACGATCCGGCCGGTTTCCAGCACGTACGCCCGGTGGGCGCGGGACAGCGCCTGCTGCGCGTTCTGCTCCACCAGCAGGACCGTGGTGCCCTGCTGGTTGATCTCCGTGATGATGTTGAAGATCTGCTGGATGATCATCGGCGCGAGGCCCATCGACGGCTCGTCGAGCAGCAGCAGCTTCGGCCGGCTCATCAGCGCCCGGCCGACGGCCAGCATCTGCTGCTCACCGCCGGACAGCGTGCCGCCGAGCTGCTTACGCCGCTCGCCCAGCCGCGGGAACAACCCCAGCACCCGGTCGAGGTCGGCGGCGACGCCCGCGCTGTCCTTGCGGGTGAACGCCCCCATGTCCAGGTTTTCCAGCACCGTCATGCCGGGGAAGATCCCCCGGCCCTCGGGCGACTGGCAGATCCCCAGCGGCACCCGCAGGTCGGCCCGCATGGTGCTGATGTTCTGACCGTTGAACTTGATCGAGCCGCCGTACAGCGGGTTCAACCCGGAGATGGCCCGCATCGTGGTGGTCTTGCCGGCGCCGTTCGCGCCGATCAGTGCCACCACCTCGCCCTCGTTGACATGCAGGGTCAACCCGTGCAACGCCTGGATGCGGCCGTACCGCACGGTGACGTCGGAAAGCTCAAGAAGCATCTGCGGTCTCCCCCAGGTAGGCGGCGATGACCTTCGGGTTGTCCCGCACCTCGGCGGGCGAACCCTCGGCGATCTTCTTGCCGAACTCCAACACCACGATCCGGTCGGTGACCCCCATGACGAGCCGCATGTCGTGCTCGATCAGCAGGATCGTCTGGCCCTGCTCCCGGATCTTGCGGATCAGGCCCATCAGCTCCTCCTTCTCCGCCGGGTTGAAGCCCGCGGCGGGCTCGTCCAGGCAGAGAAGCTTGGGCTCGGTGGCCAACGCCCGGGCGATCTCCAGGCGGCGCTGATCGCCGTACGGCAGGTTGCGCGCCAGGTCGTTGGCCCGGTGCTCGATGCCGACGAAGCGCAGCAGCTCCAGCGACTTACGTTCACCGGCCCGCTCCTCGAGCGTGTGCCGGGACAGGCCGAAGATCTGCGCCGACGTACGGCGGATCTGCTGCACCGCCCGTACCAGGCCGTTGGAGGAAGTGACCTGAGGCAACTCCTCCGGCTTGACCCGCTTGCGGTAGAGCCGGAACAGCGCGCCGAGCACGCTGGTCTTGTGCTGCGAGTCGGTGCCCACCATGACGTTCTCGATCGCCGACATCTCCGGGAACAACCGGATGTTCTGGAACGTGCGCGCCACGCCCATCCGGTTGATCTCGTGCGGCCGCCGGCCGGTGATCCTCTTCTGGTCGAACTGCACCGCCCCGGACGTCGGCTTGTAGACGCCCGTCATCACGTTGAAGCAGGTCGTCTTGCCGGCCCCGTTCGGACCGATCAGGCCGAGGATCTCACCCTTGTACAGGCTGAAGCTCACGTCGTCGAGCGCCACCACACCGCCGAACCGCAGCGTCACGTGATCGACGTCGAGCAGCACCTCACGTTCGGTTGGCTGCGACATGCGGAGCCACCTCCTCCTGACGATCCTTCAACTCACGCGCCCGGCGCCGGCTCGGAATCAGGCCCTGCGGACGCAGCAGCATGACGATCACCAGGGCCAGACCGAACACGAGGAACCGCCACTCCGCGAAGTCACGGAACCGCTCCGGCAGGTACGCCAGCAGGAACGCACCCAACGCCACACCTGCCATATTGCCCGATCCGCCGACCACCACCATGGCCACGAACAGGATGGACAGCTGCGCGTTGAACTGGTTGGGCTCGATGAAGCCGCCCCGGCTGGCATACAGGAACCCGGACAGACCGCCCAGCGCCGCACCGATCGCGAACGCCCACAGCTTGAACTTGAACGGGTAGACACCCATCACGGCCGCCGCGTCCTCGTCCTCCCGGACCGCCAGCCACGCCCGGCCCACCCGGCTGTTCTCCAGCCGCCGCACCAGGAACACCACGACCAGCACGATCGACAACGCCAGCCAATACCAGGGCTTGATGTCGAGCAGGCCGAAAATCTTGTTGTCCGGCGCCGGCGGGCCCTGCGGACCCGGAATCGCCGCGACCCCCGACGGGCCGCCCGACCACTCCTTGCCGTTGCGGATCACGATCCGGATGATCTCGCCGAAACCCAGCGTCACGATCGCCAGGTAGTCGCCGCGCAGCCGCAGCGTCGGCCAGCCCAGGATCACCCCGGAGATCATCGTGATGGCCAGCGCGATCGGGATGCAGATCGCCCAGGCCACCGCCCACTCCTGGGACAGGTCGAACTTCTCCTGCAGCGCCTTGACCACCGGCGACTGCGTCGAGCCGAACAACGCCACGCTGTACGCGCCGAGCGCGAAGAAGCCGACGTAACCCAGGTCGAGCAGGCCGGCCAGGCCGATCACCACGTTCAGGCCGATCGCGATCAGCACATAGATGGCGCAGGTGAACAACACACCCGCCCAGTTGTTGCCGCCCTCGATCGAGTCGGTACGCAGCCACATCAGGCCCGGAATGCCCAGCAGTGGCAGGTAGTACAGAACCGCGATAAACGCCGCGAAACCGCTCATCCGCTGCCACTTGGGCAGGCCACGCCACCGCTCGCCGACCCCGGCGAAGAAACCCCGTACGTCGGTGCTCATGCGCGTGCCCTCCCCAACGACTCACCCAGCAGGCCAGTCGGCCGGAACAGCAGCACCACCACGAGCACGACGAACGCGGCCACGTCCTCCCAGTTCGAGGTGGTCAGCGTCGCGGCGTACACCTCGACGACGCCGAGCAGCAGACCGCCGAGCAAGGCGCCCCGCAGGTTGCCGATGCCGCCGAGCACGGCCGCGGTGAACGCCTTGAGGCCGAGCAGGAAGCCCACGTTGAACCGGGTGTTGCCGTACCGCAGGCAGTACAGCAGCGCGGCGGCCCCCGCCAGAAGACCACCGAGCAGGAAGATCAGCATGATCACCCGGTCCTTGTTGACGCCCATCAGCGCCGCCGTGTCCGGGTTCTGCGCCACCGCCCGCACACCCCGGCCGTACCGGGTGCGGTTGATGAACTGGTCCAGCGCGGCCATCATGACCAGCGCCGAAATCACAATGACCAACTGAGTGTTCGACACCTTGGTGTCACCGATGGTGAAGGCCGTGCTCTGCGGCAGGACCGCCGGCATACCCACGATCAGCCGGCCCTGCCACAGGCCGAAGCTCTCGGAGAGCACGAGCGACAAGCCGATCGCCGTGATCAGGAAGATCAGCGGCGGAGCGTTCATCTCCCGCAACCTCTTGTACGCGATGCGCTCCACCGCGACCGCCGTGGCGCCCGAGGCGAGCGCCCCACCCACCAGCCCGGCCAACAAAAAGACGATCATCATCCCGAGGCCGGGATCGTTCGTCGCGCCCAACAGCGACCACGTCCCCACGACGGCGAACGTGCCGACCATGAAGACCTCGGAGTGGGCAAAGTTAATCAACTTCAGGACGCCGTAGACCAGGGTGTAGCCGAGAGCGACGAGGGCGTAGATAGCGCCCTTGGACAAGCCGTCGACGGTGTGCTGGCCCAGGTGCCCGAAGAGCTCGTCGAAGTTCACACAAACTCCTTCTGCACCAGATGCGGCCGAGGGCAGAACACCCCCGGCCGCATCATTACACCTAGACTCAGCTGAGCTTGATCTCCGCCTGAGGTTTGAACGCGGAGCCATCCCACTCGTACGACCACACGACGACCTTGGACTTGTCCACGTCACCGGTCGGGTCGAACTTCAGGTACTTCGAGACGCCCTGCTTGTCGTAGGCGTTCACCCAGGCGAGCAGGTCCTCACGGCTCTTCTTGCCGGCCTTGTAGCCGTCCAGCAGGATCTGCGCGGCGTCGAAACCCTCCGCACCGTACGAACCCGGGGCCTCACCGTACTTCTTGGTGAAGTCGGCGGTGAAGGTGCCACCAGCCTCCGCGGCCGGCAGACACGGGCAGGTCACGATCGCGCCCTTGGCCGCCGGGCCGACACCCTTCGGGAAGGCCGGGTCGTACAGACCGTCGAAGCCCAGGAACTTCGCCGTCACGCCGGCCGCACGGGCCTGCTTCAGGAACGGAGCCGCCTCGTTGGTGTAGCCGCCGTACGCCATCACCTCAGGAGCCGCCGACTTGATCTTGGAGATCGTGGCGTCGAAGTTGGTCTGGTCGGTCTGGACCTTGTCCGAACCCACCACAACCGGACCAAGACCCTTCTTGACCTCGTCGATGATGCCGACACCATACGGCGTGCCGTCATCGATCACGAAGACCTTCTGAGCCTTGAACGTGTTCTTGATGTACTGCACAGCGGCCGCACCCTGGGTGCCGTCGTTGCCGACCACCCGGTGGAACGACTTGTTACCCGCCTGCGTCAACTCGGTCGCCGTCGCCGACGGAGCCACCATCACCAGACCCGCGGCCTGATAGATCGGCATCGTCGCCTTCGACTCACCGGAGAAGAACCCACCGATGACCGCCGTGAACGACTTGTCCTGCGCGACCTGGTTGGCGATCGGCGTCGCCTGATCCGCGTTACCCTGCGTGTCGAACTCCTGCATCGTCACCTTGCAGTTCGGGTTCGCGGCGGTGAACTGCTCCAGCGCAAGCTTCGCGCCGTTCAACGACGGGATCACCAGACCAGCGTTCGGGCCCGTGAAGGCACCGAACACCGCGATCTTGCCGCCACAGTCACCCCCGCTGGCGTTGTTGCTGTTCCCACCGCCGCCGGAATCCTGACAACCGGCCGCCGCGAACAGGGCGGCAGCGATGCCCACAGCACCCAGTGCCCGTCCAAAGTTTCGCCTCAAGGCTCATGACCTTTCATCCCGGTGCAGGGTGCGGCGCTCGAACCCGAGACACACCACGTGTCCGTGGCCGTCTCCGTCGTGTCCGAACCGCAGTTCCTGCGCACTGCTCGTGTCGGCGCAGCGTACTCAACGGGGAATTGACTCCGGAACCCGTCATGAACACGCATGCCAAACCGTTACGAAGCGTAGATCGAACGTGCGACCCGAAATCCGCCCGACCGGGTCAAACGGAGTTACGCCCCCGTTTCTGCCAAGTAAATGCGACCCATCCGGCCATCATCGGACACCAACACGATCCGGTCACCCCCACCGGCCAAACCCACAGCACTCTCCCCCCGCGCCGGCAACGCCACCGGCGACGACACCGGCGACCAGCGCGCACCCCCATCCGCCGACCGCCACAGCGCAAACGCCACACCATCCGAGGTCGCCGCCCACAACCGCGACCCCCCAGCCGTCAACGCCCGCACCGACGAACCACCCCCGGCCGGAACGGACCCGAACGAACCCGACGCCCGCCACCGGTCATCCGACAACCGCCACACACCGAAAACAGAACCCGACAAGCCCACCGCCACCGGCGCGCCGTCCACCAACACCACCCGCTGCAACTCCTCGTACGCCGCCGACGCACCCTCCGCCGGCAACCGCCGCCACACCCGGCCATCAGCCGACGACCAACCCGACGGATCCCGATCAATCCGGCCGTTCGCCAACCAACCACCCACCAACAACCAACCCGACCCCACACCCACACCGTCGAACGCCCACGACTCCCCCGACCCGTCCGACGCCAACCCCGGCGTACCCTCCCGGATCTCGAAACGCGACGCATCCCGCGCCACCCACGCGGCCGCACCACTCATCCGATTCCCCGCGATCAAAAACCCCGCCGCACCGGCATCCACCCGGGACACATTCACCGCCGTGGAACCACCGAACAACGTGTACGGAGCACGCACCTCATGCACCACACCATCCGCCGACTGCGCCCACGAGAAAGTCCGCGGATAACCGTGCGCCCCACCCGACTTCGCACCCAACGCAGCCAACCGGCCATCCCGGCACGCCGCCGAGTACAACACGTTCTGCTTGCCGTAATAAGAGGTCGCATCGAACCGCAACGATGACCACGACACGCCGTCCGCGCTACGCCACGCCGCCGGACGCGTACCACCCCCGGCATCCCGCACCGCACCCACCACAAACCAGGCACCCGGGCAGAAAACCACATCCCGGACCATCGCCGCGCCACCCTCAACCGGCAACGACAACTCCCGCCACGACACCGCCACCGGCGGCGGGACAGAAGCGGACACACTGGGCCTGGGCGCCGGATTCGCGTCACAAGCAGCCAGCACGACCACCCCGAGCAGAACCGCGCCCAGCCGCCTCATCGCGGCGGTTCCGCCCCGGCCTCCTGCTGGCCCTCGGCCAGAATCCGGTCCGCCACCTCACGCATCGTCATCCGATGATCCATCGCCGTCCGCTGAATCCACTTGAACGCCTGCGGCTCAGTCATCTGATACTTCGTCATCAACTCGCCCTTGGCGCGCTCCACCGACTTACGCGTCTCCAGCCGATCCGTCAACCCCGCCACCTCAGACTCCAAGGCGGCGATCTCCGAATACCGAGACAACGCGATCTCGATCGCCGGCACCAGATCCGACTTCTGGAACGGCTTCACCAGGTACGCCATCGCACCGGCCGCCCGCGCCCGCTCCACCAGATCACGCTGACTGAACGCGGTCAGGATCACCACCGGGGCGATCCGCCCCCCGGCAATCCGCTCCGCCGCCGCCAAGCCATCCATGATCGGCATCTTGATGTCCAGAATGACCAGGTCCGGGCGCAGATCCTCGGCCAGGCGCACGGCCGTCTCGCCGTCACCCGCCTCGCCGACCACGTCGTAGCCCTCCTCGACGAGCATCTCCGCGAGGTCCAACCTGATGAGCGCCTCGTCCTCGGCGATCAGCACCCGTTTGCGCTCGGCACCAGCCTGCGTGTCGGCCACGGAACCCCAACCCCCAACGCTCCCGAAGTCGCGACACCCCGGGATGTGGGTACCGCCGGTCTAAGCGTAGTGGGTAGGCTGTCACCTGCTGAGCCTGGCTTGACCGAAGTAGCGGTCCGGCCAGAGAGGCCTGTCCCCGTAGCCCAATCGGCAGCAGGCAATGGACTCAAAATCCATACAGTGTGGGTTCGAATCCCACCGGGGACACAAAACTGTCGTACCCCTGTTCGATAATTCGGGGCATGCATCCACCCCACCTCCGCGAACGAGCTCTACGGCTGCGAGCGCAGGGCGTTTCGTTCGGGGATATCTGCCGCGATCTTGGGCTGTCCCGCAATACCGTCATTCACTGGTTCTACGGTGAGCGTGCACGCCGCCGCGCCGAACTCGACGCGGAGCCATCGCGATGTCCGCGTTGCTCCAAATCATCCCGACCACCCGACGATCAAGCGGCCTACGTCTATATGTTGGGCCTGTACCTGGGCGACGGGCACCTGGTTACCACGGCGCGGGTGCCGGTGCTCCGCGTCTACTGCGCGGACGCTTGGCCCGGTCTGATCGACGAGTGCGAGGCGGCGATGCTCGCGGTCATCGCGCGAAGCGTCCAGCGAGTGCAGAAGCAGGGGTGCGTGGGCGTGCAGAGCTACTCCAAACATTGGCCCTGCCTGTTACCGCAGCACGGGCCTGGAATGAAGCATCTCCGGAAGATATGTCTCACGGATTGGCAACAGCCGATGATCGACCGCCATCCGGGCCGCTTTCTACGGGGCCTCTTCCATTCCGACGGGTGCCGCGTTACCAACCGAATAAGACGCGGCGACAAGGTTCACGCCTACCCGCGGTACAACTTCTCGAACGAGAGCGCGGACATCATGGGGCTTTGCCAAGAATCGCTCGACCGACTCGGGATCGGTTGGCGCATGTGCCGACGCAACATGTTGTCGGTCGCGCGCCGGGAGGCGGTGGCGCGGTTGGACGAGTTCGTCGGGCCGAAGTGGTGATCTTCGCCGCTCGGCCCGTCCTGTGATGTTGATCTTAGGAGGCTCTTCGCGCGGGTGCCACCGCTGTGAATCTGGGCGAACGCGCGGCTCGCGGGTTCGCCGGATGTTGTCATGGCAGGGACACCTTCGCTGGAGGCTTCATGTTGTGGTCGGGTTCCTCGCCGCTGACGGTCGTGCGGGACAGCATGTGGGGTTTTCTGCTGTTCGCGGGGGTGGCGTGGCTGGCGATCGGCTGGAGTGTGTTGCGGCTGGAGCCGGCCGATGTGGTGGCGGTGACCGGGCCGGTGATTTTCTTCGGGGCGTTGTGTGAGGTTTTGCGGGCGCTCGCGGGGACGCGGACGTGGTGGTTGAACGCCGGGATGGCGGCGCTGTTCGCGGCGACCGGGGTGGTTGTTCTGCTCGACCGGGATTCGACCTATACGACGCCGGCGTCGCTGATCGGGTGGTTCCTGATGGTGCGGGGCGCCGTGGATGTGGCGGTGTCGACGATGAACCGGGGGGTGGACCGGACGTGGGGTCTGCTGCTGTCGTTGGGGATGGTGCAGGCCGGTCTGGGTTTTTTCGCGGCCAGTCCGCTGTCTCGGACGGCCGATCTGGTGATCGTGACGCTGGGTGCGGTGGGCTTGTTGCGGTCGGTGGCGGATCTGGTGACGGCTTTGCGGTTGCGTGAGGTTTCCGCCGTACGTCATGACGTGTTGCATCTGCCGCCGGAGCGGGAGGCCGGGGTGGCCGGGTATGCGGCGGGCCGCACGGATTACGAGGCGGCGCCGGCGCGGGGTAAGGCGCGGCATCGGGCGGAGCCGGGTCAGGAGGGTTCGTTCCACGATGAGGTGGTGCGTACGACGATGGATCTGGACGCGATGATCGCGCAGGCCGGGGTTACCGGGACGGGTGGGGCCGCGCATCGGGTGCCGGGTGATCTGCCGGCGGTGCCGGATTCTCCGGAGGGTGTCAGCGAGCAGGCCGAGCCTCGCAGCCATTGAGCTTTGTCGCGGCCCGCGTGCAGGACAGGGCCGGCGTCACCCCGCCTCGCCGGGTGGGATCCGTTTCGCCAGTCGCCGGGCGTGGATTCCGCCCGGCGGGGCATCCCCACCAGTCGCCGGGCATGCATTCCGCCCGGCGGGGCATCCCCCCAGTCGCCGGGCATGCATTCCGCCCAGGGCGGGACATTCCCACCAGTCGCCGGGCATCCGTCCCGCCCGGCGCGGCATCCCCGCTACGACCGCCGCGGCTCGCCGGCTCGCGCCGGGTGGGTCGGTCGGGTCAGCGGCGTTCGCCGACGCGGCGGAGCAGGCCTTCCTGGACGGCGCTGGCGATGTGCCGGCCGTCGCGGGTGAACATGCGGCCGCTGGCCAGTCCGCGGCTGCCGCTGGCGGAGGGGCTGGTGGAGTCGTAGAGGAACCATTCGTCGGCGCGGAACGGGCGGTGCAGCCACAGGGCGTGGTCGAGGCTGGCCCCGATGACGCCGCCCGGGCCCCATACCTCGCCGTGGACCGAGAGTACGGAGTCGAGCAGGGACAGGTCGGAGGCGTAGGTGAGGGCGCAGGCGTGGATCAGCGGGTCGTCGGGGAGTTTGCCGTTGACTCGCATCCAGACGCGTTGCACTTCGCTGGCGGCGCGGTCGCCGGGCTTCACCCAGCCGGGGTCGCCGACGTAGCGGACGTCGACGGCTTGTGGTGCGGCGGCGAACGCTTTCTGCCGGCTGGGGTAGCGGCGCAGCCAGTCGGCCATGGTCTGCACTTCGTCGGGGTCGGGGACGCCGATGGGTGCGGGTGAGTGGTGATCGAGTCCTTCCTCGTGGACCTGGAAGGACGCCGACATGAAGAAGATCGTTTTGCCGTGTTGTTTGGCGGTGGAGCGGCGTACCGAGAAGGACCGTCCGTCGCGGATGGTTTCGACGGTGAACTGGATGGGTTCGGTGGGGTCGCCGGGTCGTACGAAGTAGCCGTGCAGGGAGTGCACGAGGCGTTCGGGGTCGACGGTGCGGCCGGCGGCGACGAGGGCCTGGCCGGCGACTTGGCCGCCGAAGACGCGTTGGGCGCCGGTTTGTGGGCTTTCGCCGATGAAGGTCGACTCGTCGTGCTGCTTGAGGTCGAGGACGTCAAGCAGCTGGTCGACGGCGGCTTGGCCCTGCAGGGGCACTGTCATGCCGAACCCTCCTGGGTGTGGTCACGGTGGCCCCATCCTGGGAGGTGCCCCGCCGGCTGGTGTCGGCGGGGCGCTTCGCAGTGCCGGTGGTTACACCGTGGCGGGGTCGACGAGCGAGCCGAGCTGGTGCACGCGCAGCGTGTTGGTGGAGCCGGGGGCGTTCGGCGGGGAGCCGGCCACGACGACCACGTACTCGCCGGGCTTGGCCAGGCCGAGGCCGAGCATTTTCGCGTCGACCTGCCGGAACATGTCGTCGGTGTGCTCGACGAAGTCGGTGAGGAAGGTTTCCACGCCCCAGCTGAGGGCGAGCTGGTCGCGGACCTCGGCGACGGGGGTGAAGGCGTACAGCGGGAGTTCGCAGTGCAGCCGGCTGAGGCGTCGTACGGTGTCGCCGGTCTGGGAGAAGGCGACGAGGGCCTTGGCGCCGATGTTGCGGGCGATCTGGGAGGCGGCCACGGTGAGGGCGCCGCCGTGGGTACGCGGGTCGTGTTGCAGCCGCGGCACCGGGATGGAGCCGCCCTCGGTGGTGGCGACGATTTTGGCCATGGTGCTGACGGTGAGGACCGGGTATTTGCCGACGGAGGTTTCGCCGGAGAGCATCACGGCGTCGGTGCCGTCGAGGACGGCGTTGGCGACGTCGGAGGCCTCGGCGCGGGTCGGGCGCGAGTTTTCGATCATCGAGTCGAGCATCTGGGTGGCGACGATGACGGGTTTCGCGTTTTCCCGGCAGAGCTGCACGGCGCGTTTCTGCACGAGCGGCACCTGGTCGAGGGGCAGTTCGACGCCGAGGTCGCCGCGGGCGACCATGACGCCGTCGAAGGCGAGCACGATGGCTTCGAGGTGTTCGACGGCTTCGGGCTTTTCGACCTTGGCGATGACCGGGATGCGGCGGCCTTCCTCGGCCATGATCTCGTGGACGAGTTTGATGTCGTCGGGTGAGCGCACGAACGACAGGGCGATCACGTCGGCGCCCATGCCGAGGGCGAAGCGCAGGTCCTGGGCGTCTTTGTCGCTGAGCGCGGGGACGCTGACCGCGACGTTGGGCAGGGAGACGCCTTTGTTGTTGCTGACCGGGCCGCCCTCGACGACGAGGCAGCGGATGTCGTTGCCTTCGACGGCGGCGACCTCGACGGCGACCTTGCCGTCGTCGATGAGCAGCCGGTCGCCGACCTTGACCTCGCTCGGAAGCTTTTTGTAGGTGCAGGACACCCGGTCGGGGGTGCCGAGGATCTCGTCGCTGGTGATGGTGACGAGGTCGCCGGTGCGCCACTCGTGCGGGCCGTTGGCGAACTTGCCGAGCCGGATCTTGGGGCCTTGCAGGTCGGCGAGGACGGCGACGGCGCGGCCGGCTTGTTCGGCGGTGCGGCGGACGAGGTCGTACACCTTCTGGTGGTCCTCGTGGGTGCCGTGGCTGAAGTTGAGCCGGGCCACGTCCATGCCCGCTTCGACGAGGCCGAGCATGCGCTCGGGCGATGCGGTGGCGGGCCCCATGGTGCAAACGATCTTTACGCGGCGTGTCACGGCCATCAGGCTAGTCTCTCTCCCTCATCGGCCGAATGGCCGACCCCCGTCGCCGGGGTGAACGCGAATGTGACGGCGTGTGCCGGGTGCCTCACGCCGCCCGGCGGGCTCCGGCGACCGCGGTTCCAGCTTATCGGGCGAGTGCGGCAAGTCTCATCCGGTCCGACAGTCACGCAGCGCAACCGGCCCGCCGCCTTAGGCGACGGGCCGGAGGGTGCCGGGTTCAGACGCCGAGCGGCTGCGCCGACGCCGGTACGGGGGCGGGCAGCTCCCCCGAGGCGCCGAGGTATTCGTGGATGGCGGCGGCGGCGGACCGTCCCTCGGCGATCGCCCAGACGACGAGGGAGGCGCCGCGGTGCATGTCGCCGGCGACGAAGACGCCCTCGGCGGAGGTCTGCCAGTTGTGGCCGGCGTCGAGCACGCCCCGCTTGTTGCGGGTGATGCCGAACTGGGCGAGCAGCGGCTGGTCCTCGGTGCCGTCGAAGCCGATGGCCAGCAGCACCAGGTCGGCGGGCAGGTCGCGTTCGGAGCCGGGGGTCACGGTCACCGTGCGGACGCCGTCGACGCGTTGCACGGTGACGTCCGCGATGCGTACCGCGGCCACGTTGCCGTCGCCGTCGTCGACGAATTCCTGCACGGCGACGCCGAACACCCGGTCGCCGCCCTCCTCGTGGGCCGGGTAGTTGCGCAGGATGACCGGCCAGGTGGGCCACGGGTGGATCTCGGCGGCCCGGATCTCCGGGGGCAGCGGGTACTGGTCGAGCTGGATCACGCCGGTCGCGCCCTGCCGGTGGGCGACGCCGAGGCAGTCGGCGCCGGTGTCGCCGCCGCCGATGATGACGACCCGCTTGCCGGCGGCGTCGATCGGGGCGGTGTCCTGCAGTCCGGCGACGACCCGGTTGGCCGGTACGAGGTGGTCCATGGCGAGGTGGACGCCGTTGAGGTGGCGTCCGGGTGTGGACGGGGTGTCCCGGCCGGCCAGGGCGCCCGCGGCGAGCAGCACGGCGTCGAAGCGTTCGCGCAGGTCGTCGGCGGTGATGTCGACGCCGACCTCGACGCCGGTTTCGAAGACGACGCCTTCGGCGGCCATCTGGGCGAGCCGGGCGTCCACGACGTGCTTCTCGATCTTGAAGTCGGGGATGCCGTAACGCAGCAGCCCGCCGATCCGGTCGTCGCGTTCGTAGACGGTGACCGCGTGCCCGGCCCGGGCCAGTTGCTGGGCCGCGGCCAGGCCGGCCGGCCCGGAGCCGACCACCGCGACGCGCCGGCCGGTCGCCGCGGGTGCGGGCTGCGGGCGTACGTAGCCGAGGTCGAAGGCGTGGTTGGCGATCTCCACCTCGACCTGCTTGATGGTCACCGGGTCGTCGGCGATGCCGAGCACGCAGGCGGCCTCGCAGGGCGCCGGGCACAGCCGACCGGTGAACTCCGGGAAGTTGTTCGTGGCGTGCAGCGACTCGGCCGCGGCCTGCCAGGCGCCGGTACGGACCAGGTCGTTCCAGTCCGGGATGCGGTTGCCCAGCGGGCAGCCTTCGTGGCAGAAGGGGATGCCGCAGTCCATGCACCGGGTGGCCTGGTCGCGGATGAGGTCCTCGCCGGCCGGCGGGTACACCTCCCGCCAGTCCTGGATGCGTACCGGCACCGGCCGCCGCTTGGGCAGTTGCCGTTCGTACCGCAGGAACCCGTTGGGGTCAGCCACCGATGCCTCCCATGACCGCCTCGTCCACGTTGCGACCGGCGGCTTCGGCGGTCTTGATCAGTTCCATCACGCGCTTGTAGTCGCGCGGCACCACCGCGGTGAACCTTTCCACCGCGGCGGACCAGTCCTTGAGCAGTTGTTCGGCGACCGCCGACCCGGTTTCGGTGCAGTGCCTTTCGACCAGGTCGCGCAGGGTGTCCTGTTCCTGGTCGGTGAGCGGCGCCAGGTCGACGAGCTCCGGGTTGACCTTGGTGGGCACCAGGTCGAGGACGAACGCGGTGCCGCCGCTCATGCCGGCCGCGAAGTTGCGCCCGGTCGGGCCGAGCACGACGATCCGTCCGCCGGTCATGTATTCGCAGCCGTGGTCGCCGACGCCCTCGACGACCGCGTGCGCGCCGGAGTTGCGCACCGCGAACCGCTCGCCGACCCGGCCGCGCAGGAACACTTCGCCGCTGGTCGCCCCGTACAGGATGGTGTTGCCGGCGATGATGTTGTCCTCGGCCACGAACGGCGCCTCGTCGGCGGGCCGCACGATCACCCGGCCGCCGGAGAGGCCCTTGGCGACGTAGTCGTTGGTGTCGCCGATCAGTCGAAGAGTGACGCCGCGCGGCAGGAACGCGCCGAACGACTGCCCGCCGGTGCCGCGCAGGGTGAACGAGATGGTGTCGTCGGGCAGGCCGGCTCCGCCGAAGCGGCGGGTCACCTCGCCGCCGAGCATGGCGCCCACGCTGCGGTGGTCGTTGCGGACGGCGAGTTCGGCGCGGACCGGGGTGTCGTCGTCGAACGCCGGCTGGGCGAGCTCGATGAGCTTGTTGTCCAGGGCCTTGTCGAGGCCGTGGTCCTGCGGGACCACGCCGCGGCGGGCCGCGCCGTCGGGCAGCTCGGGCACGAACAGCATCGGCGACAGGTCGAGGCCGTGGGCCTTCCAGTGGTCGACGGCGGGGCGCACGTCGAGCACCTCGGCGTGCCCGATGGCCTCGTCGATCGAGCGGAAGCCCAGCTCGGCGAGGTATTCGCGGACCTCCTCGGCGAGGAACAGGAAGAAGTTCTCGACGAACTCGGGCTTGCCGGTGAAGCGTTCCCGCAGCACCGGGTTTTGGGTGGCGATGCCGACCGGGCAGGTGTCCAGGTGGCAGACCCGCATCATGATGCAGCCGGAGACGATCAGCGGGGCGGTGGCGAAGCCGAACTCCTCGGCGCCGAGCAGGGCGGCGATCACCACGTCCCGGCCGGTCTTGAGCTGGCCGTCGACCTGCACGGTGACCCGGTCGCGCAGCTTGTTGAGCAGCAGCGTCTGCTGCGCCTCGGCCAGGCCCAGCTCCCA
>Ga0070668_100001231_pt1 | contig 18229 bp, 19 predicted proteins | sample KBSS43metaG_FD_64661 | JGI IMG/M metagenome (GOLD analysis project Ga0070668, IMG submission 64661) | Switchgrass rhizosphere microbial communities from Kellogg Biological Station, Michigan, USA - KBS S4-3 metaG | ecosystem: Host-associated > Plants > Roots > Rhizosphere > Soil ... | reverse complement strand
CGTCCTCCTGGCCGTCGAACTGTTGCTGTTCGAGTGGCGGCCAAGGAGCTTCATCCCTGTGGCCGCCGCGGCGGTGACCGCAACCTGCTGGCGGCCGCTGCTGTTCGGCACGGGCCCGCTGTTTCCTATCGCCGGCCGCGTAGCCCTGCCGTGGTGGGGGCTGATCGCCTGCGTCGGCGTGGGGGTGGTTGTGGGCCTGCAATCAGGTTTGCTCACCAAGCTTCTCTACATGCTCGAAGACGCCTTCGAACGCCTGCCGATCCACTGGATGTGGTGGCCCATGTTGGGCGGGATCGCCGTGGGCCTCGGCGGCTTGGTCGAACCCCGCGCGCTTGGGGTGGGCTATGACGTCATCGCCGACCTGCTCACCGCGCATCTGCTCTTCCGCACGGTCCTGGTCATTCTCTGCGTCAAGGCGACCATCTGGCTCATCGCCCTGTCGTCCAGCACGTCCGGCGGGGTCCTGGCCCCGCTTCTGATCCTCGGCGGCGCCCTGGGCTGGCTGCTCGGCCTCGCCCTGCCGGGCCACCCGGGCTTTTAGGCGCTTCTAGGCATGGCGGCGATGTTGGGCGGCACGATGCGCGCGCCGCTGACCGGGGCCATCTTCGCGCTCGAACTGACCGGCGACTTGACCATGCTGCCCGCGTTGCTGACCGCCTCCACCGCCGCCTTTGCGGTGACGGTGCTGCTGTTGAAGCGGTCGATTCTGACCGAGAAGATCGCTCGGCGCGGCCAGCACATCTCGCGCGAGTACGGCGTCGACCCTTACGAGTTGACGCGGGTGGGTGACGTCATGGTCAAGTCGCTCGACGTGCTGAGCGCAGACCTGCCGATCTCCGACGCGGTGGCGGTCATCGCCAAGGGCGCGCACCGGGTCTATCCGGTCGTCGACGCCGCCGACCGGCCGGTGGGATTGGTGACCCGGGCAGACGCCCTGTTGTGGAAAATCGAGGGTGGCCACGAGGGGGAGCGTATTGGCGAACGCGTGTCCGATGCGGACCTGCCGGTGGCCTATTCTGACCAGGTGGTGGCGCGGGCCATCGACACCATGCTCGCTCGGGATCAAGGTAGATTGCCCGTCGTCGATCGGCGATCGGGAGCGCTCGTCGGACTGCTCTCTCGCAAGGACCTTTTGCAGATGCGCGCGGCGACCGCGGCGACCGAAAATACCCGGCGCGCCTATTTTGGCGGGCGGGCGCGACGATTTACCCCTGGCTGACAGACGTGCAACGGCGCGTGGCGACGACGATCGTCCGAACGTCAGCCGTCGCCGCAAGACTAAGCCAGCGACCTTTGCCGGCGGGCGTCGCGCCTCACTTGGCCAAGGCGCCATCGTCGAGATCCACGATCGGAACGATACGCTCGTCAGCGTCAGGCTCTAGCCGGGGCAGGTGGCGGAGAACGACTTGGTTGTGCGTGACAAAATCACGGCTACGCGATTGTCCGCCTTTAGGATAGATCGCATCACGATGTACGCCGATGGTGGGCTTCGCGGAACGCGCGGAGCCACGACGCCATGAACTACATCCGTTTCGGTGCAGCGATCACGATAACGACGCTCCTGATGTATGGCCTGCCGCGCCTCATCCCCCATGACATCGGGGATGTAAGGTTCAGCACGCCGCTTCTCTTCGCGGCCCTCACCCTCGGTACCATCCTTGTGCTCGTCCTGCTGATGTTCAAGCTTCGCAGGAACGGGAGGAATCGCGCCAGCATTGCGATTCCGGTGGGGAGCGTCCTGGTCTTCGCGCTTTCGCTCATCTGGTTCGGGCGCGGTGATCGGCACGGGCCTCCAAACGACAACGGCCACCATGCAGAAGGACGCTTCGCTGCCGCGGCCACGGGCAGCTGGACGCCGATAGGATATTGGGCGGAGAAGGCGGCGGGTTGTCTTGCGCACCCTTGGTTGATAGCGCGGACAAACTTCACCCCGGCGCCGTCACGTACATGTATTTTACATGACCGGGGCGCTTTGGAAGGGCGCGAGTCTTGGCGGGCGACCTGTCGCGGTGTGGGGCGCAGTCAAATAACCCGCCTGAGTTCGGGCGAATTCGACCGTATCGCCGTACGGAGCCCATATGGCGAGACGGCACTGGTGCTTGTCCGTTGCGGAGCTTCAGACACGTCGACGAACAACGCTCAATTTAAGTTCCTGCAGAACGAGGCGGCCGCCCTTGACCGTCAGATTGCGGCCGGCGACCTCGTCGAGGTGAGCGTTGCAAGCGCTGAGGACATCTTCCTCGTTCGGTCATGGAGACAGCGCGGTGCGATCGTGAAGATCGTCGCCCCCATCGGCGGCGGACCTTCTGCAGACCGCGATCGCGCCTTCTATTTCCACGCAGGCGAGGCCACGCCATTTCTCATCCGCAGTCCGAACGCCGTCTTTGTTTTGGAGGAGGGACGAATTTCGGGCTGGTTCGCCCAGGATGGTCGACTTGTCTCCAACTTGGTCACCACCCGTCCCAATGGTCGGGAGCAAAGCCTGATCGCTGAAGCCAGGGCCCTGAGGCGCTTGGCCGAACCGGTTCTGAAGGAAGAGACAATCAAGGGCTAAGTGAGTGGCGCCGCGCCCACTGGACGCCGGCTTGGGCGGCTTGATCGGGGAGGGCTGGAGCAACTCAGCGTGAAGGTAGAGGCGGCAAGGCCGCGCTTAAGACGGGATTAACCGTCCGCCGACAGTGTCCTCTTCCAATCGCCAATCGTCGGCCCAGACAGGGACCGCCCTCGCGGCGGCTTCGCCCCTTTGCCCACGTCCTCCATCAACCGGCTGGTCCGGCTCACGCTCCTTCTATTGTCGCTTGCGTTAGGTTCGCTTTTGGGGTCGAGCCCGGCCTGGGCGGCGAGCAATTTCGATCCTCAAAAGTTCGCGGCGATCGCCGTCGATGCCGGGAGCGGCGAGGTGCTGTTCGAACGCAAAGCCGACGCGCGCCGCTTTCCGGCTTCGCTCACCAAGGTGATGACGATCTACTTGGCCTACGACGCCATGGCCGAGGGCGACCTCAAACTCACCGACAAGGTGGTCATGTCGCCTCACGCCGCGTCCCGTCCACCTTCGAAGCTCGGGCTTCCCGCGGGCCGAAGCTTGACGGTTAAGCAGGCGCTCGACGTTCTGGTGGTGAAATCGGCGAACGACGTCGCGGTCGCCTTAGGGGAGCGGATCGCGGGCAGCGAAGCTGAATTCGCGAAGCGCATGACGGCGCGGGCCAAGGCGCTCGGCATGAATCAGACGCGCTTTCGCAATGCCTCGGGGCTGCCCGATGCGCGCCAGGTCACCACGGCGCGCGACCTAGCCATCCTGGCGCTGGCTTTCCTGCGGGATCATCCCAATGGCTATCGGCTATTCGATCAGGAGCGCACGAGTTTTCGCGGCCACGTGATCATGGGTCACAATCGCCTGTTGGCGACGCCAGGTATCGACGGGTTCAAAACGGGCTACACCTTCGCTTCCGGCTTCAACCTGCTGACGTCGGGAGTAATGGACGGCCATCGCATCATCGCCGTGGTCCTCGGCGGACCGACCGCCCTGGCGCGGGACCGGTTCATGACGGAACTGATCGGCGCAAGCTTCGCAGTGCTGACCATTCGCAAAGCCGGAACCGACCTAACCGTGGCGAACCTGCTCGGCCCCAAGGCGCCCTTGAGAGAAGGCGCGCCCTCGGGGAATGGCTATATTCGCATCACGTCCAGCGCGCCCAGCCTTCATGCTGAAGTCGCCCAGGGCGATGATGAAGGCAGTAACGTCGCCCGCGCCTCGAAGTGGGCGGTGCAGGTAGGAGCGTACAGCACCGCAGCGCGAGGCCGAAAGCGAATCGCCCAGCTCGCCAGCAGGTACCCAAAACACTTCGACGCCGAGAACGGCTATCTAGACAAGATCGGCTCCGCCTATCAGGTCCGCTTCACTCGTGCCTCCGCCGCCAGGGCCAAGGCGACCTGCAGCATTCTGGAGGCGGACGGCGGTGAATGCTTGGCACTTCAAACCGACGACTAAGGGGCACGGTCGTCCGCCGACTGAAACTGCATTCCTCGGCTGTCCGGCCGAAGGGTCTAGATCAACGATGCTTTGGATCGAGCGTGTCGAAGCCCGCTTGGCGGCCAGGCGAAGGGGAGGACCAAAACCGGCGAATTGGCGATCGTCACCGTGATGACGTTGTTTCTGCCTTCGGCGTTTGGCGCCTCGTCCGGCGCCCGGCCTGAGCGAACGCTGCAGAACGTTGACGTGGAGCATCCGGTGAGCATCGCCAGAGAGTGTAGCGTCCAAGGAGGATGATCAAAACGGCTCGGCAGGGCCGGCGCTGAGCCGCCCTTGATAAAGGAGGCCTTCGGGAATGAGCTCAACACCAGGGGTGAGGCTGGCTGGCTTCACGTCGTGGGCTGCCAGAATGTGAAACACCGCCGCGCCGTCCGCGAGCAGGTAGTCAGCGATGATCCGCCGGTGGCATCGCCACCAGAGAACTTCCGCACACATGATCGCGCAGGTGCGCTCGCGACCCTGCGTGATCAATTCCCTGAGCCCATCCTTGAACGGCGGCGTAAGCGCGTAATCCGCGTAGTTCCGGAAACTCTTGTTCCGCCAGAGCGTGTTGGGCGAACTCCCGAGTCCAGGCGGGCGTCCGCGCAATCCACCCAGGGACGCAATGTGGCGATAGCCGATCTGCCGCTCGGCGAGCGCATCGGGGAGGGCGTCGCTGTTGAACTGAGGATTGGCGCGAGAGCGCGGCATCTTGCGGACATCGACGATCATCTCGGCTCCGGCGGCCCGAAGGAGATCGGCGACCTCTTCAATAGACCGGATAGAATGGCCAATCGTGAAGAACGGCCGCTGGGTTTGGGGGAGCGGGGCCATCATGACAGTCCTCCAGCGCCGCGGAGGTCCGTCGTCCGATGAAGCCCGGGCGCTGCAGCGGCCGCGCCGGGCGAGAGCTCAGCCGTAGAATTCATGGTCTTCGTTGTAGCCGCCTTGTCCCGCACCCAGATGGGCGAAGTCCGACACGAATTCTATGGCCGCGATCCATTTGACCATCTTGTAGCCAAGCTGGCTTTCACACCGCAGCCTGAGCGGCGCGCCATGCAAGATGTTCAGCGGCTCGCCGTTCATCTCGTAGGCCAGCAGGGTGAGGTCGTGGCGCATGTTCGCGAGGTCGTGGACGTCGTAATAGGGCCCGCCGCCAGCCCCATCTGCGAGCGAATAGAAGACGGCGTAGCGCGCCTCGGGGAGGGGGCGGACGCGGTCGAGGATATCGCGCATCGGCACGCCGCCCCATTTGGCGACGCCAGACCAGCCCTGGATGCAGAAATGGTCGGTGATCTGCGCCTGCTTGGGCATGGCCTGCAGATCGGCCAGCGACAGATCCTGGGGCGTCTCGACCAGGCCGCTGATCCGCAACCTGTAGTCGGCGAAGGCGCCCGCGGCCAAGGTGTCGAAGGCCTGCGAGTTCGGCATCGTGCCGTTCGGCCAGAAGAACGGCGAGATGTCGGCTTCTGCGAACTGCGTCTTCGGATCCAGTCGCGTGGCCAGGGCCCGCAGCCAGCCGATCATGAACCTTCCGGTGCGCTGCACCAGCCGCGCGTGCCGCCTCGTCAATGGCGAAGCCAAGAGCCAGGTCGCCGTCAAGACAGCCATTGTCAGCAGGAACAGCGGCAGGCCCGCCCAGGAGTCGTTCTCGACGCCGGCGAACATGTGGTTGGTGTTCTGCCGCAGCCCGGTGATGAACACCATGACCCCGTGCATCGCGATGAAGGTCACGAACCAGGCGAACGAGAGGAAGTGTATCGACCGCATCGCTTGGCGGTTCAGCAGCCGTCCGAACCAGCCCAGGGAATTGGCGATCGCCGGGCTCTGCATCAGGCCGGTGACGATCGAAACCGGCGCGGCGACGAACACGGTCGTGAAATAGCTGAGTTGCTGCAGGCCGTTGTAACGGGTCCAGCTGTGGTCCATCGGAAAGTTCAGCGAGGCGTACTGGATGGCGGTGGAGAGCGCGGCGGGGAAAACCTCCCAGGTCAGGGGAACCAGGCGGCGCCATTGGTCAGTGGCGAACAGGAGCCCGTAAAACAGGACGCCGTTGATCACCCACAGCAGGTTGACCGAGAAGTGCCACCAGCGGGCGAGGCCCAAGGTGTGGCGCAGCCCGGGAATGCCCAGCCACGCTGGGAGGGTGACGGAGTCGTCCTTGGCGGTCCAAACCCGGCCTTCGGGCACGGGACGCTGGAAACGGAACCAGTCGGTCCCCGGCGTGCAATCGCGCCGCCAGTAAAGCCGAGGATGATCGGCCAGGATCTGCAGCCCGGCCCGGATGATGAACAGCATGAAGAACATGTTCAGGAAGTGCTGAACCTGCAGCCACCATGGAAAACCAGTTTCCACCGATGGCGCGGCCTGGGCGATGCCAGGGTGCTGGGCGATGAACGCCTTCACCCGGGGCAGTTCGCGAAGAGCCTGGGCGAGGGCGATCAACACCATCAGCGCCGCAGTCCCGATCGGGAGCGCCCAGAGCAGGCTGATCCAGCGCTGGCCGATGCGCACGCGCGGGACGATGCCCGCCTGCGGCGCCATCCAGTGCTCCGGCAGCAGTCGATCGCCGGCGTCGGTGAGGACCGCCTCTAGGGGTTCCGTCGTCGCGGGCTTGTCGCTCATGCCTTCAGCCGGCTGAGCGCGGCGCCCAGGTGCATAGCGATGTGATCGGTCTTGCTGCTCTTGATCTCGTACTGCGGAATCTCGGGGCTCGCGTGATGGGTATGGCCCTTGTAGTTGACGTCGCGGGTATGGACGCGGATGACCGTGCCGCTGACTTGGCCGGCCTCGGAATTCCAGCCGACCCGATCTCCAACCTTGAATCGCTCAGCCACCGGCGTCCGCCTCATGCGCTGACAAGAGCTCATCCGCGCCCGCCGATCCGAAATGAGCGGCCCGCTCGACCAGATCGATCATGTGAGCCGCGGCATGCGTTGTCAGCGGGTGATGCGTAAGGCCTGGCCTCGGCGAAATGTAGGCCGCCATCTCGCGGACGATCTCGACCGGTCGATCAGAACCTTCGGCCAGCAGGGCGATCACCAGGTTCTCCAGGGCGATCACGCGAACACGAAGCTGCACCAGCACGGCATTGGTCAACTGAGGTTCGGGGTCGACCCACGCTGCGCCCGACGTTGAGCCTTCCGGTGACCCCTCTCGGCCCGCTCCGCCTTCGTTGTCCCACCGCGCCAGCGCCTTCTCGCGCAACTTGGCTCGGTCTGAGAAATCGGGAGTGTTATCCGGCACGAGGAACCTCATTGTGAAACGTCAGCAGGTGAGATTTCCGACGGATGTGGAACTCCCGAATAGCGGAACAAGCGGCGCTAGGTCGCATTCCCCTTTATCACCCGGAAAGCCGTGTCTGAGGCGGAGTTGTCGGCCTGCTCTGGCTGGCCAAGTCCGGTGCGGGAGATTAAGCGGCCATGATCATCGAATCGTCTAATCAGGTTCCCCGTGTCACGCTGCTGAAGCGATTTCCGGTTCCGAGAAACTTCAAGGTCACCCCGCAGTCGCGCATCGAGAAGGGCCGCAAATGGGCGGCGCCGGCGGGTGCCTCGCGGACCAAGACGTTCGAGATCTATCGTTACGATCCGGAATCCGAAGCCAATCCGCGCATCGACCTTTTCGAGGTCGATCTGGACGACTGCGGGCCGATGGTCCTCGACGCGTTGATCTGGATCAAGAACAAGGTCGATTCGACCCTCGCCTTTCGGCGCTCGTGCCGCGAAGGCGTTTGCGGGTCCTGCGCCATGAACATGGACGGAACGAACTGGCTCGCCTGCACCCGGTTCATTTCCGACATGAGCAAGACCGCGACGATCTATCCTCTGGCGAACCTGCCGATCATCAAGGACCTGGTGCCGGATACGACACACCTCTTTGCCCAATACGAAATGATCGAACCGTGGCTCCATGCCGAGACTCCCACCCCGGAAAAGGAGCGTCTCCAGTCGCCGCAAGAGCGAAGCAACCTGGACGGCTATTACGAATGCATCCTCTGTTTTTGCTGCACATCGGGCTGTCCGAGCCATTGGTGGAACGGGGACCGGTTCCTGGGCCCGGCCGCGTTGCTGCAGGCGTGGCGCTGGCTAGCCGACAGCCGGGACGAGGCCAAGGAGGAGCGTCTCGACACCCTTGAAGACCCGTTTCGCCTCTATCGGTGCCACACGATTCTGAACTGCACGCGGACCTGTCCCAAGGGCTTGAACCCGGGCAAGGCCATCGCCGAGATCAAGAAGATGGTCATTGAGCGGGAAGCCTGACCGTGGATCCAAAGCCCCCAATTTCGGACATGACGGTCGCGCGCCCCCGGCCGCTCTCGCCCAACATCCAGATCTATCGGCCCCAGCTGACGTCGGTTCTCTCGATCGCCAACCGGATCACTGGCGTGATGTTGAGCCTTGGTGCGGTCGGCTTGGTCATCTGGCTGACTGCGGCAGCAATGGGGCCACGGGTCTATGGCGAGGTTCACGCCGTCATCGCCTCGTGGGGCGGCCGGATCATACTGTTCGGATTCACTTTCGCGTTCTTCATGCATCTGTGCGGCGGCATCCGTCACCTGGTCTGGGACACCGTCCATGGCTTCGAACTGCGGTGGATCTACATCTCCGGTTGGGCGGTCGTGGTGGGCAGCATTGCGCTCACGTGGGTCACTTGGACCGTCAGCTTGCTCTTGGCGGGATAGGACGATGGCGAGTAAGGACAGGCGTTCGCCACTGGCGAGGGCTCGGGGACTCGGATCGGCCCGGGGAGGGGTCAATCACTGGTGGGCGGAGCGCGTTTCAGCCATCGCCCTCGTGCCGCTGACCTTGTGGTTTCTGGGCTCGATCATCGCCCACGCCGGCAGCGACTACGCGGCCTTCATCGGCTGGCTCAAGACACCGCTCGCCAGCATCTCGATGGTTCTGCTTCTGCTGGCGCTGTTCCACCACACCGCATTGGGGCTCCAGGTGGTGATTGAGGACTACGTCCATTCGAGCGCGAAGTTCGGTGCGGTGATCATGGTTCGCCTTGGGTGCATAGCACTCGCATCTGCAGGGATAACAGCGGTCTTGCGCATTGCCTTCAGCTGGTGAGCGCCATGGCCTTATGATCGCTGGCTAGATCTCCGTGTTTTCGAGACTGGGCCGGCCAACTGTTGTTCTACGCGCCGTGTTACTTCGACGATCATCGCCGCATGGGTCCCGGAAAGGCCTTCTCCACCACGTCCTCATCATCGATGACGCAGGCACAGAAGGAGAGGTGGATCGCTTGATCGACGTGGACTTTCAAGGGAACCTCGGGCGCTTCCTTCCTTAGTTTTAGCGTCGCGAGAACCGCCATCTCGATCACCTCGGCGTTGATCGACTCGCCATATTCATGGGTCATTAGAAGTCCTCGCGGCTCATCCTGGCTCGGCATCGGTAGCGTCCTCCAACTGAGGCTGAAAGGCTAGGCTTCCGGCTTGGCCGCGCTGCATCGATATTTTGCATCCGAAACAGCCGGCGGTCTCCGGGCGAAGTAGGCACCGCTGCCGACCTGCTGCAAATTGAGGCGGCGCCGGTGGGCATTCCGGTCCAAGGGCCAACACTTCCACGCGGGCGGCGCTCGGCGTGATCGAGGCCTGAACCCGATGCTTTGCGCCGAACTTACGGTCATCCCTCAAGTCATCGAGCGTTTATTGCCTCAGAGGAGCTACCCTTGAACTGCGACGGTGAACCGGCTTTGGTGCGCGCCAGTCCGCTGGCCGGCTGTCCCAGGAAGGCGGTGCGAAGGTCGAGCAGCCAATCGACGCGCAGACGCGTTCCGGTAAATCAGCTACAAACGCCGGCGCACCCAGAACTTGATTTCCGATAACGTCGATCGGACGTGCCAGCGAAAATGACTTACCCTACAATGGCTTGACGTCAACAATTTCGCATAATGATTGTTATGCACATGGTATAAGCTATTGAATATGCTGCATTTTTTACCCTGTATCACGACGAGGCCGTGTATCGCGGCTCATCTCGGAGGGCGTTCAGGCATTGGATCAGACCCAACCAACCTCTTCGCGACAAGCGCGGCGAGGGCCAGCGCGGTGATCATTTCACGCGTGAACGAGCCATGCCGTTCCCACCACAGCCGACGCGCGCGATCACGCTGAGCCCGGTCAATGCGGTTCCTTTGGAACGTCATTTCTGGCTATTTGGAGGAACGATGGACCCTTGGCAAGCGCCGGATGGGGAGACTAACTATCTGTTCTCATTAAATGATCCTAAACATGACACCGATCTTAGTCAGAACGGGAAGAATGGGGGTATCGCCGCCATCGCCGCGGCCCAGGTGACGAGGTTCAGTGGCAGGCCGACGCGCACGAAGTCGAGGTAGCGGTAACCCCCCATCTTGTAGACCAGCACATTGGTCTGATAGCCGAACGGCGTGGCGAAGGCGGCTGAGGCGGCCATCATCACGGCCACGAGGAAAGGCCTGGGATCGACGCCAAGGCTCTCGGCGATAGCCACCGCTATGGGGGTCATCAGCACTGCTACCGTGGCGTTCGACAGGAGTTCGGTGGCGAAGAGCGTGACGCCGTAGAGGACGGCTAGGGCTCCGAACGGTCCCAGCGGGCGGATGACGTGGATCAGTTGGCCGGCGGCCGCCTCGGCTAGGCCGGTCACCTCTATGGCGGTGCCGATCACCACCATGCCGGCGATCAGCAGCAAGATCTCCGGACGCAATCCGGCATAGGCTTCGTCCGGCGTTATGACCTTCAGGATGATCAGGCTCACAGCACCGGCGAAAGCGGCGGCGGCGATCGGCGCCCATCCCATGGCGGCGGCGGCTATGACGGCGGCAAAGACGCAGAATGAGAGCAATGCGGGCTTCAGCCGAAACGGCCGGTCAGCGGCGCGATAGAGGGCCACATCGCCCAGGCGTGCATCGCCGGACCCGTCGGGCTGGTTACGCGCCTCCCCTAACCGAATGGTGATGTCGGCGCGAGCAGCGTGGGCGGATGGTGCCCCATCGCCCTCCTCCCGCGCCGCCGCCTTTCCAAGCTGACGGGCGCCAACGATGTAAAGCCACACACCGCCCGCACAGGCGATCACGAAGCCCACGGGCGTTATCTCGAACATTCCGAACACCGGCTGGCCGGCGTTGCGCGCCATGTCGTTGACCAGAAGGTTCGTGGAGGTTCCAATGAGCGTTAGCAGGCCGCCCATCACGGTGACGTGGCTGAGCGGCATCAGGAATCTTTTGGGCGATAGGCCTAACGAACGGGCCACATCCCGAATGACCGGCGCTGCGAGCACCACCACGGGCGTATTGTTGAGAAAGCCGCCGACCGAGCCGCAAAGGCCGATGACCAACCAGATGCCCAGGGCGCCGATACGCGACGACAACCGCGTTGCCTGGCGAATCAGAAGCCCGAGCAGACCAGAGAGCTCGATCGCGTAGGCTATGACAAACAGGCCGGCTAAAGCGATGACGGCCGGGCTCGCGAACGCGCCTTGCACTTCAACCGGCCGCACGACGCCAAGCACCAGCAGCACCGCCGCGCCGAGCAGCGCCACGACGTCCGCGCGCATCTTGCCCTGCACCATCAGGGCGACGACGGCCACCAACACTACCAGCGACGCGATTTGATCGAAGCTCATCCCACCTGCAGACGATGCGGCCAGCACTCGGCCAACTCAAATCCTTGGTGACCGTCTCGATGGCCACCCCACGTGTTAGACTCACACGATGCTCCGGCTGATCCGAACCTGTCCGTCACTCAGCACGACGATAGCGCGTGCAGTTCTTGTCCTGAGCACGTTTTCGTTCGGAGGCTGCGATCGGAAGCCGGCGACCACGTCCGCCCAGGTCCCCGTCATAAACCCTGCGCCAGTGGAGGTCCGCACTCCGCCCCTGCCCCCGCCCCCAGTCGGCCGGGCGGAATTGCTGGCGGCGATCGCTGCCGCGCGCTCCGCCTATGCCGCTGGCCGGACCGACGAGACCGCGGGCCTAACGGGCAGGCGTTTTGCAATTCGCCAAGCTTTCGGCTGTGAGGGCGCGACCGAGGCCAGAACGACGGCCGGCGCCGAGATCAAGCCGGGTGCGGCGGCCTGGACTTGGGGCCGTGACCACAAGACCATCGAGATCAGGTTGAAGCCGGCCGATTGGGCCGCCGAACCCGTCCTGACCGGCGAGACCACCTGGGAGGCGGTCGAAGGCTATTGGCTGACGCGTCCCTGGCTGCAGGCAGATGGATGCCCATCGGAACGTGCGTTCGCAGCGCCCAAGGGAAACACGGACAATGGCACACCGCCGGGTCCACGGATCGCGGCCGAGCCAACACCCCAGGTCTCCGGGCTCGTCGCCGTCTTTACCCAAGAAGGCTCGCGAGTGATTCGCCGGGACGGCAAACCCTTCGCTCTCACCTTGCGGGGCGATCCACCGCTCCTGCCGCCTGCGAACGGGTACCGGCTGGTGATCGAAGGCCGCTTCTCAGCCTTCTCGGACGGCCGTAGCATCCGATGCTATTCGTCGAGCATCAACCAGGAGCCCGCCTGTGTCGCGGCGGCCGAAGTCGATCGCGTCGCCTTCGAGGACGCCGACGGCAAGCTTCTGAAGGAATGGCGCCTAGGTTGATGCTAGCGTCTCCTCTGCGGAGAGAAAATTCAAAACGGGCCAGCCGCACGCGTTACCAACCATCTGCTTCTGTTGCTAAATTTTCGATAAGATACATTAGGCGCAATCAATCACTATAGCCTGGCCTCCATTCGCGCGACAGGCCGAAGGGTCTATGGCTTTTTCGAAACACACTGGTCGATGAAATCGACGATTACGCCGATCCTGGCGCGCCTTGAACATCTGCCGGATGGCGTATTCGTTTGGGGCGAGGACGAGATAGCCGCCCTCCTGAAGTGGAAGGGTGTCCTTCTCCGATGGTCTCATGCGGGCTATTCGCCCGTCAAAGGGGTGCGCGGCAGCGGCCCGGTTGGCGTCATCACACCCGAACCGGTCATACGAGCCCTCAGCGCCGGCTATGTCCCTTACGTTCGGCTTTCCGAGTGAGCGCGGAGACCTGTTCGACAGCGACCTGAAGATCATCGTCGTCCAGTGAGCGGCCGAGCAGCATTAGCTGCACCAGCAGTTGGGCGCGTTGGTTTCCAACCTCTACCGCAGACCTGCGCCGAGACGCTCTCCTGGCGAGGTGGTGCTGGACCAGGAGGACAATGTGCTCTTGGGCCCGGCCGCTGGGGGAACGTGCGGCCGATGATTTGAATGGCGCATTGGAGGCGATCCAGACCCGGAGCTTTGAGCCTGCCGATAGCGCACACATCTACGCGCTTGTTCGTCGGCTGATGGCGGTGAGCGCCAGCGATCATATGGCCGATGCGGTGCTAAGCCTGCTGGTGAACAATCGCGGTGTTCGCGTCGGTGTGCGGGACCCGATGCGTCCTGCTGCGGAGACCCTGGTGGCGAGCGGGGTCCTGGAGAAGGCGCGCGAACGCTACACATTGGCTCCCGGCTACCGCCGCGCCGCTCGCGAATTGGCGGTGCAGCGGCGTGTCCTGCGTCGCCAGCGGTCCTAGCCCTTTCCCCGTGAAACCCTCACGCAAGGCAAGTTGAACCCCGGTTCAATCGGCTCTCTGCCAAATGCTCTCGGTCGGTGAGGCGTAGAAGAGGGGGCTGTTGGTTAGCCAGTCTGAAAGCTGCGCCGTCTACGCCTGATGCATTCGACAGGGGGGCGTGATGCGGCTGGTTTCGTGGAACGTGTGCGATGGGTTCAACCGCAAGTTCGGTCACTTAGAACGCCTTCGACCCGACATTGCCGTAGTGCAGGAGGTGAGGCCGGGATGCATTGATTTCGCCCGCCTGACCGACCGCGCCTTGTGGCTGGGGGATAGCGGCCAGAAGGGCTTGGCTGTGATTGGATATGGCGACTGGACGCTCTCCCCTGGGCCAGCCGTATCGGAGCGATGGTTTCTTCCCGTGGCGGCCTCGAATGGCGTCGAGAGCGTGCACCTCGTGGCGGTGTGGCTCGATAGCTCTGCCGATTGCGGCGCGCCTACCTTGCGGGCGTTGGACGCCCTGAAGCCTTTCCTTCGCGCCGCGCCAAGCTGCTTGGCGGGGGACTTCAATCAATGCGTGGCGCTGGACGCACGCAAGCCGAAGGGACGCAGGTTCAGCGATGTCCTCGCCCGCCTTGACGGGCTGGGCATGTCGAGTGCTTGGCACACCGCGAAGGGGGAAGCGCACGGCCGGGAAACCCGTGCCACCCTCTATTGGAGATGGAACCTGGAGCGTCCCTTCCATATCGATTTCACGTTCGGATCGCGGGAGATGCGGGTCCGCGAAGCCGAGATTGGAACCCATGACCAATATGTCGCTGGAGAGATAAGCGATCACGTGCCGCTGGTTGTGGACTACGAGATCGCACGGCGCAGCGCGTAGGATTTTCGTGGTACGCTAAGGCGGTACAAGCCAGGGCAAAGCGTGAGAAAACTCTGATACTTTTCAAGCGCGTGTCGAGGCCGGATTGGGCTCCCCTCGGCTCCGCCAGGCTTTTCCCGCCCCCCCCGGCCGCAATCCCTATGAGGCCGCGCGAACCGTGGCATGAAGGGCTGCGGCGGCCGCGACATCCGCGGCCCGCCCTTGACGACGGCGTTCCGGCGCGATGTGGACCCCTGATGACCGGGCCTGAGATCAGCATCGTCATTCCGACCCAGCGCCGGCCGGCGGGACTGGAGACGGCGGTGCGTTCCGTATTCCGGCAGGCCGGTGTCGATCCGGCCGCGCTGGAGCTGGTGGTGGTGGACAACGACGAGCCGCCGTCCGCCGCGCCGGCGGTGGAGGCCCTGCGCGCCGGGGCGCCGTTCCCGGTGGCCTATGTGCACGAGCCCCGGCCCGGGGTCGCCAACGCGCGCAACGCGGCCCTGGCGAAGGCGCGGGGGCCGTTCATCGCCTTCCTCGACGACGACGAGGAGGCGCCGGAGGGCTGGCTGGCGGCCCTGGTCGCAGCGCAGCGGCGGTTCGACGCCGACGTGGTGTTCGGGCCGGTCCGCGGCCGGGCGCCCGCCGGCGTGGCCAGGCATCGGGTCTACCTGGAGCGGTTCTTCTCCCGCGAGGGACCGGCGCAGGCGGGCCTGATCGCCCACTACTACGGCTGCGGCGACAGTCTCCTGCGGCGCGCCGCCCTGCCGGATCCGCAGCGGCCGTTCTCCGAGATCCACAATCTCACCGGCGGCGAGGACACCCTGATGTTCGCGGCCATGCAGGCGGCCGGCGCCCGATTCGCCTGGGCGCCTGACGCCTGGGTCTGGGAGGACCCGGCCCCGCAGCGGCTGTCGCTGCGCTACACCGTGGCGCGGGCCTTCGCCTATGGCCAGGGGCCCTCGTCGGCCTGCGCCGCGGCCACGCCTCCGGACCGGCTGGGCGTGGCCGGATGGATGCTGGTGGGCGTCGGCCAGGCGGTCGGCTACGGGCTGCTCGCCGCCGTCCAGGGGCTGGTCGGGGCGCCGGGGTTCGCCTTCACCCTCGACCGGGCCGCGCGCGGCCTGGGCAAGGTGTTCTGGTGGGGGCCGTTCAAGCTGCGGTTCTACGGATTGCGCGCCGGGGCCGGAAACTGATCCGCGGTCAGGCGGGGCGCAGGACCATGCGCCTCAGCACATCCATCGCCAGGGACGGGTTGCGGCGCAGGACCCGCAGGGCGCTCGGAACGAAACCCTTGCCGAACGGCACATAGATGGTGGGGACGAGGTCGGCGGCCTTCGCCAGATCCAGCAGCTTGGGCGACTGCAGCCCGTGGATGAATTCCAGGGCGTAATGGCCCGGGCCTTCCTGCAGCCGGCGCAGGGCCTCGGCGACCAGGCCCGGGTCGTGGCTGGCGACCGCGACAGCGCCCTTCCGGGGCTTCACGCGGTCGATCACCTGCAGGAACCCCATGCGCAGATCGCGCGCCGGGTCCGCCGGGTCCGGCCATTCCCCCTTCACCACCCGGACGCCGGCGCCCCGGGTCATGATGCGGTCGGCGTCGTCGAGGCTTCGCGCCCAGCGGCCGGGAACCGTGGCGCTGACGAGACGCGGCGGCAGCTCCCGAAGCAGCTCGTCGACGAAGGCGAGGGTGAGGTCGGCGGCGTTGATCCCATGGGAGTCGCAATGCAGCCGCACGTTCGCCTCGCGCGCCGCGACGGCCAGCCGGCGCGCGATCGCCGGGTCGAAGCGCAGCGCCGGGGGCTTGATCGACACATAGCCGCCCGAGCCGCGGACACGGGCGATGGCGGCCAGGTAGATCCCGACGATGTCGTCGATCGTGTAGGCCGGGGTGTCCCAGAAGCCGAGGGAGTGGCGGCAGCCGGACGCTTCGAGGCGCCGCACGACCGCCCAGGCCTCGTCCAGCGTCTCGCCGCCGATGCGGTCGCCGGCGACCCGCCTGATCACCGGCAGCAGGACCGCCGACGAGAGCGATGTCAGCCCCGCCTTCAGGAAGGCCTTGAGGCGACCGCCGCCCTGCGGCGCTGGCGGCGCCGTGTCATAGAGGCCGACCTGACTCTCTTGAACGCTCATCGATCCCGTCCGCAGGTGGCCGCCTGAGGCGGGCGCGGTCGGTAGTTCTGAGGTTCGTTCTCACAATTTCGCGTTAATAGCCGCCGGTTCGGCCGCGAGTCAGCCCCCGGCTTCCTTTTCCGCCTGCTTCAGCAGCGCCTCGCGGGGCATGGCGCTGGCTTCACGCATGCGCATCATGTGGCTGCGCACGTCGCTGGCCTGGCCGGCCAGGGCCAGCAGGTCAGTGGACATCTGCAGGTGGTTGCGCATGCCCATCAGCTCCCAGGCCCGCTTGATCAGGGTCTTGGTGAACATCAGGGTGGTCAGCGGCGCCCGGGCGATATTGCGGGCGATCGCCTCGACGGTGGCTTCGAGATCCTCCTTCTTCACCACCTGGTTCACCGCGCCCCATTCCATGGCCTGGGCGGCGGTGAGGGTCTTGGACTGGAACATGTACTCGGCCGTCCGCTTGGCGTTCATGAAGATCCACGGCTCGATCATGGTCTCGCCGGTGGGGAAGCCCATGGCCTGGGGCAGCGGCATCTGGAAGTAGGCGTCCTCGGAGCAGATGGTGATGTCGGGGAGCATCGCCCAGTAGGAGCCCGCGCCCACGGCGTAGCCGTGCACCTGGGCGATGGTGGGCTTGCGGAACTCCCACAGATAGAGCACCGGCCAGAGGAACAGGTCGGCCGAGCCCTTGTGGTGGATGCCGGTGTGGGCCTCGCCCTCGGCGAACTCGGGATAGGTTTCCAGCGGGCTCGCGCCCATGGCGTGGCCGGCGCAGAAGCCCTTGCCGTTCGCCTTGATGATCACGACCTTGATGTCGTAGTCGCGGTCGGCCTCCTTCAGCGCCGCATCCAGCGCCCAGACCATCTTGGAATCGTGGGCGTTGGCCTTCTCGGGCCAGTTCATGATGATCCGGGCGATCGCGCCTTCCTTCTCGTAGATGACTCGACCCAGATCCTTGCGTTCCACGCCCATGCCGTTTCTCCCATCGCGCTATGGTTTGGACACAAGGTTAGGCGATTTCCACAGGGCTGCGATGGCTTTCGCACGGAGGCCGCCCCCTCGCGTTGCTGGAGGTTCGGCTGGCCTCTATGTTGCAGCGCCGTGGGGAAAGGTCTCCCGATGTTCCAGCGTTGGTTCGGCAAGTCGCAGAAAGCCCCGGCCGCGTCGTCCACCGGCGGGCGGCTGGTCTATGCCGTCGGCGACATCCACGGCCGTCTGGACGTGCTGAAACCGCTGGTTGCGGACATCCTCCAGGACCTGGGGATGAACGGGCCGGAGAGCGGGGCGCGGCCCCTGCTGGTCTTCCTGGGGGATTACGTGGACCGCGGGCCGGCCAGCGCGGCCGTCATCGACCTGATCCTGGGATTGGCTGACAGGCCCGACCTCGAAGTGTGCGCCCTCAAGGGGAACCATGAGGAGGCGATGCTGACCTTCCTGGAGGAGCCGGGGTTCGGTCCCACCTGGCTGGAGCATGGCGGCGGCGCGACGCTCGCCTCCTACGGCGTCGCCCCGCCCATGAGCCGCAACGAGCCGCAGGCCTGGGTCGAGGCCCGCCAGGCCCTGGCCGACGCCATGCCGGAGGCCCACCTCGATTTCCTCAAGGCCCTGGAGCTGATCCGCGCCGAGGGCGACTACGCCTTCGTCCACGCCGGGGTGCGGCCGGGCGTAGCCCTCGACCAGCAATCCGAGCGCGACCTGCTGTGGATCCGCTACGAGTTC
>Ga0070668_100001225_pt1 | contig 18240 bp, 11 predicted proteins | sample KBSS43metaG_FD_64661 | JGI IMG/M metagenome (GOLD analysis project Ga0070668, IMG submission 64661) | Switchgrass rhizosphere microbial communities from Kellogg Biological Station, Michigan, USA - KBS S4-3 metaG | ecosystem: Host-associated > Plants > Roots > Rhizosphere > Soil ... | reverse complement strand
GACGGCGTTGGCGATGGCGGCGGCCACGCCGGTCATGCCGACCTCGCCCAAGCCGATGATGCCCAGCGGCATGCTCTTGTCGGGTTCGTTGAGCCAGGCAACGTCGATCGGCGGGATGTCGGCGTGGACGGGCAGGTATTAGGCGTCGAGGCCGGCGCTCATGGTGCGCCCGTTGCGGGGGTCGACGAGGGTCTGTTCGGACATCGCCATGCCGATGCCCATGACGATGGAGCCGCGGAGTTGGCTGGCGGCGGTCTTGGGGTTGATGATGTGGCCGACGTCGAACATGCCGAGCCAGCGGGAGATCCGTAGTTCGCCGGTGTCGGCGTTGACGCGTACCTCGCAGAACTGTGCGCCGCGGGCGGCCTTGGACCGGCGCTGGTCCTTGAGGAAGGTGGCCAGGAACCGGCCCTGGCTGCGCAGGGCGCCGAGCCGGCTGGTCGATCCGACCGAGGCTTCGAGGAACGGGGTTTGTGCCGCGCGCAGGGTGGCGGCCGGTTCCTGGCCGGTGGTGCCGGTTTTCCGGGCGAGGGCGGTCACCTTGTGGGTGAGTTCGGCGCAGGCAGCGAGGACGCTGGTGGCCACGGTCGCGGTCTGGTTGGAGTTGCCGGCCATCGGTCCGGGCGGCAGGTCCGAGTCGCCGTATTCGACCCGGACCTTGTCGTAGGCGATGCCCAGCGCGTCGGCGGCGATCTGCGCCTGGACGGTCGCGGCGGCCATGCCCATCTCGTGGAAGCCACATTGGACGAGAGCGGTGCCGTCGTTGCTCAGCCGTACCTTGACGTCGGCGACCAGGCGCAGGACCGGGTGGTAGGCGGTGGCCGTGCCCATGCCGACGAGCCAATCGCCGTCGCGCATGGAGCGGGGTTCGGGATCGCGGTCGGCCCAGCCGAAGCGCTCGGCGCCGGTCTGGAAGGCCTCGCGCAGCATCCGCTGGGAGAACTTCTTGCCGCTGGTCGGATCGGTCTTGGGCTCGTTGCGCATCCGCAGGTCGATCGGGTCCATCGCCAACTCGTAGGCGAGTTCGTCCATGGCCGATTCCAGTACGAAGCTGCCGATCGCCTCGCCGGGGGCGCGCAGCCACGTGTTGGGCAGCAGATCCATCTCGACGAGGTTCTGCCGGGTCAGCATGTTCTTGGCGCCGTAGAGATGCCGAGCGGGTGAACTGGTCGCTTCGAGCAGGCCCCCGGCCGAGCCGACGTGGGTGATGCTGTCCTGGATCAATGCGGTGAGCCGGCCGTCGCGGCGTCGCCCTTCTTCGTCGAACCGGCGAAGGCGAGGTCACCCTTTGCCGGGGTGGCGTGCTGCTGCTCGACGGCGAAGTCCACCCGCCCCGGCAGCTCACGGTAGGTGACCGCGACCAGTTGGGCGGCCTCGTTCGCCGCGACCGACGTCTCCGCGACCACGACCGCGATCGGCTGGCCGTCCCAGAAGACCTGGTCGGTGTTGAGGTAGTTCACCTCGGTCCCCGACACACTCGGCCCCAGGTCCCGCACGATGTTGCCCTTGCGGACCGACCGGATCCGCGGCGCGTTGAGATGGGTCAGGACCGCAACGACACCGGGCACCGCAGCGGCAGCCGCCGTGTCGATGATGGTGATCGTGCCGCGGGCGATGGTGGCGTGCACCATCGTCGCGTACGTGAGGTCCGGGTAGCGGTGTTCGGCGGAGAACCGGGCCGCCCCGGTCACCTTCGCGTGGCCGTCGCGGCGGTCGACCGGGCGGCCGACCACGCCGCCGACGGGGGTCTTGGCGTGGGTGGTCACGATCCGCTCCGTTCGGTGGCGAGTTTACGCAGCACAGCCACGACCGTCCGGCAGACCAGGTCGATCTTGAAGGCGTTGCCGGACAGCGGAACACCGGCGGCCAGCTCGGCGGCGGCCGCAGTGGCGAAGCGTTCCTCGGTGGCCGCGGTGCCGAGCAGCAGTTGTTCGGCCGTCCGCGCCCGCCACGGCTTGGTCGCGACCCCGCCGAGCGCCAGCCGGACGTCGGCGATGCGGCCGTCGGCGCCGACGTCGAGCGCCGCGGCGACCGAGACCAGGGCGAAGGCGTACGACGCGCGGTCGCGGACCTTGCGATAGTGCGAGTGGGCGGCGACCGGCAGCGGCGGCAGCTCGACCGCGGTGATCAGCTCGTCGGGTTCGAGATGCGACTCCAGGTGCGGTGTCGTGCCAGGGAGCCGGTGGAAGTCGGTCAGCGGGATTTGCCGGGTGCCGCGGCTGCTGCGGACCTCGACGACGGCGTCGATCGCCGCCAGGGCCACGGCCATGTCCGAGGGGTGGGTGGCGACGCGGGCGCCGCTGGTGCCGAGTATCGCGTTGCCCCGGTTGAAGCCGTCGCGGGCCGCGCAGCCCGCGCCGGGCTCCCGTTTGTTGCACGCCGAGGCCTCGTCGTAGAAGTAGAGGCAGCGGGTGCGCTGCAGCAGGTTCCCGCCGACGGTGGCCATGTTGCGGATCTGCCCGGTGGCGCCCAGCAGGATCGCCTGCGAGAGGAACGGGTAGCGACCGCGTACGACCGGATGGGCGGCGAGGTCGCTGTTGCGTACGAGCGCGCCGATGCGCAGCCCGCCGTCAGGGAGTTCCTCGATGCCGTCCAGCGGCAGCCGGGTGATGTCGATCAGCGTCGCGGGCGCCTCGATGCCCTCCCGCATGAGGTCGACGAGGTTGGTGCCGCCGCCGAGGAACCGGGCGCCCGGCTCGGCGGCGATCCGCTGCAGGGCGGCGTCGACGTCGGCGGCGCGCAGGTAGGTGAAGGTCTTCATGACGCGACTTCCTGGATCGCCTCGGCGATGCCGTTGTAGGCCCCGCAGCGGCAGATGTTGCCGCTCATCCGCTCGCGAATCTCCGCAGGTGTCAGCGATCCGGGGGCCAGCCCCTCGGTGGCGGCGCTCGGCGCGCCCGCGGCGTACTCGCCCAGCATTCCGATCGCCGAGCAGATCTGCCCCGGTGTGCAGTAGCCGCACTGCAGGCCGTCGTGGCGGACGAATGCCTCCTGCAGTGGGTGGTCGACGCCCTCGATCGTGGTGATCTCCCGGCCTTCGTACTGCACCGCCAGGGCCAGGCAGGACACGATGCGCCGCCCATCGACCAGCACCGTGCAGGCGCCGCAGGCCCCCTGGTCGCAGCCCTTCTTGGTGCCGGTCAACCACAGGTGTTCACGGAGTGCGTCGAGCAGGCTGACCTGCGGCGAGACGTCCGCTTCATGGTCTTCTCCGTTGATTCGGAGGCGTGGCTCGGGCATCGGACTCATGTCCTTCGAAGTGAGGATCGGTTGCCGGTACCCATTAAAGGAACGTACGCGTTCCTTTGTCAATCAGGTGTTTTCCCCGGTCACGCCCGGTGTGCCATGTTGGAGCCATGTCGACCGAGAAGCCACCCGCCCCGAGCCGGCAGCGACCCGCGAACATCAGCCCCGGCCGGCCGCCGCAGGCCACTCTTGAGGCACGCATGCGTCACCTCCTCTCGGTCGCCGGTGACGAATTCGTCACGCGAGGATTCGCCGAGGCCAGCGTCTCGCGCATCGCCCGCGACGCCGCGATGTCGAAGAAGACGATCTACGCCCGCTTCCCGACCAAGGACGCCCTGCTCTTCGCGGTGGTAGAGGACCTCGTGATCCGGACCCGCAACGCCGCGCTGGACGGCATGCCCACCATGGCCGGCGAGCCGGCCCAGGCGCTGACCCGGTTCGGGATGCAGATCGCCCGAGGCTGGACCACACCGCGCGACGTGGCCATCTACCGGCTGATCATCAGCGAGGTCGTCCGCTTTCCTCAGCTCGCCGAGATCTTCACCTCGACAATGGAGGTGATCCGTTCGACGCTCACCAACTACCTGCGCGAGCAGGCCACCGCCGGCACCCTGGCGATCACCGACCCCGAGGCCGCCTGCCGCCAATTCGGGATGCTCGCCTACGGCGAACTACGCGAGCGCGCCATGCTCGGCGAGACCATCACCGAGGAGAGACTCACCGCGACCGTCGACCGGGCAGTGACCCTGTTCCTCCGCGGATACGCCGTTCCCGTGGCGAAACCGACGTCAACGCGAAGCTGAGAGACCTTCGCGCAGTCAGCCGAGATAGATGTCTTTTGCAGGCTTCCCTTGGACGGCGCTCCGGCCTCGCCGATGAACACCAGGAATCTGTGCTGGACGCCAATGAGATCACGCGGACGGCGGGTGAGTGAGACGACCACCGATCAGCTCTCGCTTGAGTTGATCGTTTCACGATATCGTCCCGGCCACGGATGGTTCATCGAGTCGGCAAACGTTGTGCTCGCCGGCTGAACCGCGACACGCCCCGAGAGGCGGGCGGTTTGGAGGGCGTGAGTGCTTTCGGGGGACCGCGACAGGGGTGCCGTCGCGCTGGGTGGCGGGCTCGCGGTGGTCGCGCTGACGTTCGGGGCCGTGCTGGGGCCGGCTCAGGCGGCCTGGGCCAAGGGGAGCGCTGTCCTGCAGGCTCGCGAGACCCAGGTCCAGCAGGGTCAGCCGATACATTTCTTCGGCGAGATCGGCGATGACGGCGGCCTCAAGGGCGCCCAGGCGTGCCTGTTCGAGGTCGTCGGCGGCCATCGCTTCGAGCCGTTGCGGCGTTGCGCCCCGCTCACCCCGAGTCCCGGCGAGCCGCCTTCGCATCCGAGCCAGGGCGGTTTCGTCATGTCCGCGACGGCCGGCGCGGCCGGCCCGCACGCGTACGTGGTCGCCGTCGAGTGGAACGGCAAGGTGGAACTCGAGCCGGGCGGCGAACCCATCGGCCACAGCTCGCCGATCCAGCTCATGGTCACCGCGGCGAAACCGTCCGGCGGGTCATCAACCGCGGCCCAACCCAATGCCGCCGGTCAGGACGCGAAGGCGCAGAACGGGCCGACGTGGCGGTGGCTCGCCGTCGGAGCCGTACCGGTAGCGGCGCTCGTCGTCATCGCACTTCGACGCCGCCGACAGCGATAACCAGTCGAGTCTGCCGGTTGTCGAAGGCACCGGCGACTGGGGCCTCCCTTTCGCCGCGCGGAGTCACGACCGACACGTCATGACGAGCCCCATCCGAGGAGAACCAGTGCCATCTGTTCCACCACGTGTGTTCCGCGCGTTGGCGATGAGCGCGTGCGGCGTTTCGCTGGTGCTGTCGACGACCGCCGCGGCCGCTGTAGCCGGCTCGCCGGAGCCCAGCGGCAGTGCGACGCCGGCGGAATCGAGCCGGCCGGCACCGAGCAGCCCCGAACCTGACAAGGCGGCAGCCGACGAGACGCTGCGCGAGGACGCCGCCTACTGGACGGCCGAGCGGATGCGCTCCGCCACGCCGGTGCCCGCGGCTGGCCGCAACCCGAAAACCGGAACTGGCAAGCCGCGAAGGGCCGCGGCCCGGCTGGCGCCCCCGCCGCCCGGCACACCCAAAGGGACTCTCTTCGAAGGAGTGCCGACTGTCGGGACGTTCTTCGTCGACCAGCCTGCCGGGAACACCACCTGTTCGGGCAGCGTCGTCAAGAGCCCCGGGCACAACGTCGTCCTCACCGCGGGGCACTGCGTGGAGAACTGGACCGGTGGCAAACACTGGATCTTCGTACCGAAGTACAACAGCAACAAGGCGGCCGGCAAACAACCCTTCGGCTTCTTTCCCATCAAGAAGATCGTCCTCGATCCCCGATATAAGTCGAGGCCGTCGAGTGCCCAGGTGACGAATCTGGATTTCGCGTTCACCGTGGTCGGGCCCAACGCCGCCGGCAAAAAGCTGGAGGACGTGACCGGGGCTCTGACGCTGCGGGTCACCCCGAGCTACGTCAACACCGTCACCGTCATCGGCTATCCGAAGAACGCCGGTTTCAACCCGAAGCGCAAGGCCATCAAGTGCACGATGCGGACCAAACGGCTGCCCGGTTACCGGCAGATGCAGATGCTGTGCGGCGGCTACTACGGCGGAGTGTCCGGCAGTCCGTGGATCGCCAACTTCGATCCGGCCAAGGGCACCGGTCGGGTCATCGGCAACGTCGGTGGTCGCAACGGCGGGGGCAACAACGAGGAGGACGACTGGGTGTCCTACTCGCCGTTCTACGACCACGAGATCATGGACCTGTACGCGGACACGGTCGCCGGCCGGACTCCGAGAAGGCCGCCGTACGCCCCCGGTGTCCGGTGAAATCCTGCCTGGCACCTGGAAGAACGGACGGAATTCCTTCAGTGCGGTGAGCAGCGCGCTCGGCCGGTCGCAGCCGCGGTCTGTCGCCGACCGCGCGGATGGGGTAGGCAGGACTGCGGGGGCCGTACGCGGTCGCCGAAGGCGCGCATGCCCGGGGGAGGTGGCCGTGACGGCATACGCCCTGCACCAGGCTCAGACTCCAGAGCTCGTGGCGGTGTGGTCCGCCGGGCTCGCGCACCGCAGCGCCGCCGTGTGCCGGCTACCCGCCGGGTTGGCCGACGACACCGCAGCCGATTTGTGCGCAGCCCTGACCCGGCTGTCCACTGCGCTGTGGGAGTCCTACCCGCATCCCGATCGCGGACCCCACGACTCGGCCTCCTACCAGCCCGGCAGAGGCTTCACCGGCGTGTGTGATGTGTTGCTGGCACCGAATCTGCCCGACGCCGACGGCACCGTGGCGGTCGCTGCCGATCCGACGCTCGAGTACGGCCACATCACCGGTCGGGTGCTGCAGGCTATCGGCGACGCCGACCTGACCGCGGCCGTCACGGCCGACGTGTGCACCGAGATCGACGCCGTCGCGCGGGCCGGGCTCGGTGACCTGACCGGCCGAGCCGCGCAGGCGGTGACGGTCGACCACCTCGACCCGTCACCCGCCCAGGTCGCCGCCGCCGACCACCTGCTACGCGCCCATCCCCTCGGCAGCCCGAAGCTGTTCACCACCGTCGACCCGGTAGCGGCCTGCGTCGCCGCCGCGCACTGGCTGACCGCAGCCGCCGACCTCACCGCCGAGACCGCGCAGATCAACCCGATCGTCATCTTCGCCTGGGCCCACAGCCTGCACGGCGCCGCAGTCGAGACACCCGCCATGATCGTCCAAGCCGTGCTCGGGAAACACGTCGCGCCCCGACACGTCGTGACCGGGATGCTCACCGACGCGATGGCCGTCGCCGAAGGCCGCGTCCCGGACCCGGCGGGTCTGCCCGACCGCGTCGACGCCGTCCGCGAGCAGGTCCAACAGATGCCCGTACGCGACCCGGACGAGGCAGTCGCCGACATGCTCGAATCACTTACCCCGCTCAACCCGTGCCGACCCAGCCGGGACCTGCTCGAACAACTCCTCGACGGCATGTACTCCTGCCTGATCGTCTACCGCGACACCACCGGCGATCCGCCGAACACCGACCCTGCGCAACCATCCGGCACCGAGCAGACCGACACGCCGCCCCGAAACGACCGGCGCAGCATCGACCAGTTCCTCACCGCCGTCCGCGCCCGCGCTGCCCGCGACCACGACCGCCTCACCCGCTAGAGCTGCATCGCGTCGGGCCTGGTTTCTCCTCCAGCATCGCCTCGCGGTCGGCCGCACGGGCATCGCGGGGCACGGCGGTGGCGACGGTTGCTGTCCGGGGCGTAGGGGGTGTCAGCAGGTGCGGCGGTATTTGATCTCGGGGATGTAGCGGGCCCACTCGGTGGCGGTCAGGCCGCGGCCGGTGACGGCGCAGGCGTACTTCGCCGGATCGGCGCGCAGGCCGTTGAGGGTGGCGTAGTTCCACAGTATGACGGTCCGGTCCGCTGATCCAAGCTGGCCGGTGACGGCGAGGGTGCGACCGTCGCTGCTGAACTCCACCGAGTTGACCGACGAGTTCGGTTCGGTTCGTACGGTGGCGAGGCGGATCGGGGCGGAGGGGATGGTGGTGTCCCACAGGCTCGCCTCGTAGGTGTCGCCGCCCACCGCCAGGGTGCGGCCGTCGGGGCTGAAGGCCACCGAGTTAACCCAGCGGTCGTTCGCGGTCAGGGTGGCTACCCGCTCCGGCCGGGCACGGTCCGTGACGTTCCACAGCATCGCCTTGTCGTCGGAGCCGCCGCTGGCCAGCGTGCGGCCGTCCGGGCTGAAGGCCAGGGACTCCACCCAGCCCTTGTGGCCGGACAGGGTGGCGAGCCGGGCGGGAACGGCGCGGTCGGCGACGTTCCACAGCGTGATCTCGGAACCGCCGAAGGTCGCGACGGCGAGGGTCTTCCCGTCGGGGCTGAACGTCACCGCCCGGCCGAAGTCGCCGGCCGGCTGGGCCAGCAGGGCCGGACGGGACCGGTCGGCCACGTTCCACAGCATCAGGCGGGTGGTCCCGGCGACCACGGCGAGGGTCTTGCCGTCGGGGCTGAAGGCCATCGGGTTGTCGGACATTATGTCGGTCAGGGTGGCGAGCGTCGTCGTGCGGGACGGCTTGGACATGTCGGCCAAGGTCAGCGTGCCGGACTCGGCGGTGACGGCCGCCACTGCCCGGTGATCGGGGCTGACGGCGACCGCGCGGACAGCCGAGCCGCTGAGGGTGAGGGCGGTGCCGCGTACGGGATGGGCCGGGTCCGCGATGTTCCAGGTGGTCGCCGTGCCGGCCGGGTGGGCGGCGACGAGGGAGTTCCCGTCGCGGCGGAAGCTGGTGGCCCGGACCGGGCTGAAGCGGATCGCTCCGACCCCCTGGTCGGCGACGGTGAGCTTGGCGAGCCGGTCGGGGGTGCCGGTTGGTACGACGTTCCACAGGGTCGCCGTCGCGGAGTTGTCCACGGTGACCAGGGTGCCGTTGTGCGGGTCGATGGACACACCGCGGACCGAGTCGTGGGCCCGCACGCGGGCGATGGGCGGCGCCAGTCCCCGCACGCCCCGGTTCCAGATCGTCGCGCCGCCGCGGACGTCACCGGCGACCAGCAGCTTCCCGTCCGTGCTGAAGGCGAGCGAGCTGATGGCGGCGGCCGGTCCGTCCGCCGAGTCAGGGAAGTAGGTGTCCGACGCGAGAGACGGGAATGACGGACTCTTGTCCGCGGCGACCGGACGGTAGCTGGTCAGGTCGTACAGGCTGACCGAGCCGGAGCTGTTGCCGACGGCGAGGGTGGTCCCGTCGCGGCTGAAGGCCAGCGGCGCGTATTCATCGGCGATCAGGCCAGGGACACTGACCGGGTGGGCCGGATCGGTCAAGTCATAGTAGTCGACCCGACGGCCGTGGTTGATGATCAGCAGGCGGCCGTCGGGGCTGAGCCTGATGCCCCCCACGGCTTGGCCCCCCGCGAAGGGCATCCTGGAGCGCTGGACCGGGCGGGCCCGGTCGCTCGTGTCCCACACGACCGTGGTCCCGGACAGGTCGCCGGTGACCACGATGCCCCCGTTCGCGGAGATCGCCGACGCGGAGACGGCGGCGGTGCCCGCGCCGTCGAGCGTGGCGAGCCGGGCCGGGCGGGCCCGGTCCGCGACGTCCCACAGGACCGTCCGGCGCCGATCGGCCACGACGGCCGCGATGGCCAGCGTCCGCCCGTCCGCGCTGAGCGTCAGGGAGCTGCCGGTCTCGGTGAGTGTGGCGACTCGGACCGGTTCGCGAGGGTCGCTGACGTTCCAGAGCGCGACCCGGCCATCTTCGCCGAGGGCCACGAGGGTGCCGTCCGGGCCGTACACGGCGGCCGTCGTGTGGTCCAGCGCGCCGGTGAAGGCGGTCGCCGCGACGGTGCCGGCGAGCTCGAGTTTGGTCGTCGTGTCGGGGTTGAGCGACTGGGCCACCGCGCCCAGCATCAGCGCGGTCCTGGGGTCGTCGGCGAGCGCCGCCCCGGACTGGTTCATCAGCCGCCGGCTGATGGCGACGCGCTGCTGCTTCGCCGCCTCCGCCGCCGCCTGGTCCGCGAGGCGCTGCTGCTTCGCGGCCTCCGCCGCCGCCTGGTCCGCGAGGCGGCGCTGCTCGGCGGCGATCGCCGCCAGCCGGGCGGCCTCGGCCTCGGCCTGCTTCGCCCGCTCGGCCGCCTCCCGGGCCAGCCGCTTCTGCTCCTGTTTGCGCGTCGTCGCCTGATCGGCGAGCCGCCGCTGCCGGCTTGCCTCGGCCGCTGCCCGGTCGGCGACCTTGCGCTGCGCCGCCGCCGCCCGCTCCGCCTGTCGCGCCGCGCGCTCCAACCGCTCCGCCGCGGCCCGCGCCTGCTCGGCCCGGGTCTGCTGCTGCTCGGCCCGGGTCTGCTGCTGCGCGGCCAGGCCCTCCTGGCGCTGCGCCTCCGCCGCGGATCGCGTGGCCATGTCGCGCTGGCTGTTGGCCGCCTTCTCCTGGCGCAGGGCCTCGGCCGCCGCGTCCCGCGCCCGGTCGGCGTTGCGCACCGCCGACACCCCGGTGACCGCGGCCAGCAGTGCGAGCACCACCAGGGTCACCGTGGCCCCGAAGCGCAGCCGCCGCGCCTGGCGGTGCTGCCGGACGTCCTCGCCTTCCAGGTCGTCCTTGCTGACGCCGTGCATCGGCGCGGCGAGCTGGGCGATCGCGTCCCGGAACCGGGAGTGTTGCAGGCTCAGGTGCTCGCTGCCGCGCGCCCACCGCAGGTCCAGGAAGAACGGCTCCTCGCTGAACACCTTGCGCAGCGCCGGCGGCACGGCCGTGGAGTCCTTGGTGAAGTCGCCGGCGGCCTCGTCCCAGGCCCACTCCCCGTCGGTGATCACGGGCAGGATCCGGTCGGCTGATTTCGTGGCGATCCAGTGCTCGATCTCGCGGTTCACCCACGGTGACTTCGCGGCCTCCATCGAGGCCAGAAGCACAAAATACTCCGAACCGTCCATTGCGGTCTGGATCGACGACCACAGGCCGGGAGTGACGGAGAGACCGGTCTGATCCCGGAAGATCCATAGGGCGCGGCGGCGGTGCCAGGGCTTCGCCAGCCGGTGCAGCCCACGCTGAACCGCCGGCGCGAGTCGCCCGTCGGCAGCATGGCTATACGAGATGAACCCATCGAAGGTCATCGGAAGTCCCCCGTAGCCGACACGTGTGGCGTCGACGATTGTTTGCCCGCCTTCACTCGATCGGGCGAAAGGCTGGACATGCTATCGCACTGACCGGCCGAGGAGGGGGCGGTGATCGATGTCCTAGCGGGGAGCCGGGAGATCCGGCGCGGGCGGCACCTCGAGGCCGGCGAAGAGGCGCCGCGCGAGTTCCCGGTGCGGCCGGCCGGCCTCGTCGCCGAGCGCGGCGGCGATGCCGTCGTGGGCCCGCCCCTGCTCGTAGCGGTCGCCGATCTCCTGGGCCAGGATCAGCGCCTGGTCGTGCTGGGTGCGGGCGCCGGCCGCGTCCCCGGCGGCGCGCAGCACCTGGCCGAGGTCGTTGAGCGCCTCGGCCTCGCTGGCCCGGTCGCCGATCCGGCGCAGCAGCACCAGGGCCCGGCCCAGGTGGCCGGTCGCCTCGGTGAGCCGGCCGCCCCGGGCGCACACCACGCCGAGGTCGGTCAGCACGTACGCCTCCGCCGTGCGGTCGCCTGCCGTGCGAGCCACGGCGAGGCTGCGTTCCAGGTGCGTGCCGGCCCGCTGCAGGCCGGCCGGATCGGGCGAGAGCCGGGCCAGCAGCGACAGCACGTACGCCTCGCTGAACAGGTCACCGCGCCCGGTGAGCAGGTCGAGCGCCGCTCGCAGCCGCGCGGTGGCCGGTTTCTCGTCGCCGATCCGGGCGTCCACCCGGCCGAGCTGCACCAGGGCGTCGGCCTGCCCCGCGTCGTCGGCCAGCCGCTCGTAGTGCGACCGGGCGCGCCGGTAGTGGTCCGCGGCCTGCCGGTAGTCGCCCAGCCGCCAGTGCACGCTGCCCAGGTTGCGCAGCGCCACCGCCTCGTCCGCGTGCTCGCCGAGGTCCGCGTGCAGGCCCAGCGCCCGCCGGTACAGCTCGGCCGCCTCGTCGAGCCGGCCCAGCCTGCGGTGCAGCCGGCCCAGGTCGGACAGGGCCCGGGCCTCCGCCTCCCGGTCACCGACGGCGTGCGCCGCCGACACCGCGGCGGCGGTGACCGTGACCGCCTCGGCGACCGGCCCACCCGCGTCGAGGTAGCGGAACAGCGTGCCGGCCAGGTCGACCGCGAACCGGTGCCAGCCGTGCGCGGCACCGTACGTGACGGCGGCGGCGAGGTTCGGCCGCTCCGCCTCGATCCAGCGCCGGGCCGCCTCCGGGTCGCCGGTGGCCGCGCCGGCCTGCGGGTACAGCGTGCTCATCGCCGCGACGGAACCGGCCAGGTAGTGGTCGAACAGGCGGGTCAGCGCGGCCCGGCGCGCCGGCATCGGGTCGTGGGCGCCGGCCAGCTCGGCGGCGTACGCCCGCAGCAGGTCGTGCATGCCGTACCGACCGCCCCGGGTCGCATGCACCAGGCTGGCCCGGACCAGCACGCCGAGCAGCCGCCGGGCCTCGCCGGCGTCGCAGCCGGCCAGCGCGGCCGCGGCCTCGACCGGCACGCCGTCGCCCGGGTGCACGCCGAGCAGCCGGAACATCCGCGCCGCGTCGCCAGGCAGGTTTTGGTACGACCAGGAGAACACCGCCCGGACGTCGGCGCGCGGATCACCGGCGTCGAGCAGATCCAGCCGTACGCGGTGGTCGCCCAGCTCCTCGACCAGCTCGGCCAGCGTGACCTCGGGGCGGGCCGCGGCCAGCTCGGCGGCGATCCGCAGCGCGATCGGCAGCCGGGCGCAGGCCGTCGCCAGGGCCTCGGCGACCGGCGCCTCCTGGTCCACCCGGGTGCCGATGAGCCGGCGCAGCAGCGCCACCGCGTCGGTCATCGGCAGCAGATCGAGGTTGATCCGCTCGGCGCCGTTGATCGCCACCATGCCGGGCAGCGCGTCCCGGCTCGTGATCAGCACCAGGCAGGAGCCGCTGCCCGGCAGCAGCGGCCGGACCTGCTCGACCGAGGAGGCGTTGTCGAGCAGCACCAGCATGCGGCGGCCGGTCAGCTCGGAGCGGTAGCGGGCCGCGCGTTCGCCGACGCCCGGCGGGATCTCCGGGCTGCCGACGCCCAGCGCGGTCAGGAAACCGGCCAGCGCGTCACCGACCGCCACCGGCTGCTCGGTGTCGTAACCGCGCAGGTTCACGTACAGCTGTCCGTCGGGAAACGACTCCCGCACCCGGTGCGCCCAGCGGACGGCGAGCGCGGACTTGCCGACCCCGGCCGTGCCGGCGAGCAGCACCACGGTCAGCGGTGGCTCGTCGCCGTCCGGCGGTTCGAGCGTGCGGTCCAGGGCGGCGAGTTCCCCGGCTCGCCCGGTGAAGCCGCGCACGTCGGCCGGAAGCTGGGCCGGCACGGCGGCCCGAGCGGCCGGCAACGCCTGTGCGGCGGGCGGAGCCTGTGCGCGCGGGTCGGCGGCCGCCAGGTCGAGGGCCGGGTCGGCGGCGAGGATGCGCTCGTGCAGCCGGCGCAGCCCGGCGCCGGGGTCGATGCCCAGCTCGTCGGCGAGGGCCCGGCGGACCCGCCGGTACTGCTCGTCGGCGTCGGCCTGCCGGCCGCACCGGTAGAGGGCGAGCATCAACTGCTCGGCCAGCCGCTCGTCGAGCGGGTGCTCGGCCATCGCCGCCGCCAGCGCCGGCAGCAGTTCCCCATGCCGGCCCAGCCGCAGCAGCACGTCGTGCCGGTCGAGTTCGGCGGTGAACCGCTCGCCGCGCAGCGACTCCCGCACCCCGGCCAGCCACGGCGTCTCCAGGCCCGCGAAGGGCTCCCCCCGCCACAGGGCGAGCGCCTCGGTGAACAACTCCGCGGCGGCCGCGTCCGGTGAGGCGGACCTGGCCCGCTTGCTGAGCCGGCGGAAACGGTGCAGGTCAACCGTCTGCGGGTCGGCGGTCAGGAGGTAACCGCCCGGCCGGCGTTCGATACCGACCCCCGCCTCGCCGGCGAGGACCCGCCGCAACCGGGACAGGTAGCTGTAGAGCGCGTTGTCGGCCCGCTGCGGCGCCTTGTCACCCCACACCCGGTCGATGAGCTGGCCGGCCGTGACCGGACGGCCGGGATCGACGAGCAGGACCGCGAGAACGCTGCGCTGGCGGGCATGCCCAAGGTCGGCCGGACGGCCGTCGAGCTGGGCCTCCACCGCGCCGAGCACCCCGAACTCCGCCGTCAACGGACCTCCCCGATAGTCGCTCGCCTCGGTGCCTGCCAGGGCATTCAAGATAGCTACAAGGTCAACGGCAAATCTCGCAGGTTTCGCGCAAGATCCGCCGACGACTATTCACCGCGTTGCAGGAACAGGCCACCGGTGCCCGGTAGTGCAAGACGTGACGGGGGGATCGGGACACGGGGTGAAACCTCGAGCGGTGGCCTGTCCTACACCTGTTTCTGCGGCCGGACGGAGCGGTCCGCTGCCGGCCCAGAGCCGGGATCGGTCCAATGATCCGGCACCGCTTGAGGACCGACCGTCTTTGTGATCATGGGGGAGTTTTGTCGTGCTTTTGAATGGCAGGTCGAGGTCGTGGCGGCGTAAAGCCGTCGTTGCGGGGATCGGGTCCGTGTTGGTGGCCGGCGGATGGTTGGTCGCCCTGCCGGCGTCCGCCGCGGCCGTCCACCATGTCGCGGTCGGGGGTAGTGGCGAGGCGTGCACCGAGGCGGAGCCCTGTGGCCGGATCAGCGACGCGCTGAGCATCGCCGTCAACGGCGACACCATCACGGTCGGTCCCGGCACCTACGCCGAAAGAGTCCAGGTGCCGAGCGGTCTTGCAGTGACCATCGCCGGTGCCGGCAGCGCCACCACCGTGATCGATGGGGAAAGGAAAGGCGTCGCCGTCTCAGTGCCGCCGACCTCGACCCTCACGCTCACCGGGACCGCCGTGATCAACGGGGCCGCCCCGGGGGTCAAGAACGACGGCACCCTGCGGATGGAGCGGGTCAGCCTGAGCGGCAGCAGCGGCGGCGATGGCGCGGGTCTCAAGAACGCTGGTGACGCCACCGTTGTGGACAGCACCATCTCGGGGAACATTGCGTCTTTGAGTGGCGGTGGCATCTTCAATCTCGGAAGTCTCACCATCCGGCGGTCCACGATCGCCGGGAACTCGGTGGGCCTCTTGACCCAGGCCGGCACTGCGATCTACAACAAGGGCCGGGTGGAGATGTACGACTCCACGGTCACCGGCAACGGGATGAACCGAAACAACGCGACCGGCGCGATCGTGTCTAACGACGACAACCTGCCGAGCGGTACCCGGATAACCTTCGTCGGCGCCCACAACACGATCGTGGGTAACCGAGGGCCCGCGTTCGCGGATCATGACCGGGGGCCGGCGGACTCCACGGTCAGCCTCGACGCCTCGATCGTGAACGGGCGGGGCCCGGACTGCAGCGGCATGAGCATCAGCGGCCGTTACAACGTGCTGAGCGACGACTCGTGCGGGACGGACCCGGCCACCGATGTGATCGCCGACCCCCAGGTGGCGGACCTGGCCGACAACGGTGGCCCGACCGGCACCCGGGCGCTGGCTGCAACCAGCCCGGCTCGCGACGCGATCCCGGCTGGTTCCGGGTTGTGTGCTGGCAATGACCAGCGTGGCACTCCCCGGCTGTACCTCTACATCAACACCTGCGACATCGGTGCCTACCAGTACGTCGAGCCCGCGCCGAAGCTGACGCTGGACCCCGACGGCTCTCTCCCGTTCGGCACGCAGAGGCCCGGCACGACCACCACCCGTACCTTGACCGTGCTCAACACCGGTCGGCGGCCGTTGGGCCTGGCCCGGATCAGCGTGGCCGGCGCCGGCTATTCGGTGGCCGCGACCACCTGTCAGAAAGCGGGAGCGGTCGCGCCGGTGCCGCCCGGCCTGGACTGCGCCATCGATGTCTCGTTCACCCCGCCTTCGGGCGGGGACCTACCGGGCACGTTGACGCTGGCCGGCAACGACGGTGACACCCAGGACCCGGTCGGCGTCACCAAGACCGTGCATCTGATCGGCGCCGGAGTGGATGTGGGTACCGTCCCGGTGCTCGCCGCACCACCGAACATCGCCGGGACCGCCGCAGTCGGTGCGACGCTGACCGCGCAGCCGGGCACCTGGACCGGCACGGCCCCGATCAACTACGGCTTCCAGTGGCAGCGGTGCACGGCCAACGGCGCCGACTGTGCCGACATCTCCCAGGCCACCCGCGCCACCTACCAGGTCACCGGCGCGGACACCGGGTCGCGGCTGCGGGTGCAGGTCACCGCGCGCAACCTCGCCGGCACCGGGACCCCGGCCGCCTCGGAGCCCACCGCCGTCGCGGTCACGCCGCCCGGCCCGGTCAACAGCGCCCTGCCCACCGTCACCGGGCAGGCCACCGTCGGTGCGACGCTGACCGCCCAGCCCGGCACCTGGACCGGCACGGCCCCGATCCGGTACGCGTATCAGTGGCAGCGGTGCACCACCGCATGTGCCGCGATCGGCACCGCCGGCGCCACCTACCGGCCCGGCGCTGCGGACATCGGCGCCCGGCTGCGCGTCCAGGTCACCGCGACCGATGCCGCCGGCCCGGGCGCCCCGGCGATCTCCGAGGTCACCGCCGTGGTGACGCAGCCGTCCCGCCCGGTCAACCGTGGTGTGCCCACCGTCACGGGGCAGGCCACGGTCGGTGGGGTGCTGACCGCCGAGCCGGGCACCTGGACCGGCACGGCCCCGATCCGGAACGGCTTCCAGTGGCTGCGCTGCACTGCCACCGGCAACGGCTGCGCCGCGATCACGGGCGCCACCAAGGCGACGTACCGCCCAGCCGCCGCCGACGTGGGCCGGAGGCTGCGGATCCGGGTCGCCACGACCAACCCGCTCGGTACCGGGACGCCCGCCATCTCAGCGGCGACCGTGACCATCCAGGCCGTCCGCCCGACCAACCACGGCCTGCCCACCATCACCGGCCCCAGCAAGATCGGCGGGGTGCTCACCGCCCAGCCCGGCACCTGGACCGGCACGGCCCCGATCCGCCACACCTTCCAATGGCTGCGCTGCGCCGCCGCCGGTAACAACTGCGTCGCGGTCCATGGCGCCACAGCCAAGACCTACCGGCAGACACTGCTCGACGCGGGCAAACGGCTGCAGGTCCGGGTCGCGGCCGTCAACGCCGGCGGGACCGGCACGGCAACGTCACGCCCCGCGGGAGTCACCCCCCGCCGCTGACACCAAACCGGTGTGGGGAGTCCGACGCGCACCAGCCAGCGCGTCTCCCCACACCCGTCCCGCCGCGGGACCTCAGCTTCGCGTTCAACTTCAGTCGCTCTGCGGAGCGACTGGCATGGAGCGGCCACCTGATCACCCTGTGAAGAGGCGAATCTTCGTAGGGAGGATCAGGTGGCCGTTGTCATGGTGTGGGCCGGCGCGGTGGTGCTGACCAGAGTGAACTTCACCGGTTCCGAGGCGAGGTGTACGACGGTTTCACCGCGCGGACGGACGCGTTGTTCGATCTGGTCGACGGGCTGTGCCCGCCGGTCACGGTCGGCGGGGTTGAGGAAGGCGGCGCAGATCCTGACGACTGGACTCGCCGCCTTGATAAATGCAGCCGTCATGGCACGAAATCTAGAACGGCCGTCAATCGTCGGTAGGAGCGTTCCAGGCCTCATCCGCCAGTAGGTGACCGCGCTGACGTGCTCGACCCCCACTGCGCCCGACGGTCTGGCGCCGTGGCCCACCGCAGCTTCTCCCCGCGCCCGGGCCCAGGCCGCGGCCGACGGTCCAGCCACCGCACGCGCGCCGGAGCCGCCGTGCGGGCGTTCATTGAAACCGGGCGGTGTCCCTGAGCGCCCGGCACCGCGACGGTCCGCGCCAGCAGCGCACACACCGCAGAAACCTGCGCCGCATCATCCACCAGCTCGGTCAGCGCTCCGAAGAACCACGACCCGGAACCGCGACCCGGAACCGGAACCACCCACCGCAACCCCCGCATCGCGGGGTCTCCGGGGCTCGGCCCCCGGAACAGATATGACGAGCGGACACACTCCGCCCATTCGCTCGTGGGCCTGCGGTACCAGAATGCGAAATCCGTGCTGATGGTCGCCGGTGCTCCGCTGCCGGTGCAGATGGCCGGGTCACGGACACGGGGCCGTTGACGGTCGGCCAGCCCGCGTCGCTCCGGCCGTGCCGCCGGTGATCTCGGCGTAGAACGCAACACCGTTGAGTTAGCGCCTGGAGCGTGCTGTCAGGAGTTGCACCGTTGTTTGCAGTCCCTCAGGCGACAGACGGCGCTGGCCAGGAGAATTATTTCTCCTGGCCGGCGCTGTTGGTTGGAGCTTCAGCGGATGATTTCGACCCGGTTGTCGCGGACGAGGTTTTTACCGGGTTCGCGTACCAGGTCCATGGCGGCGTTGTTGAGCAGGAGGCAGCCGCCGAATCGTTCGGTGATTTTGATGGTGGCGGACTTGTT
>Ga0070668_100001224_pt1 | contig 18248 bp, 17 predicted proteins | sample KBSS43metaG_FD_64661 | JGI IMG/M metagenome (GOLD analysis project Ga0070668, IMG submission 64661) | Switchgrass rhizosphere microbial communities from Kellogg Biological Station, Michigan, USA - KBS S4-3 metaG | ecosystem: Host-associated > Plants > Roots > Rhizosphere > Soil ... | reverse complement strand
TTTTCCTTGTCCTTCAGCGCCTGGTGCAGGTGCTCCAGCGCCGGCATCACGTGGCGGGCCACCTGCTCGGCGGCGGCGATGTGCATGGCCGTCGGATAGGTGTCGTTGGACGACTGGCTCATATTGACGTGGTCGTTGGGGTGGACGGGCGACTTCGAGCCCATCACCCCGCCCATCATCTCGATCGCCCGGTTGGAGATCACCTCGTTGGCGTTCATGTTCGACTGGGTGCCCGAGCCGGTCTGCCAGACCACCAGCGGGAAGTGGTCGTCGAGCTTGCCGTCGATCACCTCCTGGGCGGCGGCGACGATCGCCGCGCCGAGGGTCGGGTCCAGGCGGCCCAGCGCCATGTTGGTCTCGGCCGCGGCGCGCTTGACGACGCCCAGGGCCTTGATCACCGGCTGCGGCTGCTTCTCCCAGCCGATCTTGAAGTTGCCCAGCGACCGCTGGGTCTGGGCGCCCCAGTAACGGTCGGCCGCCACCTCGATCGGGCCGAAGGTGTCGGTCTCAGTGCGGGTCGCGGTCATCGGGGCCTCCAGCGGACTTGGCGACGGTCTAGCCGCCGCGCGCGCCGGCCGCAACGTCGTGGCGCCGGGATCGCCGCGCGGCTATTAGGATGGTGTCAGACTTGGATGCGCCCATGCTTGTCGCCACCACCAACGATCTGCCCGGGCATCGCATCACCGCCCATGTGGGGATGGTCCGCGGGATCACGGTCCGCTCGCGCAGCGTCGTCGGCAATGTCGGCGGGGCGATCCAGTCGATCTTCGGCGGCAGCCTGTCGATCTACGTCAAGCTCGCCGAGACCGCGCGGCAGGAGGCCTACGACCTCATGGTCGAGCATGCCCGGACGATGGGCGCCGACGCCATCGTCGCGATGCGCTACGACGCCAACGAGATCATGGAGGGGATCACCGAGGTCCTCGCCTACGGGACCGCGGTCAAGGTCGAGCGGCTCTAGCCGGCCGCATGGACGAGGGCTGGACCCAGCATGGCAAGGTGCGCGCCCGGGAGGCCGGCGGCGCCCTGGTGGTGGAGGTGGACGGGCTCACCTCCCAGGCCAAGTACTACAAGCCGCTGATCTACGAGTTCTTCCGCAAGGCCTGGCGCGGCGCGCGGCCGGCCTGGGGCGAGTTCGCCGTGGAGATCCACATGGAATATGTGGGCGACCCGCCCTGGCTGGACCTCGACAACCTGGCCAAGGCGATCCTCGACGCCATCAAAGGCTACGCCTTCCACGACGACGCCCAGGTGGCCCGCCTCTTGGTGGAGCGCCATGCGGGCGAGCGCGAGCGGATCGCCGTCACGGTCGTGCGCCTGGGCGCCCTGACCTGACCCCAAACGCGAAGCGGCCGCGCCCGAGGGGTCGGGCGCGGCCGCGGATCGCGAAACCGGATCGGGAGGGATCCGGCTCAGCGGTACTGTTGCAATCGCGTGGTCCGAAGTCCCGCCAGGCCATGCCGATCGATGGACTGTTGCCACGTCAGGAACTCCTCCGCCGTCAGGCAGTAGCGCTCCAGGGCCTCGTCCAGGGTGAGCAGCCCGCCGCGTACGGCGGCCACCACCTCGGCCTTGCGCCGGATCACCCATCGACCGGTGTCCGGCGGGGGCAGATCCGCAATCGTCAACGGCGCGCCGGTCGGCCCTATGACATAGGCCTCCCCGCGGCTGTTCCTGCGCGTCTGCTGAGTCTGTTGCAGCATGGCTTTACGCCTTTCCGACCATCACTCTTCGGAATGACCATACGGCGGAGGCCCTAACAGCCGCTGAATCCCAATAGTAAAAAAACACCTAACCATACCCTCCCCAGTGTACGACTTTGATACAGTCAAAGCTTAACTCCGGTGTTAATCTTAATTAAGCTACCGCGTTATCTGATAATGTTGATGAGTTCATCAAGCATCTGGTCAGCGGTTGTTATGATCTTGGAAGACGCCGAATAGGCCTTCTGTGTAGTAATGAGGCCGGTGAATTCCGAAGAAAGATCGACGGTCGAAGCTTCCAGCGACGAGGGCGAAATCACGCCGGCCCCGCCGACGCCGGGCTGCTTGAGAACGAACTCGCCGGAGCCGATGGTCGGCCGGTAGGCGTTGCCGCTCACCGACTGCAGGCCGTCGGCGTTCGGGAACACCGCCAGGCCGAGCTGGGCGATCTTGCGGACCTGGCTGTTGTCGTAGAGGGCGGAGACTATGCCGTTCTCGTCCACCTGGACGCCGACCACGTTGCCGACGCTGGCGCCGTTGCCGTTCACCGAGTCCACGGTGGAGGCGCTGGCGTACTGGGTGAAGCCGTCCAGTTTGATGGCGACGGTCTGGCCCTCGACGCCGGCCGCTGTGGACCAGTTGGGCGCCGTCGTGGTGGCGGGCGGGGAGGGGCCCATCACCAGGTTGAGGATGGGATCCGTGGCGCCCGCGCCCAGGAGGGTGCTGCTGCCGGGCTTGAGCGTGCCGTCGGGATTGAACACCACCAGCCCGCGGGCGAGCTGGCCCGGCTGGCCGATCCCGGTCACCTCGGTGTCGGGGACGGCGTAGACCTCCGCGTTCCAGGTGTTGGCGGGCGCCGGCACCACCGGCGGCCCGGGCGCGTCGGCGGGCTTCAGGAACGCCATCACCACCTTGTGCGACCCGCCCGTGGAGTCGACGACGTTCATCTCCAGCGTGAAGTCCGGCTTGGTCCCGGTGGTCGGGTCCTTGGCGTAGTCGGCCATGCTCTTGTTGGTGCTGTTGGAGTAGGTCAAAGCCCCCGTCGAGCCGGTCTGGGTCTTGTCCAGGTTGGCGTTGACGATCACCTCGGTGGTCTTGGAGACCGCGGCCCCGAGGCCCTTCACATTGATGGCCGTGAGCTTGGTCAGGTCCGACGGGTTGATGTCGGCCACGCCGTTGGTGGGGATGTCCCAGCCCAGCAGGTAGAGGTTGGCGTTGTTCTTCAGGTAGCCGTCGGCGTCGACGCTGAAGGAGCCGGCCCGGGTGAACTTGCGCCCGTCGGTGTCGGTCAGGCCCTGGCCCTTGTCGGCCACGACGAAGAAGCCGTCGCCGGCGATGGCCAGGTCGGTGGCCGAGGTGGCGCTCTGCACCAGGCCCTGCTGGCTGACGTACTGGCGGGTGAGCCCCTGCACGCCGCCGGCGCTGTAGCGGCCGGTCGCGGCCTGCGCCGTCACCACATTGGCGAAGTTCACCTGGTTGCGCTTGTAGGCGACGGTATTGACGTTCGCGATATTGTCGGAGATCGCCGCGAGGGCGGAGGAGTTGGCCACCAGTCCCGACACGCCGGCGAGCATTGCACTGTTGATGCTCATGGGTTGCTGCCTTTTCTGTTGTTGTTGTGAGGTTGGCGCATTCTGCGGAGCATGGCCGCCCTAGGCGGCGACATCGGACGGCGTTTGGCTGTCCGCGTTGGTTTGTTGGGGTTCGGGCGGCAGGCGGACCGAATTGACGGTCTCCCACGGCACCTTGCCGCCGTTGATGGTGAGCAGGGTCTTGCCGTCGGCCTGTTCGACGCCGGTCACGAGGCCGTCGACGAAGATCGAGCCGCCGATCTCCTTGCCCGAGGCGTCCTTGGCGGCCACCCGCAGGGTGTAGGTCCCGTCCGGCAGCTTGTGGCCCAGGGCGTCCTTGCCGTTCCAGCTGTAAGGGTGGTCGCCCGCCGTGACGTCGGCCAGGGCCTCGGCGTGGACGACCTTGCCGGTGGAGTCGAGCACCTCGACCTTCACGTCGGCGGCGGCGGAATCCAGCTTGTAGATCCACTCGGCATTGCCGCCCTGGAGCGCGGCGTCGGAGGTGACGGCGCGGACCTCCTTGCCGATCAGCCCCACGGCCGTGGCCACGCCCCCGGCGGTGTTAGTGACCAGCTTCTGCAGGAGATCGTTGGTCAGCAGCTGCTGCTCCACGCCGGTCATCTGCACGATCTGGGCGGTGAACTGGTTCGCATCCATCGGGGACAGCGGGTCCTGGTTCTTCAGCTGCGTGGTGAGCAGGCTGAGGAAGGTGTCGAAATTCTCCGCCAGCCGGGCCTTGCCGGATCCGGTGGCGGAGGCGGCCGCAGGGGCTGCTGCTGCTGCGGCGGTGGGATCGATGGCCATGGTCTGGTTCCTCAGATCTTGATGTCGACGCCCGCCAGAAGCTGGCGGCGCACCTGCAACGCGCCGCCGGCCGCGAGGTCCGCGTCCGCGGCGCCGTCCAGCGCCGCCTGGAAGGCGCGGCCGCGCCAGGTCGAGGTGTCGTTCTGGTCGCGCGCCGCATTGTTCTGGCCGGACTGGCTCCGGTCGCCGGCGACGTCGAAAGACAGGCCCCCGGTGACGTCGAAGCCGGCCTGCTCGAGCATGCGCGTAAGTTCGTTGGCGCGGCCGCGCAGCTCGGCGGCGGCGTGCGGATTGTCGAAGGCCATGGCCGCGGTCACCCGGCCGTGGGCGTTCACCTCCAGCCGCACATCCACCCGGCCGAGGCCGGCGGGATCCAGCGCCATGTCGAAGCGGGTGGTGCGGCTGTCCAGTTTCTTGAGAATCTGGGCGGCGAGGGTGGCGACGGTCTCCGGGGCGCCGCGGACCAGGACCGCCGGGGCGACCGCGGCGTGGGCGGTGGCGATCGGCGCGGACCCCGGGTCGCCAACGGCGGGCGCAGGGCCTTGCAGGTCGCCGGCCGCCGGCGCGTCGGCGGCTTCGGGTGACGCCGGGCTGGAACCGTCGGCGCTCGTCACCTTCGCGGCCAGGAGCGCCGCGACGCCGTTCGCCGCAAGGGCGTGCACGGGCGCCGCCACCATGGGGTTCGCTGGCGTCCCGGCGACGGTGGCGGCCGTGCTCCCGGCGGCTGGCCCCTGGCTGAGATCGCCGCCGCGGCGGCTGGCGGCGCCGCGCGCAGCCCGCGGCTCAGGCAGGCCGGAGGGTGGGACCGTTGGCGCGAGTTCGGCCGAGGCGAGCATGGCGGCCTGCGGGTCGCTGGCCGTGTCCGCTGGGACCCCGGCCTGCGGCTCAGGCTGGGGCGCAGGCGGGGCTTTCGGCGGCGCAGCGGCGGCGGAAGGCGCAACGGGCAGGGCCGTGGCGACCTGGACGATCTGCGCGGCCGGCGGCGGCGGGGCGAGGGCGGCCTGGGCCGCGGTGTGCGTCGACGGGAGCTGGGCTTGGAGGGTGTCCGGCGTGACCGGCGATGCGGTGGCGGGCTGGTTCGGCGCGGGTGGAACGACGCCGGCGGCGGCGCCCTGCGCCGGCGGCGCCGGAAGCGGCGATCCCGTCACCGGCGTCACGGGAGCGGGGACGGACGATGTGGCCGCCACCGGCGCCGGCGCGGCGTCTGCGGTCGGTGGCGCGGCGGCCGGGATGAACAGGGCGGCGACCAGTGACTGCGCCTGGGCGCTGGCGGCGTCTGCGCCGGATGAGCTGACCGTCTCGCCGGGTTCGGCCGTCGCCGCGGCGCCCGGAGCGAGCCCCGGACCCGTTTCCGGCGTTCCGAACAGGGCGGCGAGCAGGGCCTCGAAGCCGCCGAGTTGACCGCCCGCCGCCACGCCGGGCTGCGCGACGGCGCCGGGGACGACAGGACTGGAGACGGCGGACAGGGACGCTGACATGCGGCGGGCGCTCGGAAGGTGGGGAGATTGGGGAAACGAGGGCGCCTGCTGCGCCGGGTGGTTCGGCGATTCCCCGAGCAACCTTCGCGCCAGCCGCTCAGAACTCCGCTAAGTACATGGAAAACAATGAGGAAAGATCCAGATGGCGCGACGCCCGGCCTCGGCGGCTGCGGCGGAAATTGCCGGGTCCGCGCGGCGGGATGGGTCGTCCCTGCCGTGTTCCGGCCGCGGCGTGGCGAGCGCCCGCCGCGAGTGGCGCCGCTCTTGCGCCGGGATTCTCGAACCCTTCGGCTCCGTCAGGGGACCGCCTTGAAAATGCGAATGTTTTTCCGGCGCCTCGTGCGCGCGTTCACCAGCTTCCCGGCAGAATCCGCCGGGCGGTGCGTCATGCCTTGCCGGGTCGGAGCTGACCGATGAGCCTTTCCGTCGCCATGAGCGCCGCCTCCACCGGACTGCAGGCGGCCCAGGCCGGATTGCGGACGGTCTCGGACAATATCGCCAACGTCAACACGCCCGGGTACGTGCGCAAGACGCTCGACCAGCAGCCGTTGGCGGTCAACGGGATGGGCGCCGGCGTCACCGTCAATGGCGTCAAGCGGGTCACCGATCAGTACCTGCAGCTCGCCAGCCTGACCGCGTCGTCGGAAGCTTCCCGCTGGAACATGGTGTCGCAATACCTCGACAACGCCCAGAGCCTGTTCGGGGACCCCGCCAGCGACAGCTTCTACTTCAGCCGCCTGGACACGATCTGGTCCGGCTTCGCCGCCGCAGCGGACGATCCCTCCTCGAGCCTCGCGCGCACGCAGGCGATCTTCAACGTCGAGGATTTCGTCGACGAGACGAGCCGGATCAACGGGCAGATCAACGACCTGGGCCGCAACCTCGACACCCAGATGACCGCCGATATCAGCCGCGCCAACGATCTCCTGGATCAGATCAACCGCCTGAATGTCGACATCAGCCGCGCGACCCTGGTGCGCGCCGACGCCTCGGGATCGCAGAACATCCAGAGCGGCCTGGTTGACGAGCTGTCCAAGCTCCTCAACGTGCGCATCGCCGAGCGGCCGCAGGGCGGCGTCACCGTCCGCTCGGCCGAGGGCATCATGCTGGCGGGCGACGGGGCGGCCAAGCTCGCCTACAACCGCACGGACTCCACCAAGGGCTATATCTCCGCGACGCCCGCGGACGGACTTGGCATGGCCCAGCCGATCCAGATCACGGCCGGCGAGATCCGAGGGCTGCTGGACCTGCGCGACACCGAGCTTCCGAAGCTGTCCGACCAGCTCGGCGAGTTCGTCACCCGCGCCGCCGAGCAGATCAACGCCGCGCACAACGACTCGGTCGCGTTCCCGGCCCCGGCGACGCTGACCGGCAAGGATACCGGCCAGGCCCTCGCCACGGCCTTCAACAACTTCGGCGGCCAGTCGACGGTGGCGATCGTCAATGCGTCCGGGGTCATCCAGCGCCGGGTGGCGATCGACTTCACCGCCGGCACGATGAGCATCGACGGCGGGGTTGCGGCCAGCTACGGGGCGGCTTCCAACATCCCGGCCAGCCTGAATGCCGCCCTGGGGGCGTTCGGCACGGCCAGCTTCGCCAACGGCGCCCTGTCGATCACGGCGGCGGGCGGCAACGGGGTGGCGATGGACGAGGGCACCTCGTCCAAGGCCGGCAAGGGCTTCTCGCACTTCTTCGGCCTGAACGACCTCATCAAGTCCTCGGGCTACAGCTACGACACCGGCTTGACGACAGGGGATGCGCACGGCTTCGTGGCCGGCGATCAGATCACCCTGCGGCTGGCCCTGCCGGACGGCAAGCCGATCAACGACGTGTCGGTGTCGGTTCCGGCGACCCCGAACATGAGCGACCTCCTGGCCTCGCTCAACAGCACCACCACCGGGGTCGGCCTTTATGGCCAGTTCGCCCTGGACGCCAACGGCGCCCTGAAATTCACTGCATCGGCGCCCACCAACGCCACCGTGTCGGTCGTCACCGACAACACCCAGCGCGGGGTTGGCGGGCCATCGATCAGCGAGCTGTTCGGTCTGGGCGTGATCCAGCGATCGGCGCGCGCCGGCAGCTACAGCGTGGATCCAACGATCGTCGCCTCGCCGACCAAATTGGCCCTGGGCCAGCTCGACCTGGGCGTCGGCGCCGGCCAGCCGTCCCTGCGCGCCGGCGACGGGCGCGGGGCCATGGCCATCTCCAACGCGGGCGAGGTGGCGACCGGCTTCTCAGCGGCGGGCTCCCTGGGCGCAGTGACCATGACGGTCTCGCGCTACGCCGCCGAGTTCGGCGGGTCCATCGGCCGCAACGCGGCGGCGGCGGAGACCCGCAAGTCCAGCGCCGAGGCCGTGGAGACCGAAGCCATCACCCGGCGGCAGTCCGTCGAGGGCGTGAACCTCGACGAGGAACTGGTCCGCCTGACCACCTATCAGCAGGCGTTCAGCGCCTCGGCCCGCATGATTCAGGCGGCCAAGGACATGTTCGACGTCCTGAGCTCGATGCTCTGAGGAGCCAAAGCCCATGAACCGCGTATCCACCAGCAGCAACTACGCCGCCGTCCTCGCCAACCTGCAGGCCGCCCAGCAGCGGCAGATGCAGGCCGGCGCCCAGGTCTCGTCCCAGAAGAGAGGCGACGACCTGAAGAGCTACGCCCGCAACGCCGAGATGCTCACCGCCATGCGCTCGGTGCAGGTGCGCGCGGCGGGCCATCTGGAGCAGAACACCATGGTGGCCGACAAGCTCGCCACCCAGGATTCGGCGCTGGGCCAAGTGGCCGACGCGGCTCAGGGCGCGCGCGAGGCCATCGCCGAGGCCCTGGCCAGCGGACGGGCGGACACCCTGGTGGAGGACATGGAGGCGCAGCTGCGCAACGCGGTCGAGGGGCTGAACGCCCGCTACGGCGGGAAATATCTGTTCGCCGGCGGCCAGATCGACACCAAGCCGGCGACCGCCACGTCGCTGTCCGACCTCACGGCGCCCGCCACCACGATCGCCGACTTCTTCAAGAACGATCAGTTCATCGTCACGAACAAGATCGACGAGGGCAACACCGTCGCCACCGGCGTGCTGGCCGATGCGGTCGGCGCGGGGATGCTGACGGCGTTCAAGGCTTTCCAGACCGAGGAGCAGACCGGCAGCGGCCCGTTCAACGGCCCGTTGACGACAGCCCAGCGGACCTTCCTCGAGGGCCAGCTGGCGGCCTGGGACCAGGCGCACCAGGGGGTCATCAACATCGCCGGCCGCAACGGCCTGGTTCAGCGCCGGGTCGAGACCGTGAAGGAGGACATCACCTCGCGCCAGACCCTGCTGAAGGAGATGGTGGGCGGGATCACCGACGTGGACATGGCCGAGGCGGCGACCAACCTGGAGGCGGCGGGGATCTCGGTGCAGGCCGCCGCGCAGGTGTTCATGTCCCTGCAGCAGAGTTCGCTGCTCAACCTGCTGAAGGGCTAGACCCGCCCGACCTCGAAGGCGCCGCCCAGACGCCCGACCAGTCGCTCGCCGGTCCAGACCTCCACCGCATACTCGTCCCGGCGCACCGCCTCGGCGCGCGCCAGGGCCTCGGTGTCTGAGGCGAACTCGTTTTCGATCGCGTCGGCGACCAGGTCGCGGTCATTCAAAACATAGAGCCTGTATGCCGTCATATCGACGCCCCTGGGGAGCCGTGACCTCCAAAGTCCGAATCCCGACTTATTGAGTCTACGCGCCCTCGCGAGAAAGGTGGCATCACTGTTTCGCGATACTGCAGGTTGCGCCCACGGCGGGCCGGCTCGCAAACGCGCGGCCGAGGCGCTACATAGCCGCGATGACCGCCGCCCTCACCCTGAACGACGCCGCCGTGGAGGCGACCCGGGCCGCCGTCGGCTTGCCCGCCGGCGCCCGGCTGGTGGCGGCCATGTCGGGGGGCGTGGACTCCACCGTCACCGCCGCCCTGCTGGCCCGGGCGGGGTATGAGGTGGTGGGTGTCACCCTGCAGCTCTACGACCATGGCGCGGCGGTCCAGAAGAAGGGCGCCTGCTGCGCCGGCCAGGACATCCACGACGCGCGCCAGGCGGCCGCCGCCCTGGGCGTGGCGCACTATGTCCTGGACTACGAGAGCAAGTTCCGCGAGCAGGTCATCGAGGACTTCGCCGACGCCTACCTGCGCGGCGAGACGCCGATTCCCTGCGTGCGCTGCAACCAGACGGTCAAGTTCCGCGACCTGCTGGACGTGGCCCGGGACCTGGGCGCGGCGGCCATGGCCACCGGCCACTATGTGCGCCGGGCAGAGGGGCCGCTCGGGCCCCAGCTGCTGCGGGCGACGGACCCGGCGCGGGACCAGAGCTACTTCCTGTTCGCCACCACCCGGGCCCAGCTCCAGGGGCTGCGGTTCCCGCTGGGCGGCCTGCCGAAGCCGCAGGTGCGCCGGCTGGCGGCGGAGCTGGGCCTGGCCGTGGCCGACAAGCCCGACAGCCAGGACATCTGCTTCGTGCCCGAGGGCCGCTACACCACAGTCATCGACCGGCTGCGGCCGCAGGGCGCCCTGCCGGGGGATATCGTCCACCTGGACGGGCGGGTGCTGGGCCGGCACGAGGGGGTGACCCGCTACACCATCGGCCAGCGCCGCGGGCTCAACGTGGCCGTGGGCGATGCCCTGTTCGTGGTGCGCATCGATGCGGCCGCGCGCCAGGTGATCGTCGGCCCGCGCGAGGCGCTGGGCGTGCGGCGGATCGCGCTCAAGGAGACCAACTGGCTGGGCGACGAGGCTTCCATGGAAGAGGCCGCCGCGTCCGGCCGGCCGGTGCTGGCCCGGGTGCGCTCCACCCGCGAGCCGCTCCCGGGGCGGCTGACGCTGGCCGGCGGGGCGGTGGCGGTGGCGCTCGACACGGCCGAGGAAGGCGTGGCGCCGGGCCAGGCCTGCGTGCTCTATGCGCCCGAACGGCCGGAGCGGGTGCTGGGCGGCGGCTTCATCGCCGGTTCGGAACCCCAGGTGTCGGTCTAATCCTTCGACGCCTTGGCCATTTCGAGCATGTTGATCTTCATGCCGCCGGGCAGCTGCATGTCGCCGGGCTTCATGCCGGCGGGGCAGGGGCCCTTCCAGGCGGCGGTCAGGGTCATCTTGTGCGAGCCGTTCATCTGCGGCGCCGCGGCGCCCGTGGTGATGGTCTCGGCCTCCATCCTGTAGTTGGAGCCGAAGTCGCCGCTGGCCACGCCCTTGGTCACGGTCTTGCCGCCCGAGCCCATGCTGCACTCGGACTCCACGCGCCAGGAGCCGTCCAGGGCGCGGGTGACCGACTGCTTGGCGCACATGTCCTTGGTGGTCTGCTGGCCCCACCAGCCCATGGCGTCCTCCACCGCCTTGTCGATGCAGATGCTGCTCTTCTGGGTCATCTCCGACATGGAGATGGTCTGTTCCCACAGGCCTGGCTTGCGCTTGGGCGGGGTCATGGCCGGGACGGTGGCGGTGGCCGGCGCCTGGGCGGCGGGGGCCTGGGCGGAGGGCGCCTCGGCGGACGGCGCCGGCGCCGGTTCGGGCTTCTTGCCGCAGGCGGCGAGGGCCGCCAGCGCGGCGGCGGAGACGAGGAAAGCGGCGCGGCGGCGCATGGACTTCGAACCCTTCCTGATTGACGAAACCAGGGTAGCCGGGATCAAACCGGGGGGCGAGACCGTTGAGACGGCCATGACCCAATTGCGCAACGACACCACCCGCAACCGCTACGAGATGGACGAGCAGGGGCTGACGTCCTGGGCGGACTACCGCCTTTCCGGCGCGACCCTTTACATCGACCACGTGGAAAGCCCGGTCCGCCTGCGCGGCTCCGGCGCAGCCGGCCGGCTGATGGCGGCCCTGGCGGCCGACGCGAAGGAAAGGGGTCTGAAGATCGTCCCGATCTGCGGCTATGCGGCCGCGTGGCTGCGGCGGAGCCGGGAGTTCTCGGACCTGCTGGCGTAGGCGCCGCCAGCCGGCGGATGCGAGGCGGACCGGGTCGTCGACCCGCATCCCGCCACGCTCCGCGAGGCCGCCTTCTCCCGCGACGGGAGAAGGGGCGACTCAGGTCAGCCGCGCTTGGTGATCGCTTCCAGGGTCTGGACGCGGGCTTCGCAGTCCTCGACCAGGCGCCGGGCGATGTCGCGGACGCCGGGCGGGTAGGCGTCGCCGCCCTCGGCGATTTCGGAAGCCATTCCCTCGACCGCGATCAACGCGCTCTGCAGGGCCATGATGTGCTCTCGGGCCAAGCTCCGCGCTTCCGTCTGCAGACGGCGAACGCGCTCGGACAGGGTCTCGGAGCGGGGTTCGGTCTTGGCGGTGGCGTTGTTGGCGACGATGGCGAGCGAAGGTGACATTTGCTATCCCCAGCATGCATCTTTCGAACCCCGCCCGCGGCCCCCAATGGGCCGCCTACAGCGACGTTCGTTCCGGTTACTACTCATACTCTCAAACCGGCACAGAGTTCCGTCGACGCTTCACGATCCGGGCCATTCTGCCCATGTTCCGGAATAAGGCGAGATCATGCCTTAATGGTTGACAATTCGTAAACGTCTCCAGAGGGTTGCGGAAGGATGTTCAGAAGTCCGAACGCCTCCGCTAAGCGCCTGATTTTCAACACTCAATACTTAAGGTCGCATACGGATTCGGCAATGGGCGGAGGCGTTTGCCTCGTCCCGTTGCAGCCGCCGAAGGGAATCGCCGGCGGCCGGCAAAATAATTCCGGAAAGCGCGCAGGGTTGCGCCAGCGGCCGCTCCGCCGTGCCATTTTCGCCCGGCGGCGGGTGGAATTCCCGCCCTGGGACATGTGGGGCGTGTCCCAGTTCGCTCGGAGCGCGAAACGGGACGCTTGGTTCCGCGCGCGCGGGCAGGCAGGATGGCGCGATGACGGGGCGGCGGCGATGAGCGGCGGGACGGGGCGGCGGATGGGCTTCGCGGCGGCGGGCGCCGCGGGCCTGGCCGTGATCGCCTGGGCGGCGTTCCAGGGATGGAGCGCGCCGCCGCGCAAGCCCGCCCAGCCAGCGTTCGCCCCGGCGCCGCGGGCGGCCATCGCGCTGGCGCCGCAGGTGATCGCCGGGCCCCGGGTCGAGGTGATGGAGGCCGACTTCGGCCTGTTCCGCGCCGGGGAGGGCGGCAAGCCCCGGTTCGAACCGGCCCTGGTGGTGCCCGACGTGGAGGGCGAGGCCTATGGCTGGCAGGTGAAGGTCAAGACCGACAAGCCGAAGGTGCGCTGGCGCGAGGAGCTCACCCTGCCGCAGGCCCCGCGCACCTGGGGCGACGACGCCCCGGTCCGCTCCGACGACGGGCGCACGGCGGTGACCGAGCAGGAGACCGCGCCGGAGGACGGCGTCATCCGCAACGTCTGGGCGATCGCCCAGGGAGACCCTAAAGGGATGTACGAACTCAAGCTCACCATCGAGGGCGAGCCGCCGCGGACGTTCCTGTTCGAGGTTCGGTAGGCCGCGGACGCAGTGCAAATGGCGGATTATCGGAACGGGCCGCTGCCGGCGGCCGTGGTGGGGCGCACGGCGCTGGACATGCTCCGGCGCACCTGGCCGCACGCCTGGCCGGTGTGGGCGGCGGCCGCCCTGGTCAATGCGGTGGCGCAGGCGATCGTGCTCTCCGCCCCGGAGCCGCCCGGCGGGCCGGCCGGCCCCTCGCTCAGCCCGCCCGAGCTGATCGGCGCGGCGCTCAACGCCGTGCTGATGGCGGCGGGGCTGCGCCGGCTGCTGGAGTCCCCGCGCACCTGGGAGCCCGACCGCGGGGCGCTCACCTACCTGGGCGTCGACCTGGCCTTCTCCGGGGTCATGGTGGCCTGGGTCTGGGCCGTCTGGCAGATCGCCGGCCAGGGCAAGGCCGCGGCCCTGCCGCCCTCGGCCGGCGGGATGGCCATCGGCCTGATCGTCGTGGGGGCCCTGCTGCTGTGGAGCCGGTTCCGCATCGCGCTGTGGCCGCTGGCCAAGCTGATGGGCCACCAGGGCCTGACCCTGCCCGACGCCTGGCGGCGGATGAAGGGCGCCTTCGGGGGCTGGCTGGCGGCCCAGGTGGTGCTGTGCTGGATCCCCAACTACCTGGTGGCGGTGATCTTCCTGGGCGCGGTGCTGAAGCTGCACGACGCCAGCCCGGCGGCGCTGGCGGGCGACGCGCTGTTCGGGGTGGCGGTGACCGGGCTGCAGGCGATGTCCACGGCGCTGATGGCGGCGGTCTACCACCTGCGCGCCGGGGGCAAGCCGCCGGGCGGTTGAGGGCGGCGAACGCTGTTCCTTCCCCCTGGAGGGGGGACGGGAGCGTGCTTGACATCGCCCATGCCGCGGGCGGGAATCCGCGGCGAGGTTCAAGGAACAGGGGCGTCCCCGGGGAGGCCTCGGACGGGCGCGTCCCCGGCCTCGCATCTGGAGGGAACGTCGATGCTCAAGATCGGACTCAGCCGGCCGATTTCGTCGCCCCCGCACCCGACGCCGGACATCGACTGCGCGCTGCTGGCGGTGCATGCGGAGAACGCGGGGTTCGAGTCGATCTTCTACGGCGAACATCCGATCCGGCCGCTCGACGATCCGGGGCGCGGCGTCCACTCGCACGGGGTGCCGCTCTACCAGGACACCCTGGTCAACCTCGCCCGGGCCACGGCGATGACCAAGACCATCAAGGTCGGCGGCGGCGTCTGGCTGATGCCCGAGCACAACCCGATCGCCTTCGCCAAGCAGCTGGCGACGCTGGACCACTACAGCGGCGGCGACCGGCTGCTGGTGGGGCTGGGCACCGGCTGGAGCTATGTGGAGATCACCCTGCTGGGCGGGCGGTTCGACCGGCGCTGGGCGCAGATGCGCGAGGCGGTGACGATCATGAAGCTGCTGTGGACGAAGGAGCGGGTGGAGTACGACGGCGAGTTCTGGAAGGTGCCGCCGGTGTTCTGCTACCCGCAGCCGAAGACCCGGCCGCATCCGCCGGTGCTGCTGGGCGGGCACAGCGACAAGCTGATCCCGCGCATCGTCGACTACGCCGACGGCTGGCTGGCCGCCTTCGTGACCCCGGAGAACCTGGCCGAGGGGCCGGCCAAGGTGCGCCGCTGGCGGGGCGAGGTGGACCGGCTGGCGAAGGAAAAGGGCCGCGATCCGGCCGAGTTCCAGTTCTCGGCGATCATCGACGGGGCCATCGACCGCGACGTGGTGCGGCGGTTCGAGGACACCGGGGCGCTGGTGCGGGTGAACATTACGTTGCCGCCGCTGGCGAGCCTGGAGGAGGGGTATGCGGCGATCGAGCGGATCGCGAAGGCGGTGATGTAGGGGGCGACGGCGCGCCCAGCCTTTCGCTGGGAAACACAAAACCAGGCCGGCGGTCAATGGCCTCTCAGGGGTCGGCCCGCGGCGCGAAAACGGTTGTCGGCCAAGGGGTTGCGGCGGCGCGGCCGCGGTTGCGAGGTGTTGCCTGGGGTGTTGACCGGTCAGCGCCTGGCTCCCTGTGGGGTGAGAACAAAACGAGAATATCACAGGTGGGCGGATCGGCAAGGCGTATGTGGCGCGACCGGTGCGCTTTGCCCCGCCGGATTACGCTCCTCCGCTCATCCCCGCGAAAGCGGGGACCCAGGCTTTTTCCGGTCCGGGTCGCGCCGGACGGGCCCTGGCGGTTCGGACGCCGCAACAAAAAACACCTGGGTCCCCGCTTTCGCGGGGATGAGCGGGGGTGTGGGCCACCGCATCGGGCCGGGTCAGCCCGGCGCCGTCCGCCGCCTCGGGATGGGCTTGAGGCCCGGCTGGCCGCCGCCGAGCCGGGCGAGGCGGCGCGCGCTCTCCCGCTCGATCAGCGGCGGGCCTCCGGGAGAGGCGCGGAATTTAGCACGGATTGGCCGCAGCGCCGCCCAGGCGGGGCCTGTCCGGCCCCTTCCCCCTGGAGGGGGGAAGGGCGAGGGCATTCGTGGCGCCGCCGGCCGGAAGGCTCGCGGCCGGGCCGACGCGTCTGCGGGCGATTCCCGACGCCGTGCGGGCTGAACCCGCCCCACCCCCATCCCCGGCCCTTCCCCACTCCAGGGGGAAGGGAGAGCGGCTTGAACCTCATGGCGGCCAGAATGCCTGCGGTCCCAGCGAACTCAAGGACGACGCCGAAGGCGTCGCCGCAGGGCGGCCGGCCTTGCGGCCGGTCCTTGACTTCGCTGGGACCGCAGGCTGGCATCTGCCGTGAGGCTTAAGGCGGAGAGTGGCATCCGGGGGAGGCCTCTCCGTCAACGGCTGGCCTTGGCGGAGGTCGGCCAACCCCGAGAAGGGTGCACTGTCACCGTAATTCGCCTGGAAGGGGGGAGGGTGCGCGGCTTGAACCTGCTGGCGGCCAGGATGCGTGCGGACCCCGCGAACTCAAGGACGACGCCGGAGGCGTTGCCGCGGGGCTGCCGTGAGGTTTAAGGGGAGGAGGGGGATTTGAGGTCCTGACCGTATGGATGTGGCGGCGGAGTTGCGCTTCCGAGAAAACTCGCCAAGGTCTCTCCACTTTCCATCCCGGATCTCTCATGTCTGAACGTGCAAATCCGCTTCGGCGGCTTGAACTGCCTCGCCGCTGGGAATTCCTAGCGGAACGTGCTGCGCAGGCAGAAGTTGACCCTAGCGAAGTTGTCGAGCGTGTCGATGATGCGGCACGGCGAGTAGATGATCTGCTACGGCGTGTCCGTGACGGCGGTGGAGGCGTGATCGAAGTGATCTATGGCCTCTCAGGCTCAGGCAAGACGACCTTTCTGCAAACGCTTCCTCGGTTTTTTGAGGGCGTGCGTGTGACCACCTTTCCGAAAGAGAGACCGCTCGCCGAGTTGCCGGAGTTTGTTCGGAAAGGCGACATTCCGGGAGATGAAGACAGCAGAATTGTACTTATTGATAGGCGTGATAATCCGACCGCAGCCGAGCTTTCCGAGGTCGAAGAGGTGTTTGCTGACCTTCTTAATGTATTCCGTGAGCGTGGAGGGGCGGCTGTCGTGCTCTGGCCAATTACAAAACCTGAGAGCGCTGCTAAAGTGGCCACGACAGCATGGACCGTCGGCCGCGATTCAATGGCGGACGCGAAGTCGAATGGGCAATTTCACTTCAAAGGCATCGACCCGGCTAGGTATTTTGACCTCGCAGACAATACGAGTCGCACCCTAACAGGGGATGGCCTTGAGGCGTTTGGTATTACGCGGACAGCAGCGTTAGATTTACTTCCAGATTGTGATACAATATCAGATTTTTACACTAAAATTACAGAACTTGCTGATGCTCAACGAGACGATACATGGTCTGTGCTGCGGCAGCGGTCGATAGCGCACGTTTGGGTAGCCTTGCCTGGCGACGACGTTAAGCTATTGAATGCAACCGCGGATGCTCTAACGCAAGGCACGCGAAGTAAGATTGACATCGATAAGATCGCCGAGTTGATCGACCGACCGGACCAAGCGACTATCTATGTCGCAGATTGGAAAGCTCGGCGCGGTAAACTCGCACACTTGTTGCGCGCGATCGATGTCCGGCTTTTTGGGTTACCGCCAAACGTATCTTTGGCGGCCGTCCGTTCATTTGGTGATGATACACTAAAAGCGCGCCTCAAGCAGCCTGCGACAAACCTTGAGCAGTCGAAAGGCGCAATGAAATCGTCTCGCTTATATAAGGCGATCTTGATCGAGGCGGGGGTGGAGACCACGCCCTATGCCGGCGCGCGTCAGATAAGCAGAGAAACGATCGACGAGTTTTTAAGAATACAAGCCGTCGCGTCCAAAGATGATAAGCCGCTCAATAAGGCCTTAGGGCAGCTTATATCTGTCTGCCTTGCTGAGGATGCGCCAGATCTTAAAGTTACAAGCGAGAAAAGGTCTCTTCCTGGAAGTTCTTTGCAGCCAGACATTCAGATAGAGCTCAGGGATGGAGAGTATATATGCCTGGAGCCAACTTGGAGAACGAGTGGAACTGGCGTAGATGGTGAGGTGAAACCTGCGCAAAATACCTTGTCCGAAGCGCATTTGAAAAAATACGTCTTAGAAAAAGCGACACAATACGTCAAGGATATGGGATTGTAATCCTGAGGGCGATCTATAAGTACGACGATCCTTGTGTATGCAGCTTAGACTCACACGATCCTGTCAAGCCCTACCTTCTCCCCTTCCGGAACCGCTCCGCCGCTTCCCGCCGCGCCTCGCCCTTCACCCGCTTCACCGCGTCCTTGTCCACCGCCTCGCCGGGCGCGGTCATCACGTCGTTGGCGAATTCGAGGTCGAGCATCTTCAGGCGCTTGATCTCGTCGCGCAGGCGGGCGGCTTCCTCGAACTCCAGGTTGCTGGCCGCGGCGCGCATGCGGTTCTCCAGGTCCCTGAGGGTGGCCTTGAAGTTGTCGCCCAGGAACGGCTTGGCGCCGTCCTCCGCCACGCCGGCCGGGACGGTGACGTGGTCGCGCTCGTAGGGGGAGGCGAGGATTTCCTTGATGCGGCTCTTGACGCTCTCGGGGGTGATGCCGTGCTCGAGGTTCCAGGCGGCCTGCTTCTCGCGCCGGCGCTTCGTCTCCGCCATCGCCCGCTCCATGGAGCCGGTGATGCTGTCGGCGTAGAGGATCACCCGGCCGTCGACGTTGCGGGCGGCCCGGCCGATGGTCTGGATCAGCGAGGTCTCCGATCTGAGGAAGCCCTCCTTGTCGGCGTCGAGGATGGCCACCAGGCCGCACTCGGGGATGTCCAGGCCCTCGCGCAGCAGGTTGATGCCGACCAGCACGTCGAAGG
>Ga0070668_100001223_pt1 | contig 18252 bp, 18 predicted proteins | sample KBSS43metaG_FD_64661 | JGI IMG/M metagenome (GOLD analysis project Ga0070668, IMG submission 64661) | Switchgrass rhizosphere microbial communities from Kellogg Biological Station, Michigan, USA - KBS S4-3 metaG | ecosystem: Host-associated > Plants > Roots > Rhizosphere > Soil ... | reverse complement strand
GCGCCGCCGGCGCGGCAGCGCTCGGCCAGCGTGCCCTGCGGGCAGAATTCGACCTCGAGCTCGCCGGCAAGATACTGGCGCTCGAACTCCTTGTTCTCACCGACATAGGACGAGATCATCTTCTTGACCTGGCGCGTGCGCAGCAGCTTGCCCAGCCCCTCGCCGTCGATGCCAGCATTGTTGCTGGCGATCGTCAGGTTCTTCACGCCGGAATCGCGGATCGCGTCGATCAGCCGTTCGGGAATGCCGCACAGCCCAAAGCCGCCCGCGCACATCGTCATGCCGTCGTGCAACAGACCGTCGAGCGCGGCGGCTGCGTCCAGATAGAGCTTGTTCATGGCAGCCTCCGGTAAACCAAGCCACATGATCCGGCACCCTGCCAAAATGGCGGGGTCCAATGTTGCGACTTCGCCTTTAGGCTTGGCTGCAAAATGAAAGGAGGTTCCGTGAGCATCTATGTGGTCGGCGTCGCCGCACATCCGGCGACTGTAGTGGAAAAACGCTACAGGCTTGAGGAGATGGTCTTTCGCGTTTCGCGAGCCGCGCTCGAAAACGCAGGGGTTAGCCGTGGTCAGGTCGATCACGTGACGCTGGGCGCATGCGACGAGTTGGACGGGCGTCCGATCTCGAGCATGTTGATGGCCGCTCCCGCGGGCGGATTCATGACCGACGAGATGAAGGTGACCGACAGCGGCCTGATGGCGCTCTGTCTCGGCATGGCGCGTTTGATGACGGGCGAGTTCGGCCTTGGTCTCGTCTCCAGCTGGTGCAAGTCGTCGAAGACGGACATCGACCCAGTCATGCGGCTTCGCGGAGAACCCTTCCTGTCGCGTCCGATCGGCATCGACGGGACGGTGGCGGACGGCCTGTTTTCCCAGGCTGTCGGGATGGAGTTCGGGATCGAGGAGGAAGAGGCGAGTCGGCGGGCGGCGGCGGCTTTGCGCCGCGCGGCATCGAACGAGCGCGCCTTGGGGCATTCGGCCCTAGAGGCGGCTGCGATCCAGGCGTCGCCTTATGTCGCGACGCCCTTGCGGGACCTGCAGCGCGCACCGGCCAGCGACGGCGCCGCGACCATGGTGCTCGCATCCGAGCGGTTCCTCAGGAACAATCCGCACGTCAAACCACTCGCGCGGCTTACCGGGGTGGGATGGTCGATCGATTCCTACCAGATGGGGGCCAGCCGGCTGCGTTCGCTCGCGTCGTTTAGGGATGCTTGGGGTCGTGCGCTGACAATGGCAAACATCTCGTTGGAAATGCTCGATGTCATAGAGCTCGAAAGTCCGACGGGCTGGCATGAGGCCGCCGCCGTGCGCGCGCTGGGGATCGATGATGATCGCATCTCGCCATCAGGGGGCACGTTCGCTCAAAATCCGCTAGTCTGCACCGGATTGATCGGCGCGGTCGAGGCGGTTTTGCAGGTCAGCGGGCAGGCGGGGGCCGTACAGCGGGCAGGGGCACGCCGTGCCGCCGCACATTCCTGCCATGGCTTCGCACAGCAGGGCAACGTGGTTGCGTGTTTCGAAAGCGTAGGGGGGCAGACCGCATGAGCGTCGGTGTCATTGCAAGCTGGCAATCGGCTTTTCGGACTAGTCATCCCGACAAGACGTTCATCGAGCAGGCGCAGGAGGCGGCCGTTGGGGCGCTGAAGGCTGCGAAGATGACACCAGACGACATCGACGCCATCGTGTTTTCGCTGGCGCCCACCTTTTTCATGGGCGTCGCGGACGCAGATCACTGGGCTGTCGATGCGATTTTTGGAGCTGGCAAGCCGATCTTCCGCGTTCATACGGGCGGCGCAACTGGCGGCTCGGTCGTGCACGCCGCTTATGCCTTGGTCGAATCGGGGATGGCGCGGACTGTCCTGATGGTCGGCGCCGAGCGCATCGCCGAGACGCCGGATGCGCAGAAGGTCCTGAACCTAATCTTCGATGCCTTTTACGAACGAGACATGCCGCTTTCGACCAACACATCGGTAGCGCTGGCGATGAGCCGGTATATGCAGATGCACGGGGTGACGGAAGAGGATTTCGCACAGACGGTCGTGCGCCACCGGCGCAACGCAATGAAGAATCCCCATGCGCATTTAAAGGGCGAGATAACGATCGACGATGTGATGAAATCGCCGGCGATCGCGCTTCCGCTCAAATTGTTCGACATCTGCCCGCGCTCATCAGGCTCGGCTGCCATGATCATCGGGGACACCGCCTCGCTGAAGCGGTACCAGACGCGTCCTGCGTTTATCAACGGCTTGAGCGGCCTGTCGGACACCTATTGGATCGGCGACCGGATCACCCCGATTTCGCGAACCGACTGGAGCAGCTTCCGTCTGCCGGAATACGTCTCACGCCGATGCTTCGAGATGGCGGGCATCTCCGACCCGTTCAAGCAAATTCAGGTCGCTGAATTCTACGATCCGTACAGCTGCCAGGCGTATATGCAGCTCGAAGCGGATGGGTTCTGCGCACCTGGAACTGCGGCTCGGCTCGACCGGGAGGGGGCATGGGACGTGGATGGTGGCGCCGTGGCGGTATGCCCGTCCGGCGGGACCCTGTGCACCAATCCGATCGCCGTTACCGGCCTTGTACGTGCCATCGATGCCGCGTCGCAAATCATGGGCACGGCGGGGAAAATGCAGGTGAAGAATGTGCGCAATGCACTTGCCACGGCTTCTGGCGGCATCGGCCAGTTCCATTGCATGACAGTGTTCGGCGCAGAGCCGGTACACAATTGACAGGAGCGAAACTCATGGGACATGCCCCAACCGACATCGTCAGCGACACCATCTCGCTGCAATACAACTACTCCCTGGGTCAGGTGGCAGGCAAGTTCATGGACGGGCTTAAGGAGGGAAAAATCCTTGCTACGCACTGTTCCAAGTCCGGCCTCACCTACCTGCCGCCACGTGACTATTGCGAGCAGTCGTTCGAACCCTGCGACGGCTGGGTCGAAGCAGGGCTGGCCGGTGTGATCGAGCAGTCCACGATCGTCGTGCGCGGCTTTGACGGCAAGAGACCGGCACCGCAAGCGATTGCATTCGTCCGGCTGGACGGCACCGATTGCGCTATTCCTAACTATATCGATGGCGTCGACCTTTCGGACATGCGCGAAGCCATGAAACGCATCGAGCCGGGCACGCGAGTGCGCGTTGTGTTTAACGAGGAACGCGCTGGCCGGATCACCGATTTCACCTTTCATCTGCTGGGCGCAGAGCAAGGATGACCGTCGAGCTCGTCACGGTCGAGACACGCGGTCACACGACATGGATCACACTCAATGATCCGGACAATCTCAACGCGCTGACTCCCGAACTGATCGGCGAGGTTGCTGCGGCGATCGTGCAAGGAGAAACCGACCCCGATATCCGAGTCCTCGTGCTGACTGGAAGCGGACGGGCGTTTTGTGCCGGCGCGAACCTCAAGCGGGTCACGGCACTGCTGGAGCAAGGGATCGACGCCGTTGTCGGAGAGTTTCTGCACCCGCTCAAGCTGCTCGCCCGGCAGCTTCGCGAGTGTCCAAAGCCCGTGATCGCGGCGGTCAACGGGATCTGCATGGCGGGCGGACTGGAAACCATCCTGTGCTGCGACCTCGTGGTCGCCGCCGATGATGCCATAATGGGCGATCAGCATTCGGTCTACGGACTGCTTCCCGCCATCGGCGGCGCCCAGGGCCTGAACCGCAATGTCGGCGCGATGCGAGCCAAGGAGATGCTGTTCACCGGTGCACGATTCACCCCACACGAACTCCTTGCCTGGGGCCTGGTGAACAAGGTCGTGCCCAAAGCGGAACTGAACTGCGCGGTGCAGGCGCTGGCAGACATGCTGAGCGAACGTAGCCCCGCGGGACTGGCGCGAATGAAGCAGATGGTGAACGATCAGGGCGAAATGTCCTGGGATGCAGCCACCCGCTATGATCTGTCGCTCGTCGTCGGCCACCTCTTCGGGGGCGACGCCGATCGTGGGCTCAACGCGTTTGTCGAAAAGAGAGCGCCCGTGTTTCAGGCGCTCAACGAGTATCGGAAGCCCCAGTAAATCCATGTCGAAAATTCTCGCGGGCATTCGCGTCCTCGAACTTGCCGGGATCGGACCCAGCCCATTTTGCGGCATGTTGCTCGCGGATCTGGGCGCTGATGTAATCGTGGTGCAAGCGCCGGCTGAGCGCAACGCTGCGGCAGTGGAAGGCGATCTAATCCATCGCGGCAAGCGCGGCATCATGCTTGATCTGAAAAGCGCCGACGGAGTTGTCGCCGCGCTGTCTATCGGACGCCATTGCGATGCCGTGATCGAGGGAATGCGCCCCGGCGTGGCCGAGCGGCTGGGGCTCGGTCCAGCCGAGTTCAGCGCTGTGAACCCGAAGATCGTTTTCGGAAGGATTACGGGTTGGGGGCAGACCGGGCCGCTCGCGATGGCCGCAGGGCATGACATCAACTATGTGGGCGTTTCGGGTGCGGGTTGGTTTTCGGGCCAGCCCGGACAGCCGCCCGTACCGCCACCAACACTGGTCGGCGATGTAGGCGGCGGCGCGCTCTACCTGGCGGTAGGTCTGCTCGCCGCCATACTCCGCGCGCGAGAATGCGGGCGGGGCGACGTCATCGATGCGGCGATCATCGATTGCTCAGCGCATTTAACCAGCCTGCTTCTGTCGCTGCGTGCGACGGGGACCCTGACCGACGATCGCGGTGGTGATAAGGGTGGCGGATGGATCGATGGCGCGCCCTGGTATCGGTGTTACCGATGCAGCGATGGCAAGCATGTCGCCTTAGGGGGGCTGGAAGGCAAGTTCTTTGACAATCTGATGGCGGGGCTTGGCTTGTCGCGGCAATTTGGACCAGAATCTCAATTCGACCAGTCCCGTTGGCCAGAGATGGCGCAACGGCTGACGGAACTGTTCGCCAGCGCCCCACGGGACACATGGTTGGCCAACATGCCGATTGACGAAAGTTGCTTCGGCCCTGTGCTAACGCCCGGCGAGGCTGCAGAACATCCCCATAATCGCGCGCGGGGGGTCTACACATCCGAACGGGGATTTCTCGAGGCGACCGCGGCACCTCGTTTCGCCAGCGATCATGACCGGGGGGCACCGCAGCGGTTCCGTCGCGATGTGGAGCTCAAAACGCTGATGCGCGAGCTTCAGGGATGAGCGGCCTTTCTTGAGCAGTCGGGCTCCCGCGGCGAAATGATCGCCCGATTTTTGCCGTAAGGGGCGCGCAATATTTGCGCATTGAATCCATGACTGCAACTCCGACCGACCGCACGCGTCACTTGGCTGCGCCATGACGGCATTCGGCGCCAAGCTTGGAAAGGAATGGGCGAGTTTAGACCCGCCCATTCAAAAATCTCAGAGAATTACAGACATGCCAGCGAACTTCCGAGGACTTTTACACTATGTCTGCGATTAGTAAGTAAATCGCAGTCCGAACCCGTATGTACGCGGGTCGTTAAGGCCGCGCTGGGCGAAAGCCGGGGCCGCTCGCGTCGTATAGGATATATAACGCTTGTCAGTAAGATTTTTACCCCAGGCAAAGATTTGAAGGCGGCCTTGAATCTCGATTCCAATTTGACCATCGATACGATCCCAACCACCGCTGCCTATGATTGGTTCATTGGCGGCGGAGTAAAAGACGTTGCTCTCCCAGCTATACAGCGCGTTAGCTTGCAAAGCGACATCATCCGACAGCGGAATGTCCAGTGTGGCGCCCAACCCGCCGGACCATTCCGGCGCCTGATTCAGCCGATTCCCACTGCGATCTGCGATACCGGGCGCGCACAATGCGTTGCGACTTCGCGGAGACCCGTTCGTGATGGGTTCGCAGAAGCCTTGGTAGGACGCATCGAGATAAGTTCCCTGCGCGGTCAGGGTAAGAAACTGAACTGGCCGAATGGTCAACGCTCCTTCTATACCCTTTATTTTGGCAGTGGCTGCATTGTTGATGACGATCGATGTCGAACTATATGCTGTACGGACCTGCAAATTATTATAATTGTAATAGAATGCCGCGAGGTTCAGCGTGACGTTTCCATCGAGAAATTGCGACTTAACCCCCAGTTCCCAAGCGGAGAGCTTTTCTGCATCAAATGTATTGATACCCCCGGCACCGCTAGGGCTTACAAATGCATTGTACCCTGGTGCCTGATAGCCCTGACTATATTTTCCATAAATCAGGATATCAGGGTTTACTTCAAAGTTTACACCCACCGATGGAATCAGAGCGGTATCCTTCAACTCGCCTTGCCCTTTTCCCAAGGGTAGCAGTCCTTGGGTGTAATCGACCAGAAACGTCCGCTTCTCGTGATTCAGCCGCAGACCTCCGACCAACGTTAACTGATCCATGATATCGAGTTCTACCTGTCCGAATAAAGCATATGCGTTGATTTCGGTCTCGGTGTAGGGCTGCGCGAACCGAAGTGGGACTAGTGGCGACTGTGAGGTATATCGTACGCTCGCCTTCTCGCGATAGTAATTGGCACCGCCGGTGATCCTTACGCTGCCTAGACTTGCCACTGCCCGCAATTCTTGGCTGAAGGTTTCACCGCGGCTATCGTTGCCCGAAACCAGCAATGATAACGGCAGACCCTCAACGTCGTAAATCGTGAAGGACTTGAGCTTGCGGAAGCCGGTGACCGACGTCAGCGAAAAAGCGCCTGCCTGCTTATCAAGGGTGAGCGATAGCCCTTCCGAGCTGATCCTTGTCGTGGTCAATGAGTCGGTCAGCGTATCGACATTGACCTGATCCGGATTGCCGATGCCAACAAAGGTGCCGGTGACAAGATTGCTCGTTATATACTGCTGCCCGAGATAGTCCTTGCCCCGACGGTGGCTACGATCCGCTGTGAAAATGGCTTTGAAGTCATTGTCTTCGGTCGCGTACCGAAGCTTTCCACGTACGGTGTACCCGCGCCAGCCAGCGACCCGCGCATTGCTGGCTACATTGAAATAATAACCGTCCCGCACGTCGTAGCTTGCCGATACGCCAGCAGAAAAGCCGCCGCCGAGTGGTCCGCTGACCGAACCCCGCGTCGTGACACTATCGAAGTTACCGGCGCGCACATCGAAACTTGCCCGAACGTCCGTCCCTGGCTCACGTGTAATCACGTTGATCGCACCGGCAGTAGCGTTACGGCCGTACAAAGCGCCCTGAGGTCCACGAAGAACCTCAATCCGTTCAACGTCGTCCAAGCCGAAAAAGGCGGCATCTGGCCGGGAGAGATACACGCCATCGAGGTAAAACGCCGTCGCCTGGCTCGTGCCGATTGGTATCGCAAGTCCGCCAATGCCTCGGATTGAGATAAGGTTGCTGACATTGATTCCGGCCGACGACGAAATTGTGAGGCCGGGAACGGAACCGCGTAGCCCCGAGAGATCGTTGGCGCCGGTCTGTGCCAACTGGTCGGAACCGACGGCCGATATCGCGATCGGAACGTCCTGAAGCCGCTCCGCCCTACGCTGCGCCGTTACGATGATCTCGCCAGCGGTGACCGCATCGCCGACAGTCTCCTCCTGAGCAGGCGGCGGTGCAGCCTCGGCTTCTTGCGCTATTGCGTGGCCGGCACTGCAAGCCACCATCATGATCAGGCTGGCGCCACGCAACATGTCCCGCACGACTGTCGAAGTTGTCATTGCTCTCTCCCAGTTCCACCAGCGGCGCTTAGCGGCCACCTTGTTTCGGTCCAATTTTGGCGTTTCCTTGACACAGTTCAGGCAATCTTTCGCTTCTGCCCGGACCAGTATTTCTCGCGAATTTCTCGGTGGATTATTTTTCCGACCGAACTCATCGGCAGCCTGTCGACGAAAGCGACAGTCTTGGGAGCTTTGTGCGAGCCAAGTTGGCTGCGGACGAGATCCTGCATTGCCTGCGCGTCCAGCACGCTGCCGTCGCGCAGCACTATTTCCGCGTGAACGGCTTCTCCCCAGTCGTCGTGCGGCAAACCGATCACGGCCGATAACACAACATCGGGATGCGAATTCAGTACCGCTTCCACTTCGTTCGCATAGACATTAAAGCCGCCGCTGATGATCACCGACTTTTTGCGATCAATCAGGTAGATATACCCGCACTCGTCCTGAACCGCGACATCGCCAGACTTCCAGAACCCATCCTGAAACTCTTCTGCGGTCTGTTCCGGATTGCGATAGTAACCGGCACAAATCGAGCGCGATCGGAGCCAGATCTCGCCAATCTGACCGGGCATAACCGGTTCACCATTGTCGTCGCAAATCACAAGCTCGATTCCTGGCACCGGCCTGCCAGCCGATGCGAGCCGGCGCCCTTCGCCACCAGGCTCGATCATGTGATCACTTTTGGTGAGCGCTATGGCAATGCCGAGGTGCTCGGTTGCTCCATAAAGCTGGGTGAAAATGCCGCCGAGCTTGGCCTGTAAAAGCGCAAGCTTTGCGGCACTCATCGGCGACGCCCCGTAGAGCAGCGTCTTGAGGCTCGACAAATCGGCTTCCGCCGCGCTTTGCAACTCCAGCAGCCGATAGGTGAGTGTCGGAACCATAAAGGCGCTCGTGATCCGCTCATCCTCGACAATCTTGCACCAACGCGTCAGGTCAGGGTCGTTCATGGTGACCATGCAGCCGCCGCGGAAAAGCGTCGGCAGGACCATCAGCCCGCTACCGTGGCTGATCGGGGCCAGATGAAGGAAGCGAGTGCCTTCCTCAAACGGATTGTCCGGGATGGAGTAGCAGGTATCCCGACACGAGAACCAGTTGTCCATTGAGTACATCGCGCATTTGGCGGTGCCTGTGGTGCCGCCAGTGAAGCGCATAATTGCTATGTCATCACGGTCATCGCGCGCTATTCCAGGATTGTCGTCCGATACCCGATCCAGCAACTGCCAAAATCCATGAACGTTATCATGTTGGGTAGCCCATCCTGGGACATCGTCCATAACGACGATACTCGTGACGGTGCCGTCTAAGGCCGAAATATAGCGGTCCAGCATGCCTGACTCGATGAACACCACACGCGGCTGAACGTGGGCGATCTGACGTAAATGCTCGTCCAGCGCGTCACGGATATTCGTCCACACCGCACAGCCATGCGCTTTGAAAATCGTGGCAAAACTCAGCAGCGACAGGTTATCGTTCTCTAGGATGCAAAAAAATCGGTCGTTAGGCCCTATGCCCAGCGGACCCATCAGCATGTTGGCGATCCGGTTCGTCAGTGCGTGATATTCCGCAAAGGTGATGCGTCGGGCCCGCTCCGTGTTGACCACGGCTTCCCGCTCACCGAAATTGGCAACCAGGCCCGCCATTACATTGGTGAAGTTGACCTTCATCATCTCTCCGGGGCGGCGGTGTTTGTTCGCTCGCGGTCGATAACCTGCTGCATGTACGCAGAAGCTGCTTGTTGTCATTGTAAGCGTGACGGCGCACCCGCGGCAGCTGCGTTGCTGTATCATTTGACGCCAGATCGTAATCAGCGCGACAGGCGGCTGCCGCGATCGCGAGGACCATCGCCCTTGCCCGCTGCCGCTGGTCATCGACATCCGCCTGGTGCCCGCCGACCTGTCTGCCTGCGGCCGTCGTCGCGCGTCCCAATCCTGCTGTGCCGCCAAGTGAAGCAGCACGGCCACGCATAGCTGAATTGGTGCAGCGCCATCCTCGCCACCACGTCAGCACGCGGAGGTTGGCTGCTAACTTGTGACTGTGGTAAGGGCTCAAGCAGAGGAGAGACTGCAGTGACCGTGCAAGAGCGAACGTTGATCGCTGCGTGGGTGATTCAGGTCAGCGCCGCGTTTGATGAATTATATCCAGCGCTCGGACCGAATTGGGCGTTGAAGCAAGCCAACGTTGATACAGCCTTGTTAGGCAACCCAAACGCGAGAGTGCCTTCGAGTCAAGTTTCTAAGTTCTATGAAATTATCGAGGCGATAACAGTTGATAGCACTGTTGGCCTGAAGGTGGCCGAGAGACTAACACCAGTATCTTTGCATGCTTTAGGCTACTCAGTGTTAGCGAGCAAGGATTTGCAGGATTTTTTCGAACATCTTGCCTTGTTCTTCAACTTGGTTTCTGATTGCGCTCTTGCTCATATAAAATCTTCGGACGACGCGCTATTTTTCAATTTTGAGGTTAGCGAGCATCGACCACCTGCACGCGAGGACTCGTTCCTTGCCGCCGTAGTACGATTTGCGCGAATGGTTCATAAACCGACCTTTGCGCCAAAGTTGGTTAAGCTGCGACGGCCGGCGAAGGGGGCAGACGTTGGGGCGTTCGAGGCTTTCTTTTCCTGCCCTGTCGAGTTTGGACAGGCGAGACCAGCCATTCACATATCACGTGTAATCTGCGACGAACCGCTTCGTGGCGCCAACCCAGAACTTGTGCGACAAAACGATCAGATCGTTTTAAACTACCTCGCGCAAGGGGCCATAGACTCGACGATCCGGAAGATCGAGAGAATTATCCGCAACCTGCTGCCTGGCGATATCAGCCTTTCGAAGGTCGCGCGGGAATTAGGAATGAGCGAACGTGCCCTCCAGCGGCACCTTAAGGCGCAAGATACCAGCTTCTTAAACCTGATTAATGAGGCCCGGCAGGCACTGGCTCTGGAATATCTTAGATCACGGAGCTTCTCGATCAAGGAAATCTCTTACATGCTCGGATACACCAAGCCTGGGAATTTTTCGCGTGCATTCCGTCGTAGCAACGGCGTGTCACCGCTCGAGTTTTGCAGCACCGAGACCACGGATCAAGCGTGGCGCCCCTGACGACGCACCCATTCGCAAAGGGTTCTGTAGATCACGCGCCGCATGAAAAAATGGCAGTAGACCTGGCTGAAGTTCCGCGATCTCGCCTGCTTTTGATGCTCGATCGCGCCACGGAGCGAAAAACCGTCACGGTCTTCGGCGGCGCTGGCTATGGCAAGACAACGCTGATTGACCAATGGTCAAGGCGGCTGGGCGCATCCGGCGTATCAGTAGTTCGCGCCTCGATAGGTTTGAGCTCGTCAAGCGACTCGGTCGAGAGCCAACTTGTTTCCGCGTTTGCCGCAGTCGGCATCGTCCCGGGGAACCGATCGCAAGGCTGTCATGCGCATTTGTGGCAGATCGCCGATGTCCTTGGCGCGGTGGGGGATCAGTGCGGACAAGTCCTACTCGTAATCGATGAAGTGCATAGACTGACACACCGCACGGATATCGCGACGGTTCAGCACATCCTCGATGAAAGTCCCGCGAATCTCCGTGTGGCATTGGTCGGACGCGCTGCCCCGTTGTTGTCGCCGGGCGCAGCACTGCGAATCTCCGCACCTGACCTTGCATTCGATGTCGATGAAACGGCGCACTTCCTGGTCGCCGTATCGTCCGCACCACTATCACGTACACAGGTCCGTCGAGTGAGGAACGTGATTGACGGTTGGCCGGCTGGGTTGCGGCTGTTGTGGCAGGCTCCGGACGCTACCGTGCGGGACGCGCTTGTTGCGTACGGTACGGACTTCACACCGCTGCGCTCGTATATCCTTGATAACATTCTGTCCGATTTGGATCCCGGCCAGCAGCGGTTTCTCGCAATTCTCGCCCTTGTCCCCCGATTCTGTGCGCCGCTGGCTATCGTTTTGACGGGATGTCCCGAGGCGGCTCAATGGATCGAATCGCTGGACCGCCTGCATCTGTTCATCATTCGCCGCACGGTCGATGACGAAGAGCCGTGGTTTAGTATTCACTCCGCATTCGTGGACACCCTGCAATCGGCCAACGTGCTGGACGGTGCTGAGCGGATTGCATGTCACCAGCGAGCGATCGACTGGTTTATCCGTGAAGGTCATTTACTCGACGCGCTTGATCAGATCTGCGTAGTCCCAGGAATGTCGCTGCCAGCCAGTTTGGCCGACGCTCCGATGAGCCTGCGAAGCTTCTCTCAACTCGGTAAGGTTGCCGCTCATTTTCGCGGCAAAGCATCCACCACGATCGGTTTCGATCCAAGGATCTTGGCGATCATTGCCTGGTCGTTTTTGCTTACATCCGATCTTGAGGAAGCGTCTCGTTGGCTTTCCCGGCTGGAAGGGTCAGGCGATCCGCGGGTCGAGACTCAGCGTCGGGCGCTCGCGGCAGGCATCGCGCTGTCCGGCGACCGGTTGGATGCGGTCTGGGATGCGGTTGGCGCTGTTCAGGTCGAATCGATCAATGATCCCTTTGTCAGGCAAAATCTGGCGAGCCAGATCGTCACTGTTCTGCAGTTCCGCGGTGAACACGAGACCGCAGACCGACTTCTCGATCGCATCTATTACGACCACCGGCATGAGAAGGGCGAAATGGCAATCATCCTCCGTGCGTTGAAGATTGCGGGTTTCACTTCGCGCGGGATGATGCGGGCAGCGGTGGGACACGGGACCCGCGTTCTCGAGATCGCAGAGAAGTCGGCGGGGACCACATCGGTATCCGCCGCGATTGCCGCCGCTTATGTGGCCGAGGCACGCTACGCTTTGAATCAACCCGCATTGGCCAGAGAAATATTGAGCGACCGGTGGCGATTGTTGCGATATTCTCCCCCCGATCCGCTCATGCGGGCGGTGCTTACGCACGTACGGGTCATTTCCCGCGAACGAGGCGGGTCTGCCGCGCTGCCGCTGATCGCTGAAGCGTTATCATGGTTCGAGGCGCGAGGCCTTTATAGGGGCCAGGCCAAACTGTTGCACGAGAGGCTTCGGATCGAGTTGATTTCAGGTCGCCGCGAGATGGCTGGCCGAACGCTCGATCAGCTGTCGGCCCTTGCTGACAGCAGTCCACTACTTAGCGCTGCCGGGCGAGAACTCGCTGGCTTTCTGAAGATAATGCGAGCGCGGATCGCGCTGGAAGATGGCGCGCCGTTGGACGCGCTTGGTCACCTGAAGTTTTTTGATCACAGCGGCGCGCAGCTCGAGGTTTATCTCCGAACGCTGGTCTCGCTACTGCGCGCTCGGTCTTACCTGGCTAGGCACCGTATCACAGATGCCATGATTGCGGTTCGACCCGCGGTCGAGGCTGCGCAGGACGGTGTGCTGAGCGTGACACTGGACGAGGCAGGTGAGCTAGGTCCCGTGCTGCTGGAAAATGCCAAGTCCCTCGATCTGCCGCGCGATCTCAGTGATGCCTTGCGATTGAGTGCAGAAAGCAGCAAATCTGTCTTCGTCCAAGGCCGCACTTACGAGGCAGTCGGTACAAATCTCACGCCGCGCGAAAAGGATATAGCAAAGTTGGTTGCGAAAGCGTGTTCGAACAAGCGCATTGCTGCAGAACTGGGAATTTCGCCAGCAACGGTAAAATGGAACCTGGACAACATTAGAAGAAAAATGAATGTAATTAGTCGGTATGACATAGCGAAATACTACCATAATTGAATACGATATGGGTTTGCTCAATAGCATCGGCGTCGGTTTCTCGGAGTTGTACTTGAGAGTGGTGCTCTCAGTCGTTCCTAGGCGATGGCTGCTCCGAAAATCATCAGGATGGCCACCTTGTTCGATCGGCGCGACAAGACGCCCACTCCTACGTCGCGGGCCAGAGCTGCCAGTCAGTTACCGGCGCCGTTCCTTGAATATGCTGCGGTCGACGAGGTGGCGTTCCTGCGCAAAGTGGTTGTGGAGCGACGCGTGAATGGAAGCGAACTTCTGGAGTGACTTCATCTGCCTGAACCGCAGCATCGCTCGCTCTCGTCGTCGGAATGGAAGATGGCTGTTCTCCGCCCGGTTGTTGGCGTAGCGGCCGATCTCCTGCTTGTCGGCATTTCCAAGCTCGGTCATCGCCGCACGGTAGGAGCGGAGCCCATCAGTCGTGACCGCCGCAGGCGATCCGTGCCGCTTCAGCGCCTTCTTCATGAAGCGCAGAGCCGCAGCTTTGTCACGGGTTTTGGTGACGTAGCTTTCCAGGATCTCGCCTTCGTGATCGACAGCGCGCCACAGGTACACCATCTCCCCGTTCACCCGGACGTACATCTCGTCGAGATGCCACTTCCAGTGCCGAAAGCCACGCATGCGGCTGACCCGCTGGCCACGAATGTCGGCGGCGAACAGCGGGCCGAACCGGTTCCACCAGAACCGTACCGTCTCGTGGCACAGATCGATGCCGCGCTCGCACAAGAGGTCTTCGACATTCCGCAGACTGAGCGGGAACCGTACGTACATCAGGACGACAAGCCGGATCACCTCAGGCGACGAGTTGAACCCTTTGAACGGGCTGGGCGGCTTCGCGCGGGACTTACGTGGCATCAGGCCTACTAGCAGCGAGAGATCGCCGCTGCCACATAGCTCTGACAGCACCTCGGCAAGCCCTGCTCCGCGGCTGCCTTGGCAATCCGCTCCAACGTCACATCGATGTAGCGCACGATCACCGGCGTCTCCACCAGCGTGTCCGAGCTGATCACGTAGATGGGCTTTTGCCGCTGCTCGGGCGGCAATTCCAAAAGCGCGGTCCACATCATCTGCAGCGCGCAGGTCGAATCCTTGCCGCCCGAATAGCCGACCACCCAAGGCCGGTTGTCCGAGAGATAGACGGCGCGGATTTCCTCGTAGCGGTCGGCAAGGCCGCTGCCGTCGAGCGCGGATTGCTTCGCCATCAGCTCGCCGCCCGCAATTGGGGCATCTCGGCCGGGGCGTAGAGATCCTCGACATTCTGTGCATCGGGAGTCAGGGCCATGCCAAGCGTGCGAACAATGACGTTGGTGACCAGCGTCACATTGTTTTTGGAAATATTGACCTTGCCCGCGACGAGCGCGCGATTGTCCCACAGCGTCCGGTTGGCCCGCGACCAATCGATGTCCTTCAAGCGCGCGAGGCGCTTTTTCCAATCCTTGGGATGCGAGGCGAGCAGTTGCGCGCCCGCCTTGCCGATCGCCTGAACGGCGACGCCATGAGCATGAATGCAGTCGCGGCGCAGCTCATAGGTTGACACCTCGCGAGTCGCGACGCGCTGCCAGTCGGGCATGTTGGCAATGACCGCCGTCCAGAACTCGATCGCCAGCGCCTTGTCGCTGCCATCGACCTTGCCCGACTTGGATTTGCCGATCAGCTCCATCGTCGCCTGGTGGATGCTGCTCAGCGTGAAGAACTTGGTCGAGCGATTTGAGATGCTGGTGCTGTCGTAGCAGGTGAAATCCCGGAACAGCGGAATGGCCGCGGTCACCTCGCGGGACAGCGCGGCAAGCGCATCGCGGTGATTGTAGAGCAGCTTGATCGACTTGGTCGGCTTGACGGCATGGATGTTCAAATCGGCGAACATCTGCTGCGAGCGCTTCAGGCCACGATCGGCGAACACGACCACCGAGATCGTCTCGTTGCCGAGTGAAGGACGCTCGCGGATCGCTTCCTCAATTGCTGCGCGGCGATGCTGGCCATCGTTGATCAAGATCGTCGCCCCAAGATCGATGCGGAGCTGGCCGACCTTGCGCAGCGCACCTTCAGCGGCGGCGGGGACGAATTCGATCTCACCGTCGATCGAGGCGCAGAGTGAGGATAGGATGTATTCGTTCGCATTGTTCGCGATGTAGCTGGCAATCGCCGGCACCCTCGCTTTGTTGAGTACCCGCTGGGCGCGCAAATCCGCCGGCATCGCTTCGTCGTCGAACTTGAACAGGCGCGGCACGACCTTGAGCGGCACCATGATCACGTAATAGGCGCTACCGGCTTGGACGCCGCGGATGGCCGTGAATTCCAGACTGTCCCCATCCATGACGAACTCCTTACCGGACCCGACAGTGAAGCGGTGCGGCTTGGAAGTCAATTATGAAAGATTGGAAGTCTACTTTTTATCCCAAATTCACTTCCATTCAGTTGTGGTATTCACCCTAGATTGGAAGGGGTAGGCGGTCAAAGAGCCAATGAAGTTTGCACCGGCTTCCGTGGGCCGCCGACCTCATCGATCGCGAAGATCCGTGCCGGCGGTGTCACCAACAGTTCGATCTCCGGTTTGCGGCCGTCCAGCCAGTCCTTGACCTGCCGACGAAGGATGATCGCGCCATGCCGGTCCTGATATTGTGACACCTCGGGATTGGCTGGAACGGTGATGATTCGGAAAGAGAGCGGCCAGCCACCGATTGCCGGCTCCCAGATCCCGGCGAGATAGAAGAAATTCCCGTCGTCGAGCTTCACTCGATAACGCTTCTCGCCGACCCTCATCTGAAATTCGGAGGCCGGGATAAGGCAACGGTTGCTCGGGAACGTCTTGCCCTCGGAACGCACGAATCTAAACTCGACGCCATCGCTGAAGCGCGGATTGGACCCCCAACGCGCTTTAATCAGTTGGGGTCTTGCGGGCTCATCCGGTTTGTACCGCACGATCGGCCGGAGGTTGTCCTCCGGCGCATCGGCTTCAAACGGGGTCGCGGTTGCGTCCATAGCGTGGAACATAATAGGAACGAACGTGAGTCGCAAGGCTGAGGAGTTTGTGGTCCCACATGTGTAACGATTACCGCCTCGAAGTTGAGATCGCCTCGATCATGGAGGATTTCAATGATCTGGAGATCGCGATCGAGACGCCCGAGGGGATCCCCAACCTCGCTCCGCGAGCGGACATCAAGATCACCGACACCGCTCCGATCGTGCGCACTGGTGCGAGCCGCCTGAAAGGCGAACTCGTGCAGCGCCGCTGGAGTTGGCCGGCGCCGAACGAGAAACCGGTCTACAATTTCCGATCCGAGGGCCGCGAGTTCACCACCGGCCGCTGCCTGATCATCGCCGACGGCTTCTATGAATTCACGACCGCCGAGGATCCGAAGAAGAAGCGCAAGGACAAATGGCTGTTCACGAAGAAGGGTGAGCGCTGGTTCTGCATTGCCGGCATCTGGCGGAGCAATCCAGACCTCGGTGAGGCCTTCACAATGCTGACGATGGAGCCAGGCCCCGACATCGCGCCGTATCATGACCGCCAGATCGCGATCCTCGATCGCTCCGACTGGGCCGATTGGCTGGACCCGTCGGTGTCGGCGAAGGACATTCTCAAAACCCTCCCGGCGGGCAGCCTTGCCGTCGAGCAGGTCGGATAAGCGCAGGGGCAGACCCGGCCGCCGCGTGAGCAGAACCCTCGTCCTCCCTCAGCCGTTGAGTGCGGACATCAGGAGGCGATAATGGCCAAGCTCAGCAGCGAAGACCGCGACGACCTATCCAAGGGCTCGTTCGCATTTCCAAAGCAGCGGAAGGAGCCGCTCGAAAATGCGAGCCATGTGCGCAACGCCGTGGCACGCTTCAACCAGGTCAAGGACGTGACCGACGAGGAGCGCGACGAAGCCTGGAAGCGGATCAAGGCCGCGGCAAAAAAGCACGACGTGGAAATCAGCGAGAAATCCTGGCGCGAGATCGGCGAGAGCTAGGTCAGCAGCCTACTTAAGGGATTCACAAGCCTTGACGAATCTCAGCGCTCATCGGAACATAACGCGAACAAGTGAGTCGATGTTGCCCGATGTCCGCCCAACCCTCGTCCTTCGTTCGGCCGTGTGCCGATCAGCTAGCCGCGCTTCGCGCGCAGCTTGCGCAGGCCCAGAGCCAGCGTGGGCCGGTGCTGGCGTTCGGGATCGAGGCACTCGATAGCCGGCTCGGAGCCGGCGGTGTAGACGGCGCCGGTCTCCATGAAATCACCGCCGCTTCTCCGACGCTGGGTGACGATGCCGCCGCGACCTTGTTCGTCGCGGGGCTTGCCGCTCGGTTCGCCACTGTGCCCGGCGCCAACGTCGCTTGGGCGCTCACCCGCTTCGATCTCTATGCGCCGGGCCTCGAACAGGCAGGCCTGCCGGCCGCCAAGCTGCTCTACCTCCAGGGCAAGAACGAGACGATGGCGCTGGCGCTGGCCGAGGACTCGCTCCGCGACGGCAGTTTCGCCGCCGTGGTCGCCGAGGTGAAGGTCGCCGACCAGACCGCTACCCGCCGTCTGCAACTGGCGGCGGCGGACGGCCGAACGCCGATGCTGCTGCTCAGGCGCTGGGCGAGGTCCAGCCGCGACCCGCTCGAACGTCCGTCCGCGGCAATGACCCGCTGGCGGATTGGCTGCGCGCCTTCCGTGCCGTTGCCCGCCCCCGGCGTCGGCCGCCCCTGCTGGTCGGTCGAGCTGGTGCGGCAGCGCAACGGCAATCCATTCTCTCTTGTGGTCGAGGCTTGCGATGACACGGGTCGCCTCGCTCTACCTGCCCCAGCTCGCCATCGAGCGGCTGCGGCGGTCGGAGCGGCCAGCCAGGCCGCTTGAACCTGGCGCTCCTGCAGCGCCGCTCCCATCGCCTGTCGACGATGACCCCGGTGCCTGCTCGGTACCGCGTGGCGGCGGCTGGCGACCGGGCGCGCGGTGGGCAAGCGAC
>Ga0070668_100001222_pt1 | contig 18256 bp, 18 predicted proteins | sample KBSS43metaG_FD_64661 | JGI IMG/M metagenome (GOLD analysis project Ga0070668, IMG submission 64661) | Switchgrass rhizosphere microbial communities from Kellogg Biological Station, Michigan, USA - KBS S4-3 metaG | ecosystem: Host-associated > Plants > Roots > Rhizosphere > Soil ... | reverse complement strand
CACGCCGCCCGGGTACCCCGGCCTGGGGCTGGAGGTTCGGCGCGTCGGCACGCACGCGGTCTTCACCGCCTACTCCGGCGACCCCGGCACCAAGGACCCGTCCGAAATCTTCGCGTACACCGGCCCGTCGAGTCCGCCGCGTTCCCTCGGCCGCGGCTGGTCGGTGGCGCCCGGCGCCGACGGCGAGAGCGTGTGGCTGATCCGGCAGGACGCGCCGGACAGCTGCCGCCTCCAGCACGTCTCGCTCACCGGTGGCGAGCTGGGCCACGGCCAGTCCGCCAGCTGCCGCACCAGCGTCCGCGCCGAAATCCGGCAGGGTCTGCTGATCACCATCAACGCCGGCGCCGCCGAATCGACGGACGCGCTGATCGACCCGGAGACCGGCCGCACCGTCCGGCAGTACGCGCGGATCCTCGGCGCCACCGACGACTGGCTGCTGCTCGACGGCTTCACCGACCTCAGCCTGCTCGATCTGCGCGACGGCAGCCGCAAGCCACTCACCCGGCCGGTGGCCGGCGGCCCACCGACCGTCGTCCCGTCGCGCGACGGCGGCGTCTTCGCGATCGACTTCTTCGACCCGTCCTACCGCGGCCCGCAACAGACCCGGGACATCTGGCTGCTCCGCCCGGACACGCAGGCCTGGACCCACGCGCCCGGGATGCCGTTCATCACCGAGCACCTGAAGTCGGCGGGCGGTTTCGACTGGTCCGACGCCGGTGACCTCGTGCTCGCCGACGGCGTCCTCGCGGCCTGGCACCCGGGCGAACCGGCTTGGCGGCTGGGCAAGGCCGCGCTGCCGGCCGGTCAGTGGAACGGCATCGCCGTCCTCCCCTGAGTGATCACTCCTCGTCGAGGCCGTGTTCGATCGCGTACCTGGCCAGCTCGACGCGGTTGTGCAGCTGCAGCTTCCGCAGCGTCGACTGCACGTGGTTCTCGACCGTGCGGTGCGACAGCACGAGCCGCTCGGCGATCTGCCGCGCGGTCAGCCCCTTCGCGACCAGGCGCAGGACGTCGGTTTCGCGCTCGGTCAGGCGCGGTGGCTCGGCCCCGCCGGCAGGGGCGTCGGCCATCCGCCGGTACTCGCCGAGCACCAGCCCGGCCAGGCCCGCGGTGAACACCGGGTCGCCGGCGGCGGTCCGGTGCACGGCGTCCACCAGCTCCGCCGCGGACGCCGACTTGACCAGGTAGCCGGACGCGCCGGCCTTCACCGCCTCCAGGACGTCCTTGTGCTCACCGCTCGCGGACAGCACCAGCACCTTCGTCGACGGCAGCGCCGCGGTGATCTCGCGGGTGGCGTCCACCCCGGACGTGGTGCCGAGATTGAGGTCCATCAACACGACGTCCGGGCGCACGGTGCGCGCGATCCGCAGCGCCGCTTCGGCGTCGGGTGCGGTGGCCCGCACGTCGAAGCCGTGCTCGGTCAGGTCACGGGCCACCCCGTCGCGCCAGATCGGGTGGTCGTCGACCACCATCACGGAGATCCGCGGCTCGTCGCTCATCTCGCACCCCTCGTGCTCGGCACTCTGACCTCCCACTCCGTGCCCTGCCCCGGCCCGGTTTCGAGGGCCGCGCTCCCGCCGAGGTCGCGGACCCTCCCCCGGATCGATTCCACCACGCCGAGGTGGCCGTCCTCGGCCGCCCGCTCGAGGACGCCGTCCGGGATGCCGGGGCCGTCGTCGCGGATGCTCACCACGACCTCGTCGCCGAGGTCCTCCAACAGCACCCACGCGTGCGCCTCGGGGCCCGCGTGCTTTTCGACGTTCGCCAGCGCTTCGCGGGTCACGGCGACCAGTTCGTCGGTGACGTGCGCCGGCAGCTCGACGTCGTCCGCCGGGGTCGATACCTGCACCGACGGCGTCGTGAGCAGCTGCAACGCGGCGCGCAGGCTCGTCGTGCCGCGGTCGTTCGGCCTCGGCGGCTCGGTCGTCACCAGCGACCGCAGCGCGATCTCCTGCTCGCCGGCGAGCCGGGCGAGCTCGGCCGCTTCGCCGCCGACCTCGTTGCCGCGCTTGCGGACCCGCGCCAGCACCTGCAGCACGCTGTCGTGGATCGACCGGGCCAGCCGTTCCCGCTCGGCCGTCGCCGCTTCCTTCCGCAAGGCCTGCTCCAGCCGCGCCGCGGACCGCCGTCCCATCGTCGAGGCCATGCCGACCAGCAGCCCGGCGGCGGCGAGCAGGACGCCGTCGCGGGCGACGTCGAGGTCGAACTTCTCCCGCGCCAGCGCGGTCGCCACTCCGACCACCAGTCCGGCGAGCACCCCGCCGCCCGCGCCGAACCGCGCGCCCGCGGCGACCGGCGGTACGGCCGCCCACACCGTCGTGATGAGCGGGACGTTCAGCGCGAACTGCGCGTCGCTGAGCACCCACGGCGAAGTCAGCAGCAGCGCGGTCGTGAGCAGCAGGTCGAAGACCACCAGCCACGGTGGCCGGGTCCGCTCGCGCAGGTAGAGGAAGCTGCTCACGACCGACCACACGGCCATCACGCCGAGGATCACCCACGCCAGCCATTCCCGCTGGTAGTGACCGTTCTGGACGATCACGGTGCCGCAGGCGAACGCCCAGGTGAGCAAGCGGAACGCGAGCACGCCACGCCACATCGGCGTGATCGGGTCGGGCGTCCGCGCGGCGGTCATTCGTCGTCGCCGCGCGTGGCGACCTCCGCCTGGCTGCTGCCCGGCTCGGCGTCGTTCGGCTGCGCGGCCTGGTCCTTGAGGACGTCGACCTCGGCCGGGTCCGGGTCGGTCTCGTGCAGCAGGGACCGGATGCCGGCGTTGAGCATCGCCAGGGTCGGCACGGCCATCAGCGCGCCCGCGATCCCGCCCGCCACCAGACCGGTGGTGATGGCCAGGACCACGGCCAGCGGGTGCAGCTTCACCGCGCGGCCCAGCAGCAGCGGCTGCAGGACGTGGCTTTCCAGCTGCATCACGCCGATCACGATGGCCAGCACGATCACGGCGCCGATGAAGCCGTTCGTCACCAGCGCGACCAGGACGGCGACGCCACCGGTGATGACGGCGCCGATGATCGGGATGAACGCGCCGATGAACACCAGCGTCGCGAGGGGGATCACCAGCGGCACGCCCATGATCCACAGTCCGACGCCGATGCCGACCGCGTCGACGACCGCCACGGCCGCCGTCGCCCGCACGTAGCTGACGAGGGACGCGAACCCGCGGCGCCCGGCGACGTCGACCCGGTTGCGCACCCGCCTTGGCGCGGCGCGGATCAGGAACGACCAGATCTCGCCGCCGCCGCTGAGGAAGAAGATCGTGATGAAGAGCGTGAGCAGGAAGCCGGTGACGATCTCGCCGACGGTGCTCGCCGTGGTCAGCGCGGTGTCGGTGAGCCACGCCTGGTTGTTCTGGAGGAACCCGAAGACCTGGTTGATGAACTCCTGGAGCTGCTCCTGGCGCAGGTGGGGCGGCCCGTTGAGGAGCCAGTTCTTGATCTGGTCGAGGCTGTCGTTCAGCTGTTTCTGCAGCTGCGGGAGGCCGGAGGAGAACTGCGTGACGACGAACGTCAGCAGCCCGCCCAGCACCGCGAGCCCGGCGACGAGCACGAGCGCGGTCGCCAGCCCGCGCGGGAACCGCAACGCCACCAGCTTCTGCACCGCGGGTGCGAGCAACGCGGACAGCAGCAGCGCGATCCCGAGCGGGATCACGATGACCGACAGGTAGCCGAGCACGTAGCCCAGTCCGTACAGCACCGCGGCCACCACGATGACCCGCCAGCCGAGCGCCGCGCTGATGCGCAGGCCCCGGGGAATCACCCCGGTGATGTCCTCGTGCTCCGGCAGGAACTGGTCTTCGCGTCGCGCGTGGCTCACCGGCTCACCGTAGCGGCTGGGCCGCCCGATTCGGCCGCTTTCCCGCGGCCGCGTCCGACACGCATGGCTGCCTGGAGTGATCACCGATCGTCAGAACGGGCTACACCGTGTGTTCTTCACACGATGGGGGCATCAAGTCGTGTCGAGGATGCGCGGGACGCCGTGGATTTGGTTAGGTCGCTTCCGCAACGGCAAGTGGCCGAACGGTCACGGAACAAGCACGAGGAGACAACGAGTGGCGAACACCGCGACGAACGAGGGGCAGGGCGTCAAGCGCGCCGGCCGTCTCGTGTCGCGTGCGCTGCTCGTGCTCGGCGGGGCCGTGGCCGGCACCGCCGCCGCGTGGTTCGTCTCCGCCGCCACCGCGTCCGCCGACACCGTCGAGGTGGGTACCTCTTCCGTCGCGCCGGTGAGCGAGGCGACCGCCGGTGACCTCGGCGACGTGAACAACGGCGTCTCCGGCTTCTCGGGTGACGTCGCGGGCTCCCCCCAGGCCGTCACGACGTGGAGCGAGCCGCAGAGCTCCCGCGTCCTCGAGCACGAGGCCTCCGAGCGCGTCAGCGACTCGGTGTCCGACCTCGTCGGCGACGCCGTCGTGAGCCCGGCGGAGCGCACCCTCGGCGCGTTCGAGCACATCGCCCGCAAGCCGGCGGACACCCGCCAGGTCCTCGAGGAGACCATCGCCCCTGAGCCGGCCAAGGACTTCGGCCACCAGGTGTGGCAGCTGCTCGACCCGGCCCAGCACGGCGACCTGGTCCCGCTCCCCGCGCTCCCGGGGCTCGCCCCGGTCGAGCAGGAGCCGGTGACCACGGGCGTCGGCCAGACCACCGACACGGTCGCCATCACGACCGTCCAGCTTCCCGCCGCGTTGCGAGCCGCGCTCGCGATGCCGACGGGTTTCCAGAACGACGACGGCACCGGTGCCGCGGGCCAGTCCCGCGACGGGCACCGTGATCTGCCGTCGCCGCTGACCCCGGCGCAGCTTCCGGTCGCGCCGTCGGTCCCCACTGCCCCGGGTGGCTCCTCTGCCCCCGGTGGTCACCTTGACGGCCTGAACTTCGGCGTCCCCTCGTGGGTCTCCGCTGCCGTCAGCGATGCCGCCGCCAGCGCTTACCGCGGCGGCCTGCGGCACACGCCGCGCACCCCGGGCTCGCAGCCCGGTGTCACTCCTGACTGAACACCTCCCTTCACGGGTCGCTGACGCGCCCAAGTCCGTCTTCATCTGACGGCGCCTGCGTCCGCGAAATACCCGTGACACGGCGGTGCGCTTTCTCGCGCCCGCAAGAAGTTCCATCCCCCTCGGTGCGCTCGGCGCCATCCCCTTTTTCGACGAGCGCACCCCCATAAGCCCGCAAGGGAACCCGAAATAAAGGAGAAAAACCCCATGCAGACGTGGGCAAAGCGCGGACTCCAGACCGCACTTGTCACGGGTGGGTTGCTGATGCTGGGCACCGGCATCGCCTCGGCTGACGAGAACGTCAACCCGGACGCCCCGGCTTCCCCGCTCGACCTGAACGTGACGGCTCCCATCCAGGAAGCCAACAACGCGGTCGGCACCCCCCTCGGCCAGCTGGACCTGCCCGCCGGGCAGACGGAGCTGAGCACCAAGCCGGTCACCAGCGCGGCGAACAAGGCCGTCCAGGAGATCGACGAAGCGAGCCCGATCAGCCAGAGCACCCTCGGCGGTGCCACCAAGGCCGACGGCGCGGGTGCCTTCACCCCGAGCGGCAACCTGCTCAAGGGCAACAAGGTCGCCGGCGACCTGGTCGTCCCGATCCAGGTCGTGGACAACGCGATCGGCGTGATCGGTGACGCGAACGTCCAGGGCGGCGACCACACGCAGACCTGGGACCACAACCAGGACGTCGCGACGACGGGCGAAGGCTCCAGCATCGCCGGCAACGCCGTCGTCCTCGACTGGGCGCTTCCCGTCCAGATCGCCGGCAACGGCGGCGGGCTCGCCGGCGGCACCGGCCGCGTGACCGGTGGGTCGGCCAGCCAGAGCACCACCGAGACCGGGAACGTCGACACCAACGGTGACGGCTCGGCCCTCTCCGGCAACGTGGTGGCGGGCCAGTTCGCCACCCCGGTGCAGGTGACCGGCAACGCCGCTTCGTGGATCCTCGGCAACGGCCAGAGCCACGGCTACTCGGCCGACACCGTCGCGACCTCCGGCGGCTCGCTGTTCAGCTCCGGTGACAACAGCGCCGGATCGGGCAACGTGGTCGGCGCGCCGATCGCCCTGCCGGTCAAGTTCAACTGCAACTCCGGTGCGGTGTGGGGCTCGCTGTCGAACTCCGACGGCTGCAACACCTCCGCCGACGCCACGGCCGGGGACACGCGGGACGGCAGCCTCGGCATCCCGACCTACCTCGAGACCAGCGGCAACGACTCGTTCCTGTCCGGCAACGGCGGGGCGGCCTCGCTGTCCCCGATCGCGAACGTCGCGGGTGTCGCGGGCTCGTGGATCGGCAACGCCTCGGCGGGCCTCCCCGAATCCGGCAGCTCCTCCAGCGCTGTCGACTCGGGTGGCTTCGTCAAGACCGCCGGTGACAACGCGAGCGGGTCGGGCAACGTCCTGAACCCGTCGATCGCGCTGCCGGTCGAGGTGTTCGGTGTCGGTGGCACCTACATCGGCCAGGCGAACGCCGTGCACGACAACACGACCGACGCCAACGCGGGCAACGGCAGCTACACCAAGGGCAACGAGTCCGTCCTCGGTGGCAACATCATCAACACCCAGGCCGCGGGCGCGCCCGAGGTCTTCGGCATCGGCGGCAGCCACATCGGTAACGCCTCCGGCACCGCGACCGAGGACAAGACGGTCACCGCCGGCGCGTACGACGGCACGCAGGGCAACGACTCGTCCGGCTCGGGCAACGTCGTCCAGGTGCCGGTCGGCCTCCCCGCCGAGGTCTTCGGCATCGGTGGCTCGTTCATCGGCCAGGGCTCCGGCTCGGCCGACGAGACCAAGGTCGTCTCCGGTGGCGGCGGTGGCAACACCCACGACGACAACGGTTTCCTGAGCTCCAACCTGGGCACCGTGCCGGCGTCGCTGCCGGTGCAGGTCGCCAACATCGGTGGCGCGTTCATCGGCCAGGGCCACGGCAAGGGCTCGACCGACACGACGTCCAACGCGGGCGGCAACGTCTCGGCGGACGGCCCCGCCGGCGCCGGCGCGGGCAACATCATCGAGGCCCCGGTCGCCCTGCCGGTGCAGGCGATGGGCGTCGGTGGCGCGCTCGGCGGCATCGGCACCGGTGAGAACGACAACATCACCGACGCCACGGCCGGCGGCGACGCCGTGACCGACGGCCAGGACGGTGCGCTCACCGGCAACATCGTGAAGGCCCCGATCGCGGGCGCCGGCACGATCTTCGGCGACGGGATCGCCGGAGCCGCGCTGGGCACCGGCCAGGGCACCAACGACGTCTCGTCGGCGGCCGGCGGCGACGCCACCACCAACGGTGACGGCGGCAGCGTGGCCGGCAACATCATCGGCGCCGACGCGCTGCCGGTGGTGCAGGTCTTCGGCGACGCCGTCAGCGCGCTGGGTGTCGCCAAGGGCACCGGGATCAACACGACGTCCGTGGAGAACGCGGGCGACGACACCACCTCGGGTGTCGAGGGTGCCGTTTCCGGCAACATCCTCGACCTGCCGGTGACCGCGATCGCGCAGGTGTTCGGCGACGCGGTGACCGCGGGCGGCGTCGCGCACGCCGTCGGCGACAACACGCTGACCACGCAGAACGGTGGCGAGCCCGTCACCGCCGGCGACGGGTCCGGCCTGTCGGGTTACAACTTCTACCACGCGTTCGCGCTGCCGGTGCAGATCTACGGGATCCCCCTCGAGCTGCTCGGTGTCGCCACCGCGGACGCGACGGACATGACGAGCATCGACGAGGCCGAGGACGCCATCGCGTTCCCGGTCGACGGTTCGGAGATGGCGGCCGACGAGCTGCCCTCGCTGACCGGGCTCGCCAGTGGCCTGCCGACGGCGGGGCTGCCCACCCAGGGTCTGCCCGCGCTGCCGACGGCCCTGCCGACCGCGGCTCCGATCGGTGCCGAGCGCGCCGACGTGCCGCCGGTGACCAGCCCGCTGTCGGGGCTGTCCCAGCTGTCGCACCTGCCGACCCCGGCCGGCATGCCCGGCACCCCGGCGCTGCCGAAGCCGACCCTGCCGAACACCGCGGCGCTGCCCGCGGTGACCGGTCTGTCGGCGCTGGGTGGTGCCCTGCCCGGGCACAGCACCGAGCGTGCGGACCTGCCGACCCCGGCCGGCCTGCCCGTCGCGGTTCCGGCGCTGCCCGCCCTGGGTGGCGTCCCGGCTCTGCCGGGTGAGCGTGCGGACCTGCCGACCGGTGGCCTGCCCGTCGCGCTGCCGGCGCTGCCCGCCCTGGGTGGCGTCCCGGCTCTGCCCGTCGCGCTGCCGGTGACCCCGGCCCTGCCGGCCGCCCCGGCCCTGCCGGTGAACGCGAAGCTGCCGGTGCTGGACAGCGCGGCCCCGGCCGCGCAGGTTCCGGCGATGTCGGGCCTCGACTCGACCGGCTTCCTCGCGAAGCTGCTGGGTCTGGTCAAGCGCAAGTAGTTCTGCCTGCAAGTAGTTCTGCCTGATTGACTCTCCCTCCCTGGAGACGACGAGCCCCAGGAGCCAGCGCCGGCTCCTGGGGCTCGTTCGCGTCCGCAGGGAAGTCAGGAGAACTGGAGCGAGCGCTTCGCCAGTCCGTACCAATAGCCGTCGATCACGGTGCGCCCTTCGCCCGAGCTCGCGCCGAGGGAGACGAACAGCGGCGCGAAGTGCTCGATCCGCGGGTGCGCGATCGCTGCCGCCGGGGCCTTGTGCCGGAAGTCGAGCAGCGTGTCGACGTCACCGCTGCGCAGGACCTCGTCGCCCCAGTGGTCGAACTCCGCCGACCACGCGGGCGGCGTCCCGTCGGTGGTGCGGGCCATGCCGCTCAGGTTGTGCGTGAAGAAGCCGCTGCCGATGATCAGGACGCCTTCGTCGCGCAGCGGCGCGAGCTTGCGGCCCAGGTCGAACAGCTCCTGCGGGTCGAGCGACGGCATCGAGACCTGCAGCACCGGGATGTCGGCGTCCGGGTACATCTCGACCAGCGGCACGTAGGCGCCGTGGTCGAGGCCGCGCTCCGGCGCGTCGTGCACTGGAGTGTCCGTCGAGCGGAGCAGCTTCCGGACCTTTTCCGCCAGCTCCGGCGCGCCGGGCGCCGCGTACTTCACCTGGTAGTAGCGCTCGGGGAATCCCCAGAAGTCGTAGACGAGCGGCACGGTCGTCGTCGCCGCGATGGTCAGCGGCGCCGCTTCCCAGTGCGCCGACACGACCAGGATCGCGCGCGGCTTCGGCAGTTCGGCGGACCAGCCGGCGAGCTGACGGGTCCACGTGGTGTCGTCGGCGAGCGGCGGGGCGCCGTGGCTCAGGTAGAGGACCGGGGTGCGGGTCATCGTCGGCTCCAACTGTTGAAAGTTCAACTACTAGTTGGGTAGACGCCGCCGGCTCCCGGGATATTCCTCAGCCGGCTTCGAGGTTCGCGGCGCACCGCTCCAGCGTCCGCACCGTGGTGCGGTAGTCGTCGTCGCTGATGCCGTCCATCGACGACACGCGGAAGGCCTTGATGCGCTCCTCGACGCGCGCGTGGGCCTCGCGACCCGCCTCGGTCAGGGCGAGTTCGCCTTCGGCGATCCAGCCGCGGGCCCGCAGGTCGGCCACCTTGGTCGCCATGGAGCCCTCGGTGGTGACGAACGGGGCCAGCTGCGCGTCGACCTCCTCCGGCGTGCGGACGCCGAGGGCGATCGTGTTGAGTACCTGCCAGTGCCGGCGGGTCAGCGATTCTGCCTCGAGGGCCTGGGCCATGGAGGATTCGAGAAGCTCGTGGACGTGGCGAAGCCACCAGCCGAGGGGTTTCATGGATACTCCGTATGTCGATGAGCAACTACATGTAAAAGTACATGTAGTTGGGAGGTGGGGCAACCATGACGGACGCGGTGGCCGAGGTCGAGCGCGGGATGATCGCGATCCGCCGCAGCCAGCAGCGGCGGGCGCTGAGCCGGATCGGCAAGGCGCGCGGCCGCGGCGCCCACGACCCGGTGCACGAGCTGCTCGACGTCGTCGAAGAGCTCACCGACCGCGGCGAGCCCAGCACGGTGACGGCCCTGAGCGCGGCGATGGGCGTCGACCAGCCGCGCGCCAGCCGGCTCGTGGCGCGGGCGGTCGAGCAAGGCCTGCTCCGCCGCGAGGCCGATCAGCGCGACGGACGGCGTGCGGTGCTCGTGCCGACGCAAGCCGGCCAGGCGCACCTCGACGAGATGCACGCCTTCCGGCGCGCGGTGTTCGCCGAGGTCATGGCGGACTGGCCGGACGAGGACCGCGCCACCTTCGGCAGGCTCCTCACGGCGTTCGTCCGCGGGTACGGCGACCTCGGCTGAACGCCCTAGTCGTGTGAGAGGTCGACGAAGCGGCTGTAGTGCAGCTGGTGCGCGACGGTGATCGTCGCCGTCGGCCCGGCGCGGTGCTTCGCGATGATCAGGTCCGCCTCCCCCGCGCGCGGGTCGTCCCGCTCCCACGCGTCCGGGCGGTTGACCAGGATGACGAGGTCGGCGTCCTGCTCCAGCGAGCCGGACTCACGCAGGTCGGACAGCATCGGGCGCTTGTCGGTGCGCTGTTCCGGACCACGGTTCAGCTGGCTGATCGCGATCACCGGGACCTCGATCTCCTTCGCCAGCAGCTTCATCTGCCGCGAGAACTCCGAGACCTCCTGCTGCCGCGACTCGACGCGCTTGCCGGACGTCATCAGCTGGAGGTAGTCGAGGACGACGAGCTTCAGGTCGTGCCGCTGCTTCAGCCGGCGCGCCTTCGCGCGGATCTCCATCATCGTCATGTTCGGCGAGTCGTCGACGAACAGCGGCGCCTCGGACACCTCGCTCATCCGGCGGGCCAGGCGCGTCCAGTCGTCGTCGGACATCTTGCCGCCGCGCATGTCGGCGAGGCGGATCTTCGCCTCGGCCGACAGCATGCGCATGACGATCTCGGTCCGGCTCATTTCCAGCGAGAAGATGACGCTGGTCAGGCCGTGCCGGATCGACGCCGAACGCGCGAAGTCCAGCCCCAGCGTCGACTTGCCGACACCGGGACGGGCCGCGACGATGATCATCTGCCCCGGGTGCAGGCCGTTGGTCAGCTCGTCGAAGTCGGTGAACCCGGTCGGGATGCCCTGGGACTGGCCGCCGCGCGAGGCGATCGCGTCGATCTCGTCCATCGTCGGCTGCAGCAGCTCTTCCAGCGCGACGTAGTCCTCGCTGGTCCGCCGCTCGGTGACGTCGTAGATCGCGGCCTGCGCGCGGTCGACGACCTCGTCGATGTTCGCGCCGTCGGCGGCGGCCGCGCCGTAGCCGTACTGCACGATCCGGGTGCCCGCCTCGACGAGCCGGCGCAGCACCGCCTTCTCCGCGACGATTTCCGCGTAGTAGCCGGCGTTCGCCGCGGTCGGCACCGTCGCGATCAGCGTGTGCAGGTAGGGCGCGCCGCCGACGCGGCCCAGCTCGCCCCGGCGTTCCAGCTCCGCCGAGATGGTGATCGGGTCGGCGGGCTCGCCGCGGCCGTAGAGGTCGAGGACGCAATCGTAGATCGCCTGGTGCGCCGGCTTGTAGAAGTCGTCGGGGCCGAGCGCTTCGATGACGTCGGCGACCGCGTCCTTGGACAGCAGCATGCCGCCGAGCACGGACTGCTCGGCCGCGATGTCCTGAGGTGGCTGGCGGTCGAACCCGCCGGAGCCGGGGTCGCTCGGACCCGGGTCGGACTCCGCGTACATCGGACTGCGGTCGTCGGTCAGCGCCACCGCCCCGGACACCTCCTCATTGCGTCGAACACTCGTTCGAGTATGCCGGATCTTCGCTCTCGAAGCACGCGGCCCGGCTCGCGCTCACCGCCGGCGGACCTCGTCCCCCCGATGATCGGCGAGAACGCCGTCCGACTCTTGGAGGCACGCCGGGCACCACCGTGAGTACAGGCCCGAGCGGGCACGCTAGATCCCCCGGAAGGCCGATGGCAATTCAGCATGGGGACCCTTCTGTGGACAACCTGTGGATGAATGGGGGTAACCAGTCACAGGTGCCGCGAGAGCTGTGGACAAGTTGGGGACAAGCGTGATCGGCTTCGACGAATCCGCAGGTCAGGACCTGTGAACAAGGTGTGGAGAACTCCCGGAAAACTCGTCCGGCGTGTCGCGTGAAGTCCGTTGTTCGGCGTGTCGTGGACCAGCTCAGGCCCATTGGACCGCGTGACCTGTGGATGAATATCACGCTGGGTAGAGCCGTTACCCGGAGGGCTGAACGCCGGTCGGGTCAGGCCGCGGTGAGCCTGCCCTGTGCGCTGCGTAACCGGTCAGCGAGAACGCGCTGGTCGGCCGGGGTGAAGGCGATCCGGTTCTCCCCACGCCCCGGAATCTCCTCGGTCAGCCAGCGGCCTTCCGACGTATCGATGTAGTTCACCGGGCGTTCGATCCGGTGCCGGGCGCCGGAGCGGCTGCGGGTCGCGACGTAGAGGCTGCCGCTCCCCATTCGGCGTAGCGCCAGGATCCGCCGGAGCTCCTCGACCTCCTGCGAACCCTCGACCGGCCGGTCACTGCGGAGCACGGCGAACCCGCCTTCGTCGCGGCGGGCGGTCCCTTCGAGCTGGCTCTTCGGCACCGCGAGCGGCGTTCCGCGCCCCGGCGCCAGCTTCGGGATCTGGCCGAGGAAGTCGTCGAGCAGCTCGTGCGGCTGGGTTGATTCCAGCACGACGACGTCCAGCTCCTCGTGCTTGGCCAGCACGAACGCCTCGCCACCGGCGCTGCCGGCCAGCAGCCGGTAGCTGACCGGCTTGCCCTGGAACCCGCCGTCGACCCAGCCGTAGTACTCCAGCTGCGGCCGGGCGACGGCTTCGATCGTCGCGACGAACCCGGGGTGCATGCCGCGCGGGCCGAACAGCCCGGCCTTGGCGAGCTCGGCGTTGACCCGCTCGTCCTCGCCGCGCTGGGCCTCGTCGCTGTACCAGGTCGGCTTTTCGGACAGCACCGTGTGCGGCTCGCCGCCCCGGCGCCGGATCAGGTTGATCAGGGTGCCGGTCGTGATGGTGACCTGCCTGTCCAGCACCGCTCTTCCCCCTACTGAAGATCAGTCTCGTAAACCCGGTGAACGTCTCGTGAACCCGATGAACACAGGCGGAGCCGGGCGCGCCCATCTTGGCACGCGCCCGGTGGTCCCGCGTGCGCTACTCGCCGATGACCGGCGGCGCGGTCAGCTCGTCGGACCCGAAGATCTCGTTCGGGTCGTCGCCCAGCAGGTACTTCGAGGTGCGTTCCTCGTCGCCGCCGCCCTGACCCTTGGCGCCGTGGCCCATGCCGCCCATACCACCCATTCCGGTGGCGCCGCCGCGGCCCGCGGCCGCGCCGCCCGCGCCCATGGCCCCGCCGGCGCCCATGCCGCCGCGGCCCGCACCCGAGGCGCCCGCGCCACCCGGCACGCTCGCGCCGGTCGACCCGCCGGGCCCGAAGCCCGCGCCGCCCGGGCCGAAGCCCGCCGTCGGGTCGCCGATCCCGCCCGATCCCCCGGGGCCGAAGCCGCCGCCGGGCACCGAAAAGTCACCGGCACCGCCGCCGCCACCGGGACCGAAGCCGCCGGCGCCGGGGATCTTCGGGGGCGTGTAGCCCGACGAGTGGGTGCCGTCGTTGAAGCTCGGCATCTTGGAGGGATCGTAGCCGGGGATCTTGGACGGGTCGTAGTTCCCGCCGGGAACCTTGGACGGGTCGAAGCCGGGGGTGTTGGAGCGGTCGTCGAAGCCCGGCACCTTCGACGGGTCGAAGCTGCCGCCGGGGGTGTTCGGCTGGCCGGGGAACGACGGGACACCGCCCGGGCCCGGCATGTTCACGCCGCCGGGACCCGTCTCGTTGGGGTTCCCGTTCCCGTTGCCATTGCCGTTCTTGTCGTCCGGCTTCTTCTTGCCGTCCTTGCCGTTGTCGATGCCGATGTTCTCCTGCTGGCCCTTGAGCGCGGAGTACGTCGGCATGTTCTGGCCGTTGTCGTTGCTCGCCTTGTAGTACGTGTTGAAGGCATCGACGTTGGCTTGGCCCTTGGTGTTGTAGTCGCGGATCGCCCGGTCGGTGTCGGTCGTCCACGGCTTCATCGCGTTGAGCAGGTTGTTCTTCGGCGGATCCTTCGGCACCTGCTGCACCTGCGCGTGCACCGTGGTGAACGCGGTGTTCTGCTCGCCGAGGTACTTGTCGGAGTCGGTGAGCTTGGTGCCCGAGTCCTCCATCCACACCCGCAGCGGGTGCGCGCCCGCCTTCTGCGCCGCTTCGGCGCCGCCGCCGGTCCAGGCCGCGTCCATCTCCTTGGCCAGCGTGTCGATCGTGCTGAGCCGCTCCTGGTAGGCGCCCTTCAGCCGGTTCGCCGCCCCCTGGCCGTTCTCGATCGAGCCCGTGCCGGGACCGGTGGTGATCTTCTCCCAGATGTCGTAGCAGTCGATCTTCCGATCGCCCTGCGTCGACGTGTGGTCGTCCGAATGCGTGGTGGCCATGTTGTACGCGGCGAAGCCACCGAGCAGCACCAGCTCCAGCATCTCAGCCCTCCTTCATGGTCTGGATCATCGCCTCGGCCGCCTTCAGCGCGTACGGGCACGGGTCGCTCGCCCCGGGACCGTTGCCGATCTGCGCGAAGACCTGGACGGCCTGGCTGTCCGTCACGCCCACCAGCAGCTTGCACTGGCCCTTGGCGCGGAAGTCCTTCGTCGCGGCGTACACCGCGGGGTAGCCCGAGACCTCGGCCGGCTCCCAGTACTCGTACTGGTCCTTGCCGCCCTTGGCGTAGAGGTCGTAGATGCCCGCGAGCCCGTCGGTGTTCGGGTCGGCCGCGATGTCGACGCGGCTGCTGCGGGTTTCGTCGCTGCTGTACACCCAGGCACAGGTCGTGCCGGCGGACGTCGTCCGCGGCGTGCCGTCCTCGACGCCGAGCGCCGAGCGCTGCGAGGACGAGAGGACGGAACAGGCGTCGGCCTTGAGCTTCGCCGGGTCGAGCGGGCTGGACACCTTCGGCGCGCCGTTGCCGCTGCCCTGCGTGCCGCTCGCCGTACCGGGCGCATCGGACGCGTCGGACGACGCGGCCGGGTTGGCCGTCCCGATGGTGCTGCTGCTGCAGCCGGCGAGGGCGAGCGCCACGAGCGCCAGTCCGGGCAGCACGAGCCTGCGGTTCACGCCTGCGTCCCCGCCTTCGAGATGTCACCGGTGTGGTCGGCGTCCGCGACGGCGATCTTCTTCTTGGCGTCGAGCAGGGCCTGGATGTAGTTCTTCACGTACTCCTGCATCTTCTGGTTCTGCTCGAGGAACGCCTTGCCGGACGGGTTGGCGAGCTTCTCCCAGTCGCCGCTGGCGAACTCCTTGCCGGGCGCCTTCACGTCGGCCATCAGGTTGGCGTCGGCCGCGTCGTTCTGCAGGTCGGTCTGCAGGTCCTGCCACTTCTTGATCACGCCGTCGATCTTGTCGGCGTCGAAGGTGAAGCCCCCTCCGCCGGACGGCGCGGACATGTTGACCTCGTTACCCATCCCGCTGCGCTCCCTTCGCGTCCCGCTCCATTGTCCTACGACGACGGTGGCGTGTCCGAGGTTCCCCGAAACGTGTGAAGGCGGGCCGCCCACCAGGAGCGACCCGCCTTCACGCACGACGTACTGCCTTACTGCGCGGCCTTGACCTCGAGCCGCACCTCGACCTTGACGTCCGGGTGCAGCCGGGCGCCGACCGAGTGCTTGCCGACGGTCTTGATGTGGTCGCGGAGCTCGATGACGCGCTTGTCGAGCAGCGGGCCACCGGCCGCCTTGATCGCGTCGACGATCTCGCCGGCGGTGATCGAACCGAAGAGCTTCTTCGAGCCCCCGGCCGCCTTGCCGGTGAGCTGGATGGCGCCGAGGCCCTCCAGCGTCGCCTTGATCTCCTTGGCGTGGTCGAGGTCGCGGATGCGACGGCTCTCCTGCGCGCGCTGGATGGTGCGCACGTTCTTCTCCGCGCCCTTGGAGGCCGTGATCGCGTAGCCCCGCGGGAGCAGGTAGTTACGCGCGTAACCGTCCTTGACCTCGACGATGTCGCCGGGGCCGCCCAGGTTGGCCACGTCCGTGGTGAGGATGATCTTCGCCATGTCAGTGCCCTCCCTTAGCGCGCGGTCGAGGTGTAGGGGAGCAGCGCCATCTCACGCGAGTTCTTGACCGCGATGGCGATGTCACGCTGGTGCTGGCTGCAGTTGCCGGTGACGCGACGGGCACGGATCTTGCCGCGGTCGGAGATGTACTTCCGCAGCAGGTTGGTGTCCTTGTAGTCGATCAGTTCCGGACGGCCCTTTTTCTCGGCCTTGCAGAACACGCAGACCTTCTTCTTGGGCTTGCGAATGGGTGGCTTGGCCACTGGTTACTCCTGGAATTTCAAATCTTGTGGATGTGTACGAGATCAGAAGGGAGGCTCGTCCGAGAAACCGCCGCCGCCGCCACTGCTGCTGGCGGCCGGGGCGGAGCCCCACGGGTCGTCGGCCGGCATTCCGCCGCCGCCACCACCGCGGTTCCCGCCGCCACCGCCGCCGCCGAAGTCACCACCGCCGCCGCCACCGCGGCTGACCTTGTTGACCTTGGCCGTGGCGTAGCGCAGCGAGGGGCCGATCTCGTCGACCTCGAGCTCGACGACGGTCCGCTTCTCGCCTTCCTTCGTCTCGAACGACCGCTGCTTCAGACGGCCCTGCACGACGACGCGGGCGCCGCGGGTCAGGGACTCGGCGACGTTCTCCGCCGCCTGGCGCCAGATGTTGCAGCGCAGGAACAGCGCCTCGCCGTCCTTCCACTCGCCCGACTGCTTGTCGAGCGTGCGGGGCGTGGACGCGACGGTGAAGTTCGCGACCGCAGCACCGGACGGCGTGAAACGCAGCTCCGGGTCGGACGTCAGGTTGCCGATCACCGTGATGACGGTGTCTCCAGCCATCGGGAATACCCTTCGGCTCAGGCCTTGGCGGCGACGGGCTTGGGCGCTGCGGCGCGCTTGACCTCGCGACGCATGACCTTGGTGCGGAGCACGGTCTCCTGCAGCGACAGCTGGCGGTCCAGCTCCTTCACCGCGTCCGAGGACGAGTTCAGGTCCAGCAGGGCGTAGATGCCCTCGGCGTGCTTCTTGATCTCGTACGAGAGGCGACGACGGCCCCAGACGTCGACCTTCTCGACGCTTCCGCCCGAAGTGCGGATGACGTTGAGGAAGGTGTCCAGCGTCGGAGCGACCGTGCGCTCGTCGAGCGTGGGGTCCAGGATGACCATTACCTCGTAATGGCGTGACACAACCACTCACCTCCTATGGGCTCGCGGTCACGGACTGTCCGTGACAGGAGGGTTTGTCCAGGTAAGGCTACCTGGGGGCATCGAGGAGACCGGACAGCGGGGTCTTCTCAGGGGTCTGCTCGGGGTCAGCTCGCGCGGCGCAGGACCCAGGTGCGGACCAGACCGGCGGTGACGCCGGCGAGCACGATCACCGCGAGCAGCATCGGCAGCTGCACGTCGTTCGAGGAGACCGGGGCCGACAGCGACTGCGCGTTGCCCGCGTCGCGGATGTCCGCGCCCTGGCCGCTCTGGTCACCCTGGCCGGCCTGCGGCGCCGACGCGTCGCCGGGAAGGGTGCCGTCGGCCGGGTAGCGCACACCCGGGGCGACGGCCGTGCCGGCGGTCGCCGTGGGGATGCCGCTGTAGTCGCGCATCGGGGCGGTGCCGCCGTTGCCGCCCGCGGTGCCCGGGATCAGGTTGGAGAGGTTGCCCGACGAGCCGCCGGGCGTGGTTCCGGTACCGCCGCCCTGCTGGGTGCCGGCGCTGCCCGCGCCCGGCTGGCCCGGCGGGGTGAAGTTCGTGGCGACCGTGGTCAGGCCGCAGCTGTTCGCGACGGTCGCCGAGATCGCGCTCAGCACCTCGGCCTTCGTGCTGTCCAGCACGCCGAGGTGGTCGGCACCCTTGAGGGCGGTCGCGACCGTGCCGCCGATCGCGGACCCGGCGATCGTGCCGCCCGCCGCGTTCGGAACCTGGCCGACCGCCAGCGCGCCCTTGCCCGCGATGGTGTCGGCGATCGAGTCCGGCCACACCGTCGCGACGGTCCAGAAGTGGCTGTTGACGTAGTCCCGCGCGCCCTTGCGGACCAGTTCCTTCACGGACGTGCCGGCGATGGCCACGGTGTCGCCCATGCTGCCGTTCACCGCGCCCGAGCAGGTGCCCGCGAGCGTCGTCGCGGCGGACGCCGTGCCCGCGGAGAGGAACGCACCACCGGTCACGAAGGCGGCAACGGCGGTGGTGGTCAGTGCGCGGCGGGTCGTCTGCCAAGTGGGGATCTTCCGCACGAGCACTGTCCTCCGTGGGGTTATCGGAACTTCGCCGTCCTGGACA
>Ga0070668_100001220_pt1 | contig 18267 bp, 10 predicted proteins | sample KBSS43metaG_FD_64661 | JGI IMG/M metagenome (GOLD analysis project Ga0070668, IMG submission 64661) | Switchgrass rhizosphere microbial communities from Kellogg Biological Station, Michigan, USA - KBS S4-3 metaG | ecosystem: Host-associated > Plants > Roots > Rhizosphere > Soil ... | reverse complement strand
CCGATAACGTGGGGTTCCGCGATCTGAGCACACTTTTCCTTCGATTTATGAAAAAGGAACGCTGCCGTCCAGGCGGCGCAACATTGCCCGGTTGACCTTTCCTGAGGCTGGACGCCGCTCGCCGACCCGCCGACCCGTCCACGGCGGACCTGATCGACGAGCTGTCAGCCGCCAGCGCCGAGTTTCGGGAGCTGTGGGCGGAGCACCAGGTGAGGGACAAGGGACACGGACGGTACCGGTACGGGGTGGCGGATCTAAAAGCTGACGACAGGCGCGAAGTCATTATCGGCCACTCCGGGAATCTGCGCTGATAACAGATGTACGGCACCGTAAAGGAGGAATCGGTTGAAAATTGGCGCCGTAATCGCTTCCCGGTGACCGCCGCAACCCGTTCGGCCGATTGCCTGGGGGTGTGGGCTGGTGAACTCTGATGTCGGGCATTGCCGGCCTGACTGGGGGACATAGTCATGTGCGCGATCCGGTGAACCTGCTGACCTTGTCCGTGTAGCCGACGTTGCGGTGCAGTTATTTGTATGGATCCGTGTGCACTGAAGCGGTTGCTGTCGGCACCGGTTCGCGTCGTTACGCGGTCTCCTGGGCTGTCAGGCCGGCTATCGTGCCTGAGAATAAAAACAGCAGAGGGGAATATCGATGAGATCCTCGAAGTTTACAGCCGCCGCGATCATATCCGTGTCGGTTCTCGTCTCGGCCGGTATCGCCTCGCCGGTCGCGTCGGCAGCAGAGGCGAACGTACTGACCGCGCAGACGAGCAGTTGCGGCAAGCAGTTGACGGTCTACAGTCCGGCTGACGCTCGGAAGCCGTTCGTTCCTGCCTCGGTCGCCCGGTCTGCCGGGGCTCGGGAGATCGTGGCCAAAGCGCAGCAGCGGCACGTGCGGTGGCTGTCGACGTTCACCTGCCGCTCTCATCCCGACCGTCGTCATCCCGTCAAGCCCACCTCGACCACCGCCAATGCTGCCTCGACCAATTGGTCGGGTTACGTGGCTGATGTGAGTGCCCCGATCGATGCGCGCGCGAGCTGGACCGTGCCCGAGGTGTTCAGCACGTCGGTGCTCGGCTACTCCAGCATCTGGCCCGGTGTCGGAGGCTACAGCAACGTCGGTGCCGGCGAGCTGGTCCAAGACGGGACCGAACAGGATAGCTGGTGCGATTCGGGTGGCTGTGGTGTCGACAGCTATTTCTGGTTCGAGGTGTTCCCCGACGAGCCGGAACAGGAAGTCACGAACATGACAGCGACAGGCGGGGACTCCGTGACCGCCGACGCGACCTGGGACTCGTCTGTCGGCGCGGAATTCACCCTGTGCAACTGGACGACCAACATTTGCGGCACTGCGAGTCAGAGTGCCGGTGCACCGGGACCGTCCGCGGAATGGATCGTCGAGCGTCCGACCATCGATGGTGACTTGCCCCCGCTTGCGAAGTTCGGCACGGTGTCGCTCACTGACTCCAGCTGGTACTCGAGCAGCCTGCCTGCCGGCGCTCCGAACCAGACCATCGCCCAGGGAGGTGGCCAGGCGATCGACATGTACAACGGTAACGATCAGCTCGACCGCACCAATGGGCTCGGCGGTGACGGTGCGTCGTTCAGTGTCGATTGGTTGAGCAGCTGGTAATCGGCCGTTCAGGCACCTGACCGGACGGCGACCGTGCTCACGGTCCCGTCCGGTCGGGTGATGCGCAAAGTCGTGGGAGTCTTGAAGATCTGTACCTGAGCCGCGGCGATGCGCCGGTCGCCCGAAGCCGCCTGTCGAACGAGCGCCGCCGAGCCGGCGGGTTCGACGGCTACGTCAACGCCGACACTGCAGTCCTGGGTGAACTTCAGGAAAACGGTGGCCGGAACGTTCGGCTTCGACAGCGTACGGTTGCCCTGGCTCACATCGACCACCACCGGTTGCATGTAGCTGTCGGTCAGCTGCGACCCGCAAATCGACAATGGCGATGACTCCGAGTGAGTCTGACCGGATGAACATGCCGAAAGCAGAACACCGGCCACCACGGGAACGGCAACGATCGAGACACGGCGCCGCCGGGTGCTCTGGATTTTCTTTACCATCCCCATACCCATTCATCGCATGAACTCATGCATCACAGTGTTGTAGGCTACTGTAGCCGGAATTGGTCGAGCTGCTCGTCAGCTGGGGGTGGCCGGCGGGGTGGGAACGGTGCTGACCGGCCGCTGGGCGCCGCACGCCCGACATCGCTCGGACGAAAGCACCGGAACCGAACCGGGCGAGCTGCGGCAGGCCGCCCTGAAGCCGTCGCCGTTCGTCGACGACCCGGACGAGGTCGGGACGCTGTGCCGCGAAGTCATGTGCCGGGTGGAAGCGATGGTCGATTCGGGTAGCGGACTTGGTCGAGGTCCGAGAGTGCTCCCGTTGAGCGCCGCTCGGCTTCGCCTGAACCAATTTCGTCGGCATCTTGAAGGATGCAGAGAACGGTAGTCATGCCTGTGCGGAGCGCTCGCCTCGAGCGATGTATTGCGAGTTCAGGGCTGCGGCACGGTACTTTTGTCGTCACCCGTTTGCGACGATCATCAACCCGCTTTGGCTGGTTTGTGCGCGTTTCCGAAAACTGGACAGAAATCGATCTTCGGTTGCGGCCGAATGGTCGTCGAAGCGTCGACGTTTGGCTGGATACACTCCACCGGGTGTGTTCCCCATCCTTCGTCGACCTGGAGGTTCCCCATGCAGACCGTTGATTCCACCGCCATCTTGGACGGCTGGCTGTCGGGTTCGGAATCGGCACAGGGACTGGCGAACCCCGCCGGGCCGCTGTACGTCGGCGGGAACGCCGCCGAGGCTTCACTGGTCGACCCGACCGACATGCTGTACGCGTTCTGTTCCAGCCCGAGTGGCTCGCACGGCAGCTGGTGCTGCTGACGAAATTCGTTCATCGGTACGCGCCCGCGACCCCCGTTACCGGGGAGCGCGGGCGCGCTCGGGTCGGATCAGCCGGAGGCCAGTGGTGCTCGATTCAGCAGACAGCGAAACCCTCCCGTTCGGCGGGCCCGTGGACCGGCTCGCGCGGCCGTGGCGGACCGCACTGGCGGGTGAACTCGACTCGATTCCCGGCCTGAGCCCGGACGAGCGCGCCGTGGTGCTGGCGGCCGGGAGTGACGCACTGGTCCAGTCGTTGCACGCGAAGCTGTCCCGCGTGTTCCTCATCGAACTGCACGCCCGGCAGCTGGCCGCCGACGGCGCCGGCGACGGCTCCGAAGGCTGGGCGGAGTACGTCGAGCACGCGATGCGGGACGACTACCTGTCGAGCATCGAAGGGCGTTACCCGGTACTGCCGCGGCGAGTCGAGTCGGTGGCACGGTTGTCCGTGGCCGCCGTCGCCGGGTTCGCCGCGCGGCTGGCCGCGGACCGCCCGCAGTTCGGCGAACCGTTACGCGGGGAACTGCGGGCGGTCACGTTCGGGCGCGGTGACACGCACCGGGGTGGCCTGACGGTCAGCCGCGTCGACGTCGGCGACGGCACCATCATGTACAAGCCGCGGAATTCGGCGATCGACGCCGCGCTCGCGGCGTTGATCCGGGACGTCTACGAGGAGTTCCCCGGCGCCCCGCCGCCCGCCGAGCGGATCCGGGTGCCGCCGGTGCTGCCGCGCGACGGCTACGGGTGGGCGGAGTTCGTCGAGCCCCGCTACTGCGCGGACGAGCGCGAGCTGGACGTCTTCTACCGCAACATCGGGCACTGGCTGGCGGTCCTGCGGCTGTGCGGCGGCACCGACATGCACGCCGAGAACATGATCGCGGCGGGCCCGGTGCCGGTCATCGTCGACGCCGAGACGCTGTTCGACGCACCCGCGGAGTTTCCGGCCAGCGGCCAGGGCGACGCCGTGGACGTCGCGACCGCCGCGATCCGCCGGACGGTCCTGCGTACCGGCCTGCTCCCGGTGCGCGGCAAGGGTTACGCGCTGGGCGGGGTGGACATCTCGGGGATCGGCGCGCTGCCCGGGCAGCAGCCGCGCATCCCCTCGCCGGTGATCGCCGGCGCGGGCACGGCCGCCGCGCGCCTGGAGGTCGACCTGGTCGAGATGCCGGCCGCGGGCAACCACCCCAGCCGCACCGCGGTGCTGCACGCCCACTGGGACCGCGTGCTCGAGGGCTTCCGCGAGATGACCGCGCACCTGCACCGCCTCGACGCCCGTCCCGGCTCGGACGCACACCACCTGCTCCGGCACTTCGAGGGTGTCGAGGCCCGCCGGATTCTGCGGCCGACGCAGGCCTACGTCGACATCGGCCGGATGCTGTGGCACCCGGCGTCCCTGCACGACGAAGCGGCCGCGCTCGAGCGAGGACGGGACATCCTGCTCCGCAACGCGAAGGTCCTGCACGGCGCGCCGCAGGACCTCGCGACGATCGACGCGGAGATCGCCGACCTGCTGGCCGGTGATGTCCCGTTGTTCAGTTTCGAGGTGGACCGAGCGGCGATCGAGGCGTCGGTGGCCGACTGGCGCGGGGCGGACCTGCCGTTCGAGGAGTCGATCATCCAGGACGCGCTCGTCGGGGCCTACCTCAACGAGCGCACGCTGCCTTCGCGCCGGCAATACCCCGCCCGCGAGCCGCATTGCCGGGACCGGGAGCGCCGGCGCCGGGCGCTGGCCGCGCGGCTGGTCCGGCAGCTGTGTGACGGTGCGGTGCGCGGCTCGGACGGCACGGTCAGCTGGATCAGCCCGGTGTTCACACCGGCGGGCTGGTCGATCCGGGTCCTGCCCGCCGACCTGTACACCGGCCAGGGCGGCGTGGTGCTCACCCTGGCCGAGTACCTGGCCGAGGTCCGCGCCGGCCGCGCCGACGAGGTCGGCGGTGTACAGGAGTGCTTCGACGGCGCGCTGAAGGTGCTGATGAGCGTCGAGGAGCTGACGGAGACGCCGTCCGCCGGGGCGTTCAGCGGTGCGGCGTCCCAGGTGTGGACTTGGGTCGCACTGCACCGCGTGCTGGGCCGGGACTGGCTGCTGGACCGGGCGGCCGAGCGCGCCGGGCAGTTTTCCGACGGCCGCATGATCGCCGAGGACCGCGAGGTGGACCTGCTCAACGGCGTCGCGGGCGCCGGGGTGCCGCTGCTCGGCCTCGCCGGGACCGGCCGGCCGGAATGGCTGCCGGTGGCCGCGGCGGTCGGGAACCGGCTGGTGGAGCTGGCCGTGCACGAGGACTACGGGGCCCGCTGGCCCACCCGGCTCAACCCCGAGGGCATCGGCGGCTTCGCCCACGGAGCCACGGGCATCGGCTGGACGCTGACGCGGCTCGCGCTCAGCGACGCCGGTACGCCGGCGGAACGGGCCACCTGGCGGGAACTCGCCGAGCGGGCCTTCGCCTACCAAGAATGGCTCTATCGGCCGGAGGTGGGCAACTGGTTCGACGCCCGGATCGGCAGCGAAGAGGACTTCTTCACCAGTTGGTGCCACGGCAGCGCCGGTATCGGGCTGGCCATGCTCGACCTGCACCGGCGCACCGGCGACCCGCGCCGGCTGGAGATGGCGGTCCGTGCCGCCCGCGCGAGCGCCGCCGAAGGCTTCGGCTGGAGTCACACCTTGTGCCACGGGGACATGGGCCTGTGGGAGATGCTGGACGCCGTCCGCCTCGCCGTCCCCTTGTGGGACGGCCCGGGCCGGGACGAGATCGACGCGGAGCTGCTGACCGGGCTCGAGCAGCGCGGCCCGGTCGGCGGCCTGGCCCGCGAGGCCTTTTCCCCGAGCCTGATGTCCGGACTGGCCGGCGTCGTACACGGCTTGCTCCGCATGCACCCCGAGCAGGACCTGCCCTCCCCGCTGCTGCTGGACTAGGTGTGCTGCTCGCCAGGGCTTTGTGCGTTCATCCGCATTTCGCGGAACCGGAGATGTCGCCGGATTCATGACGTTTCCTCGCGGTGTCACCACTTGCCGAATCGGTTCCCCGTGCGCGGCGGATTTGGGGCCCAGGCTAGCGCAGGAGTGAGTTCGACACTTCTCCGGTTTCGGCCGAGGCGGTGCCGGTGATGACCCGCCGGTGGAGGACCATCACCGGTCCGAGGCCCGAAAGCAGGTCGATCAGGCGGGGCAGCAGGGCCGCGCCCGGCGGACCGGCCGGAACCACGCCGACGCATTCGGCACCGGCGAGCCAGGCCGGCCGGAGCAGGGTGGGGTCGTCGACGACTGCCACGGCCGCCGCATTCGTCACGCACGATGTGGTCACGTCCGGATCACCCAGAAGGATCGTCCGGTCGCTCGCGCCGATCACGAGCCGGATCGTCTCCAGCCGGTCGGAACCGGCGTAGCAGAGATGGTCCGGGTGCGCGCCCCGAGAGCGTGGATAGCGACGCCGGAGGCTGGCCAGTACGGCCATCGCCGCCTCGATCCGCGCACCGGGCTGGACCAGGTAGCCCACCCGGTCGGCGGGCAGGTCCAATGCGGCGACCTCTTCCTCGGATTCGACGACGATGCCCCGCCCCGATGCCCGGGCGAGCAGTGCGGATGTCTCGGCGTGGTCCCGGCTGCCGACGACGACCAGGTGGTCGCCGTTGTCGGCGAACTGCTGCGCTTCGGCGTGAGCTCGGGCAACGTGCGCGCAGGTCGCGGCCACGCCGGGATCCCTCGGAACGTGGACCGCCGGAGGCATCGTCGTCGTGCCGCCGGAGGCACGGTCACGCGGGGCGGGGAGCGCATCGATCCGCCGGCGGCGGGGGCCCGGTATCTCGACGGCGAACGCCGAAGCCGCGCAGGCAGTCCGGACGTCGGCCACCATGACGCGGCGGGTCCGCCAGACAGCGGACCACGTCATGATCACTTCACGGGCGGCGGCCAGGCGCGCCTCGTCGGCCCGGTGGACGGCGGCCACCAGTCCGACGGCGTGTCCGCCCCGGTCGACGTACGAAGCGGCGAACAGGGAACCGTCGCCATCGCCGTGCGCCGCCAGGCGCAGGCACTGCACCTCCCGAACCCGGTGCCCGGCCCGGCGCAGGCCGGCTGCCACCAGCGGTGCCGCCGGGCAGCGGACCGGGCCGCGAACGGGATGGGTGTAGTGGTGACCTACGAGGATTTCCCCCGGAATCGTGCCGATGGCACCGAATTGCCGACGTTCGACAGATCTGTTCATGGCTCCCCGTTTCCCGCGAACTCTCTGTCGACAACCTTCGATCAGCTGCGGGAAAACGGGAAGTGTTCCTGATCGTTTTCACTCCTTTCAGCGAAACGTGGCTGTGCACATGCATCCGCAAGGTCATTTGCACGACACGGTTCACGTCGTGTTCACATTACGGTGATTCCGGTGCCGAGAAGGCGTTTTTGTCGTCGTTTTTCGAGTAATTCGGGTCGGCAAGGGGTGAATTCGTCAGTTCCTCGGGCACCCCGAGGCTTTCGATGATTTCGACGACGTGGGGCAGCAGTGCTTCGCCGAACCCGTCGAACTGACGCGGCAGCGTCCGGGCCTGCTCGGCGGTCAGAATGCCCTCGGTGAGATACCAGGCGAGGTCGGCGCGCAGCCGCTCAGTGGCGAACCAGGCCACCAGCAGTTCCAGCGCACGCCGCAGGCGGCGGTCGGGCACCGCCGCGACAGAATCGATGAAACAGTCCAGCTCCAGGCGGCGGACATGCGCCTCCGCAAGCTCACGCCCCAGCGCAAGACGGTTGTTCCAGGCGTGGAACGGATCCTGGCCGCGCCGTCGTGCGATTTCGAGCTCGTGGGTGAGCCGTTCGTGCAGACTCCGTTCGCGAAACGCGGCGAGAGCACGCCAGGACGCCGGATCCCGCAGGTCGCGGCCGACCGGAGGGTCGATCTCCGGCGGCCGATAGTGCTCTCCGTCGGCCAGCGCGCGGCCCGCGTCCAGCTCGATCAGCCGTCCGTCTCCGGCGGCGGGGTTGAGCATGTGCGCCAGTCCCTGGTATTCGGCGAGCCGGTTCGCCAGGAACATGCCGTGTGCTCCGCTGCGCAACCCGCACGTCTCGGTGACCCGGTACGCGGTGTGGCACGCGGCCGCTTTCACCAAGCCGAGTGTCCGGCCCAGCGCCGCGGAACGGGACCACAGCGGATCATCGTCGGCCGGTTCGCACCACGCCCGTTTGGCGCGCTCGACCAGCGCTGTGCTCGCCCAGGTCGCGGCGAGTGCGCCGAACAAGGCGTGTTGCTGCGGCCGGAATTCGAGCACGGACCGCTCTTCGGAGAAGCGTGACCGGCTGAGCCGGTGCGCCGCGTGTCGCACGGCGATGGTGACGGCCGCTCGGCTGACCGCCGCCAGTGCCGCGGAAGAGGCCACCCAGGCGTACTCCCGCACAGTGAGCGAGCGCTTCAGGCGCAGCGCGGGACCGATGGGGTCGGCGATACCTCCTGCGGGTTCCCACGCCGCGGAGTCGTGGAGCAGGCTGTGGCGCGGAATGCGCACGTGGGTGAACTCGATCACCGAATAGTCGAGGGGCAGGCCCCACGTTTCCGGGAGCGCGCGGATCCGGATCCCGTCCGGTGTTCCGTGCTCCTCCCGCAGGCGCAGCACGAACGGGAACACGCCGTGGTCGGTCTCGCCGTCGAGCAGGCGTGCGTAGACCACGCCGATCTTCGGGACGCCGGCCAAGCCGTTGTTCGACATGAACTTGCGCGCGGCCGGGTCGGGTGTGTGCAGGACGAACTCGCCGGTGCCGCGGTCCAGCCGGGCCTCGGTGCGGATCGCCAGGTGACTGTTGCCGTGTCCGAACTCGGTCACGACGAGCGTGCCGATCGACGTCATCGTGTCGAGTTCCGCCAGCCACGGCGCGAGGTCGCGGCGGCCACCGCCGTATTCGACGATCGCGTTGGTGCTCAGGCAGCAGTGGATCGTCATGGCGAGGAACACGGACGGGCACGCGACCGCCGCGCTCTCCAGTACGCCGAGCAGTACCCGCGGCTTCTCGAGCAATTCGGTGGCCGGGGGCAGTCGTGGCCCGAGCCACCGCATCCGGTCGTAGGTCAGCCTGCACTGTTCGGCATGGGTCAGCCCGGTGCGTGGCCGGAACAGCTCGCCGGAGAACAAGGCGAGGGTTTCGTCGTGGTTCGGATCCCCGTCGCCGTGGGCGAAGGTGGGTGATGTCGTGCCGGTCATGCTGTCCGGACCTCCGCCTGCTGTCGTGGCGAGGGGGTGGTGCTCGGCCGCACGCCGTGGACGCGGGCCAGAACGGCCCCGTCCGGGGTCTGCGCGGTGGCGGTGCCGTCGGCGGCGCCGAGCACGATCCCGGTCCCGTGGCGGTCGAGCAGCGCGACGTCGTTCCGGTCGGTGAACAGCTCGATCCGGTCGATCGCGGCAGGGACCGCCGTGCGCTGGTCGGTTCCGGCCAGGAGCGTGAGCTGCAGCAGGGCGTCGACGAGCAGTGCCGGGGTGCGGAGGCCGTCGAGCGCGGCGGCCCACTCGCCGAGATCGGGCGCGAACCGGGCGGTGGCCCGCCCGGCGTCCGCCCGTACGTCGGTGAGCGAGGCGAAGGGACCGGTCAGCCGGACCAGCCCGCCGCCGGCGTAGAAAGCGGGGCGGACAGGAGTACCGGAATCCGGTGGTGTCGGCGGCTCGGCGGGTGGCCGCGCCTTCTCGTCGAGGGCGATGACCTCCGCCCGTGCGTTGAGCACGTCGCGACGGAACACGGTGCCGTCGGGCGCCACGAGATCACTGAGCAGCTCGACGGAGGTGGTGCCGCCGTGGTGGCGAGAGCGGAGCCGGTGGATGTGCCGGGTGTCGGTGAGCACGGGCAAGGCGAAGGTGGCGTTGCGCACCTCGACCGGGCCACGCGGGTCCGGATCGGCCACCCGGACCGCGAACTCGGCGATCCAGGCGGCCGGCAGGGCCGCTGCTCCCTTGAGCACGTGGTGGGCGAGGTACCCGTCGTGCTCGGCATGCGGGCGCCAGCACAGGTCGCCGGTACCGGCGACGGGCTCGAGCCTCGGCTGGGCCAACGCCCGCCGCTCCGCCCGGCCGAGGAAGGTCACGACGCGATCGGCGCCGGTGGTGGCCAGCTCGTCCAGATAGAGCGCGACACCGTCCTCGGTGGACAGCGCGGTGAGCTCGCCGCGGCGACGCAGGAGCTCCCGGGTGAGCGGGTCGGCCGCGAAACCGGCTTCGTCCCACAGCGCCCAGGCGATCGTGGTCTCCCGGTCGGCGGCGGACGCATGGGTCCACGCGGCCGCGGCGTCGAGCAGGTCGTTGCCCGAGCAATAGTCCGCTTCGCCGGGCCAGCCGAGGACGGCCAGCAGCGAGCCGAAGTTCTGCCACCGCCGTGGCTTCCTTCCGGCGAAGGCCGCGCGCAGGTTGAGATAGGTCAGCAGCTTCGTGTCCCGGACCTGCCGGGCGCGGGGCAGCGCTTCGGCGCGTATTGTCCCGCCCTGGTGCACCCCGGCCGCGTTGATCAGCAGGTCCACCCGCGGGTGCCGGGCGTGGACGCGGTCGATCACGGCTCGCACCGCCGAGGGGTCCGTCAGGTCGCAGACGAGGTGGTGCACCCGGTCGCGGCCGCAGTGGGCGGCCAGCTGGTCCAGCGTGTGGCGCACGGCGGCACCGGCACACAGCCGGTCGTACTCGGCTGCCAGCGTCGCGAGCGGACGCTCCGGATGTGCGGCCCGGGCCGAGGCGAAGAACGCCTCGCGCGGTACCGGCGCGGCCTCGTCCCCGGGAGCGTGGCGGCCCAGGACGTACACGGTCGGCCGGAACCGGCCGGCCAGGGCCACGAGGAGTTCGGCGGTCAGGCCCCGCCCGCCGCCCGCGGCGACCACGACGCTGTCCGGGCCGAGCGGGGCACCCGACGGGCTCGCGGGTGCCGGATGCAGGGCGTACTCGAAGCGTTCGCCCCCGGAGTGCACCGCGACCGCCAGGTCCCGGTCGCACCGTGCCTCGGTCGCCAACGGGCCGGGATCGGCCGTGTCGGTGAGGACCGCGAAGCTGAGACCCGAAGGCTTCTCCTTGGCCAGGCTCTTGACCAGGCCGGTGAACATCCCGGTCGCCGGGTGGGGGAGACCGGCGCGCACGGAATCGGCCAGCAGCACCCCGTAGGTTCCGCCCGCCTCGCCGGGCCACCGTGCCGCGGCGAGGTAGGCCAGGTCGTGCAGCGAACGCAGGCGATCCGCGGCACTCAGGTCGTCCACCGGTGTGCGCGACACCGCGAGATCGGCGACGATCCGGACGTGGCCGGGCCCGCCGGGCGGGAGTTCGCCCGCATCCGCCACGACGACCCGGGCGGAGTCCGGCACGGCGATGCCGACGAGCACGCCGGGTTCGGGCACCAGCACCCAGGCGCCCTCCGGGATCGCCGGAGCCGGCGGCCGGACGTGCTGGGCTGGGGTGGAGACCAGCCGCTGGGCCATCCGGGTGACCGGAGCCGCGTGGCGTTCGACGGCGACCCGCACCCGCGGACCGTGCGCTCGCACGCTGCGCACCTGCCCGGACCGGCCGCGCGCCAGCAGCGACAGCAGGTCGACGATCGGATCGGCACCCAGGTACGTCCGGCGGTCCGGACGGCGGACGGCGCCGCCTGCCGTGTGCGTGGTGCTCAGCCTGGCCAGGACGGGCAGGCGGTGTTCGCGGGCGGTCGATTCCCGGGCCAGCGCGACCAGGAACGCGCCTTCGGCCAGTTCGGCGGCACTGTCGAGGACGTCGGCCAGTTCGGGCGTGGTGTTGCCGTGCACACCGGCGACCAGCGCCAGGTCGAGATCGCCGTGCCGCAGGTACCGCTCCGCGGTGCGCACCGCGTCGAGTCCCGCGTCCGGGCCGGTGTCCACGGTGAGGTTGAGGCCGCGGACGTCGAGCCGGGAGGCGAGCCGGGCGGGGATGATGTTGGGCATGATCCCGGGGAAGGCGTCCTCCGTGCTGGGCGGGACGAGGCCGTGGACCTGCTCGACCAGTTCCGGGAGTTCCCGGCCGAGGCAGCGCTGCACATCCGTCAGGTAGCAGCGCAGCGCGTAGTGCACGGCCCGGCCGGTGGGGCCCATGTGCCCGACGACGATTCCGGTCGTGTCCCGCAGCCCGGCGATGGCTTCGGTGACGGTCCGGTCGAGCCGCGCGGCGGCGCGCAGGAGCATGATCTGGGTCCGGTCCATGTTGCGCAGCGTCGCGGGCGGCAGCAGGATCTCGCCCGGTGGCGGCAACGGGTACTCGTGGCCGAAGCCGGCCGCCGGGGCGGCTGATTCGCCGCGCAGCCACCGTTCGACGTCCTCGCGGGTGCTGGGGCCGGGGACGTCCGCGGCCCACCCGACCAGGACGACGTCCTCGGCCGCCGGCGGTTCGGCGGTTCCGCGATGCGGGGTGTCGGCGAGGACGAGGTGGGCGTTGGTGCCGCCGAAGCCGAAGGAGGACACGCCGACCCGGCGCGGCCCGGACGGCAGCGGCGTGGGTTCGACCGGCGTGACGAACCGGCTGCCGTCCAGGCGCTGGATGGGCCGGCGCAGGTAGCGCTGCGCGGGCACGGTGCCGTGCCGCAGTCCCTGCAGCGCCTGGACGAGGGAGACCAGCCCGGCCGTCCACCCGGTGTGGCCGACGATCGGTTTGTTCGACGACAACAGTGCGCGAGGGCCCGAGCCGGCGGCGTCGAGGAGACTGGCCACCTCGGTGCTGTCCCCGGCTTGGGTGCCGGTGGCGTGCGCGATCACCCAGTCGAGGCTCTCCGGTGGGGTGGCGCCGCGTTCGTGGGCCCTGCGCAGCGCGATGACCTGGCCGGCGGCGTTCGGGGCGTAGATCGCCTTGCCCCGGCCGTCGCAGGACAGGCCGACGCCGTCCACGATGCCGAGCACCCGGTCACCGTCGGCGCGGGCGCGGTCCAGCCGTTTCAGCACGACCACCCCGGCGCCGTCGGAGAACAGCACGCCGTTCGCGTCCTGGTCGAAGGAGCGGACCTCGCCCGAGCGGGACAGGCCGTGCAGCTTCGAGAACAGCACCAGGTTCCGTGCGCTGTAGGCGAAGGCGCTTCCGCAGACGGCGATGTCGGCTTCGCCCGAGCGCAGCGCCTTGAGCCCGAGGTCCACCGCGTAGAGCGCGGACGAGCACGCGGTGTCGACCATGAGCAGCTCGGTGTCGTCGGGCAGCACCCCCTGAACGGCGTTGTGCCCGACCCGGTGCGGGAGGTATTCCCACGCCGGCTCGCCCAGCCGGTCGTACCGGGCGCGCAGTGCGTCGGCGTCGGCTTCCATCCGTCGCCGGAAACCCGAGAGCACCAGGCGTTCTTCCAGCTCCTGGCTGCCGTCGGCGGTGTAGCCGAACGCGGCGAGGAACCGGTCGCCGTCCTTTGTGGACACCCCGTCGAGCGCGGTGTGAAGGCTGTGCCTCAGCCACAAGGCCGTCGATTCACGACTCGGCACGGTTCCTTCGCGCATTTCGGCGGCCAGACGCGGATGCGGGGTGAAGCCGCTGATGAACCCGGAGTGCCGGGTATAGGTCTTGTCCTCGGCAGCCGGGTCCGCGGAGTGGAAGGCGTCGATGTCGTAGAGCACCGGTTCGGTGAAGACGTGCCGCTCGCCGTTGAGGGTGCGCCACAGCTCGTCCGGGTCGTTCGCGCCGGGCGCGACCACGCCCATGCCGACGACGGCGATCGCGTCGGTGGCCTCGGCGATGGGCTCCGCGCCGGCCGGCTTCTCCGGTGAGGGCGACAGCATCATCGAGCCGAGGGACAGCCCGCCGTCGGCGATGACGGTCTGCCCGGTGATCCAGGACGCGGCCGGCGAGGCGAGGAAGCGCACGACCTCGGCCAGTTCGGTCTCGGAACCGAGCCGGTGTCCGAGCGGCGTGGCCGCCCGGACCCGGTCGGCGAGCCGGGCGGCCTCCGGGAACAGGGTCGCGACCTGACCGTCGAGAAGGCCGCCCGAGGCCGTGTTGACCCGGATGCCGTGCGGGGCGAACTCGACGGCGAGGTACCGGGTGAGCGCCTCGACCGCCGCTTTGGAGGTGCCGACGGTGACGTAGTCGCTGATCACCAGCGAGCTGCCGAGCGACGAGAGGTTGACGATCGCGGCGCCCGGACGGCCCGCCATCAGCCGCGCGGCCTGCCGGGAACACCACAGGCTGCCGCGCAGATTGGTGTCCAGTGCGCGTTGCCAGTGCGCCTCCGTCAGCTCGTCCATCGGCAGCAGCGCGCCGGCCGCGGCGTTGTTCACCAGGACGTCGAGCCGTCCGTGGTTGCGCTGGATCTCGGCGAACATGGCTTCCACCTGCTGCCGGTCGGCGACCGAGGCGCGAAGCAGCTCTGCCGAGCCGATCGTGCGCAGCTCCTCGAGGAACTTCGGTGCCTCGGCGTGAGCGTGGAAGTAGTTGACGATGACGTGGGCGCCGTCGCGGGCGAACGCGCGGCAGATCTGGCTGCCCAGGCCGCGTACTCCGCCGGTGACCAGCACGATCCGCTCGGTCAACGGAGGGCCCCCTGCCGCGAGGCGAGGACGAGATCGGCGATGCGACCGAGGGAAGGGAGTTCCCAGACCCGCAGGTCACCCGGTTCGCCGGGCAGCTCGAACTGCTCGATCACCCGGGCGAGCAAGGAGGTCTGCTTGAGGGAGTCGATGCCGAGTTCGGCTTCCAGCGAGGCGTCTTCGGTGAGCAGTTCAGGCGGGTATTCCAGCGCGGCCGCGTACAGCAGGCGGAGGCGTTCGAGGACCTGGTCGCGGTCCGCCGGCGACGGGGCGACGGATTCGGTGCCCGTGCGCGCCTGGGGGATTTCGGCCGGTACTGCCGGGGGGAGCGGGGGTTCGGCCAAGGGGGCCACCAGCGCGGCCTCGGGCACGGCGGTGACCGGTGCGGGTGCGGCCGGTGCCGTGGGCCGGTCGACGCGGCGCGCGGCTTCCGCCGCAGCACCCAGGTTCGCCGTCTCGTCCTCCGGGGTCAGCAGGGGGGCGAACGTGTGGACGCCGGGAACGGTCGCCTGCACACAGCGGGTCAGCGCGTTGAGCGCCCCCACCTCGACATAGGTGGTGCACCCCTGGGCGTGCAGGTCCCGGACGGCGTCGACGAACCGCACCGGCAGCACCAGGCAATCGGCGAGCGCCTGCTTGAGGTCGTCGGTGTCGGTGTACCGGCGGCCGTGGATGGGCGAATAGACCGGTGCCTGCAGTGGCCGTTGCCGGATCGGCGCCATCAGGTCCATGAACGCGTCGACCGCCTGGGACATCGACGGGTGGTGGGAGGCGTAGGGCAGGTTCAGCCGGGCGAAGAAGAAGCCCAACGCCTCGGCCGCGGTCTCGAGCCGCGACAGCGCGCCGGCCGGTCCGGCGACGACGTTCTGCCGCGGCGCGTTGGCGCAGCCGAGCACCAGCTCCGGTTCCTCGACCAGGCCGATGAGGTGCGCCACGACCCTCTCGTTCGCGCCGACCGCGGCCATCGCGCCCTTGCCCTCCCACGGTCGCAGCGCCTCGGTGCGGGCACACACCAGCCGGACACCGTCGGCGAGGGTGAACGCACCGGCGCTGACCAGCGCGGCCATCTCGCCGAAACTGTGGCCGAGCAACAGGTCCGGCTCGGCCCCGCTTTCGACGAGCAGGCGGTGGGTGGCCACGGAGGTGCCGAAGATGGCCAGCTGCAGCAGTTCCGCCTGGCGGCCGAGCAGTTCTTTGACGGTGTACTCGCGAGGGCCGAACAGGACGTCCGTCACCGGCGGCACCCCCAATGCGGCGGCCGCTGCGTCGATCTCGGCGAACGTCTCGCCGACCGGCGCGTGGTTGCGGTGCGCCTCGCGGAGCACACCGGTCGAGTAGGCGCCGAGGCCGGGGAAGAGAAATACGGTGCGGTTGTGCATGAAAGCCCCTTCGTCCATGGTCAGGCGGGGATGCGGCCGAGGCCGAGGAACTGGAGCATCGCGGGCCCGCCGGCGTAGGCGGTGGTCGCGCCGTCGATGGTCAGGCACGCGCCGGAGATCAGCCGGGCGGAGTCACCGGCCAGGAACACCGCCGCGCCGACGACGTCCTCCGGTTCACCCCACCGGCCCGCGGGCACGGCGCTGAGCAGCCCGGCGGAGGCGTCGGGATCACTCGCGAACGTCTTCGTGAGCTCGGTCGAGATCCAGCCGGGGGTCAGGGCGTTCACCCGCACCCCGTGGGAGGACCACTCCGCGGCGAGGGAACGCGTCAGCGACACGATCGCCGCCTTGGCCGCGGCGTAGGTGGAAAGCATCGGAACTCCGGCGGTACCGGCGATCGAGGAGATGTTCAGCACCGAACCGCTGCCGCGTTTGAGGAAATGGCGGCCCAGTTCCCGGCAGAGGAAGACGACGGTTTCGAAGTTGAGCCGCATGACCTCGGACCAGTCCTGCGGTCGCAGGTCGACGAACGGGCCGGCGTGGCTGAATCCGCCCGCGTTGTTCACCAGAATGTCGATTTGCCCGAATTCCGTAATCGCCGACACGATCGAGTGGCGGAGCTGATCGCGGTCGGTGACATCGCAGGTGAGCACGAGCGCGCGGCGGCCGAGTTCTTCGATCTCACCGGCGAGTTCCTCGAGTGCGGTGGTGCCACGGGCCAGCAGCGCGACGTCGGCTCCGGCGCCGGCGTAGCCGAGGGCGATGGCGCGGCCTATTCCACGTGACGCGCCAGTGACCAATGCGGTTCTCCCGGTTAACCCGAACAGATCTGACATGGCCGGCACCGCGTCCTCCCGGAGTAATGCTGCATACGCAGCGAAGTGTTAGCCATCGTGGTGGGCACTCATTTGTCCCTGATATCGCGGCCGCAGAAGTAAGTAAGCTCCTTCGAGGTGGTCGACGGCAATGGTCACCAGGTGTGCGATGCGTCTAACTTGGCGAGGGATTTGACGCTCGTGTCGGCGATGGAGCGTCAAGCGAAATCGGGAGAGTGGATAATGGCAACCCGGAGCAGTCCGAACGATCGTTTGCGGGCCCTCCTCGATGAGGCCCGCTGGACGGGCGGCGAGCTCGCCCGGGCGGTCAACGCGGTCGCCGCGGAGTCGGGTCTGGACCTGAACTACCGACGTGCGTCGACGGCCCAGTGGCTGTCCGGAGGGTGCCCCCGCCCGCCCGTGCCGGAGCTGATCGCGGAAGCGTTGTCGCGCGAGCTCGACCGCGATGTCACACCGTCCGACGCGGGCTTCGGCGCGGACTGGCGACCCTTCGGCGAAGAAGGAGATCCCGTGCTACCCGAGCAGCTGAACCGGCTGGCCGCGGACACGAGCAGGCGGAGCCTGCTCCGCTACTCGGTCTTCCGGTTGGCGTTGCTGACGGTTCCCGGACCGGGCGCGGGCCCGGCGGGACCGGTGGCGAGGAGACGCGGCGCCGGGGCGATCGGCGAAGCCGAGATCGAAGCGGCGGAGACGGCACTCGGGTTGTTCTCCGCCACCGATCGCGCGCTCGGCGCGGGTGCGGTCCGTGTCGCGCTGGCCGATTACCTCGCCAACACCATTTCTCCCTGGCTTCGCGCGGGCGGCGTCACCCCGGCCGTGCACCGGGGGCTGCAGTCGGTCGCCGCCGAGCTGGCCTACCTGTGCGGGTTCATGTGTTTCGACGACGAACTGCACGGCCCTGCCCAGCACTATTTCCGGGCGGCGCTGCGCCTCGCCGCGGAGTCGGGCGACGCCGTGCGGTACGCCATCACCCTGAGAGCGATGAGCGTGCAGGCCAGCGCCCTCGGGCACCGCGTTCAGGCCGTGCACCTCGCGGAGACGGCGATGAGCAGTGCGTCGGCGGAGGCGCCCCAGCAGGTCAGGGCCTTTCTGCTGGGTCAGGTCGCGGTGGCCACCGCGTCCGTCGGCGACCGGCGGCGCACGACCGCGACGTTGCAGGCCGCGGAGCGGGCGCTGGCCGAGGCCGCGGACAGGTCGAGCGTCATGGGGGCGTACCACCATGGTTCGCTCGTGTACCAGCGTGCCGCCGCCATCGCCGGCCTCGGCGACAAGGCCGGTGCGATCAAAGCGTTGCGCGAATCGATCCGGCTGCGCCCGGAGGGCGAGTACCGCGCGCTGGCAATCACCCAGGCGCGGATCGCGGAACTGTCCCTCGACGGCGGGCGGATCGACGATGCGGTCGCGGCCTGGAACCGCTTCCTGGACATCTATCCCACTGTGCGCAGCGGTCGGACGAGATCGGCTCTGCGTACCCTGCAAGCACGGACCCGTTCTCACCAGGGCATCTCAGCCGTCAAGAAACTCTCCGCCCGGGCCGCCGCGGAGTCGGGCAGGCGCTGCTGGCCGCGTTGATCGCCTCGACCGAGAGCGCGGGTATCCGGACGATCCAGAGCGGCGTGTTCCCCGAGAACGCCGCCAGCCGGGAACTGCACCGCCGGGCCGGGTTCCGGGAGATCGGGGTTCGTGAACGTGTCGGCCGGCACCACGGTGTCTGGCGTG
>Ga0070668_100001219_pt1 | contig 18270 bp, 16 predicted proteins | sample KBSS43metaG_FD_64661 | JGI IMG/M metagenome (GOLD analysis project Ga0070668, IMG submission 64661) | Switchgrass rhizosphere microbial communities from Kellogg Biological Station, Michigan, USA - KBS S4-3 metaG | ecosystem: Host-associated > Plants > Roots > Rhizosphere > Soil ... | reverse complement strand
CCGCTCCCCGCCCACGCTCGATCGTCGCACCAAAAGACCGAGCCGGCGCCGCACGGCACCGCCGTGGTGGTTCGCCGCCCCCGCGATGCTGTTCTTCGCGTTCGTGGTCCTGGTGCCGAGCGCCCGCGGCCTCTATTACGCGTTCACCGACTGGGACGGCCTCGACCCGAGCTTCAACGTCATCGGCCTGGACAACTTCGCCGAGATGGCCCGCGACCCGGACGCCCGGCAGGCGATCTGGCACACGCTTCTGATCGCCGTCGCCATCACCGTCATCCAGAACGGCGTCGGCATGCTGCTCGCCCTCGGCGTGAACAGCACCATCAAGTCGCGCAACGTACTGCGGGTCTTCCTGTTCGCCCCCGCGGTGGTGACCCCGATCGTCACCGCCTATCTGTGGCGGAACCTGCTCGGCCCGGACGGCGCGGTCAACAGCCTGCTCGGCACGGTCGGCCTCGACTCCTGGCAGAAGGACTGGCTCGGCGACCCGCAACTGGCGTTGTGGTCGATCGTCGGGGTGATCGTGTGGCAGTTCGCCGGCTACTCGATGGTCATCTTCCTGGCGGGCCTGCAGTCGATCCCCCGGGAGATCTACGAGGCCGCGGCCGTCGACGGCACCGGGCCGGTACGCCGGTTCTGGTCGATCACCCGGCCGCTGCTCGCCCCGGCGATCACGATCAACCTGATGTTGTCGATCATCGGCGGGATCAAGCTGTTCGACCAGGTGTTCGCGCTGACCGGCGGCGGCCCGGGGCACGCCACCGACACCCTCTCCACGCTGATCTACAAGGACGCCTTCACCCTGGGCGAGTTCGGCTACAGCATCGCCCTCGCCGTGGTGCTCACCATCGTCGTGGCGGTCGCCTCGGCCGGCCAGTACGCCCTGCTCACCCGCAACGAGAGGGCCGCGTCGTGAACCGCTACCGCCCCCGTACCCTCGCCCTGGAACTCGCGATGATCGCGGCCGCGCTGGTCGTCGCGTTCCCGGTCTACGTCCTGGTCAACCTCGCCGTCCGCAAGCCGTCCGACCAGTCCGCACCGATCCGGCCCACCACCTCCCCCACCCTCGACAACTTCACCCAGGCCTGGCAGCAGGGCCGGCTCGGCGGCGCGCTGGCCAACAGCATCCTGGTCACCACCTGCGCCGTCACGGTCGTGCTGGTGCTCTCGGCACTGGCCGCCTATCCGCTGGCCCGGATCACCGCGCGCTGGTCCCGCGGCCTGGTCCTGCTGATCATGCTGGGCCTGGTCCTGCCGTTCCAGCTCGCCGCCCTCCCGCTCTACCAGACCATGCGTGACCTGGGGCTGCTGGGCTCGCCGGCGGCACTCATCTTCTTCTACTGCGGCCTGCAGGTGCCGTTCACGACGTTCCTCTATCTCGGCTTCCTACGGGCCCTGCCGCGCGACTTCGAGGATGCCGCCCTGATCGACGGCGCCGGCCCGCTCGCCGCGTTCCGCTACATCGTGTTCCCGATGCTCAAGCCGGTCACCGTGACCGCGCTGGTGCTCAACGCCATCGCCATCTGGAACGACTTCTTCACCCCGCTGCTCTACCTCAGCGGCAGCGCGCAGCAGACCATGCCGGTCGCCCTGGCCGGCTTCGTCGGCCAGTACGTCTCCGACTGGAACCTGATCTTCGCCGCCCTGGTGATCAGCATCCTGCCGATCCTCGCCGTCTACTTCGCCCTTCAGCGCAGCATCATCAACGGCTTCGCCGGCGGGCTGCGCGGCTGACCAAGGCCGGAAGCTGAACCGGCGACCCCGGCCCGGCTCCGTACGCTGGAGGGCAGCCTCCCGCTTCCGCGAAAGGACGCCCATGAGCCAGTCATCCGCCGCCACCGTCGAACGGGTCGACTCCGAAAACCTGTACGAGATCCTGGTCGAGGGCAAGCGCATCGGTCTGACCGCGTACCGCGACCGCGGCGAGCAACGGGTCTTCTTCCACACCGAGGTCGACGACGCCTTCGCCGGTCAGGGCCTCGCTGCCCAGTTGGTGGCGCAGGCACTCGCCGACGTACGTGCCGCCGGGAAACGGATCGTGCCCGTCTGTCCGTACGTGGCGAAGTTCTTGAAAAGGCACGACGAGTTCGCCGACATCACCGACCCGGTCACCGCCGACGTTCTGCGCTGGCTGGACGAGAACTGAACCGGCCGGTGGCGGCCGCTCCGGACATCCGGGCCCGGAAGCGCCGGGGAGCCAATACGCTGGAGCGGTAGACCGGAAAGTACCGTTTCGCGTGCTGGGCACGGGACCGCGCGCCGCGGCTCGCCAGGCCGCGGTGCTCTTCCTCCTGGCCGGCCTGCTGGCCCTGGTCGGGCTGGCCGGTCAGCCCGACCGGTCCGGCCCGCTGCTCACGGTCGCCGGCCTCGACTTCGCCACCGCGCTCGCCGGCCTGCTGCTCCCCTGGCACCGGATGCGACCGGACGCACCGGCCGCGCTCGGCCTGGCCGGCCTCGCCATCCTCGGCCTCTCCACCTGGTCGTTCGGCGGTGTCGCCGCCGGCACCGGGCCGTTCCTGGTGCTGCTGTACGCCTGGGCGGCACTGCACTTCCGGCGGCGGATACTGCTCGGCTACGCCCCGCCGGCCACCCTGGCGTACGTCGTGCCGCTGGTCGTCACCGGCCAGCCGCCCCTGGTGCTCAGCAGCGCCCTGGTCCTGCTGCCGGTCGCGCTGGCCATCGCGTTTCTCGTCGAGGCGCAGGCCCGCCACCTCCGCGACGACCGGGAACGACTGGCCCGGATCGAACAATGGCGCTCCGCGATGATCAGTACGCTCGCCCACGACGTCCGGTCGCCGTTGACCACCGCGCAGTTCGCGCTGGAGGAGCTGGCCGACCAGGTGTCCGGGGACGGTGTCCAGTTGATCGACACGGCACAACGACAGATCGCCCGCATCACCCGGCTCGCCGAAGGGTTGCTCGACCTCCACCGCATCGACAGCTCCGGGCAGCTGAAACTGGATCGGCAGGTGCTGCCCGCGCGCGCCCTGGTCCAGGGCGCACTGGCGCACCTGCGGACCGCCGACGTCACCATCGACATCGACGAGGAGTCGACCATCTACGTCGACCCGCAGCGCTTCGAGCAGATCGTCGTCAACCTGGTCGGCAACGCACAGCGCTACGGCCGGCCGCCGGTCGCCGTCCGCCTCACCAGCGACGGCACCGTCGACCGGCTCGAGGTGCGCGACCATGGCCCGGGAATACCGGCCGCGCTTCGGCCGAGACTGTTCACCCAGTTCGCCGTCGGCGGCCACGAGGGCGTCGGGCTGGGCCTGTGGATCGTCCGCAAGCTGGTCGAGGTCCACGGCGGCAACATCGTCGCCGAGCCCCGAGAACCCGGTGTCGCGATGGTGGTCAGCCTGCCCGCCGCGGACGCATAGGCCGGTACGCGCGGAGCAGATCGTGCACAAAATCGATGTGCTCCGATGTCTTGCGCGTTTCGCCCGGGATCGATACGGTCGGCAGCATCTAATTGATAGTCAAGTTACCTAATAGTTCTGGCCCCATGGCGCCGCCGAGGAGCATCCCCGGCCGGCCAACCCCGTATGTCCACTATGGATGGATGCGAGTTCTTGGAGGAGCACATGAACCGCAAGTTCACCACCGCGTTCGTCGCACTCGGCCTGCTGTCGACGCTCGGCACGGCGACCCCGGCGCTGGCCGCGGGCCCGAGCGCCAGTCAACTGCTGGCCAAGGTGACGTCCTGCACCGTGGTCTCGCACGGGCGGTATGCCACCGACGACGGCGAGTCGTCCACCGTCAACATCTGCAAGAAGGGGTCGGCATTCTTCTGGAAGGCCGACCTCGACATCGACTGCGACGGCGTACGCACATCCAACTGCAACGAGAACACCGACCCGTGGTACCAGAACCAGACCTCGTTCGAGACCTCCAAGGGCAAGCCGTTCCAGGCCGACAAGACGCACTACCTGGTGATTCCGCTGCCCAGCTCGCGGTTCGACTACGCCGCCAACGGGATCAAGCCGGGCAGCGTCGCGGCCGTCATCTACAACAACAAGGTGGTGTACGCCGTGTTCGCCGACGAGGGGCCGAACAACATCATCGGTGAGGCCTCGTACGCGACCGCGAAGGCGCTCGGGATCAACCCCGACCCGGAGAACGGCGGCGTCGACTCCGGCGTCACCTACATCGTCTTCCCCGGCAAGGTGCCCAGCCCGGTCGAGTCGAACAGCGCGATCGACAGCAAGGGCGCCGCGGCCGCGGCCGCGTTCGTCAACAGCTGATCCGGGAGTTGCGATGAGACTCTGGCACCTCATGCTGCCGGCCGCCGTCGTGCTGGCCGCCATCGGCACGCCGGGGCGGCCGGCACACGCCGCGGCCGTCGACCATCAGGCGGAGAACGCGACGGTGTCGCGCGGCGCGGTCGAGTCCAACCATGCCGGCTACACCGGCAGCGGGTTCGTCAACTACGACAACGTCGTGGGCAGCTATGTCGAGTGGGCCGTGCCCGCGACGGCCGCCGGGAACGTCAGCATCGCGATCCGCTACGCCAACGGGACGAGTGCCGGCCGCCCGATGGACATCACCGTCAACGGCACGCTGCTGCGCGGCGCGCTTCCGTTCCCGAGCACCGGCGACTGGGACACCTGGCGCACCGTGACCTTCACGGTGGGGCTGTCGGCCGGCACCAACCGGATCCGGGCCACCGCGGTCACCGCCGACGGCGGGCCCAACGTCGACGTGCTCAGCGTCGGCGTGCCGGGTGACACGGTGCCGCCCAGCGCGCCCGGGCAGCCCGCCTGCAGCGCGATCACGGCGACCGGTCTCACCCTGTCCTGGGGCGCGTCGAGCGACAACGTCGGCGTGGTCGGGTACGACATCTTCCACGACGGCAACAAGCTCGCCGAGGCACCCGGCACCGCCACTTCGGCGTCGCTGACCGGACTGCAACCCAACTTCGAGTACCGGCTGTCGGTCTTCGGCCGGGACGCCGCCGGGAACGTCTCGCCGAGCAGCGCCCAGGCCGTCTGCAGGACGCTGCCGAGCACCGACACCCAGGCGCCGGCCGCGCCGGCCGGCTTCACCGTCGGCAACGTGGCGGGCAGCAGCGTGGACACGTCCTGGACGGCGTCGACGGACAACGTCGGCGTCACCGGTTATCAGGTGCGCAGCGGCAGCTCGGTGCTCAAGACGGTCGGCCCGGTCACCGCCACGACGGTGACCGGCCTGGCCTGCGACACCGCCTACACGCTGACCGTGGTGGCCCGGGACGCGGCCGGCAACGTGTCGGCGCCCAGCAACGCCCGGTCGTTCACCACGCCGGCGTGCTCGGGCGGCGTCCCGTCTGGCATCACCACAGTCTCCTCCGGCTGGACGATCCCGTGGGGCATCGCCTGGCTGCCGGACGGGCAAACCGCGATCGCGACCGAGCGCGACTCGTTCAAGGTCTTCAAGGTCACCCTGGCCGGCGCGCGGACCCAGGTGGGCACCGTGCCGAACACGGTCACGACCAATGGGGAGGGCGGCCTGCTCGGCGTCGCGGTCGATCCGAACTGGAGCACCAATCACTTCGTGTACTTCATGCACACGGCCGCCGAGGGCAACCGCATCGCGCGGATGACCTATTCCGGGACGGCTCTCGGCTCGTACACGACCCTGGTCTCCGGCATCCGGAAGAACCGGTATCACAACGGCGGCCGGCTGGCATTCGGTCCGGACGGGTATCTCTACGCCACCACCGGCGAGGCGCAGACGCCGGCGCTGGCCCAGGATCTCGGCTCACTCAACGGCAAAATCCTGCGGATGCGTACGGACGGCTCGCCGGCCCCCGGCAACCCGTTCGGCAACTCACTGGTCTACAGCTACGGGCACCGCAACCCGCAGGGCCTCGCCTGGGACTCGCGCGGACGGCTGTGGGCGGCCGAGTTCGGCAACAGCCAGTACGACGAGCTCAACCTGATCAAGCCGGGCCGCAACTACGGCTGGCCGACCTGCGAGGGCACCTGCAGCGTCGCCGGCATGGAGAACCCGAAGCGCCAGTGGTCGGTGAGCACCGCGTCGCCGAGCGCCATCGCGATCGTGCGCGACGTGGTCTACCTGGCGGCGCTGCGCGGCGAGCGGATGTGGCGGATCCCGCTGCTCGACGGCGAGAACACCGGCACACCGACCGCCTACTACGTCGGCACGTACGGGCGGCTGCGCACGGTCGTCAAGGTGCCCGGCGCCGACCAGCTCTGGCTCAGCACCACCAACTGCGACAACAACGGCGGGGCGACGGACGGCTCCGACAAGATCTTCCGAATCACGATCGCCTAGCCGGGGCGGGCCGGTCAGCCGCCGACGGGCTCGTCGAGCAGGTCGAGCACCTGCTGGTGCAGCTGCGGGAGGTGTTCCTCGGTCTCCGGCTTCATCAACACGCTGCGCAGGATCCGGCCGTGCGGGACGTCGGCGACCACCCGATGCCCCCGCGCGGCCAAGGCGGCGGCATCGACGGTGTAGGTGGCCACGAACAGCGATTGAGCCGGGGGCATCCGCATGCCCCGCGCCAGCAACCGCGCACTCGCGCTGTCCACTTCAGACAGCCGACGGTGGGCGGGGAAGTAGGTGACTATGTCCAGCTGCGGCTCCTGGTACAGGCGAGACTAGGACGCGGTGACGGCTCACGCGAGCCGCTCGGCCGCCGGTGGCCCTAGCCGAGCTGGTCGCGGCGGCGGGCGAGGTAGGCGGTCTCGGCGGTGTTGCCGGCCAGCTCGATGGCCTTGTCGTACGCCGCGCGCGACTCGGCGCCGCGGTCCAGCCGGCGCAGCAGGTCGGCCCGAGCCGCGTGGTAGGCGTGGTAGCCGGCCAGCTTGTCCACCAGACGGTCGACGGCCGCCAGTGCCACCGCCGGGCCGTCCAGCTCGGCGACCGCGACGGCCCGGTTGAGGGCGACGATCGGCGATGGATCCAGCCGGACGAGCTGGTCGTAGAGGGCGACGATCTGGGACCAGTCGGTGTCGCGTACGTCCGGGGCGGAGGTGTGCACGGCGTTGATCGCCGCCAGGATCTGGTAGCGGCCCGGAGCCGCCCCGGCGGCCAGGCGTTCGCGCACCAGCCGGTGTCCCTCGGCGATCAGGGCCGCGTCCCACGACCCGCGGTCCTGCTCGCCGAGGGTGACCAGTTCGCCACCCGCGGACACCCGGGCGGCGCGGCGGGCCTCGGTGAGCAGCATCAGCGCCAGCAGCCCGGCCACCTCGCCGTCCTGCGGCAGGAGGGCACGAACCAGGCGGGTGAGCCGGATCGCCTCGGCGGTCAGGTCGTGCCGTACCGGATCGTTGTCGGGGCCGGTCGCCAGGTAGCCCTCGTTGAAGACGAGGAAGAGAACGGCCAGGACGCCGGAGACGCGTCGCGGGAGATCCGCCGCGGACGGCACCCGATAGGGGATGCCAGCCGCCTTGATCTTGGCTTTGGCACGGGTGATCCGCTGCCCCATGGCGGTCTCCTGCACCAGGAACGCCCGGGCGATCTCGGACACGGTCAACCCGCCGACCATGCGCAGGGTCAACGCCACCCGGGTGTCCATCCCGAGCGCCGGGTGACAGCAGGTGAAGATCAGCCGGAGCCGCTCGTCGTCGATGGCGCCGAGCGACGCGGGCGGCTCGTCGACGTACAACATCTGAGCCTCCTTGTGCTTGTCGTCGCGCTTGTGCTCACGCCGGACACGGTCGATGGCCTTGCGGTTGGCGGTGGTGGTCAACCAGGCGCCGGGGTTGGGCGGTACGCCGTCGACCGGCCACCGCTCGACGGCGGTCGCGAACGCGTCGGCCGCCGCCTCCTCCGCGATGTCGAGGTCGCCGAACCGCTTGGTGAGGGCGGCGACCACCCGCGCCCATTCCGCGCGATGGGTCTGGACGAGCACCGCGCGGGTGTCGGACACGCTCACCGGAACGGCCGCACCTCGACCCGCCGGTTGCAGGCCTTCGATCCCTCGGCGGCAAGCTTCAGCGCCACGTCGAGGTCGGCGGCCTCGATGACCCAGAAACCCGCGAGATACTCCTTGGTCTCCACGAACGGCCCGTCGGTGAACAGCGCCTCGCCGCCGCGGTTGTCGATGACGGTGGCCGTGCTCGGCGCGGTGAGCCCGCCGGCGAAGACCCAGTTGCCCTCGGCCTGGAGCCGGTCGTTGAACGCGTCGATGGCCTCCATCTCGGCCGGGGTGGCGAGACCGTCGGTCTCGTCGAAGATCACCGAAACCAGGTACTGCATCGCGCATCAACTCCTGTGGTCGGGGGCGGCTCACTTCGGCAACGAACAGCTCCGCCCCGATCCGACAAAACGGCCCCGGATCTCTTTCACGCTACCGGACGAATTTCGCCGGCTCGGTGGTGCTGGTGGGCAGATACTCCAGCGGTCCGCGACGAAAAGGGGTACCGCCGACGGGCGGGTAAGATCGTCGGGTGCTGCATCCCGGTGTCGTGCTCAACGGCCGCTATCTGCTCGAGGAGCGGATAGCGGCCGGTGGCATGGGCGAGATCTGGCGCGGCGTCGACACGTCGCTGCAGCGCCGCATCGCCGTCAAGGTTCTGCTGCCGTTCCTGGTGTCCGATTCGGCGTTCATCACCCGGTTCCGTACCGAGGCCCGGATGATGGCCGCCCTGCGGCATCCGGGCATCGTGCAGGTCTACGACGGCGGCCAGGCCGTGTTGCCCGGCGGCGCGCTGGATTTCCTGGTGATGGAGTTCATCGAGGGCACGCCGCTGTCGGCGTCGCTGCAGCAGTCCGGCCGGCTCGGCCCGCGGCAGACCCTGGAGATCGTCGCCCAGGCCGCCGACGCGTTGCAGGCCGCGCACGAGGCGGGCATCGTGCACCGCGACGTCAAGCCGAGCAACCTGCTGATCCGGCCCAACGGCGCGGTCGTCCTGGTCGATTTCGGGGTCGCCCGCTCGACCACGGCCACCGGGATCACCGGCACCAACGTGGTCATGGGCACCGCCCACTACATGGCGCCGGAGCAGGCCGAGGGCAAGCCGGTGTCGGCGGTCACCGATGTGTACGCGCTGGGCGCGGTCGCCTACTGCTGCCTCGCCGGCCGCACGCCCTACGTGGGTGACGGGCCCCTCGAAGTGCTCGGCCAACTCGTGTACGGTCCGTCGCCGACCCTGCCACCCGACGTTCCCACCGCGGTGGCCGACGTGGTGCTACGGGCCATGGACAAGGACCCGGCGGAGCGTTACCCGAGCGCTGCCACGCTCGCCGAGGCCGCCCGGTCAGCGCTGACCGGCAAACCGGCCCCGGTCGTGCGCCCACCGGCCGCCCGGGTGGCGTTCCTGGGCCACGAGGCTCCGCGGCCGGCCCACACCAAGCCGGTGGCCGCCGCCGCGACCGTCCCTGCTCCCGGCCCCGCTCCGGCCAAGGTCCGCCGCCGCCGCTGGCCGGTGCTCGCCGCGCTCGCCGCCGGTGTGGTGATCGGCGTGGTGTGGAGCACGACAAGCATCGTTCTCGGCGCCGCCGAAGAAGAGGCCTCCCAGGCGCAGACCCCGGCCGGCTCCGACGTCACGAGCCGGCCCGCGACGCCGGTCGGCCGCAGCCGGCCGAGCTCGGCAACGGGGCCCGGCTCGACCAGGAAGCCGCCACGGCGATCCGCGGTGCCCAGCGAGGACCCGGCCGGCTCGGCCCCCGGCGAGTCGGCGGCCGCCGACTCGCCGGCGACCAACCCGTACGTTCCGGCCAAGCTGTGCGGCCCCGGATTCGAGACGATCGACTCCGCCCCGCTCCGCTCCGACGACACCCTGGTCGGCTCCGTCTACCTCCTCGCCGACGACACCGGCCAGACCTGCGTGGTAACCCTCAAGGCCACCGACCTCGGCGAGGAGACCGCGGCCGCGGCCTACCTCGAACCCGAGGACGGCAGCCGCGTCGACGACGACGGCGACTACGAGTACTACGCGGGCCCGGTGCGAGGAGCCGCCGACGGCGCGTGCATCCGGTGGGGCGGGTCGGTGGACGACGTCGGGTTCGACAGCGAGCTCGAACACTGCCAGTAGCGGCGGCACCCCGCGCCTGATCCCGCTCGACCGTCCTCGACGGACTCCTCACCCATCCCCGATCCGCGTGCCCCGGCGGCCGATGCCGCTCGTCCACCCGGACGGCGGAGAAATCCCCGCCGGGTGGCGGGGTTGCGGTGGTCGCACGACAGATGGTCGCTCGGCGCCGATTAATAGATCTTATTAACGTGAATGCCCGGGCCCGTCCGGTGCGTAGCGAAAAATGATCTCCGGGCACGCAACCCGGCGCGCGGTCGGGCGTCCTTGTCCATGACGGCTCGACTGGAGCCCTTGGAGGATTGCCGTGACGACCCGCAGAAAAGTCATCGTCCACGCCTTGTCGGCGTCCGCTCTGACCCTGGTGGTGCCCCTCGGCGGCGACGCGGCGGTCGGGGCGCCCGCGCGTTCCGGTGGCCCGGTGGCCACCGGAACGGACGACGAGAAGCTGGTGCTCGAGGTGACCCCGGCCAATCGGGTGGTGGTGCGGCTGCCGCGGGTCGAGGTCGGCCAGGGCATCACCACCGCGGTGGCGATGCTGATCGCCGAGGAGCTGGACGCCCGGTTGCCGGACGTCGACATCCCGCTCGCCGACGCCCGGACCGACGGCGGAAACCAGTACACCGGCGGTTCCAGCTCGGTGCGTTCGCTGTACGACCCCGCGCGCAAGGTGGCCGCCGTCGCCCGGGCCCGGCTGGTCACCGCGGCGGCCCGCCAGTGGCGGGTGCCGGCCAAGACGCTACGCACCGAGAACACCATGGTGATCGCGCCGGACGGGCGCACGGCCACCTTCGGTTCGCTGACCGCGGCCGCCGCCCAGGTGGTCCGCCCCGACGTGCCGAGCACCCCCAAGCCGGCGAACCAGCACCGGGTGATCGGCCGGCCGGCCGGGCGCATCGACGCCCGAGACCTGGTCACCGGCGCGGCCAAGTACACCGGCGACCTCACGGTGGCGAGCGCCAAGCCGACGGTGGTGGCCCGGCCGCCCACGCTGGGCGGGTCGGTCGCCACAGTGGACGACGCCAAGGCTCGGACCCTGCCGGGCGTGCTCGCGGTCGTGCGGATCCCGAGCGGGGTCGCCGTCGTCGCCGAGACCTTCCACCACGCCTTCCAGGCGAGGGACGCGTTGCGGATCACCTGGAAGCCGGGCCCGATGGCGACGGTGTCCGACGCCGAGATCCGATCCCGGCTGCGGGCCGCGCTGCCGCCGCCGGCCGCGCCGCCGCGCGGGTCGAAGCAGGTGCAGGGCGAGTTCGAGTTCGCCGGGGTGAGCCACGCCCCGATGGAGGTGCTGACCGCGATCGCGGACGTCCGGGCCGACCGGGCCGAGCTGTGGTTCTCCTCGCAGACACCGACCGACGCGCGGGCGAGCATCGCCGAGGCGATCCGGCTGCCGGAGGCGTCGGTCAAGGTCCACGTTGTCCGGGGTGGCGGCTCGTTCGGACGGCGCCTCACCTACGAGGCCGCCATCGAGGCGGCGCTCATCTCGAAGGCGGCCAAGCGCCCGGTCAAGCTGATGTGGAGCCGCGCCGACGACACCCGGCAGGGCCGGATGCGCCCCGCGACCCAGCACCGGGTACGGATCAGCCTGGCCGGCGGCAAGGTCGTGGCCACCGCGCACGACTCGGTGTCGGTGGACGAACTCGCCCTGCCGATCCCCACCGGCGCCTGGCGCTCGGTGGACTCCGGCATGACCGCCGCGGTCGCCGAGGTCATGGTCGACGAGACGGCCAAGGCCCTCGGCAAGGACCCGGTCGCCTATCGGCGGACCACCTTGGCCGGCAGCGCCAAGGCGGTGCTCGACAAGGTCGCCGCCGCCGGGCGGTGGGGCCGGCCCATGCCCCGGGGATGCGGCCAGGGTGTGGCGGTCCACGAGGAGTACGGCTCGGCCGTGGCCTGCCTGGTCGAGGTCGACGCCACCGATCCGCGCAACCCGCGGGTGGTCGCCGTGGTGATGGCGGCCGACGTCGGGATCGTCGTGAACCCGCGCGGCCTCGAAGCCCAGCTGATGGGCGCGGCGATCGACGGGCTTTCCACCATCCTGCACGCCGGCCTGCACATCGACCGCGGCGCGGTCCGCGAGGGCAGCTTCGCCGACTTCCACTATGCCCGGCAGCGACACAGCCCGCTGCACTTCGCGGCCCACATCCTCCCGTCCACCCGGCCACCCGGCGGGGCCGGCGAACTCGGCGTCCCCGCGGCGGCCGGTGCCGTCGCCAACGCCTTTGCCCGGGCGACCGGCACCCGGCCGAGCCGCTTCCCGATCGTCTTCTGAGGAGCCGTCCATGCCCAAGCACTCCTTCACCGTCAACGGCAAACCGGTCACCGTGGACGCTCCCGACGACATGCCGCTGCTCTGGGTGCTACGCGACCTGCTCGGCGTCACCGGCCCCAAATACGGGTGCGGCATCGGCGCCTGCCGCGCCTGCACCAGCCACCTGGACAACACCGAGATCCAACCCTGCGTCGTCCCGGTCAAGGACTGCGCGGGCCGGATGGTCACCACCATCGAGGGCCTGGCCGACGGCGACTGCCTGCACCCCGTACAGCAGGCCTGGCTCGACTGCGACGTCGCACAATGCGGGTTCTGCCAACCCGGACAGATCATGGCCGCCGTGGCCCTGCTCAACCGGACACCCCACCCGACCGACGCCGACCTCGACCGGATCGAGAACGTCTGCCGCTGCGGCACCTACCCCCGTATCCGCCAAGCCATCAAGCAGGTCGCCGACCGTGGTTGATCGCGGACGCCGGGTCGAGATCACCGTGCTGTTCGCCTTGGGCGTCATGCTGGTCGCCCTCGTGCTCGCCACCCTGACCGGCTGCGAGGGCACGTCCGATCGCCCCGCGCCGACGACGGCCCTGGTGGTGCGGCCCACGACGTCGGACACCGCCACGGCGCCGAACGGGCTGGACGTGCTGTTCGCGAAGATGATGGTGGCGCACCACGCGCAGGCCGTCACCATGAGCCAGACCCTGCTCGCCAAGCCCGGCGTGCCGGAGCGGGCCGCCAACATAGCCGGGTTCATCGCGCACGATCAGCGCCGCGAGATCGACGAGATGAACGCATGGCTGCGGGCCTGGGGCCAGCCGCCGGTCGACCCCGCCGACCCGGCCGTCACCCGGCTGCACGGGCCCGACGCGGGGCACGGCATACTCACCGCCACGCAGCTCGCCGAGATCGGCCGGGCCGCCCCGGCGACCGCGACCCGGCTGTACCTGCAACACATGATCGAGCACCACCGCGGCGCCATCACCATGGCCCGCTCCGCCCTCGACGGCGGCACCAACGCCTACATCCGCGGCCTGGCCAAGCACGTCATCAACGAGCAGTCCGCGGAGAACGACGCGATGAGCCGGCTGCTGAAAGAGCCCGGCTGAACGCCAAGCCCCCGCGATCCACCCCTTCAGTGGACGCCCCTCCGTCGTCCCGGGGCGCCGAGCTCAGCCATGCCCCGGGACCGGCCAGAAAGGAAGCACGTGAACAATCGCCAGCCGTCCGCCGTCAACCGACGGCGACTGGTCTGGGGTGCGGCCGCCACAACGGCGGCCGTGTCGGTGGCCTTCGCGGTCGCCGCGCTGGACGCGTCCGCGGCGCCGACACCCCCGCCGCCGACCGCGGTCGCTGCCGAGCCTCCCCGCGTCTCGAACCCGTCGCCGGGACCGGAGCCGTCGACCGGCGTCGGCGACCAACCGCTCACCGCGGCCGAGGTGGACAAGGCGCGGCCGGTCGCGGTCACCCCGGAGCTGGGCGCGTCGGCGAAGGACGTGACCGGTGCCAAGGGACCGGAGTACCTGTCGTCCGAGATCGTCGAGGGCGGGACCGGCCGGGAGGCCGCGTTCTACTTCTACGACTACCGCACCGACGAGTTGGTCAAGCAGGTCGTCGACGTGACCGCGGGCCGGGTGACCGGATCCTTCCGGGCCAAGGACATGCAGCTGCCGGCCGCCGACCGCGAGGTGGCCACCGCGCTCGACCTGGTACTCGCCGCCCCGGTCGGCGCCGACGTGAAAGCGCTCTACACCAAGGTGACCGGCAAGCCCTGGACCAGTAAGGACCAGCTCAAGGTCGAGGCGCACGTCTATCGCGCGCGGCCGGCCGACACCGAGGCCCGCGAGTGCGGCCGGCACCGTTGCCTGCAGCTGGTGGCCAGGGTCACCGACGGCCCGTTCGTCGACCTCAACGACATCATCATCGACCTGTCCGGGCGCACCGTCGTCCGCGTGAAGTGACGAGGACCGCGAGAGTGAACCTGAGAAACCGGTACCTCACCGCAGCCACGGCCGGAGCCCTGCTGACCCTGCCCGTCGCCACGGTCGCCACCCCTGCCGCGTTCGCCGCCCCGGCACCCGCCTGCGCCGCCGACGCACTGGTCAAGGAGACGCTGCCGAACGGCACGACCTGGGAGATGTGTTGGCGTATCCACAAGCTGAACGGCCTGGTGCTGGAGAAGGTCTTCGTTTCCTCCACGCGCTACCCCCAGCCGGTGCAGGTGCTCAACTCGATCGCCGTGGCCCAGCTCAACGTGCCGTACGACAACGGTGAGACCGAGTACAACGACATCACCGACTACGGGTTCGGCGGCGAACTCATCCAGACCCTGGGCGGCGACGACTGCAAGGGCGGCTCGGCGCGGGTCGGCTTCGACAACGCCCCGGAACCCAAGCGGCGCGCCCTGCTGTGCGTCTCCGCCGAACCGTCCGGGCTCGGGTACCGGCTGGAGAACCCCGAGACGAACAAGCCGCCGATCTCGAAGCAGGGTCACGACCTCGTGCTGCGGTCGATCAGCAAGGTCGGCTGGTACGAATACATCACCGAGTACCGGTTCGCGGACAACGGGCGCATCTCGGCCCGGCTCGGCGCGACCGGTGACCTGTCCCCCGGCGACTACACCACCTCGGACAAGGGCTGGCCGATCGGCAAGGGCTCGACGTCGTACTCGTCCAACCACTACCACAGCGCGTTCTGGCGGGTCGACTTCAACCTCGGCGGCGCCGGCATGGAAAAGGTCGAGCAGTACGACACCAAACAGTCCGGCAGCGGAAACACCTCCGCGGTCTTCAAGACCACCAAGACCGACGTGACCAAGGAAGGCTCCTTCACCAAGGTCAACCGTCGCTGGTGGCGGCTGGTCAGCCCGACCAGCAAGAACAAGGACAACCACCCGCTGTCGTACCAGCTGGAGACGGGCGCGAACGACGCCTACGAGGCGCACCCGGAGACCACTCCGGACGTCACCTTCACCCAGCAGAAGGCCTGTGAGCAGTTCGCCACCGGCAACGCCGACCCGCAGTGCGGCAACCGCAAGACGATCCTCGACTACGCCCGGGACTCCGAGACGATGACCGATCCCCTGATGTGGGTCCGCGTCGGCTTCCACCACGTGCCGCGCGACGAGGACCAGAGCCCGATGCTCGTGCACTGGCAGGGCTTCGACCTCACCCCACGCGACTTCACCGAGATGAACCGCCTCACCCCGCCGGAACGCGGCGGCGTGAACGGACAGCCGACCAACGGCTGATCCCTGTCCGTCAGTAATCGTCGGCGGTACCCGCCCTCCCCCGAGGCGGGTACCGCCGATCTCACGCGTCGGCGGACACCGGTTCCGTCGATGGAATCGCCACCGCCGAATCGTCGCTGGTGGTCCGTTTGCGGCGCAGGATCAGCAGCCCGGCCGAAGCGATGGTGATCGCTATGGCGAGCCAGGCCGCCCAGTCCCCGATTCGGGTGTACGGCGTGTCGCCGTCACCGGGACGCACCGAGGCGACCACTACCGTGATGGCGTCGCCCGTGCCCACGTGCTGCTCGGCGAGGACACGGCCGCGGCCGTCGGCGATCATCGCGGTGCCGTAACGCCCGGCCCAGGCGACGGAGAGACCGTTCTCGACCCCGCGCAGCACGGCGGTGTGGGCGTGCTGCCAGCCGTCCTCGTTGTTGTCGGCGGCCGGTACGAGCAGCATCGTCGCTCCGGCCTGGGCGTAGTCCCGGGCGGGGTCGGGGAAGTTGACGTCCATGCAGATCGCGAGGCCGGTGTGCGTACCGGGAACGAAGGCCAGGTCGTCGCCGAGCACGCTGACGGTGTCGTGGTGCTTCAGGTAGCTGACGGGCGCCTGGCCGTCGCCCGTCGCCGCCATGGACTCGTTGTACTTGCGGCCACCGGAGTCGCGGTGGTAGCCGACGACGACGGTTACGTGCCGGTTCGCCGCCAGTGTGGCTACACTCTCCCGCAGTTGCGGCAGCGTCGCGTCGTCCACCCCGAAGGCGGCCTCCGGCAGGACGACGGTGTCCACGTCGTCGCCCAATGCCGTGACGGCTTCGGTGTACGCGTCGAAGAGGGCCTGGCCCCGTGCAGACGAGATGTCCACACCCCACGGCGCGGTGTCGTGGACCATGGCTGCAACGCGCTGCGTCGGACCCTGCTTGTCGGACAGACGAAGTACGCCGAATACACCGACGGCCAGCGTGAGGGCGAGCATCGTCGCGGCGACACGCCGGGGAGCGAAGCGCACCGCGGCGAGCAGGGCCGGGGCCAGCATGACCAGGAACTCCACGCCCCAGGCCCCGGCCACCGAGACGGTTTGCAGCACCACCGGTACGCCGACCTGCGAGCCGGCGAGGGTGCCGCTGATCCCGGTCGGGTTCATCGAAGCGGCAACATACAGCAGGGTCACCCAGACGGCGGGCACGGAGAATGCCGCCAGCAGCGGCCACCCGCGCAGCACCCAGGCTCGGAACAGCCACGCCCCGAGCGTGAATGCGACCGAGTAGCCGAGGCTGATCCCGATGCCGGCCGGGAGCGGCACGTCCTGCGAGTGCGCGTAGTACGCCCAGCTGTTGGCCGTGCTCACGAGGTAGGAACCGAACGCCACCAGCAGAGCCGTCCGCAGCGGGACCCGGGGCGCGAGAAGCAGCACAGGCAGCGGCGCGATCCAGGTCAGCCACGGGATCGGCGTCAGCCCGGTGCCGAAGTAGAGCATCGCCGCGGTGCCGAGGAACGCGGCGACGACCCGGCGGCGAGGTTCAGGCCTTGATTCCACGCAGGACTCTCCCTACCGTTCGGGCGCACAGCGCCCGGAAGTCGGTCTCGGACAAGCCGATGCGGCCGCCGAGGTATTGCTGCACCAGCCCTTGCGTGCTCGAGGTGAGGGTGAGCGCGACCTCCAGCGGGTCGTCGGGGTGCAGGATGCCGTCGGCCATCCACTTGCGTACCGCGGCGACGACCGGGTCGAACGTCGGTGAGCCGCCCGCGGCGAAGTCCTCCGGGAATCGGCGCGCGTCCTCGCGGACGGCGGTGTGCAGGAAATCGTAGAGATGCGGCTGGCCGAGGGCGAAGTCGAGGAAATCGTCGAGCATGCCGGCGAGCTGGCTGTCGAAGTCGCCCCCGCCGCGCCTTCCCCATTTCTCGGCGACGTCGCGCTGCGCGGTGCGGGCGATCGTGCGCAACAGCGCCTCCCGGTTCGGAAAGTGCCGGTAGGTAGCCATCGTGGTCACGCCCGCGTCGGCGGCCACGCGACGCATGGTGACGGCCGACGCTCCCTCGGCGATGAGGATCGCCAGGGCGGCGTCGGCCAGGCGCAGCGCGGTATCGGATGCCATGTGTACAACGTACACACGATACCCGTCTTCAGGAAGTTCGACGTCCGAAAGCGCCAGAGCCACCAGCGAGCCGGAACGGCAGCCGGATCGTCAGCGGTCGGCCGGCCGCGGGCGGATGAAGGGGAACAGCACCGTCTGGCGGATCGACGCGCCGGTCAGCATCATCAGCAGCCGGTCGACCCCCATGCCGAGCCCGCCGGTCGGCGGCATGCCGTGTTCGAGCGCGAGCAGGAAGTCCTCGTCGACCTCCATCGCCTCGTGGTCGCCGCCGGCCGCGCGCAGGGACTGGGCCTGCAGCCGGGCCCGCTGTTCGACGGGGTCGGCGAGCTCGGTGTAGGCGGTACCGACCTCGAAGCCGAACGCCACCAGGTCCCAGCGCTCGGCGAGTCGGTCGTCCACCCGGTGCGGGCGGGTCAGCGGCGAGACCGCCGCGGGGAAGTCGGTGTAGAAGGTCGGGTGGACGGTCGCCGGTTCGACCAGGCTCTCGTACGCGGCGAGCACCAGATCCGCGGCCTCCGCGTCGCCCGGCACGTCGAGACCGGCGCGCACGCAGAGCGGCCGCAGGGTGGCCGCCGTCGTGTCGGCGTCGACGGGAGCCCCGAGCGCCTCGCCGACCGCCCGGTGGACGGGAATCACCGGCCAGTCGCCGGACAGGTCGTACTCACGCGGGTTGCCGTCCTCGTCCGGGCGCGA
>Ga0070668_100001215_pt1 | contig 18315 bp, 18 predicted proteins | sample KBSS43metaG_FD_64661 | JGI IMG/M metagenome (GOLD analysis project Ga0070668, IMG submission 64661) | Switchgrass rhizosphere microbial communities from Kellogg Biological Station, Michigan, USA - KBS S4-3 metaG | ecosystem: Host-associated > Plants > Roots > Rhizosphere > Soil ... | reverse complement strand
CGAGTAGAACGGATCGCTGTTGCCGCAATCGATTCGGATGGGAATCGAGCCGAGCGCCGGTAGCCCCCACACGCTGTTCGCGGCGTAGTCGTCCGCGCCGTCGAACGCGCCAGGCGCCGTCGCACCCGACGATGTCCACAGCGCGGGGCTGACGGCGCAGATCGCCGCCGTCCGCGCGGGCCCGAGCCGCGCACCCAGTAGCAGCGCGCCGTAGCCGCCCATCGACCAACCGAGGAACCCGACCCGCGACGTGTCGAGGCCCTGGCCGCTGAGCATCGGAATCAATTCGTCCAGCACCATGGCGCCGGAGTTTTCGCCCGATGACCGCCCGTGCCAGTAGCTTCCGCCCCCGTCGACGGCCACCACGGCGAACGGCGGGAGGCCGGCCGCGACGGCCTGAGCCAGACCTTGCTCGACGCCGCCCGCCATCACGCCGACCGCGTCCTGTCCCTTACCGTGCAGCGCGATGACGGGTCGCAGCGGTGCGGTCTGCCCCGGCGGACGGGCGATCGCCCAATTGGTGCTGACCCCACCGCGGGCGGCCGAGACGAAGGATCCGGTCACGTACGTCGGTGCTGGGGCAGCGGCGGGCTCGAGCGGCGGTACCGCTGGAGGAGCCAGCGGAGCACCCACTCCCGTCATGGCGACGGGCGGCGCGGTGACCGTCGGCTGGCTCAACGTCGAGCCGAGCACGTACGCACCCGCCGCACCAACGGCGGCGCCGACCCCGAAGCGGAGCACCGCTCGACGGCTGACGTCTGGCATGCGGGCCATCATGCCATCGGCGGCGGGCCGCCCCACCTTGGGGACCGCGCCGACTTTCCTGTGTAGACGCTTAACCTTCGCCGAAAGCGCGATACCGCATGACCTTTGCTGGCAGCATGCAATACGTGACTGCAGCGGCCACTCCCAAAGGAGAACGGCGCCGGTTCGCGCTGGTCAGCGCGGCCGCTGATTTGTTGTGCGAAGGCGGCTTCGACGCCGTGCGACACCGTGCCGTGGCGCGGCGCGCCGGGCTTCCGCTCGCGTCCACGACGTACTACTTCTCCTCCCTCGACGACCTCATCGCGAAGGCCGTCGAACACGTCGGCATCCGCGAGGCGCAACAGCTCCGCGAACGCGTCGACACGTTGTCGCGGCGGCGCCGCGGCGCCGAGTCGACGGCCGACGTGCTGGTGGATCTGTTGGTGGGCGACGGTCCGGGAACCCGGGTTTCGGAGCAACTGATCTCGCGCTACGAGCGCTACATCGCGTGCGCCAGGCAGCCGGCGCTGCGCGATGCCCAGCGCCGCGTCATGAAACAGCGCACCGACGCCGTCGTCGAAGTCGTCGAGCGGTCGGGCCGGGCGGTACGGGCCGAACTGCTGACGGCCTTGGTGTGCGCGGTCGACGGGGCCGTGGTCGCCGCGCTCGTCGGCGTCGGGGAGGGACCGCGCGCGACGGCCCGCGCCACCTTGGTCGACGTCATCGACGTGCTGGCCCCGACGACCGAGTTCGAGCCCGCGCCCTAACGGTTGTCGGCGGGGGTCACGATGAACCGGTCGCACATACTGACGCTGCACTGCGCGGATCGCCCCGGCATCGTCAGCGCCGTCACGACATCGCTGTTCGAATCGAACTGCAACATCACCGATGCTCAGCAGTTCAACGACGAGCTCTCCGGCCAGTTCTTCGCACGCATCGAATTCAAGTCCCTCGCCGACGAATTCGACTCCGGCCCATTGGCGGCGGTGCTGACCGCGCTGGGGGCCGCGTGGGCGCTGCAGCCGAGTGACTACCAGATGCGAGTGCTGATCCTGGTGTCCCAGCTCGACCATTGTCTGGTGGATCTGCTTTACCGTTGGCGCACAGCCGATCTCAACATGGAGATCGTGGCGGTCGTGTCCAACCACCCGATCGAGACGTTCGACCGGGTGAACTTCGGGGCCGTGCCGTTCCACCACCTGCCCGTCGCCGCGGGCAGCAAGGCGGACCAGGAGACTCGACTGCGTGAACTGATGGGGGAGTACGCCGTCGACCTCGTCGTGCTGGCGCGCTACATGCAGATCCTGTCCGATGAACTGAGCACCGAACTGGCCGGCAGGGCCATCAACATCCACCACTCGTTTCTCCCCGGGTTCAAGGGCGCCAGGCCCTACCACCAGGCCCACGCCCGCGGCGTCAAGCTCATCGGCGCCACCGCGCACTACGTCACCGCGGAACTCGACGAGGGACCGATCATCGTCCAAGACGTCGAACCCGTGTCCCACCGCGACACCCCAGAACAACTCGTCCGCAAGGGCCGCGACATCGAGCGACGGGTGCTCGCAGCGGCGGTGCACTACCACCTCACCGGTCGGGTGCTGCTCAACGGCCGCACCACCGTCGTCTTCCGAGACTGAGTCAGTCCGCGCGGGGAAGTCGTTCGAGCCTGTGCTGCAACAGGTCTCGCCGGTGCGCGTTGCCGTGCAGATCCAGATACCGTTGCCCGAACACGGCCAGCAGCACGTCGTCGAGCCTGCGCACCGCCCCGGCCGGGTAGCGGTAACCCATCGCCTGATTGATCGCGTCGCCGTCGACGCCGTCGAGCACCGCGCTGAGTTCGTCGAGCGACGTGATGCCCAACTCGAGCAGCAGTCCCGATATCCAGCCGTAGTGGTCGGTGCGCGACCACCCTGCGTCGGCGTACCGATTGCCCAGATACGTCGCCAGCACCGGCGTCGTGATGCGCGGATCGGACGCATCGTCGGGCGCCTGCTCTTCGACTATGTTGGAGCGCAAGCGTTCCCGGATCGCGGCGAACTCGCCATCGGCAAGCTCGAGCAGGCCGGCAGCCAACGTGAACCGGCGATCCAGATCGGGTGCGTGTTCGGCGGGTATCGAACCCTTGTAGCGGATGTCGTGCTCGAACTCCGCCCACGCGTGCTGCAGCACGGTGCGGAGCTGAATCGACGCGGGCTGCTGCTCGCCCTCCACCCCGACCAAGAGGTGTCGGCTGGCGTAGCCCCACCGGCCTTCGCGTGCGGTTTCGACACCCCAGTCGCGATCTTCGAGCAACCGCAGCTCGTCGCCGAGCAGCGACGCGACCGTGGCGACGTCGTCGCGCAAGTAGGTGATGACGCGCAAGCCGATCTGGTCGGTGATCTCGGACAGCGGGTCGGTGAACTGCGGCCGGTCGCCCACCCTGCGCATCGCCTTGCCGGCGAACGACTCGACCGTCTTGGTGCGGGCGGTGATGCTGAGGTAGTTGATGCCAGCGTCGTCGAGCAGCGCCGTCACCAACTGCAGGTAGTGGTCCGTCGATGCGACGAGAGCCGGGCGCCTGGCGTCGTACTCGGCGACGGCCGCCCTGATCGCGGGATCGGCCGCGGTGCCCGTGTTGGGCTCGCGTGCCGGCCGACGTCCGGCGCGTGGCGCGGCCGGCTTGCGCGCTTCCGGCAGTGTCGGCGTGACGATGTAACCGGATTCGAAGTCGCCGTAAACGGTCACGTCCTCGGGTCGGTGATACCAGCAGAGCGCGACGTAGGCGCACACGACGGCGTCGACGGGGTCTTCGTCGCGGTCGAGCTGGCTCGGCTTGGTGGCGGCCTCCACCCGCTTGCGTAGCTCGACCCATTCCACGCTGCGGTTCACCCGTAGCCGCGGTGATGCGTCGTCGAGGCCCTCCACCAGGGTCATCAACCGCAGTAGCTCGCGCTGCCGTTCGTCGAACGGCCCCTTCTTGTACTTGAGCGTCTTCTCGAGTTGGAACAGCACCACCGTCGCCGGGTGTGGATAGACCTCGATCGCGCGTCGCGGGCCGCGTGACGCCGGGTCCATGTCGAGGTCGAGCGCCGCCGCCAACCGTGCGCCGCGCGGATGCTTGAACTCGGGCTTGTCGGTGAAGGCCGGGCGAGCGCCCGCGTCGAACCGCTGGAAGTCGCGGTTGAGTGCCACCTCGCACGGGCGGGCGCCAGTGGGGTTCTTGACGATGAGCGGCGCGTCGATGGCGACCAGGCATTCTTCGCCGACGTAGGGAGCCAGGATGGCTTCGATGCTCGCGTCGTCCTGCGCGATGCCGACGTGCAGCAGCCGGCCGTCGGCGTCGGCCACGGCGACACCGGTTTGGTTCCGCTCGCCCCACGCGAGGTCCAGTCCGATGAAGTACACAACGGCTAGCTTGCCTCACGGGGACCGTAAGCTGTGTGTTCGTGACGATTCCGAATGTCCTGGCCAATCGATACGCCAGCGACGAGATGAAGGCCATCTGGTCACCCGAGGCCAAGATCGTCGCCGAACGCAGACTGTGGCTTGCCGTGCTGCGCGCGCAGTCCGAGCTCGGTGTCCCGGTGCCCGCTGGCGTGGTCGACGACTACGAGGCCGTGGTGGGCGACGTCGACCTGGCGTCCATCGCGGCGCGGGAACGGGTGACCCGGCACGACGTGAAGGCGCGCATCGAGGAGTTCAACGCGCTCGCCGGCCACGAACACGTGCACAAGGGCATGACGAGCCGCGACCTCACGGAGAACGTCGAACAACTCCAGCTCCGGCAGTCGCTGGAACTCGTGCACGCCCACGGCGTTGCGGTGGTGGCGCGGCTGGCCGAGCGTGCGGTGCTGTACCGCGACCTGGTGATGGCGGGGCGTTCGCACAACGTCGCCGCGCAGGCCACCACACTGGGCAAGCGGTTCGCCTCGGCGGCCGAGGAGATGATGCTGGCGCTGATCCGGCTGGCGGAGCTGATCAACCGCTACCCGCTGCGCGGCATCAAGGGCCCGATGGGCACCGCCCAAGACATGCTCGACTTGTTCGACGGCGACGCCGCGAAGTTGGACGAACTGGAGCGTCGCGTCGCGGACTTCCTCGGCTTCAACGTGGTGTTCACCAGCGTCGGGCAGGTCTACCCGCGGTCGCTGGACCACGACGTCGTCTCTGCCTTGGTGCAGCTGGGCGCTGGCCCGTCGTCGCTGGCGCACACGATCCGGCTGATGGCGGGGCACGAACTCGTCACCGAGGGCTTCGCGCCGGGGCAGGTCGGGTCGTCGGCGATGCCGCACAAGATGAACAGCCGTTCGTGCGAGCGGGTGAATGGCCTGCAGGTGGTGTTGCGCGGGTATGGGTCGATGGCGGCCGAACTCGCTGGCGCGCAATGGAATGAGGGCGACGTGTTCTGCTCGGTGGTACGCCGGGTGGCGCTGCCGGACGCGTTCTTCGCCGCCGACGGGCAGATCGAGACGTTCCTGACGGTGCTCGACGAGTTCGGTGCCTACCCGGCGGTGATCCAGCGGGAGTTGGATCGCTATCTGCCGTTCCTCGCGACCACCCGGATCCTGATCGCGGCGGTGCGGGCGGGCGTCGGGCGCGAGACGGCGCACGAGGTCATCAAGGAGCACGCGGTGGCCGTGGCGCTGACGATGCGCGAAAAGGGTTTGGAGCCCAACCTTCTGGACAGGCTGGCCGCCGACCCGCGCCTGCCGTTGGACCGAGCCGCCTTGGATGCCGCGCTGGCAGATCGGGCGGCGTTCACGGGTGCCGCTGGGGCGCAGGTGGATTCGGTGGTTGCCGCCGTCAGTGAGCTGGTCAGTCAGTTCCCGGAAGCGGCGAAGTACACCTCGGGGGCCATTCTGTGAGCTTGGCGGGGGTTGACTTCACCGACCTGGACAACTTCGCGTCGGGATTTCCGCACCCGCTTTTCGAGGTACATCGGCGTGAGGCGCCGGTCTACTGGCACGAACCCACCGAGCACACCCCCGACGGCGAGGGCTTCTGGTCCGTCGCTTCCTATGCGGAAACCCTTGCGGTGTTTCGTGATCCGGAGACGTACTCGTCGGTGACTGGCGGGTCGCGGCCGTTCGGTGGAACGCTGCTGCAGGACCTGTCCATTGCCGGTCAGGTGCTCAACATGATGGACGACCCGCGGCATTCGCAGATTCGTCGGCTGGTGTCGTCGGGGTTGACGCCGCGGATGATCCGCTTGGTCGAGGACGATCTGCGTTTGCGCGCGCGTCGGCTCCTGGACTTGGTGGAGCCGGGGGTTCCGTTCGACTTCCTGGTCGACGTTGCCGCGGAACTGCCGATGCAGATGATCTGCATTCTGCTGGGAGTGCCGGAATCCGAACGTCATTGGTTGTTCGAGGCGATCGAGCCGCAGTTCGACTTCGGCGGCTCGCGCACGGCATCGGTTGGGCAGTTGTCGGCCGAGGATGCGGCGTCGCGGATGTACATGTACGGGCAGGAGTTGATCGCGTCCAAGCGCGCGCAGCCCACCGACGACATGTTGTCCGTGGTCGCGAACGCCTCCGTGGCCGATGGGGAGTTGTCCGACCTGGAGTTGTACCTGTTCTTCAGCCTGCTGTTCAGCGCGGGCGCCGAGACCACCCGCAACTCGGTGGCCGGAGGACTGCTGGCCCTGATCGACCATCCCGACCAGATGAGCTTGCTGCGTGACGATTTCGACGCGTTGCCGACGGCGGTCGAGGAGATGGTGCGCTGGACGTCGCCGTCACCGTCGAAGCGGCGGACCGCGACGCGCGACGTCTCGCTCGGGGGGTGTGCCATCGAGGCCGGGCAGAAGGTGCAGATCTGGGAGGGCTCGGCAAACCGCGATTCCCTGGTGTTCGCTTCTGCAGACGTCTTCGACGTCACACGGAAACCCAATCCGCACTTAGGATTTGGGCAGGGTGTGCACTATTGCCTTGGCGCCAACCTTGCGCGGCTCGAGCTTCGAGTGCTGTTCGAGGAACTGCTGACGAGGTTCTCGTCGGCGCGCCTGGTCAAACCCGTCGAGTGGACACGTAGCAATCGGCACACCGGTATCCGCCACTTGGTGGTCACCCTCGCCTCCTAACCCCTTGCGATTTGTGCACGTGTGGTCGCGCTGACCGCTACTCAGCGTGCCGAGATCGCGTGGCGGATGGTGGCAATCACGCGGTCGGGGTACTCGGTGAGGTCGATCCATGTGAAGCGCAGCACCTGCCAACCGGCGAGCGCGATGGCGTTCTGACGCACTCGGTCGCCATGGAAGTCGTCGGCGTCACTGTGGAACGCCAGACCGTCTACCTCGATTGCGACCTTTGGCCCGACGAACGCGAAGTCGACCTTGTAGCCGGCGACCGGGTAGTTCGCCTTCCAACCGGTGATACCCGCACTCTTCAACAGCTGGACCATGAGTCGCTCCGCCGCAGAGCGAGCGCCGTCGTCGGCGGCTTGCAGCAGTCGCCGCGCGGCTGGTGAGCCGTGTCTGCCCTTGTTGCGTAGGTGCGCGTTCCACAGCGTTCGGAGTTCGACGTGGCGTTGGAGCGCGGAATCCATCAGCTTCAGACCGCCGCCGCGACGTACGGCAGCCTCGATCACGGTCAACGGCATGGCCGTCACCCGCAATCCGCCGCGCTCGATGACGTCGGTGGGATGGAGGTCGCGCCTGCGAACCCGAACGCCGGATCTGCGTGGATGATTACTGACGCGCGGCACGGTGACTTCGACAACGTCGGGTGCAAACTTCGTGAGGTCCAGCCACCACGCTGCAGCGAGTCCGGAAGCCGTCGCCCGGGTACCGAGACCCCACACAATTGAACGAATGCGAGCAGCATCGGTGAATGCCCTGTCGTCAACGAAGAACACCCCACGCGAGCAGCGCAGCCAAGCGCCGCTCTGCACACGACGATGAATCGCGTGCTTGCTCATTCCACACCCGACAGCCTGATCGAAGGTGATGACGCCGTCATGGCGGCGCAGTAGATCCGCGAGCATTCAGTTCAGACGGTGACCAGCCGTCAAATGGTTCCACCTGAGGCGGTCTGTGCACGCGCGGTTGCGCTGACCGCGACTGCGGGTGCACAAATCGCTACTTGCGGGCGATGCCTGCGGAACGGAGCTCGAGGTTCGCCAGGCCGCGGATCGCGATGGCGTCGTCGCGGCGCCAGGCGCCGACGGGGTCGATGCTGACCTCCGCGAGCCGGGCCAACGGCCGGTTGGCCAGCGCGCGCAGCGCCAGCAGCTGCTCACCCGCGGGCGTCGCGGCCAGGGCGAGCGCCGTCCACTTGCGCCGGAAGAATCGCACCCGCAGATACAGCCACGGCATCGCGACCGCCAGGATCGGAGGGGCTGCGACCGCCAAGGCCAGCACCCACGCCAGCCAACTGGCCGTCGTGTCGAGGCTTTGGCCCGCACCCGCGATGTCCAACGCGGCCCCGCTCGCGGCGCGTAGTGGCTTGCTCAATGCCTCGCCCACCAGCGGCACGTCGTCGACGCTGTCGCCCGCCGAGTTCAGATTGCCCGCGACGCCGGTGGCTCCGCCCTGCACCTGCCTGCCGACCTCCGCGATGGTCGTGATCGCGGCGTGCACGGCCATGCCGACCAACACCCACACCGCCGCCCACACCACGAGGACGACGTCACTGATGAGTTGGGCCAGCAGCCGCCCTGGGGTGGTGGCGTACGGGACGTAGCGAGAAGTCATGCCTGAGATCCCAGCAGATAGTCTTGCGCGATGCGTCCCGCTTTGACCGACTACGAACATTTGGCCAGCGGCAAGGTTCGCGAACTCTACCGGATCGACGACGACCATCTGCTGTTCGTGGCCAGCGACAGGATCTCCGCGTTCGACTACATCCTGGACAGCGAGATCCCCGACAAGGGCCGCATCCTCACGGCGATGAGCGTGTTCTTCTTCGACTACCTCGAGCAGGCGGTGCAAGCGCGCAACCACCTCGCCGGACCAGCCGACGACGAGCGCATCCCCGAAGCCGTGCTCGGACGTGCGCTGGTGGTCCGCCGCCTGGAGATGCTGCCGGTGGAATGCGTCGCCCGCGGCTATCTCACCGGATCGGGAATCATCGACTATCGCAAGACCGGGCAGGTATGCGGCATTGCGCTGCCGGAGGGGCTCACCGAGGCGAGCAAGTTCGCCGAGCCGCTGTTCACCCCGGCGACGAAAGCCGAACTGGGGCAACACGACGAGAACGTCTCGTTCGAACACATCGTCGGCATGATCGGCGCGGACCTGGCGGCACAGTTGCGCGACCGCACCCTCGAGCTCTACTCGGCGGCCGCCGCCCACGCGCTCACCAAGGGAGTCATCATCGCGGACACCAAGTTCGAGTTCGGGGTCGACGAACAGGGCGTCATCGTGCTGGCCGACGAGGTGTTCACCCCCGACTCGTCGCGGTACTGGTCCGCCGAGGACTATCAGGAAGGCGTCGTGCAACCGAGCTTCGACAAGCAATTCGTGCGCAACTGGCTGACGGGCCCCGACTCCGGCTGGGACCGTAGCGGTACCGCGCTGCCGCCGGCGCTGCCGCCAGACGTGGTGGCCGCGACGAGGGCCCGATACATCGAGGCGTACGAACGCATTTCGGGCCTCTCCTTCGAGGATTGGATCGGCGCATGACCGCTCAACCGCCGATCGCCAAGCGCATAGACGTTCGCCGCGAACATCACGGCGACGTCTTCATCGACCCCTACGAATGGTTGCGCGACAAATCCGACCCCGAGGTCACCGCGTACCTGGAGGCGGAGAACGCCTACGTCGAGCAGGAGACCGAGGTGCTGGCGCCGTTGCGGCAGGCGATCTTCGACGAGATCAAGGCGCGCACCAAGGAGACCGATCTGTCGATCCCGACCCGGCGCGGCGACTGGTGGTATTACGGTCGCAGCTTCGAGGGCAAGCAGTACGGCGTGCAATGTCGTTGCCCGGTAGGCGATCCCGACGACTGGACGCCGCCCGAGTTCGACGAGACCACGGAGATTCCCGGAGAGCAGGTGCTGCTCGACGAGAACGTCGAGGCCGAGGGGCACGACTTCTTCTCGCTGGGGGCGGCCTCGATCAGCCTCGACGGGAACACGCTGGCGTACTCGGTCGACGTCGCCGGCGACGAGCGATACACGCTGCGGTTCAAGGATCTCCGTACCGGGGAGCTCTACGACGACGTCGTCGAAGGCATCGGCGCCGGAGTCACCTGGGCGGCGGACAATCGCTCCGTCTATTACGTCACCGTCGACGAGGCGTGGCGGCCGGACACCGTGTGGCGCCACCGGATCGGTGCCGGGCTGACCGCCGAGAGGGTGTATCACGAAGCCGACGAGCGGTTCTGGATCTCGGTCGGCCGCACGCGAAGCAACAAGTACGTGTTCATCGCCGCGGGCAGTTCGGTGACCAGCGAGGTGTTCTACGGCGACGCAGCGGACCCGGAGACCGGGTTCACCTCGATCCTGCCGCGCCGCGAACTCGTCGAGTACTCAGTCGATCACGTGGTGGTCGGCGATGAGGACCGATTCCTCATCCTGCACAACGACGGCGCCGAGAACTTCACCCTCGTCGAGGCGCCGGTGAGCGATCCCACCGCGTTTCGTACGCTCATCCCGCATCGCGACGACGTTCGGCTCGACGACGTCGACACGTTCGAACACCTCGTCGTCGTGAGCTACCGCAGCGAGGCGCTGCCCCGAATCCAGTTGTGGCCGATCTACCCCGACGGCAACTACGGACACCCCGAGGACATCACGTTCGAGACCGAGTTGACGTCGTGCGGCCTGTCGACCAATCCCAACTGGTCGGCGCCGCGGCTGCGGGTCGGCACCACGTCGTTCGTGGTGCCGGTGCGCATCTACGACATCGATCTGGCGACGGGCGAGCGCACGCTGCTGCGCGAACAACCGGTGCTCGGCGACTACCGCCCCGAGGAGTACGTCGAGCGCCGCGACTGGGCCGAGGCGCCGGACGGCGCACGCATTCCGATTTCGATCATTCACCGTGCGGGACTGCAGTTTCCGGCACCTGCGCTGCTGTACGGCTATGGCGCCTACGAGTCCTGTGAGGATCCGCGCTTCTCGATCTCACGGCTCTCGCTGCTCGACCGCGGCCTCGTCTTCATCATCGCCCACGTTCGTGGTGGCGGCGAGCTCGGCAGGCCGTGGTACGAGCACGGGAAGCTGCTCGAGAAGAAGAACACCTTCACCGATTTCATCGCTGCGGCAAGGCATCTCATCGCGACGGACGTCACGCGTGCGGAGAACCTGGTGGCGTACGGCGGCAGTGCGGGCGGGCTGCTGGTTGGCGCGGTGTGCAACATGGCGCCGGAACTCTTCGCGGGCGTGCTTGCGCAGGTGCCCTTCGTCGACGCCCTCACCACCATCTTGGATCCGTCGCTGCCGCTCACCGTGACGGAGTGGGACGAGTGGGGCAACCCGCTTGCCGACGAGCAGGTGTATCACTACATGAAGTCGTACACCCCGTACGAGAACGTCGAAGCCAAGCAGTATCCGGCGATACTGGCGATGACGTCGCTGAACGACACCAGGGTGTACTACGTCGAGCCGGCGAAATGGGTTGCCGCCCTTCGGCACACCGCGACGGGCGACGTATCGGTGTTGCTGAAGACCGAGATGGTGGCCGGCCACGGTGGGATCAGCGGACGCTACGAGCGGTGGAAGGAAGCCGCGTTCCAGTACGCGTGGGTGCTAGCCACCGCAGACCGCGACCACCACGGCAGCGGCCAGGTAGACCACCTCTTCCGCGGTCCGAACGGATAGCCGCGAGGTCATCGACTTCGGCGGATTGGGCATCCGCGCCGCATGGACGTTGGCGGGGAACATCACCAACATCAGCAGGAACAGGCAGACCGCGGCTGCGACGCGGGTCGGTGGGTACAGCAGCCCGACCGCTCCGAGCAGCTCCAACACGCCGGTGATGGTCACCAGCTGCGCGGCCGCGGACTGGGGCGAGCGAAGCGACGGGAAGGCAGTGAGCCGCGGCGGCACGATCGCGATCATGTCGCGTCGCAGGCCCACGAAGTGCGCGACGCCCGTCATCGTGAACATCACCGCAAGGCCGACGGCGATCGCCTGCGGCCAGCCGTCGACGTAGTCGACGCCTAGCCATCCGAGCACCCGTGCGGCGAGGCTTCCGAGGATCAATGCGAGGAACACGGCCACGACGGCCTCCCGATATCTAGACAGTGACAAGATGACGGTATCAACAATCTGGTCACTGTCAAGATTCCTGGCTATGCTGGGCCGATGAGCAGGGACTCCTATCACCACGGCGCCCTCAAGGCGGCGATCCTGACCCAGGCCGCAGCGCTGGTGGCCGAGCGCGGCGCCGACGGGATCTCGCTACGCGAGCTCGCTCGTGCGGCTGGCGTCTCGCACGCCGCTCCCGCGCATCACTTCACCGATCGGCGCGGGCTGTTCACGGCTTTGGCGACCGAGGGGTTCGGCCTGCTGGCCGCTGCGCTCGCCGATGCAAGGCCCCGGTTCGTCGACGCCGCGCGGGCCTACGTGCGGTTCGCCCTCGACCATCCCGGGCACTACGAAGTGATGTGGGATCGCTCGCTCTACGACGCCACCGATCCGGCCTTGAGCGCCGCCGAGGCCGCCGCGGGCGCCGAACTCAGCCGTGGCGTCGGAACGCTCGCCGACCTCAAGGCCAAGGCCGACCCGGATGGTGCGGCGCTCGCGGCATGGTCACTGGTGCACGGCTTTTCGCTGCTGTGGCTCAACGGCGCGGTGGACACCGCGGGCGATCCGATCGCCGCCATCGAACGCCTCGCCCTGATTCTGTTCGACGGCTAGCGTAGCGTCGGGTTTCATGACGCAGTCCGTGACCGACATCGCCCTGACCACCCTCGACGGCAAGCCGACCACGCTGGCCGAATTGTCCGACGGCGCAACGCTGGTCGTCAACGTCGCCTCCAAGTGCGGGCTCACCCCGCAGTACACGGCGTTGGAGCAGCTGGCGAAGGACTACGGCGCCCGAGGGCTCACCGTCGTCGGCGTCCCGTGCAACCAGTTCATGGGCCAGGAGCCGGGCACCGCCGACGAGATCCAGGAATTCTGCTCGACGACCTACGGGGTGACGTTCCCGCTGCTGGAGAAGACCGACGTGAACGGCGCCGACCGGCACCCGCTGTACGCCGAGCTCACCAAGGCCGCCGACGCCGAAGGCGAGTCGGGCGACATCCAGTGGAACTTCGAGAAGTTCCTGCTCGCGCCCGGTGGCGCCGTGGTCAATCGGTTCCGCCCACGCACCGAGCCCGACGCGCCCGAGGTGATCAGCGCCATCGAGGCCGTGCTGCCCCGATAGCCGCCAACACCGGATGGTCAACTCTCGCCCACGTGTCTGAAACCTCTTGCACACCTGACGTTGCCATACTGCCGGTGTGGGAGCACTGATCGTCTCGATCTCCGGGATCAGGGACCGCACGCTCGACGAGGTCGCCGCATTTCGCGCCGAACTCGCCGCCCGCGACGTGCCCGCCTCCCTGCTGGTCGCGCCACGGCTGAAGGGCGGGTACCGGCTCGACCGGGACCCGGTCACCGTCGAATGGCTGACCCGCCAACGCGCCGCCGGTGACGCCGTCGTGCTGCACGGATACGACGAGGCCGCCACCAAGAAGCTGCGCAGCGAGTTCGCGACGCTGCAGGCCCACGAGGCCAACCTGCGCCTGATGGGCGCCGACCGGGTGCTCGAACACCTTGGCCTGCGCACCCGGCTGTTCGCGGCGCCGGGCTGGACGGTCTCGCAGGGCACGGTCACAGCGCTGCCGCGCAACGGTTTTCGGCTGTTGGTCGGGCTCAGCGGGATCACCGACCTCGTCCGCGACACGACAATCCGAGCGCGGGTGCTCGGCATCGGCGAAGGGTTCCTCACCGAGCCATGGTGGTGCCGCACTCTGGTGTTGTCGGCCGAGCGCACCGCCCGGCGGGCGGGCACCGTGCGCGTCGCCGTTTCGGCGGCACAACTGCGCAAGCCAGGTCCGCGCCAGGCTCTGGTCGACGCCATCGACTTGGCGCTCATGCACAACTGCACACCGGCGGTGTACCGGTGGGAGCCGAACAACGCGTTGACCGACGCCGCCTGAGTAACGTGGCGTCCATGCCGGACGCTGACGTCATCGTGGTCGGAGCGGGATTGGCTGGGCTGGTCGCCGCCTGCGAGGTGGTCGAGGGCGGCCGCTCGGTGCTCATCGTCGACCAGGAGAACGCCGCGAACCTGGGCGGACAGGCGTACTGGTCGTTCGGCGGGCTGTTCTTCGTCGACAGCCCCGAGCAGCGCAGGCTCGGTATCAAGGACAGTCACGAGCTCGCTCTGCAGGATTGGATGGGCACCGCCGGCTTCGACCGTCCCGAAGACCACTGGCCGCGGCAGTGGGCCACCGCCTACGTCGACTTCGCGGCCGGGGAGAAGCGCAGCTGGCTTCGCGAACGTGGGTTGCAGACGTTCGCGCTCGTCGGCTGGGCGGAACGCGGCGGGTATGACGCCCGCGGGCACGGCAATTCGGTGCCGCGGTTCCACATCACCTGGGGGACCGGTCCGGCGATCGTCGACGTGTTCGCGCGTCGGCTGCTCGACCACCCCAGGGTCCGGTTCGCCCACCGCCACCGCGTCGACGAACTCGTCGTCGAGCAGGGCGCGGTGACCGGGGTTCGCGGCGCGGTACTCGAGCCGACGTCGGCGGCACGTGGGGTGGCGTCGTCGCGAACCACCGTCGGCGACTTCGACTTTCGCGCTCAAGCCGTCATCGTCGCCAGCGGCGGTATCGGCGGCAACCATGACCTGGTGCGCAAGAACTGGCCCGCTCGCATCGGTCGGGTGCCCGGCCAACTGCTGTCCGGAGTGCCCGAGCACGTCGACGGGCGGATGCTCGGCATCAGCGAAGCCGCGGGCGCCCACCTGATCAACGGCGACCGCATGTGGCACTACACCGAGGGCATCACCAACTACGACCCGATCTGGCCCAAGCACGGCATCCGCATCCTGCCCGGCCCGTCGTCGCTGTGGCTCGACGCGACCGGAAGACGTTTGCCCGCACCGCTTTACCCCGGTTTCGACACCCTCGGGACACTCGAGTACATCGCGAAGACCGGATACGACTACACGTGGTTCGTGCTCAACGCTCGCATCATCGCCAAGGAGTTCGGGCTATCCGGTCAGGAGCAGAACCCCGATCTCACCGGGCGCAGCGTGCGGCAGGTGCTCGCCCGCATCAAGCCGGGTGCCCCGGCACCCGTCCAACGCTTCGTCGACCGTGGCGTCGACTTCGTCAGCGCGGATACGTTGCGCGACCTCGTCGCCAAGATGAACACCGTGCCCGACGTCGAGCCGCTGGACTACGACGCCGTCGAAGCCGAGGTCACTGCCCGCGACCGCGAGGTGGCCAACTCCTACACCAAGGACAGTCAGCTCACGGCGATTCGCGGCGCGCGCAACTACTTCGCCGACCGGGTGGCCCGCGTCGTCGCGCCGCACCGGATCACCGACCCGAAGGCGGGCCCGCTGATCGCGGTGAAACTACACATCCTCACCCGGAAGTCATTGGGCGGCTTGGAGACCGACCTCGACTCCCGGGTGCTGCGAGCCGACGGTGCTGCGCTGTCCGGGCTCTATGCGGCGGGGGAGGCAGCCGGCTTCGGCGGCGGCGGGGTGCACGGCTACCGCTCGCTCGAGGGCACGTTCCTGGGTGGGTGCGTGTTCTCCGGCCGCGCGGCGGGCCGGGCCGCCGCGCGCGACGTCGGTTAGAAGGCCGTCCCGGTCTCCTCGGCGAGCACCCGGAAGTCGGTGTCGGTCATCTCCGAGAGCCGGCCGTAGTAGATGCCGCGGGCGGCGGGATCGATGATGCCCTGGTGGATCGGCACCGCCCGCGTCGGCGCCACTGCCCGCAGGTAGTCGACGGCCTCGGAGATCTTCATCCACGGGGCCGCCGCAGGGGTGGCCAGCACGTCGACCGGCTCGCCGGGGGTGAACAGTGCGTCGCCGGGGTGCATGAGCCGCGCGGGGTGGTCGCCGTCGCCGATGAGGTACGAGATGTTGTCGATCGTCGGGATGTCCGGGTGGATCACCGCGTGCGTGCCGCCGACGCCGCGGACCGCGAGGTGGCCGACGGTGAACGCGTCGCCGGCGTGGACGGCCTGCCACGGCTCGCCAAGCTGCGCCGCCGTCATGGGGTCGGCGTACAGCGCTGCCTGCGGGTTGGCGTCGAGCAGTGCGGGCAGCCGCGCGGTGTCCGCATGGTCGGGGTGCTGGTGGGTGATCAGGATCGCCGACAGTCCGGTGATGCCCTCGAAGCCGTGCGAGAAGTTGCCGGGGTCGAACAGCACGGTGGTAGCGCCGCCGGTACCGTCGGGGAGGCTGGCGAGCAGGCACGAATGGCCGAAATGCGTCAATTGCATGGCTCCATTCTCGCGCGCGCCCACGCCGGTAGAGTCATGCCCGACCGAATCGCCGTCAACAGGCAAGGAGTGCCCGTGGCCCGGGTCGTAGTCCACGTCATGCCCAAGGCCGAGATCCTCGACCCCCAGGGTCAGGCCATCGTCGGCGCACTGGGCCGGCTCGGCCATGCCGGGATCTCGGATGTCCGCCAAGGCAAGAGGTTTGAGCTCGAAGTCGACGACAGCGTCTCCGACGCGACGCTCGAGGAGATCGCCGAATCGCTGCTCGCCAACACCGTCATCGAGGACTGGTCCGTACACCGGGAGTCGGAATGACCGCGCGCGTCGGGGTCATCACGTTCCCCGGCACCCTCGACGACGTCGACGCCGCGCGCGCCGCGCGCGCCGTCGGCGCCGAATCCGTCAACCTGTGGCACGCCGACGCCGACCTGAAGGGCGTCGACGCCGTGATCGTGCCCGGCGGGTTCTCCTACGGCGACTATCTGCGTTGCGGCGCGATCGCCAAGTTCGCGCCCGTGATGGGTGAGGTCGTCAAGGCAGCGCGCGGCGGACTTCCAGTACTGGGGATCTGCAACGGTTTTCAGGTGTTATGCGAGACGGGCCTGCTGCCTGGCGCGCTGACGCGCAACGCCGGACTGCACTTCGTGTGTCGGGACGTTTGGCTGCAGGTCGCGTCGACGTCGACGGCGTGGACCACGCGTTATGAGCAGGGCGCCGACCTACTGGTCCCGCTGAAGTCTGGTGAGGGTCGCTACGTGGCGTCCGACGCCGTGCTCGATGAACTCGAGGGCGAGGGCCGGGTGGTGTTCCGTTACCGCGACAATCCCAACGGCTCGCTGCGCGACATCGCGGGGGTCGCTTCGGCCAACGGCCGCGTGGTCGGGCTGATGCCACATCCCGAGCACGCGACCGAGGCACTGACCGGCCCATCCGATGACGGGCTTGGCTTGTTCTACTCAGCGCTCGACGCCGTCCTAGCCGCCTAGTTAGGCCGCGGGCTTGATGGCCTGCGCGCCGCCGCCGACGGTCAGGATCGCGCCGTTGACGTAGCTCGCGGACGGGGAGGCGACGAACGTCACGACGTTGGCGATCTCGTCAGCCTCGGCGGTGCGGCCGAGCGTGGTGGTGCGGCCGAGCCCCTCGATCAACTCGACCGGAAATTCGGTCGTGCCCGGCGTCTGCGTCGGACCGGGGGCGACGGCGTTGACCCGGACACCCTGGCTGCCGAACTCGTCGGCCCACAGTTTCGTGAGCAACTCGAGCGCGGCCTTGCTTGCGCCGTAGATGCCCGCACCCGCGGCCGGCGTCGACGCCGCGACGGTCGTCACGTTGATCACGGAGCCCTGACCACGCTCGACCATGCCAGGAACCAGCTTCTGGACGAGCAGGTACGGCGCGCGGAGGTTGGTGTTCAGCTGGTCGTCGAAGTCCGCGTCGGTGGTTTCGAACGTCGGCGCGAATCGGTAGATGCCCGCATTGTTGACCAGGATGTCGACGGCGCCCGCCTCGTCGGCCAACCGGCGTACGTCCGCGGCGTTGGCGACGTCGGCGGCGATGAAACGTGCCTTGCCCCCGGCGTTTTCGATTTGCTGAACGGCCTTGGCGCCGCGCTCGGCGTTGCGACCGTGGACGATCACGTCGGCGCCTTCGGCGGCGAGCTGCTGTGCGATCGCGTAGCCGATACCGGCCGTCGCTCCGGTGACGAGTGCGGTCTTGCCGGCGAGTGTGTTGGTCATGGGACTGTCCTCCAGGCGAATGTGAAGTGAAGTTTTCCTCTAGGTCGCACAAGCCCCATTACGGACCGTTTATTCCAGAACCCGCGTGAGCTTGCTGCGGGTAAGCGCGAGCGCGCGCAAAGTGGCACTTCTGTACGGCGTGTCGGCCGCAGACACGCGCGCTCGCGGAAGAAGGCGGGCGCTAGGGGGTCAGGGCGACCGACGCCTCTGCGGTGTAGTTGAGGAACGTCAGCGTCTCCTGCAGGTACAGCGCGACGGTGTCGGCGTCGTGTGACAGGTAGCCGATCGAGACGTCGGTGCCCAGCTGCAGGTCGAAGTCGCCGCCGCGAGTCGACAGTACGAACGCGCCGTCGATCGCGGGCGCCCAGATGATCTCGCCGTCGATGAGCCGGTTGAGGTGCTCGCGGATGGGATAGCCGTGCTCGGTGGTCTCGCTGACCTTGGTGTACACGTC
>Ga0070668_100001214_pt1 | contig 18317 bp, 18 predicted proteins | sample KBSS43metaG_FD_64661 | JGI IMG/M metagenome (GOLD analysis project Ga0070668, IMG submission 64661) | Switchgrass rhizosphere microbial communities from Kellogg Biological Station, Michigan, USA - KBS S4-3 metaG | ecosystem: Host-associated > Plants > Roots > Rhizosphere > Soil ... | reverse complement strand
CGACCGTGGGCGACGACGACAGCATCACCACCCGCTGGCCCAGGTAGACCGCCTCGTCGATGTCGTGCGTGACGAACAGCACGGTGACCCGCAGCCGCTGCCACAGCGACCGCACCAGATCCTCCAGGTCGGCCCGGGTCTGCGCGTCGACGGCCGCGAACGGCTCGTCCATCAGCAGGGTCGCCGGCTCGTAGGCGACCGCCCGGGCGATGGCCACGCGCTGCTGCATGCCGCCGGACAGCTGCCACGGGTACGCCGTCTCGGTGCCCGCCAGGCCGACCGCCTCCAGGGCCGAGGCGACCAGGGTGGAGCGGCGCGCCCGCGGGAGCCGCTTCTGCTTCAGCGGCAGCTCCACGTTGTCGCGCACGCTCATCCACGGGAACAGGCTCCGCCCGTACTCCTGGAAGACCATCGCGAGGCCCGGCGGCGGGCCGGCCACCTCGTGCCCGTCGATGCGTACCGTGCCGGCGGTCGGCTCGAGCAGGCCGCCCAGGCAGCGCAGCAGCGTGGTCTTGCCGCAGCCGGACGGGCCGACCAGGCAGACCAGGTCGCCGCTGTCCACCTTGAAGGTGAGGTCGCGCAGCGCCTCGGTCTCCCGGCCGCCGGAGCGGTAGACCTTCCGTAGTCCCTGCACCTCGAGCATGGTCGCCTCTCCGGACCGGCGCTGTTCAGGACCGGCGCTGCGCCGCGCGCAGACCGTCGTACCAGCGTAGGGCCCGCCCCTCGGCGAGCCGGAACAGCACCGACAGGGCGAAGCCGAGCAGGCCGAGCAGGATGATCCCGCTCCACATCTCGGGGATCGCGAAGCTGCGCTGGAACTGCACGATGGTGAAGCCGAGGCCGTTGCTCGACGCGAACATCTCGCTGATCACCATGAGGATGATGGCGATCGAGAGCGCCTGGCGCAGGCCGGCGGCGATCTGCGGCGAGGCGGCGGGCAGGATCAGCCGGCGGATCCGGGCCGGGCCGTCGATCCCGTACGCCCGGGCGGTGTCGATCTGGATGCCGTCCACCGCCCGGACGCCCTCGACCGTGTTGAGCAGGATCGGCCAGACGCACCCGAACACGATGACGATGATCTTCATGCCGTTGCCGATGCCGGCGAACAGCATGATGACCGGGACGAGCACCGGCGGCGGGATGGCCCGGAAGAATTCGAGGACCGGTTCGACGGCGGCGCGCAGCCGGCGGTTCAGGCCGATCGCCACGCCCGCCGCGATGCCGCCGGCCGCGGCGAGCGTGTAGCCGGCGGCGAGCCGCAGCAGGCTCGGTATGACGTCGGTGCGCAGCCGTTCGACGGTCCAGGTGTCGGCGAAGGCGCGCAGGATCTGCCGCAGCGGGGGAGCGTAGAAGTTCTCGCTGCCGTCGCTGAGCAGGAACCATCCGGCGAACAGCAGGGCCGGCAGGCCCAGGACGTACGCGAGCCGCTTCACGCCGGGATCTCCCCTCGTACGGACTGGTGCCACCGGAGCGAGCGGCGTTCGGCCAGCCGGGCCAGCAGGTTGATGGCGACGCCCAGCAGGCCGGTCACGGCGATCAGGGCGTACATGGTGGGCACCGCGTTCGAGCTCTGCGCGACGGCGATGAGCTTGCCCAGGCCGGGTGTGCCGATCACCAGTTCGGCGGTGATCGCCAGGACCAGGGCCACCGAGGCGGCCAGCCGGATGCCGGTGAAGACGTACGGCAGGGCGGTGGGCCACAGCACGTACCGGATCCGGCCCCACGCGGTGAACCGGAAGCTGTGTGCCGTCTCCGCCGCGACCGGGTCGACGTCGGCCACCCCGTACAGCACCTGGACCAGCACCTGCCAGAACGACGCGTAGACCACCAGCAGCAGGGTGGAGCCCAGGTCGGTGCCGTAGAGCAGGACGGCGAGCGGGATGAGCGCGACCGACGGGATCGGGCGCAGGAACTCCACGGTGGAGGCGGTCACCGCGCGCAGCACCGGCACCGAGCCGATCAGGATGCCCGCGGTGACGCCGGCCAGCACGGCGACGGCCAGCCCGATCGCCCAGCCGGTCAGGGTGTCGCCGATCGCCTGCCAGAACTCGGTGCCGGTCACCTCGTCGGCCAGGGCGGCCCCGATCCGGCTGGCCGGCGGCAGGTATTGCTCGTCGACGAGGCCGAGCCGGGGGAGCAGCTCGATCAGGAGGAGCAGTCCGGCCAGCCCGGCGAGGCCGAGCAGCAGCGGGCCGCCGCGTGTCTTCGTCACGGCAGAAGTCTGGTCAGGTCCGGCGGAGGCGTAAAGATGCCGTCCTGATCCCTGAAACGCTTCATTGATCATTTGGGATGTGCTGAGCCTTAAATCTCCGAAACTTACGGAGATTCTTCGGTCCGGATTAGGCATGATAAAACCTAATTCAACCGGCGAAAGGGAGCCCTGGGAGCGCGCCCATGGCAAAACTGGCCGTTGAGAATTCCGGAACATGTCGTTAACGTTTCGATCGATCCGGATCACTTTCTGCTGTAGCGGTTCTGGGCACGTGCCACCGCGTACCCGGGCCGCTCCGTCCCCCGCACGCAGCTGGAAGGCGTCCCCAAAATGCCGCATCCCCACCGTCCCCCGCGGCGGCGCGTCCTCGCCGCCACGACCGCCCTGGCCACCGGCCTCGTCGCGGTCGGCACCGCCCTGACCGTCGCCGGCACCGCCGACGCGGCCAGCACCCTCGGCGCCTCGGCGGCCGCCACCGGCCGCTACTTCGGCACGGCCGTCGCGGCGTTCAAGCTCAACGACAGCGTCTACACCGGGATCCTCGACCGCGAGTTCACCATGGTCACCCCGGAGAACGAGATGAAGTGGGACGCCACCGAGCCGTCCCGGGGCTCGTTCAACTACTCGTCCGCCGACCAGATCGTCAGCCACGCCCAGGCCCACAACCAGCGGGTACGCGGGCACGCCCTGGCCTGGCACTCGCAACAGCCGGGCTGGGCGCAGAGCCTGAGCGGCAGCACGCTGCGCAGCGCCATGGTCAACCACATCACCCAGGTGGCCACCCACTACCAGGGCAAGATCTTTGCCTGGGACGTGGTGAACGAGGCGTTCGCGGACGGCGGCAGCGGCGCTCGCCGCGACTCCAACCTGCAGCGCACCGGCAACGACTGGATCGAGGTGGCGTTCCGCACCGCGCGCGCCGCCGACCCGGGCGCCAAGCTCTGCTACAACGACTACAACACCGACGGGCAGAACGCGAAGAGCAACGCCGTCTACGCGATGGTGCAGGACTTCAAGGCCCGCGGCGTGCCGATCGACTGCGTCGGCTTCCAGTCGCACTTCAACGCGCAGTCCCCGCTGCCCGGCGACTACCAGGCCAATCTGCAGCGGTTCGCCAACCTCGGGGTCGACGTGCAGATCACCGAGCTGGACATCGAGGGCGGCGGGACGGCGCAGGCCAACTCGTACGCCGCGGTGGTGCGCGCCTGCCTCGCGGTGACCCGGTGCAACGGCATCAGCGTGTGGGGCATCCGCGACTCGGACTCGTGGCGGGCGTCCGGCACGCCCCTGCTCTTCGACAACGGCGGCAACAAGAAACCGGCGTACACGTCGACGCTGAACGCGTTGAACGCCGGCGGGCCGAGCACCCCGCCGTCGACGCCGCCGGACACCCCGCCGAGCACGCCGCCGTCCACCCCGCCGGGTGACGCCGGCTGCACCGCCACGATCTCGGTCAACCAGTGGACCGGCGGCTTCGTCGCCACCGTGCAGGTCCGGGCCGGCTCCTCCGCCATCACCGGCTGGACGGTCAACCTCACCCTGCCCGCCGGTTCCGCCGTCACCAACACCTGGAGCACCCAGGCCGCCGGCTCCAGCGGCGCGGTGTCCTTCACGAACGTCGGCTACAACGGCAACGTCGCGGCCGGCGCGCAGACCGAGTTCGGCTTCCAGGGCACCGGGACCGGCCCGTCCGGCACGCCGCCCTGCACGGCCCGCTGACCGGTGCGGCCGCGGGGTTCCCTTCCACCAACGCGCCCCGCGGCCGCACCACCGACGAAGGGACATCGATGGGCAAGATCTGGCGAACCGTCCTCGCCGGCGTCGCTTCCGCGACGGTGGCGCTCGGGGTGGCGATCCTCGCGCCGGCCGCGCCGGCCGCCGCGGCCACCCTGCGCGAGGTCACCGGCTTCGGCACCAACCCGACCAACCTGCGCATGCACCTTTACGTGCCGGACCGGGTGGCGAGCAACCCCGGGCTGCTCGTCGCCGTGCATTACTGCACCGGCTCCGGCCCGGCCTTCTACTCCGGCACCGAGTTCGCCTCGCTCGCCGACCGGTACGGCTTCATCGTGATCTACCCGTCCGCGACCCGGTCCGGCAACTGCTACGACGTGTCCAGCCCCGGCACGTTCCGGCACGACGGCAGCAGCGACCCGGTCGGCATCGTGTCGATGGTCCGGTACGTGCAGCAGCAGTACCGTACCGACCCGAACCGGACCTTCGTCACCGGCGCCTCGTCCGGCGCCATGATGACCAACGTCCTGCTCGGCGACTACCCGGACGTGTTCGCGGCCGGCGCCGCGTTCGCCGGCGTGCCGTTCGGCTGCTTCGCCGCCAGCGCCGGGGATCCCACGAACCCGGCGAACCAGGCGGGCTGGAACAGCGCCTGCGCCAACGGCCAGGTGAGCCGCACCCCGCAGGCCTGGGGCGACCTGGTCCGCGCGGCCTACCCCGGCTACACCGGCCGGCGGCCGCGGATGCAGGTGTTCCACGGCACCAACGACACCACGCTGCAGTACCCCAACTTCGGCGAGGAGATCAAGCAGTGGACCAACGTGCTGGGGGTCAGCCAGACGCCGGTCCTGACCGACTCGCCGAGCAGCGGCTGGACCCGGACCCGGTACGGCTCGGCCGGCGTGCAGGCCCCGGTCGAGGGGATCAGCCTGGCCGGGGTGGGCCACAACGTGCCGCAGAGCGGGATGGCCCGGATGGTGATCGCCTTCTTCGGCCTGGACGGGTCGACGCCGACCAGCCCGCCGACCACTCCGCCGTCGACCCCGCCGTCGACCCCACCGTCGACCCCGCCCACCAGTTCGCCGGCCGGTGCCTGCCGGGTGACGACCACGGTCAACCCCTGGAACACCGGCCTGACCGCGCAACTGACGATCGCGAACACCGGCACCGCGGCGGTCAACGGCTGGAGCCTCGGCTTCACCCTGCCCGGCGGCCAGGCCATCACCTCCGGCTGGAACGCGACCTACGCCCCCACCTCGGGCGCGGTGACCGCGCGCAACGTCAGCTACAACGGCACGATCGCCGCGGGCTCCTCGGTGTCGATCGGCTACCAGGCCACCCACACCGGGAACAACTCGGCGCCGAGCGGCTTCTCGCTCAACGGCGCGGCCTGCTCCACCGCCTGATCCCCGGCACCCCGAACGCCCGGGATCAGATCGACGCCGCCGCGGGACCGTCCCCCGCGGCGGCGTCCCCCGTCCGGCCGGTCGCGGCTCGGCCGCGGACCAGCGGCAGGAAGATCTCGTCGACGATCTCGACCAGGACCTCGTCGGGTACGGCGGGGACGCCGCGCAGGGCGTACTCGCCGCGCAGCAACATCATCGGCAGGCCCGCGACCCGCGGGTGCACCGCCTCCGGGGGCGCCTCGCCGCGCGCCACCGCCCGGCTCAGCAGGACGAACCAGGCGGCGTTCAGCGCGCCGCCGCCGGCCTGTTCGCGCAGCAGTTCCAGCAGGGCCGGCTCGTCGGCGGTCGCCGCCAGCAGGTCGCGCAGCACCGCCCCGCGCGGCGAGGACCAGGTCGCGTTGGCCTGCCGCAGCAGCTCCAGCGCGTCGCCGCGCAGGCTGCCGGTGTCCACCGCCGGGGTGCGGGCGTCGGCCAGGTATTTGTACGCGGCGATGCCGAGCGCGGCCCGCTGCGGCCAGCGCCGGTAGATCGCGTTCTTGTTCGTGCCGGCGCGCTGGGCGACCTTGTCCATGGTCATGCCCGCATAGCCGGAGGCGGAAAGTTCCTCGGCGGCCGCGCGCAGGATCGCCTGCTCCAGCTCCGTGCCCCGCCGCCGCTGTCCCGTCGCCACGGTACGCATCGTACGCTATTTGGTGTACGGTACTTCGCGTACCTTAAGGAGGTAGCCATGCGCGCGTGGGGCGTCACCTACGACACCGGTTTCACCAACCTCGGCACCACCACCCATGAACCGTTCGACCCCGGCGTCGTCGCCGCGGACATGCGGATCATCCGCGACGACCTGCACGCCGACGCCGTCCGGATCACCGGCGGCGTGGCCGACCGCCTGGAGATCGCCGCCCGGCACGCGGCCGCCGCCGGCCTGGAGGTCTGGTACTGCCCGTTCACCAACGACCTGACCACCGACCAGCTGTTGGCGTTCCTGCTGGATGCCGCCGAGCGCGCCGAGCGGATCCGGCGGGAGGGCGCGCGGATCCGGTTCCTCACCGGCTCGGAGATCAGCCTCATGACGGTCGGCCTCATGCCCGGCGACACCCTCACCGAGCGGGCGGCCGTGCTCGCCGACCCGGCGCGCCTGCGGGCGATCCTGCCCGGCGTGCAGCGGGCCACCAACGCGCTGCTGGCCCGGGCCGCCGCCGGCTGCCGCGAGCGGTTCGGCGGGCTCATAGGGTACGCATCGCTCCCTATGGAGGCGGTGGACTGGACGCCGTTCGACTTCATCGCCACCGACGCCGGCTACCGCGACGACAGCAACGCCGCCAGCCTGCCGGCCAACCTCGCCGCGATGACCGCCCAGGGCAAACCGTTCGCCGTCACCGAGTTCGGCTGCCCACCCTTCACCGGAGCCGCGGCCCGGGGCAGCCGCGCGGACATCATCGGGTACGACGAGCGCACCGCGCGGGCCACCCACCTCACCGAGACCGTCCAGCGCGACGAGCCCGAACAGGCCCGCTACCTGCTCGACCTCCTGGACGTCTACGACGCCGGCGGCGTGGACACCGCGTTCGTCTACACCTTCGCCACCCGGCACCTACCCACCGCCGAGGACCCCGAGCGGGACTTCGACCTCGGCAGCTTCGGGATCGTGCGGGTCCTCCCGCCCGGCCGCACCGGCACCACCTACCCGGGGATGCCGTGGGAGCCCAAGGCCGCCTTCCATGCCCTGGCCGAGTACGGCCGCGGCCGGCGCAAGGCGCCCGCCGCCTGAGGCCATCAGGCGGTGCGCAGGTCCAGGGCGTGCCAGGCGATCGTGTCGTCGTCGCCGGTGGACCACCAGAGCATGCCGCCCCGGCTGAAGGCGCCGTCCGCCGCCGCGGCCACGACGACCGTGTTGCCGGTGGCGATGTCGTACACCAGCAGCGCCGCGGTGCCGGTCAGGTCGGTGTCCGGGCCCGGCTCGGCGAGGATCTCGAACCGGTCGAGCACCGCGACGTCGTTGACCGCGGCCTGGGCACCGCCGCCCGCGATGCGCCGGCGGGCCGACCCGTCGGGATGCATGAGGTCGATGCGGGCCAGGCCGTCGCCGCTGAGCACCATCACCCGGCACCACACCGGCGAGCAGGTCACCTGGTTCGGGCCGGCGGTGGCGATCTCGGCGTCGCGGCCGGTCGCCGTGTTGCGCAGCCGGTTCTCGGTGTCGTCGGCCAGCCACGGCCAGGCGGTCTGCGACCATTGACCGGGCTCGGTGCGCACCGCGACCGGGCCGCCGGCGAGCGCCACCGAACGGATCTCGGTGGTCTTGCCCCCGGCGCGGCCCGCGGCCGCCCAGTGCACCCGGCCGTCCGCGACGACCAGGTCGTACTGGGTGCCGTTGAAGACCGCCTCGCCGGTGTCCGAGGTGAGCAGCCGGGCCGCGCCGCCGGTGCGGCGGGCCTGCCAGATCCGCACCGGGTGGCCGTCGCCGGACTCGGCCCAGACGATGTCGTCGCCGGCCACCGCGAACGCCTCGAACTGCGGGTTGTCGTCGAGCGGCACCCGGCGCAACTCGCGTGGCGCGGCGTCGCCGGAGCGCAGCACCAGCCGCACCTGGGCGCCGCTCGGCGTGGGCGCGGTGCCGATCGCGGTCGTCGTGTCCAGGAACAGCGCCGGGGTGAACAGCGGGCCGTCCGGCATCGCGGGGTCGACGGTGACGATCGGCGCCCGGGGCCAGGCGGCGGCCGCCGAGAGCCGGCCGGGCGGCCGTTGCGGACCACCACCGCCGCCCGGACCGCGGGCGATCAGCGTGCCGCCCGCGGCCAGCGCGACGACCAGGGCGGCGACGGCGACGCCGCGGCGGCCACCCGTCATGCGTACGGCTGCTTGGGCTGGGGGACCTCCTGCCAGCTGGACACCTCGAGGTAGGCCACCTCGGCGTCGTTCACCGGGTCCTTGCCCTTCTGCGCGGTGTAGACGCCGACGACCTCCACCCACGTGTCCGCCGGGACCTCGTTGGGCGCCTTGCCGGCCAGGCCGAGCTTGATCGGGCGGCCGTCGGCGGCGCAGCAGGAGAGCACCATCCGGGCGAGCATCGGCTTGCCGTCGGGGGCCGGCGTGATGAAGCCGGTCAGCTTCAGGGTGCGCCCGGTCAGGCTGCGGCCGGAGTCGAACAGCGCCCGGGACGCGTAGTCGAGCAGGCCGATCGGGGCCGGGTCGCCGGCCGGCAACGGCGGATAGTCGGAGCCGGAGGCGGGCGCGGCGGCCGCGACGGTGCCGGCCTGGCCCGCCGCGTACGACCCGAGGGCCGGCGGCGCGACCAGCAGCAGCCCGAGCACCGGCAGGATCAGCAGCCAGCCCACCCGCGGCTCGTGGTGCCCGTGCCCGTCGTCGTCATCGTCGTGCTCGGCATGGCCGTCGTGCTCCTCGTGGCCGGCGCCGCCGCCGCGCAGCGAATACCAGATCGTCATCACGGCCGCGGCCACCAGCAGCAGGCCCGCGCCGATCAGGAACGGGCGCAGCCCCTCCTTGACATACCGCAGGTAGAGATCGGTGAACGAGGCGCGCAGGATCGCCCCGCCGAACAGCAGCAGCACCACCGCCTGGGCCAGCCGGTTCACAGCAGCACCACCCCGAAGCCGGAGCCGACCAGGATCGCGGTGGCCAGCGTGGCCGGCGCGAACCGCCACACGAACCGGCGCCCGAACACGCCGGTCTGCATGGCGATCAGCTTGAGGTCGACCATCGGGCCGACCACCAGGAACACCAGCCGCGAGGTGAGCGAGAACTGGCTGAGCGAGGCGGCCACGAAGGCGTCCGCCTCGCTGCAGATCGACAGCAGTACGGCGAGGGCGGCCAGCGCCAGCACGGAGAGCACCGGCTGGTCGGCCAGGCGCTGCAGCCAGGACTCGGGCACCACCACGTTGATCGTGGCGGCGGCGGCCGCGCCGAGCACCAGGAAGCCGCCGGCGTGCATGACGTCGTGCCGGCAGGCCGCCCAGAACGCCCGGGCCCGGGACATGTCGTCGAGGTCGGGACGGCGCGGCATCCGGATCCATTCGGCCTTGCCGAGGCGCAGCCACAGCCAGCCCATCGCGACGGCGACGACCAGGCTGGCCACTCCGCGCCCGATCACCATCTCGGGCTTGCCGGGGAAGGCGACCGCGGTGGCGGTCAGCACGATCGGGTTGATCGCCGGAGCGGCCAGCAGGAACGCCAGCGCCGCGGCCGGCGTCACGCCGCGCCGGATCAGCGAGCCCGCGATCGGCACGCTGCCGCACTCGCAGCCGGGCAGCACCACGCCCGCCATGCCCGCCGCCGGCACGGCGAGGGCGGGATGCTTGGGCAGTGCCTTGGCCCAGAACGACCGCGGCACGAAGACCGCGATCACCGCGGACAGCACGACGCCGAAGACCAGGAACGGCACGGCCTGCACCAGCACCGAGACGAACACTGTGGTCCACGTCTGCAGCGCCGCCCCGGAGACCAGCCCGGCGACGAAGTCGCGGAAGACGACCAGCAGCACCAGCAGCGCCGCGAGGACCTCGAGCGAGCCGATCCGCCGCTCCGGCCGCGGGGCCGGCTTGCCGGGCGGGCCGTTGTCGGGCGCCGCGGACCAGTCGATCGCCTCGGGGCTGGCGTTGGATGGGGGCACGGGTCAACTCCAATAGGTCGGGCCGCGCCCCAACATACCTTTTGCGCCGGTGCCGGCAAGGCGTCGGCGCAAGGGTTTCCTTGCTGTCTTGAACTGCGCATATGTCGATTTGCTGATACGTGGGCGGGCGCGGTTAGCTTGCCGGTCGAAGGGGAGTGAGGTCGCGGTTGAGTCATACGCACGGGCCGGCGCCGGTTGCGTCCCGGCGGACCCGGCGGATCGTCACCGCGGTGCTCGCCCCGGCCGCGCTCGCCACCCTCATCGCGATGATCGTGCTCTGGCCCGGCCGGGTGCGCCTCGACGCCGGCCCGGACCCCGGCACCCGGGCCCTCGGCACGGTCACCGCGGTCGCGGAGCGCACCTGCCCGGACGGCAAGGTCTGCGGCAAGGCGACCGTGCGGATCACCGAGGGGCCGGGCACGGGCACCGAGGCGATCGTCGACCTGCCGCAGGGGCCCGGCGCGGTCCGGCTCGCCGCCGGCGACTACGTGGTCCTTCTCCACCAGGCGGGCGACCCGGCGTACGTGGTGGTGGACCACCAGCGCGGCGGGTCGATGACCTGGCTCGTCGGCCTCGCCGCGCTGGTCGTCCTCGCCTTCGGCCGCAAGAGCGGACTCACCGCGCTGATCGGCCTCGCGATCAGCTTCGCCGTGCTGCTGCTCTTCGTCATCCCCGCGCTGCTCGCGGGGTCGCCGCCGCTGCTGGTCGCGGTGGTCGGCGCCTCGGCCATCATGTTCGCCGCGCTCTACCTGACCCACGGGGTGAGCGTGCAGACCTCGGTGGCGATCGCCGGCACCCTGGCCAGCCTCGCGCTGACCGGCCTGCTCGGCGTCGCCTTCACCGGCTTGCTCGACCTGACCGGGGTGGCCACCGACGACGACGCCTTCCTCGCCGCCACCCGGGACGGCCTCGACATGCGCGGCCTGCTGCTGGCCGGCGTGGTGATCGGTGCGCTGGGCGTGCTCGACGACGTCACGGTCACCCAGGCGGCCACCGTCGGGGAGCTGGCCGCGGCCGGCCCGGCGAGCCGGCTGGAGCTTTACCGGGCGGCCGGCCGGATCGGCCGGGCCCACGTGGCGTCCGCGGTCAACACCATCGTGCTCGCGTACGCCGGGGCGTCGCTCCCGCTGCTGTTGCTGCTCGCCACCGGCACCCAGCCGGTGTCACAGCTGCTCACCGGCGAGGTGCTGGCCCAGGAGATCCTGCGCAGCGCGGTCGGCACGATCGGCCTGGTCGCCTCGGTGCCGATCACCACCGCCCTGGCCGCCCTGGTGGCCGAGCCGGGCCAGGCGATCAGAACCCGATCGGCAGGCCGGCATAGTTCTCGGCGAGACCGGTGGCGCCCGCCTCGCTGGTGGTGACCCAGCGCAGCTGGGACAGCTGCAGCTGGGCGTCGAACGGATCCTCGCCGACGTGCAGCATGGTCGTCATCCACCAGGAGAAGTGGGTGCACCGCCAGACCCGGCGCAGGGCGTCGTCGGAGTACGCGTCGGCCAGCGACGAGTCCTTCTCGCGCAGCAACGCGATCAGCGCCTTGCCCAGCAGCGTCACGTCGGCGATCGCCAGGTTGAGCCCCTTGGCGCCGGTCGGCGGCACGATGTGCGCGGCGTCGCCGGCCAGGAAGAGCCGGCCGTGCCGCATCGGGGTCTGCACGTAGCTGCGCATCGGCAGCACGCTCTTGTCGGTGATCGGCCCCGGGGTCAGCTTCCAGCCGTCCTGGCCGTGCCCGAGGCGGGTGGCCAGCTCCTGCCAGATCCGGTCGTCCGGCCAGTCGGCGGTGTCGGTGCCGTTGGGCACCTGCAGGTAGAGCCGGCTCACCGTCTCGGAGCGCATCGAGTGCAGCGCGAAGCCGTGCGGGTGCCAGGCATAGATCAGCTCGTCGGTGGAGGGCGCCACGTCGGCGAGGATTCCCAACCAGGAGTACGGGTAGACGCGCTCGAACGACTGCGACGGCGCGGCGGTGCGGCTCGGCCCGAACGAACCGTCGCAGCCGGCGATCACGTCCGCGTCCAGCCGCCGGGCCACCCCGTCGCGGTCGGTGAAGGTCACATACGGCTTGTCCGACTCGACGTCGTGCAGCCGGGTGTCGCTGATCTCGTAGTACACCTCGGCGGTGCCGGCCGCGACCAGGTCCTTCTGCACCTCGGTCTGGCCGTACACCCAGACGCTGCGGCCGGCCAGGTCGACGAAGTCGAGGTGGTGCCGCTCGCCCGGCCACTGCAGGTAGATGCCGCGGTGCTCGTGGCCCTCGGCGCGCAGCCGGGTGCCGAGCCCGACCGACTCGAGCAGTTCCACGCTGGAGCTCTCCAGGATGCCGGCCCGGATCCGGGACGCGACGTACTCCTGCGAGCGGGTCTCGACCACCACGGCCGACACGCCGCCGCGGGCCAGGAGGTGGGCGAGGAGCAGGCCGGCCGGGCCGGCGCCGATGATGGCGACCTGGGTGCGCATGGCGGTAAGCCTTCGGCAGCGCGGGCCGGAGAAGCAAGGGTCTATTTCCACTGGACGGAAAGGGTGCGGCCGATCCCGCCGGCCGCGACCTGCAGCGCCGACACCAGCCGGGCACGTTCCCGGCGCAGATCGGGCACGACGATCCCGAGCGCGGCCACCACCGAGCCGTCCGCGCCGCGCACCGGCACCGCGACCGAGCAGGCGCCGAGGCTCATCTCCTCGCCGGTGGTGGCGAACCCCTCGGCGCGGACCCGGCGCAGCTGATCGAGCAGCCGGGCCGGCTGGGTGATCGTGTACGGGGTGATCCGGGTGAGCCGGCCGAGCACCTCGGCGAGCACGTCGTCCGGCGCGTACGCGAGCAGGACCTTGCCGACCCCGGTGGCGTGCATCGGCAGCCGCGAGCCGACCGAGCTGACCACCGGCACCGACACATGCCCGGAGAGCCGGTCGACGTACAGCACCTCGCTGCCGTCGCGGACCGCGAGGTGCACGGTGGCCAGGGTCGCGCCGTACAGGTCGTGCAGGAACGGCGACGCGGCCTGGCGCAGCCCGGTCTGCACCGGGGCGAGCAGCCCGAGGTCCCACAGCCGGCGGCCGATCACGTAGTCGCCGCTGGGCAGCCGGTCCAGCGCACCCCACCGGCGCAGCTCGCCGATCAGCCGGTGGGCGGTGGCCAGCGGCAGCCCGGACCGGCGGGCCAGCTCGCTCATCGTCAGGCTGCGATGCTCCGGGTCGAACGCCCCGAGCAGGTCGAGGGCCCGGGAAGTCACGCTCGCGGCCATGGCGTCCTTTCCATCTGACGGAAGCCAAGTATCGCGTCTCGGCCCGCACCCGCCTAGCCTCGCGGACGTGACAACCCAGGCGGACATCAACCAGGAGATCGAGGCGCTGCGCGGCACCGGCGGCCCACAGCCCCGCCTCGACTACCCGCCCTACCGCAGCAGCCTCCTGCGGCACCCGACCAAGGCACTCCAGCAGGCCGACCCCGAGGTGATCGAGCTGTGGGCGCCCTGCTTCGGCCACTCCGACGTCGGCGCCCTCGAGGCCGACCTGACCATCCAGCACGCGGGCGAGCCGCTCGGCGAGCGGATCGTGGTGACCGGCCGGGTGATCGACGGCGACGGCGCGCCGGTGGCCCACCAGCTCGTGGAGATCTGGCAGGCCAACGCGGCCGGACGCTACCTGCACCAGCGCGACCAGCACCCGGCGCCGCTCGACCCGAACTTCACCGGCGTCGGGCGCTGCCTCACCGACGCGGACGGCACCTACCGGTTCCAGACGATCAAGCCGGGGGCGTACCCCTGGCGCAACCACGTGAACGCCTGGCGCCCGGCGCACATCCACTTCTCGCTCTTCGGCACCGATTTCACCCAGCGGCTGGTCACCCAGATGTACTTCCCCGGCGACCAGTTGTTCGACCTCGACCCGATCTTCCAGTCGATCACCGACCCGAAGGCGCGCGAGATGCTCATCGCCACGTACGACCACGACGTGAGCACCCCGGAACACAGCCTCGGCTACCGCTGGGACATCGTGCTCACCGGCACCCACCGCACCCCGCTCGACCCGGAGGACGACCGTTGACCAGCGCGCCCGGACAGACCGTCGGACCGTTCTTCCACTACGCGCTCGACCTCGACCGCGGCAACGAACTGGTGCCGCCCGGCTCGCCCGGGTCGATCCGGCTGCACGGCCGGGTCCTCGACGGCGACGGCGCCCCGGTCCCGGACGCAATGATCGAGATCTGGCAGGCGGGCCCGGACGGGCGGATCCCGCGCGCGACCGGCTCCCTGCGCCGGGACGGCTGGACCTTCACCGGCTGGGGCCGCGCGCTCACCGACACCGACGGCCGATACACGTTCTCGACGCTGGAACCCGGGCCCACCGAGGCGGGCCGGCCGCCGTTCTTCGCCGTCACCGTCTTCGCCCGCGGCCTGCTCGACCGGCTCTTCACCCGGGCCTACCTGCCCGGCGCCGCGGACCGGCCGGCCGCCGATCCGCTGCTCGCCGGGCTGCTGCCGGATCGCCGGGCTACGCTCATCACCACCCGCGAGGACCGCGGCCTGCTCTTCGACATCCGCTTGCAGGGCGAGGGTGAGACGGTGTTCCTGCGCTACCCGAGGCACGGCCAGTGACGCGCCGGTGAGCGACCTGCTCTGGCCCGGCGACTCGCGCGCCGGTGAGCTGTGCACCGACGCGGCCGTCCTGGCCGCCCTCGTCCGGGTCGAGGCGGCCTGGCTGGCCGCGCTGCACGCGCACGGCCTGGCCGGTTCCGCCGACGATCTGACCGGGCTGGCCGGCCCGGCCGACCTGCCGGCGCTGGCCCGCGCCGCCGAGGGCGGCGGCAACCCGGTCATCCCGCTGCTTGCCCTGCTGCGCGAGCGCCTCGCGGCCCGCGACCCGGCCGCCGCGAAATCCCTGCACACCGGCCTGACCAGCCAGGACGTGCTGGACACCGGCCTCGTGCTGGTCCTGCGCGAGGCTGCCGACCGGCTGCGCGACGACCTGGCCGCCCAGATCGCCACGCTGTCCGCGCTCGCCGACCGGCACCGGGCCACCCCGATGGCCGGCCGCACGCTCACCCAGCACGCCGTGCCGATCACCTTCGGGCTCAAGGCGGCCGGCTGGCTGCGCGGCGTGCTGGACGCCCGGGACACCCTCGACCAGGCCGCCGCCCTGCCCGTGCAGATCGGCGGCGCGGCCGGCAGCCTGGCCGCGCCCACCGCCCTGGCCGGTTCCGCGCGGCGGGCCCGCGACCTGGTGGCCGCCGCGGCGGCCGGGCTCGGCCTGCCGGCCGCCGAGCCGTGGCACACCGCCCGGGCCCCGCTCACCCGCTTCGCCGACGCGCTCGTCACCGCCACCGACGCCTGGGGCCGGATCGCCAACGACGTGCTGGCCGGCTCCCGCCCCGAGATCGGCGAGCTCGCCGAGGCGCCGGCCGAGGGCCGCGGCGGATCGTCGGCCATGCCCAACAAACACAACCCGGTGCTGGCCGTCCTGATCCGGCGCGCCGCGCTGGCCGGCCCGCCGCTGGCCGCGAGCCTGCACCTGGCCGCGGCGAACGCGGTCGACGAACGGCCGGACGGCTCCTGGCACGTCGAATGGGCAACCCTGCGTACTCTCGCCCGGCGCACCGTGGTGGCCGGCTCGCAGACCGCCGAACTGCTGGCCGGCCTGCGGGTCGACGCCGGCCGGATGGCCGCGACGCTCGCCGCCGCCCGCCCCGGCATCGACGCCGAACAGCGCAAACTCGGCGCCGACGGGCCCTACCGCGGCGCCACCGACGAGATCATCGACGCCACGCTGACCCGGGCGGGGGAGAAGCCATGAAGTTTCCACCAGGCTCCGGGCCGGCCTCGGGCGGTGCCGCCCCGGCCACCTCGAAAATGGTCCGATGCTGACCGCGGTCCCGCTCGTCGACGCCCCCGGCCGGCCGCTGCTGCTGCTCGGGCCGTCGCTTGGCACGTCCGCAGAGTCGCTCTGGCGGCGCTGCGCGGACGCACTGCGCGGCGAGTTCCACGTCGTCGGCTGGGACCTGCCCGGACACGGCCGCAGCGCCCCGGCCCCGGCCGCCTTCGGCCTGGCCGGCCTCGCCCGCGAGGTCCTGGCGCTGGCCGACCGGATCCGGCCCGGCGGCACGTTCCGCTACGCCGGCGACTCGGTCGGCGGCGCGGTCGGCCTGCAACTGCTGCTTGACGCCCCGCAGCGAGTGACGGCCGCGGTGCTGCTCTGCACGGGTGCCAAGATCGGGGAGAGCGCCGGCTGGCGGCAGCGGGCCGAGACGGTCCGCGCCGAGGGGACCCAGGCGGTGCTGGCCGGCTCGATCCAGCGCTGGTTCGCCTCCGGCTTCGCCGACCGCGAACCCGCCGTGGCCGGCGCCCTGCTCGACGCGCTGCGCGCCGCCGACCCGGAAAGCTACGCGCTGGTCTGCGAGGCCCTCGCGGCGTTCGACGTACGCGACCGGCTGCGCGAGATCACCGCGCCGGTGCTCGCCGTGGCCGGCGCCGAGGACCAGCCCACGCCCCCGGCCGGGCTGGCCGAGATCGCCGACGGGGTGCGCAACGGCCGGCTGGTGGTGCTGGACGGGGTGGCCCACCTCGCCCCCGCCGAGCGGCCCGAGCAGGTGGCGGCGCTGCTGGACGAGCACTTCGGCGGGCCGGTCACCCGCGACCAGGTGCGCGAGGCCGGCCTGGCGGTGCGGCGGCAGGTGCTCGGCGACGCGCACGTCGACCGGGCGGTGGCGGGCACCACGCCGTTCACCCGAGACTTCCAGGAGCTGATCACCGCGTACGCCTGGGGGGAGATCTGGACCCGCCCCGGCCTGGACCGCCGCAGCCGCTCGATGATCACCCTGACCGCGCTGGTGGCCCTCGGCCACCACGAGGAACTCGCCATGCACCTGCGCGCGGCGAAAACCAACGGGCTGACCGACGACGAGATCAAAGAGGTGCTGTTGCAGACCGCCATCTACTGTGGAGTCCCGGCGGCGAACACCGCCTTCCGGATCGCGCAACGGGTCCTGGACGAGCCGTCATGACCGCCACCATCATGAGTGCGCCGGACGCGGTCCGGGCCGTGCGGGACGGCCACACCGTGCTGATCGGCGGGTTCGGCATGGCCGGCATGCCGGTCGACCTGATCGACGCGCTGATCGAGCACGGCGCCGGCGACCTCACCGTGGTCAGCAACAACGCGGGCAACGGCGACACCGGCCTCGCGGCGCTGCTCGCGGCCGGCCGGGTCCGGAAGGTGATCTGCTCCTTCCCGCGCCAGGCCGACTCCTGGGTGTTCGACGGCCTGTACCGGGCCGGCAAGATCGAACTGGAGGTGGTACCGCAGGGCAACCTCGCCGAGCGGCTGCGCGCCGCCGGCGCCGGGATCGGCGCGTTCTACAGCCCGACCGGCGCCGGCACCCCGCTCGCCGAGGGCAAGGAATCCCGGCTCATCGACGGCCGGGAATACCTCCTGGAGTTCCCGATCCGCGGCGACGTGGCGCTGATCCGGGCGCACCTCGCCGACCGGATGGGCAACCTGGTCTACCGCAAGACCGCCCGCAACTTCGGGCCGGTGATGGCGGCCGCCGCCGCGGTCACCGTCTGCCAGGTGTCCCGGATCGTCGAGATCGGCGAGATCGACCCCGAGGTGGTCGTGACCCCGGCCATCTACGTCAACCGGCTGGTGGAGGTGGGCGGATGAGCCTCACGCGCGAGCAGATGGCCGAGATCGTCGCCCGGGACATCCCGGACGGCGCCTACGTCAACCTCGGCATCGGGCAGCCGACCATGGTCGCCGACTATCTGCGGCCCGAGCAGGGCGTCGTGCTGCACACCGAGAACGGCATGCTGGGCATGGGGCGGCCGGCGGTCGGCGACGAGATCGATCCGGATCTGACGAATGCCGGCAAACAGCCGGTGACCGAGCTGCCCGGGGCGTCGTATTTTCATCACGCCGACTCGTTCGCGATGATGCGCGGCGGGCACCTCGACGTCTGCATCATGGGCGCGTTCCAGGTGTCGGCCGCGGGCGACCTGGCCAACTGGTCGACCGGCGCGCCGGACGCCATCCCGGCGGTGGGCGGCGCGATGGACCTGGCCATCGGGGCCAAGCAGGTGTTCGTGATGATGACGCTGTTCGCCAAGGACGGTACGCCGAAGCTGGTGCCGCAGTGCACGTACCCGCTGACCGGCCGGGCATGCGTGAGCCGGGTCTACACCGAGGTGGCGACGTTCCAGATCGCCGCCGGGGGAGTGCGGGTGGTGGAGACCTTCGGCATCGACCACGACGAGTTGGCCGCACGATTGGCTGTGCCGCTCGCTCTACAGTGACGGCATGGTCGCACTCGAGACGGCGGAGATGGTCGCCCGCAGCCGGATGATCTCCGCCCAGG
>Ga0070668_100001211_pt1 | contig 18335 bp, 18 predicted proteins | sample KBSS43metaG_FD_64661 | JGI IMG/M metagenome (GOLD analysis project Ga0070668, IMG submission 64661) | Switchgrass rhizosphere microbial communities from Kellogg Biological Station, Michigan, USA - KBS S4-3 metaG | ecosystem: Host-associated > Plants > Roots > Rhizosphere > Soil ... | reverse complement strand
ATATCGAGCTGCCTGCCGGCGTCGGCGATCGGCACCTTCAGGTTGTCGATTCCTGCAAAGGTCGCCTTCGAGATGTCGTCGATCTCGGCCTTGTACGCGGTAGCGGCGGTGCCGATCGGCCGTATCAGCTTCATTCCCAGCTTGGGATCAAGGCCGAAGCCGGACAGCGTGTCGACGCCCTTTTGCAGCGCCTGCGGCATCTGGGCGACCTTGGGGCCGAGCGCGAGCAATTCGTCGCCCATCGCGCGCGCCTGAGCACGCGTGAGGTTCGCCTTCTGCGCGATATCGGTCATGCCCGCTTCGAATTCACGGCCGTCATCGGCCAGCGCATTGGCGCCAAGCAGGCCGGCGCTGCCGGTGGCGAGGCTGGCGGCGCCGGCGGCAGTGACATTTCCGCCCAAAGCCTTCAGCTTGTCGGCACGCGCGGCGGTGGCTTCGGCACGCTCGAGCGCAGCCTGTTGCTGCCGCAGCCGCTCGGTCGCTTCGCGCGTGCTGGCGGCGAGGCGCTCCTCGTGGCGGGCCAGATCGGCGACGTCGACGCCGGCGGTGCCCAGGCGGCGGGACAGATCCTGCAGCTCGCGGCCCTGTCCCGCGGTGCGCGTTTCGAGCCGCTCGACCTCGCGTTCCGCGCGCGCGAGGTCGGCGGCCATCTTCTTGGTCGGCGCCGACGTTGCCGCCATCGCCGCGCGCAGTGCTGCCGTCTTCTCCTTCGCCTCGACGAGCGCGGCGGCGTCGGCGCGGAGCCGGTTCTCGAGGCCCTTGTAAGCCGCGATCTGTTGTTGGGTGCGATTGAACGCGCCGAGCTGGGCGCGGGTCGCGGCGACGTCCCGGCTCAGCGCCTTGGTGCCGCCGATGATCTTGCGGATCGCCGGCGACAAACGGTCGAGGCCGGTAAACTTGAGGACGAGCGAGAGCGTGCGATCCACGGGTCAGCCTTTCGCCTTGTGCCGTTCGAGCGCATGCGCGTGCCAGCGCATCAGCTCGTCGATCGACATTCGATCGCAGATCTCGGGGCTGAAGCCGGGGAAGATGACGAACAGGTTCGCCATCACGGCTTCTACGTCGTCGGGAGCAGCGCTCTCTGCGCTTTCGTCAGCAAAAAATCGAAGAGGGCATCCGCGATCTGCATGGTGTCGGCGGGGTCGAGGGCGTCGAATTCGGCGGCGGTGATCATCGGCTCCGATATGCGCGGGATGACCATGCGGACCTGGTCGACGTCCATCTGGCCGAGGAGGCCGAGCTTGGTACCGCGGAGCGCGCCGGTGTCGGGCTTGCGCAGGCGGAGCGATTCGATCTTGGTCTCACCGCGGACGATCGGCTCGTCGAGGGTGAGCGGCTTCGAATAGGTGATTTCGGCCATGGGAGATCCTGTCCGGTTAAGGTGATGAGCGGTCGGGGCGACGATCAGATCAGGCCGAGGGCCATGCGGATCTCCGCGTAGCGATCGATGCCGTTGGTGGCGAAAACCATGCCGAGGAGGTCGATTTCGACCTCGACCCGGCCGTTGACTGTCCACTTGAGGTACGAGACTGCGGTGGTGATCGAGATCTCGTTCTTGTCGCCGACCTTGGCGGTGCCCGGATCGATCTCCGTGTGGCGGCCGCGGATCACCAGTTCGGCCGTCACCGCAGCGTCGGAATCAGACTGATAAGCGCCGGTAAAGCGCAGCTGGGTGGCATCATGGCGGCTGGCACCGAAGCCGCGGAAGACGCGCGCATTCATACCGCCGAGCTTCCATCCCATCTCCAGCTTCTCCAGACCGAGATCCAACGGGATCGGCCCGATCATGCCGCCGGCGAGGTATTCGTCGGTCTTCAGAGTCAGCTTTGGGAGCGTCGCTTCCGGAACCTCGCCCAGGTAGGGGCCGCCATCTTCGGAAACGAGGAAGTTCTTGAGGACTGCAGGGAGGCCCATGGCCGGCTCCTATGATTGAGGTGTCGAAGTCAGCGATCGAAGCGATCAGCCAAGCGCGTCTCCGAATGTCGCGTAGAAGCGATCGGTGATGCGTTGATTTAGCATCGGGTTCTCGGCCGGCGCGCAGGGCGTGTAGTCGTAGTCGATCGCGATCTTCCCGCCGGCGAGATCAGATTGCAGGTTGAGCGACGGGTCGTACCAGACGCTCCCGCCGATCAGGCGACCCTGATTGGTCAGCGCCCGGATCTCCGCGTTGATGCTCTCGAGCATGTCGCGGATCAGGCCCTGGGTCAGCGGCGCGTCGACTGCCCAGAGCAGGCCCTGAGCGATGGTGTCCTGCAGATACTGCGAGGTCCGCACTGCGCTTTCGAAAGCGAATTTCGGCTCATCGGAGCAGGTGCGGTTGCCCCAGAAACGGAAGCCGCTCATCCGGATGATGGTGGTGACCTCGGAGCCGTTGAGCAGGCCGGCGTCGTTGGAGCTGTCGACCAGGTCGAACCCGACATTCTTGGAAATCCCGGTGACGCCGTTGACGGCGACGTTGGACAGCGTCTTGTGCCAGCCGGTCTGCTCGTCGATCCGGGCGCGCAGGCCCATGGCGCAGGCTTCGCCGGACCCCGCCCAATCGGTGAAGCTCGGGTAGATCAGCATCAACTCGCGCGCGCCATAGTTGCCGCGGTCTGCGATGGCGGCCGAGACCGAAGCGGTCGCCGCGGCGCGATAGACGAAGCCGCGGAGGCGCTGGGCGAGAACGACCAGCGCCGCAGTGACGTTGGCGCCGATGATGCCAGGCGCCCCGAGGATCCGCGGGCGAATGCCGACGTCGGTCTCGGCCGAGAGCAGCGCCTGCATGCCGGTATAGACGCCGTTGGTGGTGGCGCCGATCGCGTTGATGGCGGTCGCCTCGGGGGCGGTCACGCCCTGGCTGGCGACGCCTTCGGCGATGCGGACGACGATGATGATCGGCGAGCACTGGTCGGCGATGTTGCCGAGGGACTTGGCGAGGGTGCCTTGGGTTCCGGCCTTGCCGAGGGCGCTGCGCACGTCGGTGACGAGGACCGCCTTATTGAGGGGGAAGGTGTTGGCATCGGCGTCGGAGCCGGTGGCGACCAGGCCGATCACGGCGGTCGAGATGCCCTTCATGTCGCGGACGCCCTCGAGCGGCTCGTTGACCTTGATCCCGTGGAAAATGGGCATGGCGATGTCCTCTTAGGCGCGAAGGGGGATGGTGAGGCTGGTGGCGGCGCTGGCGGCCGGGCGATCGGCCCGCTTGCCCTCGACCACGATCGAGACGCTACCGTTGGAATAGCCGGCGGGCCCGGCCTCGATCGCGACCCGGGTCAGCGAGAGGCGCGGCTCCCAGCGCAGGATCGCAAGGGCGGTTGCGGCGTAGAGCCGGATGCGGGTGGCGGCGTTGAGCGGGGCGTCGATAAGGTCGAGGAGCGCGGAGCCGTAGTCGCGGCGCATCACGCGCGTGCCGAGCGGGGTGGTGAGGAGATCGCCGATCGACTGCGCCAGATGCGCGTCGCCATCGAGCGGCTTGCCGGTGACGCGGGACATGCCGATCACTCCGCGGCTCCCGTCTTCGCCGAGCCGGTGGCGACGTTGCCGTGGACATGGTCGACCAGGCTGATGTCGCCGGCGACGACATCGTCCGATGCGGTGAGCTTGCCGGTGATGGTGACGTCGCCCTCGATGGTGATGCCGCCGTCGACGACGATGTGCGCGGTACCGCCGCTGCAGAGGACGACCTCGAGCGCGTGGGCCTCCGGATCGTAGGCGAGGACGGTGCCGTCGCCGAACTGGATCAGCTCGCGCGTGCTGTCGCCTGCGGCGGGATTGGCGTCGGAGCGGACGCCGCGCAGGACCAATGCGCCGGCGAGATCTCCGCCGGGGCAAAGGAGCGTGACCTGCTCGCCGACCGAGGGCGGCGACCAGGTCCGCGTCGCGCCGGATCCGCGTTCGATCCAGCGCAGTGGCGCGGTCACGACGGGGCCGTCATCGCCGCCGATATCGACGCCGCAGGTCGCGGCGGCGAGATCGACAGTCGCGATGGTGCCTTGGACGATGCTCGGGCCGAGGCCGTGCTGATCGTCGTCCAGAGGCGGACCGCCATTGTGGCCCATGCCAGGCATCAGTCGCGCGTGACCTCGAGGGTCACCGCAAAGGTTTCGCCGGAGACCGGCGTATAGGTGTCGCGCGCCTCGACCAGGGCGTAGAGTTGCCCGGCGCCGTCGGCCTCGTAGACCGTGGTGCTGGCGGGCGCGGCGATCGCGCCGGCGCCGTCGCTGTGCGCGGTGGCGATCGTCAGGTCGACCGAGCCGATATGGCGGGCGAGGCGGCCGTTGACGGAGATGGCGGCATTGTCGCCGGCGGCGGAGGTCGGCAGGCGCTCGAAAAGGTGGACGCGGAACGCCGAAGCCACGAGCGAGACGCCCGACTTGAACAGCCGGACGCGGTTGACGACGCCGCGGTGGTTGGGGACGCCGGCAGCGAGCGCGACGGGCACGACCGACCCGGCGGTGACGCTGTTCGCGACGATATCCCCGGCGGCGTACTGGACGGTATTGGCGGGGCGGGCAAAGCTGCCGCTCGCGATCTTGTGCTTGGCCATGTCACCTCGCTGGATAGGACGCGAATTGCGCGATCCTCATCGTGGCGGGTTCGGCGTGCCGATGTCGCGGGGGCGCCGTTGTCGCGTTCTCACCCGACAACGGCGGCAAAGGCTCAGGCGATGATGCCCCAGGCCGCGAGGCGCGCGCGCAGCTGGGCGACGGCGAGCGCCTCGTCGGCCAGCTCAAGGTCCACCTCGTAGTCGAAAAAGCCGGCGATGCTGATCGGCCCGTCATAGGTGTTGTTGTTGATCGTGTTGTCGCCGACCGTGATCGGCATGTTGCCGGGATCGCGCTGGACGCTGAACGCCGCCTGTTTCGGCGCGGCAAGCGGATTGGTGTGGTTGGTCAGGCGGACGCGGGTGGGGCTGCCATGTGCCGAGATGATCGCCCAGCTTCCCGGGAGCGGCGCCTCGGTGGTGGCGGTCAACGAAACGGACTGGTTGGCGCTGGCGCCGGCGCCGCCATTGCCGGCGGGGTCCCAGCCGGCGACGCTCAGCACCACCTGGCCGTCAGTCGAGTTGATGATCAGGCGCGAGCCGTTGACCGAGCGCGAGGGCACGGCCTGGCTCTTGCCGCCCGAGGCCGACAGCACGCAGGGGAGGTCGCCGGCGACAAGCGACGCCGGGGTCTTGTAGGCGAGGATCCAGGTGAACGACGTCGATTCGAGGTGCTGGGTCTGCAGGCGCGACTGGTTGCTGTCGAGGCCGAGGAAATCGACATAGCCGTCATGGTAAGTGGGCGTGCCCTGCACCACGGCCGGAAGCGCCGGGTTGATGCGGTTGCGCCCCGTCCAGGCTGCGCTGCGGCCGGGGAGATAGACGCCGGTGAGGCCGGTCCTGACCGCCGGATAGAAGGGCGTCTTCTCGCCCTCCCAATTGGCGCGGGTGTTGCGATGTACGATGGTCGCCATGCTGGAATCCTCAGAGTGCGAATTCGTCGTGGCTGAGCCACTTGCGATGCAGAGTGCCCGCGTCGTCGTTGGAGACGCAGAAGACCGCGCTGTCGCGGAAGCAGTTGCGCGGGCCGGTGGTGGCGCCGGCGTCGCTGTTGGGGGTGCCGTCCAGGGCGAAGCGGAGCGTGCCCGACGGCGGGGCGCTGAAGGTCACCGTGACCTTGTCGGTTCCGGACAGCGCAACGCCGACGATCGCCGCCGTGTTGCCGACGTTCGGCACGAAGGTGACGCCGTAGTTGCCGGGGTCGGTCACGGCGGTCGTGTCTATAACCAGGTTGCCGTCGAGGCCGGCGACGGTGCCGGTCCAGACATTTCCGACGAGCGTTGACGAGGAGAAATGAAGGGGCAGCGCGTTGCCGCCGGTGGCGTGCCGGTTCTCGTATTCGGCCGCGATCTCGCCGCGCCAGAACTGGCCGATCGGCGAGAGATGAATGCCGTCGCTGTCATAAGGCAGGTGGAAGATCGGCCCGATGCAAACGAACTTGGTCGGGTTCTCGAGCGCGACGTGGAGCTGGGCGAGGGGTGCTGCCGAGTAGGCGAGGCCGGTGTCGCCGCGGGTCCAGCTCGAAAACTGGTTGAGCACGACGACGACGTCGCCGGTTCCCGGCACGATCGCGTTGTAGCCGGCGGTGACGTCGGCCTGGTACTGCAGCAGCTGCGCCTGGTAGGCGCTGCGCGTCTTCAGCTTGTCGCTCTCACCGCCGACCAGGTGCGTGTATTTCGCATCGATGGCGAGGCCGAGCGCGGCGGCCTGGACGCGGGCGCGTCGGAGCGCGGTCATCAGGTTCTCGAAGATCGCCTGCCCGGGCACGCCCCATTGCTCGTATTTCTGGCCGCTGATCGCGGTCGTGCCGACCAGGACCGCCCAGGCGTTGCCGAGGCGATCGCTGACGCGCTGGCCGTAGCGGACCAGCCCTGTCTCCCCCGACGAGCCCTGCAGCTGCTCGCGTGCATTGGTCAGGCCGATCAGCGTCTCGCGCTGCAGGAGCACGCCGGCGCCATCGGGGCCGTTGTGCGAATTGCCGAGCAGGCGAACGCCCGGCGACATGGTCATGATGTAGCCGGGCTTGGGGCTGGCGGAGGTGACGATGTTGTCGTTGGCGACGCCGGCGCCGACGGATTGGCCGTTCTGCAGGCGGACGGCGAGGCTGGTGACGTCGGCATCGATCGAGCTCGGGAAGATCAGCAACTCCTCCTCGCGGATCGGTCCGGCGCCGCGGTCGACGATCCAGCGCAGGCGATCGTAGCGGAGGTCGCAAGCCCTGAAGGTGGCGCCGCCGCCGGCGGATGCGATCTTCAGCACGCCGACGCCATCGACGTAGAGGTTCACGCCGTTCTCGATCCACGCCGTGTAGCGCTCGTCGACCAGGTTGATTGCCGCATCCTCGGTCTCGAAACCGTCGATGAAGACGCGCTCCGGATAGTACGCGACCTTGATGTTGCCAGCCGCGTCACAGAAAATCTCGTCGGCCTCGTCGTCGCCGATCTCGGTCAGCCAGCCCTCGCCGACCAGCAGGGACGGTACCGCTATCGCGCTGCCGGCCGAAGTAATGGGGACCGCGTCGATATCGACCTGACCGGCGCGCAAATGACCGGCGCTGATCGACCCGTCATCCCCGAACTGCAGCGGACTGCTGCCGGCGCCGTCCTCCCAGCGCTCGCCGGCGCCGTCGTCGGTCACCTCGAGCACCGAGCCGGTGGCGCCGATCACCTTGTCCATCCAGTAGCGCAGGCTCGCCAGCATGCGCTGCGGGTTCTTCACCTCCTGATCGAGGGCGGCGATCGAGATCTCGAAGTCGCTCATGCGCCGGTCCCGAAGATCTTGCCGGTGTAGCGGCGGACAAGGTCGAGCGTCGCCGCGTTGGGCGGCTGGTGGAGCGCGACCGACCAGAGCGTCACGTCGGCGACGAAACCGTCGAACGTGCCGGCGAGACCGGCATAAGCGCCGAGCGCGAAGCCGGTCTGGGTGACCTCGGCCGAGGGATTGGCCGCCGTCCACCAGACGCCGTCGTTTTGCATAAGCGCGAGCTCGTGGGTGACTTCGTCCCAGGAGACGATCAGCCGGGATCGGCCGAGTGCGCGTGGACGCGTCACGAGGGCGGCGCTGCCGGCGGTGCCGGCGGTCGCGGTCACATAGTCGTTTCCACCGACCTGGTTTAAGTAGGCGGCGAAGCGGCCGTTGCCGTTCTGTGAGCCCGTGAGGATCTTGATCGTCGACGTCGAAGGCGCATCGTAGACCACCGATATCGAAAACGAGCCTGCGGGAAGGATACCGAGCGCCTCGAGGCGGTCGTAGCCGCTGCTGACGAACTTGCCGGCGGCGCGGCCGTTGATCTGGCCGTCATGGTATTCCGGGCCGGACACGACCTTGGCGAGCGGGTGGCCGGCGTACTGGTTGCCGTCGCGCTTGCGGCTGATGACGCTGTCGACGTCGCCGCCGGCGAGCGCCACGAAATCGGGCGCGATCGTCCACCAATCGACGAGATCGGGATGAAGGCCGATCGCCTCGGCGAAGATGACCGACTTCCTGGCGGTCGGCGGCATGGAACCATAGGAGCGGATCATGGCCACGGCGGATCCTTTCAGGCGAGCTGGTGGTCGAAGGCGACCAGATGGTTGGTGTTGCGGCGGCCGGGCACGACCAGGCTCTCGGCCGGACTGGTGTCGCTGACATTGCCGTAGGTGTAGCTGCCGCCCGGGGCGGCAGCCGCTTGGTGCTTGTTGCCGTAGGTCAGCCGGCCGGGTCCGGTGGTGCCGGACAGCAGGATACGGTCGCCCTCGAAGGCGATGCCGGTGATCGAGCCGGCGCCCGACCAGGTGAAGCCCCAGGCGGCCGCGAGCGGCAGGTCGACGGTGTTGATGCGCAGCGCACCGAGGCGGCCGATCGTCGGGATGACGATGCGTCCGGCAGTATCGCGCTGGATGCCGGACCGGACCGGCATCAGACCGGGCGATGCCTCGCCGTTCCACACCACCCGCTCATAGGCGAGCGCATCGTACTCGCCCTGCAGGTCGTAGCCGAGCGGCGACAGGTGCGCGGCGTCGACATAGCCGTAAGCGCCGCGGTAGAAGTATTGCGGGTGAGAAATGTAGATCAGGCTCGACTGTTCGGCCGCGTCGACAAAGGCGAAGGGGATGTCGTCGCCGCTATCGCCGGTGCTCGAAATAGCGTCGGTGAGCTGGGCCGACAGCATGGGGATGCGGGTCGGCAGGGTGACGCCGGCGTAAAGCTCGGGATATGCGGCGGCGAATTCGACGAGCAGCGCCAGGATATCGTCGTTGAAGTCCTGGGCGAGCTGGACGAGCATGGCGGTGTAGGTCGCGCGCGGGGTGCCGCCGGCGCGATCGGCGTTGCCATGGCCGAACAGGACGCAGCGGGAGACGAAGGGGCGACCATAGGCGCTGCAGGAGATCTCCGCCATGCGGCGGAGGCTCTTCAGGGCATTGGCATAGGGGATCGTGCCCTTGATCAGCTCGGCCAGCGGCGTGCCGCCCTTGCCATCGGTGCGGGCGATGAGCGGGTTCTGGGCGCGGCCGGTGGCGAGCTGGCGGAGCGAGAGATAGCTCATGTATCCGGTGAGACCGGTCTCGCCGACGTTGAAGGGCTCGTTGAAGGTGTCGATCGCCGGCGCAAAGTCGGTGGCGGTGTCCTTGTTCCAGGGCGTCGACATCGGGCCGCGGATGCCGTCGGACAGCATCAGGTTGAGATGCCGGCGCAGAGGCGTCCGCGTCAGGACCGCATTCTGCGATGGGTTTGGATTGCTGAGCGCGCCGCCGCCGACGCGCAGCGACTGCCCAAACGCGATCGTCCCTTCGAACGCCTCGCGGCCTTCGCGGATCGCGGCGGTGGGGCCCGGCGGGTCGACGTCGCGGCGATAGACATAGGCATAGGTCGGCCCTTCGTCGGCCGACAGCACGCGCGTGAGCTTGGCGTTGAGGTAGATCGCGCCGAAAGCGTCGCCGTCGAACAGCCCGGTCGGCACGTCGAGCGCGCCGACGGATCCGCCCAGCGAGGCCTTGGTGTCGTCGTCGAAGACCGCGAACCAGGTGCCGTCGTGATTCTGCGCGAGGGTGGCGAGATCGTCCTCGTTGACGCCGATCGTCAGGCGGTGATCGCGGTCGAGGTCCGCGCCCCACGCGAAGTCGAGCCCATAGCCGAGAAGGTCGCCCCGCTTGCTGACTCCGGCGGCGGCGCGACCGCCGCGGATGTAGAAGACCTCTTCGTCTTCCACGTCCAGCTCGGCGCCGCCGTTGAAGGTGACGCGGAGATCGCGGAGGCGATCGAGGATGGCGGCCGCATCGATCCTGGCGATCGCCGCGTCGTTGATGTCGATGCGACCGGACATAGCCTGGTCGGCGCTGATTCGGTCGGCCTGCTCGGCCGCCAGGCCCTGCTCGGCGGCGAGCGCGCCGGCGAGGGTGATGAGGACCGACGCGGTCCCGGCCTGGTTGGTGGCGTAAACGAGACTGCCGGCGTTGATCGCCCAGAACTGGCCGCCCGACGGCGTTGCCGCGAGGCCGGCGGCCACGCTGATGTAGAGATGGCCGGACAGGAGCGCGGCTAGCGCGACGCTGAAAATCGTCGACGCCGAATCGCGCACCTCGGCGCTGGCGGCGATGACCTGGTCGCGAGCCCCGGTGGTGACGTCGCGCGCGGCGATCGTCAGATCGCGCGCGGCCACGGCATCGGCCCGCGCGACCTCGGCGGCGACACGCGCAACGCCGGCGCGGCTCGCCTGATCGGTGGCATTGGCAAGCGCGGTGGCAGCGCCAGCGGAATAGTCCTCCGACGTCTCGCGGGCCGCCTCGGCCGCGTTGCGATCGGCGGCAGCCGCAGTGCGATGGCCGGCGGCCTCCTCGACGACGGCAAGAACGGTGTCGCGGATCCCGACCGCGTCCGTCTGGGCGAGTTCGGCCGCCATGGCCGCGGCCTCGGCACGGTCGGCCTCGTAGCCCGCGTTCTCCTGCGCGGCGATCGCCTGATCGCGCGCGGCCGCGGCAGCCGCGCGGGCGGCGGCGATCTGGTCGGCGACAGTGTCGACGCCGGCCTTCGAAGTGGCCGCGGCATCGCGCGCGGCGATGGCCGCGTCCTTGGCGGCCGCCGCTGTGTTCGCTGCGGCTTCGGCGCCGGTACGGGCGGTGCCGGCAGCATCGCGGGCCGTTTCGGCGCCGACCTTCGCGGTGCCCGCCGCGGTGGCAGAAATGCTCGCCTGATCGCGGGCGGTACCGGCGGCATCGCGGGCGCCGGCGGCGCTGGTGGCCGCGGCGGCACTGGTTGCGGCCGAGGCCTCGGCTGCCGCGGCGGCATCGGCGGCGTCGCTCGCCGCGGCAGCCGCGGACTGGACCTCCCCGGCGAGTGCGTCCTCAATGGCGCTGGCCGCATCGCCGGCGGCACTTACGGCAGCGGCGATGGCGGCGTTCCGGGCGGCGACGGCCTGATCGCGCGCGGTGCCGGCCGCGGTAGCGGCGGCGGCCGCGGCGGCGCGCGTGGTCTCGACGTCGCCAGCCTTGCCGTCCACAGCCAATTTCGCAGCCTGAGCGGCATCGCGGGCGGTGATGGCCGCATCGCGCGCAGTATCGGCCTGGGCGACCGCGGCCTCGGCCGCGGCGCGGGCGGTCAGTGCCCCGGCGCGCGCCTGGTCGGCGGCATCCGCCGCGCCGGCGGCATCGACGGCCGAGCCCGCGGCGGCTTCCCGGCTGGTCCCGGTCTCGGCCTGCAGCTGCTCGACGACTTCCTTGGCGGTGACCGCACCCGCGTGCGCCTGGGCGGCCGCGTCGGCATGAGCGAGCGCGGCGTCGCGCGCCGCCTCGGCCGCGGCGACATCGTCCGCGACGTCCGGCGGAGTGACGACGCCGGCGAGCCGCTCGAGCTTGATCGCGACGGTCTGCCCGGGCTGACCTGGCCCGGCCGACGGCGTGGTAATCATCACCAGTGCGTCGGGCGGGATGGCCGGAAGGGCGGCGCCGGCGGCAGCGAGCTGCGAGGGCTTGCTCATTTGCCGATCGCCTGAAAGCAGCAGACGACGATATCGTCGTCGGCCGAGTAGACACTGAAGCTGGCGCCGCTGATCGAACTGGCGACGACGCCGGGCGGGTTGTCCTTCGAATCGACGCCGCCGGCGTAGGCGCCGGAGACGGTCACCGCGTAGCAGGCGTTGGGGAATTCGAGCGGAAAGGTGACGTTGGTCGAGCCGTTCGCGCTGGCGGTGAACCGGCCCCATTGCAGGATCAACCCGCCCGGCATGACCTGATAGCCGGTCTGGCCATGGCTGTGATCGAGCGCGCCGAACGATGCCGGCGTGACGACGACGCCGTTGGTGGTGGCAGCGATCATCTGGGCGGCGGTCGCGGAGCCGCCGATATCGACGGGGACAAGGTTGACGGCGCCGGTCCTGCCGTTGACGGAGAGGACGGTATCGGTCGGCGTCTTGAGCTCGCTCCAGTTCGCGAGCGTGCCCGCGCCGGCGGTGCGCAGGATGTAGCTGCGGCTGACGTCGCTGCGGATCGCGATGTCGCCCACCTGGGCGTCCAGGGCGAGCATCTGAGACTGGCTCGAGACCGGGAAGGTATCGGTGATCGCCAGGGCGGGAAGCTGTCCGGACGGGATCTTGCCGGAGCTGTCGAGAGAGGCGAGGCCGTTGGCCGCGCCGCGGCGATCGGCGATCACCGCGGTCAGGTTCGCCGGCGTGATTGCGCGATTCGTGACGGTCCCGGCGATCGCCTCTGCATTGCTCGAAAATCGGACGATGCCGGCGACACTGGCGGTCGCGAGTGGATCGGTGAAGGCGACGTCGCCGAAGGAGATGGTGCCGGCGACAGCGTCGGAGAGCTTGATGTTGAGATCGAGCACCAGCGAGCTGAGCGCCGTCTTCTCGAAAATGGCCGCTGCCTGCGAATAGGCAGCGAGCAGCGTGCCGTCGGCAAGGAACAGGCCGAAGGCGCGGACGGTATAGTCGTCGCCGCCATCGTCGCGTGCCGTGACGTGGATGGTGTCCTGGGCGGTGATGCCTCCTCCGAGCGCAGTCAGCCGCTTGATCTCGCCCGGCAGCTCACCGGTCTCATGCGTGGCCACGAAGGACGCAGCGGTGACGCCGACCGAAACGACGCGGACCGCGTCGGTGCCGGCGGCCGCGGCGTTGATGATGGCGAGACGGCCGCCATCGGTGATGACGAGGGGCAGTGCGGTCATACCGGCTCCATGTCGGCGACGCACTCCAGGCGGATGTGCGCAAAGGTGCGGGCGCCGCCGATCAGCCACGCGGTGGCAGTGGCCAGGAGCGACACCTCGAATATAAAATGGGCGCGAGCCGGCTTGGCCTTGGCGATCTCGCGGATGATCTTGTCGACGAGGTCCGCGGCGAGCGCATCGATGCCGCCGGGCACCGTCACCGAAAATGTGTGGGGCGGCCCGGGCGGGGTGCGCTCCCACCATTCGGTGATCGCAAGCCCAAGATCGAAGCCATCGATCACAGCGTCGACCGCGGCGCGGGTGCCCTTGATGCGGTGAGCGACGAAGGCGCCCCGGCAGGCCGCGCGCTTTTGCTCAACGGTCCAGTCGAGATCCCAGCGGTCGACCGACAGCGCCCATCCCAGCCAGGGCAGAAAGGACTCCGGGCAGTTGGCCGGATCCCAGAGCGTGCGCAGCGGGACGGGCGCGTCGGAGATCCGGGCGGTGGCCGCCTCGATCGCGCGCTCGAGCGCCGTTGCGTTGGGCGGGAGGAGCGACGTCGCCATCAGTCGCCGAGCCCGCCATCGTGCAGGTCGAGATTAAGGCAGCGCCCCGCCTGCAGGTTGCTGACGGGGATGTCGGCGAGTGGCGCGTTGAGCACGACGCGCTGCACGCCCTCGACGTGGAGGGTGGCGATGATCGCCGAGCGCGGGATATCCCGCCCGATCCGTCGCGCGCTGTTGAGCCAGGCGATGCAGCTGGCATAGGCGTTGCTGCGGACCAGCGCAGCGTCGGGGCCGTCGAAATAATAGAGATCGGCGTCGACGACGAAGTCGACCAGCTCGGCCGCGGCGACGGTGACATGGTCGGTCAGCGGGCGGACGGGTGCGGAAAAGGCGGCGCGGACCTTGTCCAGCAGCTCGTCCGAGGCCTCGCCAATCCCGCTGCGCGAAAGTATCGAGACGGTCACCTCGCCCGGGCTTGGTGAGATGCACTTGGCGTCGGCGACATCACCGTCGGCCGACAGGGCGTGGAATTCATAGGCGGCCACCGGACCGGCGACCGAGAAACCTTCCGGCGCCAGGCTGATGCGCCGGCGCAGATCGGTGTCGCTTTCCATCACGGCGTCCGCGTCCGCCGTCGCGGGCGAGATCTGCAGACGGACGACGCCGTAGAGGGCGCCGAGATTGTCGAGGTCGGCCCTCTCAGCGCTGGCGAGGAGAAGGGCGCGGGCCGCGTCGTTGATCCGCTGCCGGATGATCAGTTCACGATAGGCGGTGACCTCGAGGAGCTTGAGGACCGGATCGGATTCGACGAGAGCGTCGAAAGCATCGCCCATGCGGGTGCGCAGATCGGCGAGCTGCTCAAGCAGGATCTCCTCATAGGACAGCGCCTCGACGATGTCCGGCGCGGGTAGGCGCGACAGGTCGACGGCAGTCGAGTTGGACACGATCTCGGGCATCGTGACGATGTGCAGAGATCGCCCGGTCGCGCGCGAGGCGGCGGCGTTGTCAGGTAGGCATGCGACAACGGCCGATGCCAATCGCGATCAGGTGCCGAGGTGCCTCAGGACCACGTCAAGGATCATCTGCCGGTCGGCCTCGCTGTAGCCGAGCAGCTCGCGCGCGGGGTACTGGACGCGCGGCGCGCCGGGCTTGCGGTCGACGGCGTCGATCTCGCCGAACTGATGCACGCGCATGATGCGGGCGGCCGAGCCCGCGAAGCGGACGACGGCCTCGCTGGCGCTCGCCTGTTTGCGCAGGAAGCGGGGCGATCGCGCGCGCAGGAACATGCGACCGCTCTTGATCCGCTCGCCGGGGGTGACGTTTTCGCGGAGGCGCTTCTTTCGCGCGACCATCGCCTCGCCGGTCGGCGTGACATTGCGGCCGATGCGATCGGCGTTCGAACGGCGCAGCTGGTCGGCGAGATCCTGGCCGAGCTTGCGGCGTTCGGGCGCGGTCAGCCGACGAGCGAGATCGGCTAGAAGGGCGTCGAGCTCGGCGAGGTCCTCAGTCACGCTGGCGGGAACAGCCGGGTGCCGCCGAACCAGATCTCGCCGAGCGGCGCGTCGGACAGCAGCTCGAAGCCGGCACGCGGAGGCTCGGGGAGGAAGGTCAGCGCGTGGCCGCCACCGGCGCGCGGCGCCAGCGCGACGGCGTCGGTCAGCTCGAGTTGGACGTTGAGGTCGATCGTCTTGTCGTCGAGGACCTCCGCCTCGAAGGCGATCGCCTGCAGGGCGCGATCGCCCTCGAGAAGATCGCGCTGGTTGTCACGCGCCCAAAGCAGGATCGCGGACATCAGCACCGCGGACTCCGCGCTGAAATCGAGCAGCCAGAGACTCGCCGTGTAGCGATACTCGTAGCCGAGGCTAGTTGTGCCCCGCGACGCGATCTTGCCCTTGGTCGCGGTGCAGAGCAGGCGATCCGGATCGACTGCCAGCTCGGGCAAGGCGGCGACGATCGCGGCGCGGAGGCTGGCGAGCTTCTGCATCAGGCGGCAAGGCCGCCGAGGATGGGGAACAGGCCGACCGTGGACCCGTCAGCATAGCTGCCGCGGATCTGGGGCGGTGCTGCAGCTCCCGTCGTGTTGTACGGGATTTCGAACGGCGAGGCGCCGTCGAACTTGGCCGGCGATCCGCTCTTGGTGGCCGGGTAGCGCGCAGCGACCGGGCCGCCGGGATCTGCGGACAGCGTGACCTTGATCGTGTTGCCGACGACGCCGACGCTGTTGACCGTGAGCGTGTTCGCCGGGGTCGTGAAGTAGCCGGCGGCGTCCTGCGAACCGTCGAAGCCTGCGGCGGGAACGACCTGCCAGCCCTTCATCGCGCCGCCATCCGCCGCGATGCCCACTGCGCCATTGAGGTCGACTGTGAACGTCAACTCCGCGCCGTTGCGCGTCATGCCGGTGATCAGCGGCCCGCGTCGGTCGTTGGCGACCTTGCCGAGCTTCTTCGCCAAGCCATACGCCCAACGTGGCCCGAGCTTCTCGTATTGGGCCTGATCGCTCTGGTGGATCGTGTCGACATAGTCGCAGTCGAACTTGTGGTGGCTCACGAAGGTCGAGGCGAGGCCGGTGCCGACCAGCAACTCGGCGCGGCGAAGTTGGATATGGCCCTCCGAGGTAATCGAGCCGTCGATGCCCGCAGCGGTCGTGCCATTGGTGATGGCAATTCCGAAAGGCACGTCGGCCTCGCGCTGGCCCGTCGCCGCGAGAAGCGCGCGGTAGACGACGAACCATGCGTCGCGCCACTGTGCCATCGTCATCGAGCCGCCGGTGCTGAGAGCACCTGCGTTCGCCTCGCCCTGGTCGACCAAAAATGCCGAGACCCGGCCGCCCTGCGCGCGCACGCCAGCGACGAGCGCCTCGAAATAGCCGGTGCCCGCGCCCGGCGAGAGCGCCTGCACGCTCTGTCCGCCGACAGCGTAATCCATCGTGATGACCGGGAGGGCGAAGAGATCGGCGAGGGCATTGTTGTAGCCGGCGATCGCGTAGCCGACAGGCGCGCGCAGCGTGGTCGATGGGCCGACCGTCCAGCTCTTGCCCGAGTAATTGTCGGCGGCCGGTGCGTAGACGTCGAGCGCGTGCGCCATGTTGCTCTGGCCGTAGAGGGCGAGCGCGAGCCCGACGCCGAACGCCGCGGTCTGAACAACCGCCCCCGCGTTGGCGCTGTCCCGAACCTTGATCACGTAATTGACGACGCTCGACGGCTTGGGAACCGTCACGAACTTCGAGAAGGCATTGTTCGCGATGCGCGGGTTGAGATCCTGCCAGTCGTACCCCGTCACCACTGTGCCGGCCTCGGTTTCCAGCCGCCATTGCAGATTTGTCGGCGCAGTGACGAAGCTGCCGACGATCGGCACGTAAGCGTTGCCTGTCGCCGGATCGGAATAGGCGACCTTTTGGAGATTGCTGAGGCCGAAGGGCATCAGCGGCGTCATCACGACATTGTCGGCCTGGGCCACAGTCGAATTGAAGGTGTCGAAGCCGGCCTTGTTACTGGCCGGCAGATCCGAGACGTCCATCGCGCCGACGTAGACATCGTCGACATACAGCGAGACGACGTTGTTGATCAGTTCGAGCGTGATCTTTTCTCCGTTCCAGGTTCGGTTCGGAGTTTGCGCAGTATAGAGGCTGTAGGAGGCGCCCGGGGGTGCCTGCGTGCCAGCAACCCGCTTGGTGAGCTGGACATTCTGGCCGGAGCAGGTCAGCCCGAAATAATTGGAGCCGCTCGTATAACGGAGCATACAGCGCCCGGTCGAAGCCAAGGTCGTATAGAGGTTGTATTCGACCCGCACGTTTGCGGCGCCGACATCGTGCAGCGCCGTATAGACGGTCGTGCCGCTGCCGCCGAACTGCATCCGGTTGCCGACGATCTTGATGTTGTCCTGATATGTCGCGGAGCCCGCGCTGGCCTCCCAGCCGGGGCGGAGGCGGACAGGCGCATTATCTGTCCCGGTGAAATCGTCGGCGAAGGTCGCTGCGACCTCAGGCAGGTCGATTACGGTGACCGGCAGGACGGTGTCCCTGGTGAGCGCGTCGAGCGTCTCGCGCACCGTGACCAGGTAGATCGCCGACATCTCATAATCGAGCGGGGTGGCGCCGGTGAGCAAAGCGTTTCCGGAAATGGCGAAGAGGGTCGATGCGGCAGGATTGCCGGCGCTGTCGGCGACCGAAACGATCGTAAGGGCGGATCCCGCCGTGCGGTTGATCGGCGTGCCGATCGTCGTGCCGGCCGGCGAGGTTTCGAAAGCATAGCCGGCGTTGTAGGACCAGGCGAGCGGCTGCAGGCCTGGCGCGTCGTCGTTGACGATCGTCGTGTCGGCATTTGCAATCGACAGGGTGCCGATCGTCACCGGGTTCGACAGGACGACGCGAAAGGCGCGATCCGGCTCGTAGATGACGTCGGGCAGGATGTTGACGGCGATCGCCGCGCTCGAAACTCCCGCCGCGAAGTTGGCGCGACCCGACGGATAGGCGCCGCCGACGAAGTCGCTCGGCTGGGCCGGATCGGTGCCGCGTCCCTCGACCGTCCAGTCGACGTAGCCGGCGCCGTCCACATAGCCGGTACGCGTGATCATGTAAGAGGCCGCCGTGGCGGCGCCGGTGCTGCCCTCCGCGATCGACGTCGGTCCGGAAATGGCGAAATCGGACATCTCAGAGTCTCCCGGGTTGGGTCCGGCCGACGCGATCGCGGGCGCTCCGCGCAACAGCGCGCGGAGCGACGAGCTGCGCAGAAGGCTGCGCAGGCCGGTCATCGCGCGAAGCGGTAATGGACGGGGCCGGAGGTGTAGGCGGTGCAGCGCCAGCGATAGAGCATGCCGTGCTCGGGCTCATCGATGACGCCGCGCCAGGGCTTGGTGATCGGATCACCGACAGCGATCGCGGTCGCGCCGCCGTCGAAGCTGCACTCCAGCTGCATGGTGCCGACGAAGACGCCGGACACCGACACGGCGCAGGCGCCGAAGACCCGCACCCAAGCATGGGTGGCGTTGTTGCCGACATGCGTCGCGATGCTGCCTTCGTCGACATCGGCGCGGTCGATATCGTCAGGCGTGGTCTTGGCCATGATCGGTCTCCGAAGGTGCAGGTCGGGTGCGAAGCGCGCTGCGCGCCTCGCGGATGGCGACGATCGCCGCGCGGGTCAGCTCGAGCCAGGCGAGGATGCGGGCGATCTTCATGCCACGCG
>Ga0070668_100001204_pt1 | contig 18357 bp, 17 predicted proteins | sample KBSS43metaG_FD_64661 | JGI IMG/M metagenome (GOLD analysis project Ga0070668, IMG submission 64661) | Switchgrass rhizosphere microbial communities from Kellogg Biological Station, Michigan, USA - KBS S4-3 metaG | ecosystem: Host-associated > Plants > Roots > Rhizosphere > Soil ... | reverse complement strand
GCAGGCCAACGACTGGCTCAGTAACTTCGCTGGCCGCTCCCCTTCTTCCTCCCGGTAGGCTCTCAAACTAGGTCTAAAATAGAGACAGAGGATCTGTTTTGTGCCGACCCTTCGCGACATCGTCAACCAGAACGTCCGTGAGGGCGATCTGTACGAGAACCTTGATCGCAACCGGGTGCGCTGCCACGCCTGCGGCCACTGCTGTCCCATTCCCGATGGGCAGCCTGGCGTCTGCAAGGTGCGCTACAACCGGGGTGGCGTGCTCTACGTGCCCTGGGGCTACGTGGGCGGAGTGCAGTGCGATCCCATCGAAAAGAAGCCTTTCTTCCATGCCTACCCGGGCGCGCTGGCCTACAGTTTCGGAATGCTGGGCTGCGATCTGCATTGTACATACTGTCAGAACTGGGTAACTTCTCAGGCGCTGCGCGATCCGGACGCGGTGTCCGCGCCGCTGCTGGCCTCGCCCGAGGCGCTGGTGCAGGATGCCCTGCGACAGGGAGCAAGGGTTCTGGTCAGCACCTACAACGAGCCGCTGATTACGGCCGAGTGGGCGGTCGAGATATTCAAGCAGGCCCGGGCTGCCGGACTCATCACCGGCTTTGTATCGAACGGAAACGGCACCCCGCAGGTGCTGGAATACATCCGGCCTTGGGTGGATCTCTACAAGGTGGATCTCAAGAGCTTCGACGATCGCCACTACCACGAACTGGGAGGAAGGATCGGGCCCATTCTCGAAACTATTCGGGCCCTGTATGACATGGGAGTGTGGCTGGAGATCGTTACTCTGCTGATTCCGGGTTTCAATGATTCCGACGCCGAACTGAAAGGCCTCGCCGATTTTCTGGCCGGCGTCTCGCCCTACATTCCCTGGCATGTAACTGCTTTCCACAAAGACTACAAAATGGATGACCCGGCCGACACTCGTCCGAGCGATCTGGTGCGCGCCGCCGAGATCGGCCGGAAAGCCGGTCTGCGCTACGTTTACGCGGGAAATCTGCCCGGCCAAGTCGGCGATCTTGAAGACACGCGCTGCCATCACTGCGGCGATACGTTGATCAGACGGAGCGGTTATTTTGTGCAGGATTACCGCGTAACTCCGGACGGCAAGTGCCCCTCCTGCCAGGCGGTGATTCCGGGGCGGTGGGCGCCCAGGTTTGAAGGGCAGGTCGCCGGCCGTCCTTTCTTGCCGCGGGGAAGCTCGCGTTTGGTTACAATCCCGAGCTAGGATGCGACGACGGCAAGCGGCCTTCATCTTCGCGGTGTTGTGTCTTACCGTTGCCTGTTCGCCCCGCGACTTCCTTACGCGGCGGCTGGCGACGGACCTGATCGCGGGCTCTGAAACTTTCAAAACCACGCAGTTGTTCTGGCTGCGCACCGGGGTCATCTCCAACAAGGATTACAATTCGCCGGAATATCTGGTGCTGCGCCGGCATGGCTGGATTACCGCCACGGGCGCCGCCTGCAGCGCTGATCTTGGACCGGCGCCATGTTGGGACATCGTGATCTCGCCTCTGGGTGTGGACGCTCTGCGCGACTGGGTTGCCGCGACTGCCGCCACTTCGCAGTACATCAGCGTGCCGGTGGCGCAGCGGGAACTGCTGGGGTTGAGCGGCATCCGCAAAAACGGGAATTTCGCCGATGTAGATTTCCAGTGGCGCTGGGCGCCGGTGAATGAAGTGGGCGCTGCCCTTTACGCTAAGGGCACCGAATACAATTCAACGGTGGGATTCGCTCGCTATGATGATGGCTGGCGCGTAATCGAAGGCGGACCGCTGAGAAGCAGCCAGGGCCTCAACGATGCCTTGAAGAATTCGGAGCCGGCGCAATAGCTGCAGGGTAGCGCCGCCGTCCCGGCGACTGTCGTGAGGGTCTCGCCCTCACCCCCGAGGGCAGGATGCCCTCGGGACAGCCGGCAAGATGCCGGCGCTACTTTTGATTTACAGTCCTGAAGGCTTGCTCGCAGCGCTGGCGACACTCGCAATAGCCGGAGGGTAGCGCCGCCGTCGCGGCGGCTGTCGTGAGGGCGTCTCGCCCTCACCCCCGAGGGGAGGATGCCCTCGGACAGCCGGCAAGATGCCGGCGCTACTTTTTTGATTTACAGTCCTGAAGGCTTGCTCGCAGCGCTGGCGACACTCGCAACAGCCGCAGGGTAGCGCCGCCGTCCCGGCGGCTGTCGTGAGGGCGTCTCGCCCTCACACCCGAGGGCAGGATGCCCTCGGGACAGCCGGCAAGATGCCGGCGCTACTTTTGATTCTTACAGTCCTGAAGGCTTGCTGGCGGCGCTGGCGACATTCACGCCGTGCGATGTGGCAGCGTATTGCGCGATGCCTTTGTACAGTCCTTCCGCAATTTGTTGGCGATAAGTTGAGTTCTTCAGCCTGGCTTCGTCCGCAGGGCTGCTGACGAAGGACACTTCGGCCAGAATCGCGGGCATCGAAGTCCCGGTGAGCACGACATAAGAGGCTTTCTTCACGCCGCGGTTGCGCATATCCGGAATCTGGGTTGCCAGTGCGTGATAAAGGGCGTGCTGCACTGCAACCGCAAAGCGGCGCGACTTCTGCACCTTGTCGCGAATATCGACATTGTTCCAGTTAACGTTTTCGGCGGCGGCGCCTTCGGCATCGGCGTCGGAAGTGCGCGCTCTCAGCGATGAGTAGGTGTTGGTGTAGTAAGTCTCCGAACCGCGCGCCGAAGAATCGTCGCTGGAGTTGGCGTGCACGGAGACGAACAGATCAGCCTGCGCCAGGTTGGCGATTTCAGTGCGCTTTTCCAGGGGAAGATAAGTGTCGTCCTGGCGGGTGTAAATAACTTCCGCGCCCAGACGGCCCTCGACCAGTTTGCCCAGGCGGCGCACGATATCCAGTACCACGTCCTTTTCCATCAGGCCCTTGCGTCCCACTGTTCCCAGGTCCCAGCCGCCGTGGCCGGCATCGAGCACCAGACGGAACTTCGGCACCCGTGTCCGCAATTGCCCCTCCAGCTTGTTCTGTACCCGCGCGGGGGCCGCCGGCAGGAGCACGGTTTGGGGCTTGATCTCGGTTTTTGGCAGATCCGGGACGCCGCGATCCAGGGCGCCTCTTTTCCGGATTTCCACAACCAGCCGGTAAGGGTTGGACTGCAGGCTGACGGAGAAATCGGACTCACCCGTGGTCTCGAGCACCACCCGGCTTATGCCTTTTCTCGGCTGGGCGATGCGAACCCGCTCCAGGCGGGCGTCGCCAACTTCAATGGTCTTGCCGAACATGCCGGGTGCCAGCGAAGTATCGTGCAGGTCGATGTAGATACGCTCCGGAGAGCCCAGGCGGTGCGCCTCGTATTGCACTTCACCCTGCATGTCAATAATGACCGAGCTCGAGTCGGCCGACGAAGCGTGGAAGATGCCAGTCACAAGGGTCCGCGTAGAATGCTTTTCGTCAGTGCCTGAAGGCGGTTCGTCTTCTGGGACAGGCGGGGCGGGTTCAGGCTGTGTTTGGACCGTCACCGCGGGTGGCGGCGTCTGCGCTTTCAGAGCAGCCGAGTGCCGCGACTTCCACCACGCTCCTGCCACGATTGCCAGGGCCAGCACCAGCGCCAAAAGCCCGATTGCGACGCTCAATGTAAATTTCTGTTTCTTCCCGAACCCCTGGAGAGTCTCCGGAGTGATGTGTAGCTCTTCAAGTTCAGCCGGTGTACTTGTACGCGAGGGCTCCTCGGTGGCAGCAACGTCTTCATCCTGAACCCTCCCCGCTGGGGTTTCGACTGCCGGCTCCGCCACCAATCGCTGCGAAATTTCGGCAAGCCGGTTTTCTTCCTCCGGCTTCATGGCGGCCAGAATCAGTTCGGCGAGCAGTTTGAGACTGCGAACATCGCTATCATTAAAGCCGAAGGGCTGGGCGGAGAAGGCTTCCAGCATTCCCAGCGTGCCATGCGTGGATGCGATAGGCACGGCCACGATGGACCGGGTACCCAGGCGGCGGCAGACCTGTACATTCACCCGCGGATCGTTCTCAGTGTCATCGCAGCGCACGATTCCGCCACTGCGCAGGCAAGCTCCGGAAAAACCTGATTTCGGGTCCAGGCGGGCCCCGGGCTCAGGCACGACAGTTCCTGCCGCAGCCCGGCAAACGATGGCATCGCCTTCAGCCATGGCAACCGCGACGCCATCGGCTCCGGTAAGGGTAAGGGCGCGCTCCGCCACCAGTTGCAACACTTCGTCCAAGACGAACTGTTCCAACTCCCAGACATCGGCGCTCAACGGTTCGCCGCTCCGCTCGAGGGCGCGCCGCTGGCGTATCTGCTCATGCAGGCTGGAAAACGCCAGCAGGGCCTGCAGAGCTTCGTGCCCCGGCGCGTGGATGACCGATGACGTCGCGCTCTGGGAGCCGGAGGGTGAAGAGATCGCAGCGCCTTCCATGATCGAGCCGCCGTCCGTCAGCCCGCTGTCAGGTAACCGGTTACCGGTTGACCCGTCGTCAGACAATCCGGGGCTCGCGTTTTGCGGATGAGCACTCATTTGTGCAGTGGAAATTCCTGTGGATTATTTTTCCTCAAGCCGGCACGGCGCCGGAGGGAAATCCTGCGTATCAAACATCACAGATCCACAGATCCGGTACGGCCATTGGGGGATCGCCGTACGGACAGTCCTTAAGTTACAGTGGAATTGCTTTGATCGCAATATTGACCGTGCCCCTAAAGGTCTGGGCCAATGGGATGGGATAAGCAAATCCCGTAACCGGCCAGGCCCGGTGTTGGACTGCAAGCTCTTGCACCGCGCACCGACTTAAAGGTATCCTTCTGAAACATAGGAGTTTACAGGCTGTGGCAGATGAATCGAAGAAGAAAAGGTCGCGTTGGCTGTGGCCTCTGGGCGTAACCGCTACGGGGCTGACCGGCGCTGCGGTTGTGCTTTTACGGGGTTGCTGGCATAGCAAGATGAGCTGGCCGGTCCGCTCCCACGGGTATTCTTACCAGGTCTGCACGGGTTGTGGGATCAAACGCCTTTTCGACGAAAAGGCATTTTGCGCCTACGGGCCCTACCGCTACGATCTCAACGGTTTGATCGCATGGGATCGTGCCCACCAGGGCGAGATTTATCCTCAGGAAGAACGTCCCGCCTCCTGACCATGCAAAGCTGAAACCCGGCCGCTTGAACCAGTGTCGGTACTGAGAAGCGGTCGCTCGCTTGGCTAGAATTTCGCCATGGATCTCCGCGTGGCGCCGTCATCCAGGGAAGCAGTCTCGCTCACGCCTCTGGGCCGGCGAGGTCACTACCGCCACCAGATTCAGAGCCTGGCTTATGTCAATCTGGATCAGGCCAACGGTGGCGTCATCCGCAATCTGGGTGACACGGGGCTGGCCATTCAGGCCGTGGCTCCTCTGTACGTAAACCAGCAGGTTTTTCTGCGCTTCGACCTGGCCAACCCGCGCGCCCGCATTGAAGCCACGGGTCGCGTGGCCTGGTCCGATCCAGTGGGGCAGGCCGGAGTCGAGTTTGTGCTTCTTTCCCCGCGTTCCCGGCGCTTGCTGAAAGAATGGATTCTGATTCAGCTCCTGGCTGCGGCGCAAAACTCGGCCGGAGATGCGGCTTTCTTCCATAATCACAGCGGCCAGCAGGCCACTGAGTTGTTGTTCTCCTCGGCGGCGCGGCCCGCAATCCGCCTGGAACCAGAAGCAGCGGGCGTGCGACGGAGTGGGAGCGTCAGCAGTCAGCCCGGCACCTTGCATCCCTGGTTTCCGTTCGCCATTTCGGCGCCCGTGCTTTCGCGTCTGGTCGATGGACTCATCTTGCTTTCGGCAGTGCTGCTTTTCGCGCTGATCTGCATCGCCATAGTGGGGATCGTTCCCGCCTGGCCGGTTGCGCTGGTGATGGGATTGGGGATAACTATTGTCTTCGCAGCTCTTTATCGGTTTCTGTTTTTGTTCTGGATGGGCGGCACGCTCGGAGATTGGCTGGCCGGGATTAATGGCAATGGGTTTGAGAGAAATGAGATGCCAGCCGACGACCGCCCCAGATTTCGATAAGCCGGGCGCCGGACTTCGGGCATCGGACTTCGGACTCAGACGTCAGACGTCCGACGTCAGACTTCGGCAAATCCAATTCTGATTGCGCCGCTAAGAAGTCCACGCCTTAGAGTCTGAAATCTGAAATCTGAGATCTGAATCCCCTCGAAGTCTGAGCCGAGGCCCGAAGTCCGACGTCCGACGTCCGACCCCCGCTTTAGCTCGTGAAGTACTGGCGTTCCAGCCAGAGTTGCAGTTCGCGTTTCATGCGCGGGGCTGCGTCCACGAAGCGGATGCCGGCGTTGCCTTGTTTGTCCTGCCACGCCAGTTGGCCCAGGAACTTCATTGCAAGTTTCGTACCGGGCAGGGTGAAATTCACATGCACTCTTCCTGTGGCTAGTTGACGTTTCTGCAGGCGAACGCCGATGCCGCCCTGGCTCAGGTTCAGGAGATGCGCGCGCTGACGTTTCCTGGCGGGGCTGCTCAGCGATACCGGAACATCCAGAGTCGCGCGATGATAGCGCAGCCTCTCATCCAGGATCATGTTTCGCGCTGCCGACAGAGTGTGGACCGCCTGGTCCACCGAGATCGGTTTTTCAAAAACAAACGACCCGCCTTTGGACTCAAGGTGTTTCCGGCTGCCGGAGCCGCTGACGATGATGAGCGGTACCGCATTTCGAATGGTGCCGTCCTGCAATCCCTTCAGGAAACTGGCGGCGCCGCAAAGGTCGCAGTCGATGATGAGCGCATCGATCTTTGACTTGGACAACTTGGTGCGGGCGCGTTCCGGCTCCGACTCGACATCGACTCCGATGTGCAATCCGCCGAGAATGCATTCCAGCACGCTGATTTCCTGAAAATCGCGCGAGACCACCAGCGATGAGAGTGTCATTCCGCAACTGTAGCCGGGCGCGTAATGACTCCCTAGATAACCAAGGTAATGAAGCGGACCTCGGGCGTCAGACGTCGGACCTCGGGTGTCAGACTTCGGATCTCAGACATCGATCTCGAACGCAGGGACTCCGGATCTCTTGAGTCGCGGGTGATCGCAGGTGTTGTGGAAGAGCGTCCCTTTTAGGGCCGCGTTTCTCCAGGCGGCACGCGTGGGCCTTTAAACCCAGTGGCACCACCGGGGCTGAAGCCCGACACTTCTTCCATGTGCGACGCGGCGTTGAAGCGCCGCTCTTCCACATTGCTCTCCAGGTTTCTACGCGACAAAAACTTTGGGGGCTGCCCCGCAGTTTAGGGCCGAGGTTCGACGCCTGACGTCCGACGCCGTTCTACGTGATCACAATCGTGACAATGCTGGCGCAGGTTTGTCCCGGGGTGAAGTTGGCGCGGACGGCTTGCTGCATGGGGAAGCGGTCGCGCTGGTCGCCGCAAAATCCCATCGTGGACGAAACTCCGTCCCGCTGAAAAGTGACAAATGTGACTTGCACCGTCGTCCCACTGTCACCGACGACGGCACTGATCTGCACAATACTTACCACGCCACTGATGCTCGAGGTACCCGGGTTGAAGGCGCCGCCGACGAAGAAGACGCCATCGCAGCCAGTGAGGGCCACGATCATGCAGATTACAAGCAGGAAGGAGCGGGAGAGTTTCATGTTTCGCCTGCCGGTTGACTTCGGCAGAAGTGTACACCCCTTACAGGGCTGAAGTCTGAGGGCCGAGGCCTGAGGTCTGAAGTCCGACGTCCGAAGTCTGCCTCCGGATTTCCTGCCAGAGTTCCTGTCGCCCGGCGCCTGTTCTCGCGGAAAACGGCAGGATAGGAGACTGGGGGTACTCTTCGGCTAGCGCCTGAAGGGCATTGCGCAACTGGTTGCCCGACAAGCGGTCGCTCTTGGTGGCGACAATCAGCGTGGGACGCTCGATGCCGGAGAGAAAATCCAGCAACTGCCGGTCGGCGGGCTGGGGCGGTACGTTCACGTCGATCAAAGCCACGCACAACGCCAGGCAGGAGCGTTCCTTGAGATATGGATCGATGAAACCCGGCCACTGTTGCGAGATTTCCCGCGAAATTTTGGCATAGCCATAGCCGGGCAGATCGGTGAAGACCAGTTCCGGCTCCGGCTTTCCCGGCCAGCGGATTTCGAAGAAGTTAATCGAGCGGGTGCGGCCTGGAGTCGAACTGGTCTTGGCTATTTTGCTGCCGAGAAGCGAGTTGATCACGCTCGACTTGCCTACATTCGACCGCCCCAGGAACGCGACCTCGGGCAGCGCCGGAGCAGGGAACTGGCTGGCATCGCTCACCGACATCATGAAGCGGGCTAAAACACGCATGAACCAGTTTGCAGTTTCGTTGCGGAAGTTGCAAGCGATGCCGCCGTAAAAATAGAGATGAGAGCTTGCAGATTTTCCGGAAGACCGCGTCTTCGCCGAAAAGCCGTCCGTATCACTCTAGTCCGAGGGGGCGTTTATTTTCGACGTCTTCGGGCTTGACCGGTTTGTACTTGTTCCAAAGGTACAGGATGGCAGCCACCACGATGCCAATACCCAGGCTGCCGAGAAAGAACCAGCGGTAGGCAGGCAGCCAGATCAGCAGGGTAAACACCAGCGCCGCTGCGATAAGCAGGCTGACTCCGCCTCGCAGATAGCTTCGTCTCGGTCCGGGCTCAGGATTCCGGTCCACAGCCATGAACCTCGCTATTTTATCCGAAGAGGCCGCTTGGGAGCGTTTTCCGCGATCTGTTCTCTTTTGCGGTGAAAAGCCTTTGACCGCAAAGGCCGCAAAGGAAACGCAAAGGACGCCAAGAGAAGAAGATCCGGGATAATAGCAAAAGGCCCGCTTGCGCGGGCCTTGCGTGAGACTGATGCAGAAAATTACTGGTGGGCCGATGGGCTTTCCGCGGGCGGCGGGATGGGCGCAATGGGTTGTGCCGTTGCCTCTTCAGTGATTGCAGGCAAGGGCCGCTCCAGCGCGACCGTCAGCACCTGGTCCATGGTTTCGACGAAGTGCATCTTCATTGCGGTGCGCAGGTTCTCCGGGACTTCGGCCACGTCTTTTTCGTTGTCCTGGGGCAGGATCACTTCGAACAGTCCGGCGCGGTGTGCGGCCAGCAGCTTTTCCTTCAGCCCGCCGATGGGCAATACCTTGCCGCGCAGCGTTATCTCGCCCGTCATCGCGATGTCGCGGCGGACGGGAATCTTGCTGAGAGCGCTGGCAATCGCGGTGGCGATGGTGATTCCGGCCGACGGACCGTCCTTGGGAATCGCGCCTTCGGGCACGTGCACGTGGATATCGAGGGAGCGGTAAAAGTCGCGCGATAGGCCCAGGCGATGGGCACGCGAGCGGATGTATGACATGGCCGCCTGCGCGGATTCCTGCATCACGTCGCCCAGTTTGCCCGTGAGCGTAAGTTTGCCTTTGCCGTCAACTACAGTGGCTTCCGTGCTCAATATCGAGCCGCCGACCTCAGTCCAGGCGAGGCCGGTGACCAGTCCGATTTCGCTTTTCTCATGGGCCAGGGTGTCGCGGAATTTGATCACGCCCAGGAAGTCGTTGACGTTGTCCTGACCGATAGCGACGTTGTAGGTTTCGCCTTCCTTTACCACCTTGCGCGCCACCTTGCGGCAGACGTTGCCGATTTCACGCTCCAGATTGCGGACTCCCGCTTCCCGCGTGTAGGAACGAATCAGAGCAGTGATCGAGTCGTCGGTGAACTTGATGTTCTTGTCGGTCAGGCCCGCCTGCAGCAGCTGCTTTTTGACCAGGAACTGCTTGGCGATTTCGACTTTCTCCTGCTCGGTGTAGCCGTGCAGGCGAAGCACTTCCATCCGGTCTTGTAAGGCCGGGGGGATGGTGTGCATGACGTTGGCGGTGGCGATGAAGAAGACTTGCGAGAGGTCGTATTCGACGTCGAGGTAGTGGTCCACGAACATGAAATTCTGTTCGGGATCGAGCACTTCGAGTAGCGCGGCCGAGGGGTCGCCGCGAAAATCCATGGACATCTTGTCCACTTCGTCCAGCATGAACACCGGGTTCTTGGTGCCGGCCTTCTTCATCATCTGGATGATCTGTCCAGGCAGGGCGCCGATGTAGGTGCGGCGGTGGCCGCGAATTTCGGCTTCGTCGCGCACGCCGCCCAGTGACATGCGGACGAACTTGCGCCCGGTGGCCTTGGCGATCGACATGCCCAGCGAAGTCTTGCCCACTCCCGGAGGTCCGACGAAACACAGGATCGAGCCCTTGGGATTCTTCACCAACTGCCGCACCGCCAGGAATTCCAGGATGCGGTCTTTGATCTTTTCCAGCCCGTAATGGTCTTCGTTCAGGACCTTTTCGGCGCGGCTGATGTTACGTATTTCCTTGGAACGCTTCTTCCATGGAACCGCCAGCAGCCAGTCGAGATAATTTCGCGAAACCGTTGACTCGGCCGACATGGGCGGCATGGCTTCGAGTTTCTTCAACTCCTGCACCGCCTTGTCGCGGACTTCCTTGGGCATGCCGGCGGCTTCGATCTTCTTCTTCAATTCGTCGAATTCGCTCTTTTCGCCCCGGCCCAGTTCTTTCTGGATGGCCTTGATCTTTTCGTTGAGGTAATACTCTTTTTGGGCGCGTTCCATCTGGCGCTTGACCCGCGACTGGATGGTGCGATCCATGTTCAGCTTTTCGATTTCGATGTCGAGCACGTCGCCGATGCGAGTCAGGCGCTCGCCGGGATCGAAGATTTCCAGCAGCTCCTGTTTTTCTTCGATGGAAAGCTGCAGATTGGCGGCGATGGTGTCGGTCAGCTTGGCCGGATCTTCCATGCGCACGGCCGCGATCATGGTTTCGTAATTCAGCGACTGGCACAGCTTTACATACTGCTCGAACAGGGCCGTCACCCGCTGCATGCCGGTTTCGATCTGCGGGGTGGTTTCGGTGGCGTAGCGGGCCACGCGCAGTGAAACCTGCATGAAGCCTTCGCTCTCGCTGATTTGAAGAACTTTGCCGCGTTCGATGCCTTCGACCAGGACCTTGATGTTGCCGTCGGGCAGTTTCAGGCTCTGCACAATGTTGACGATCGTGCCCACCTGGTAAATCTCATTGGGCTTGGGTTCATCGATGCTGGCGTCGTGCTGGGTGGCGAGGAATATCTTCTTGTCGGAAGCCAGGGCTTCTTCCAGGGCGCGAACGCTGGATTCCCGTCCCACGACAAACGGAGTCATCATGTAAGGGAAGATGACCACGTCGCGGATGGGCATCATGGGTAACTTTTTGGTCTCGAATTTTTCCTTGACTATGCTCACTTATTCTCCCGAACACCCGAGTTGCGTTCGTTGTTTGTGGCTTTTGGATGCTAGATTCTGGCTCCTGGCTTAGAGCTTTGGTTAAACCTCAGTCGAACCTTAGTTTACCCCGCCTTTTCCATCATGGCGAGGGTTACGCTGCGTTTCTCCACCATTTCCCGGCTCACTTCAAACTCTTTGACCTTTTTCTGGCTGGGCAGGTGGTACATCAGGTCCAGCATTAACTCCTCTAGAATCATGCGTAATCCACGCGCTCCGACCTTGCGGGCCATGGCCTGGCGCGAGATCGCTTTCAGGGCTTCATCGCTGAATTTGAGGCGCACATTCTCGAATTCGAACAGGCGCTGGTATTGCTTGATGATCGCGTTTTTGGGCCGGGTAAGGATTTCGATCAGCGCGAACTCGTCCAGATCTTCGAGCACGCCGACCACGGGCAGCCGGCCGACAAACTCGGGAATCAGGCCAAACTTGATCAGGTCTTCGGGCTGGATGTCGCTCAACAGTTCGAAATTCCGCTTGCGGCTGACGGCTGGAGTTTCTTCCGCCTCGGCCTCTTCCGCTCCCGCCTTGAAGCCCAGAGACTTTTTGCCCACCCGGCGACCGATAATTTTTTCCAGGCCGACGAAGGCCCCGCCGCAGATGAACAGGATGTTGGTGGTATCCACGGGAGTGAATTCCTGGTGGGGGTGCTTGCGGCCGCCCTGGGGAGGCACATTGGCAATCGTGCCTTCCAGTATTTTCAACAGGGCCTGCTGCACTCCCTCACCCGAAACATCGCGCGTGATGGAGGGGTTCTCATCTTTCCGTCCGATCTTGTCCACTTCATCGATATAGATGATGCCGGTCTGGGCCCGTCCTACGTCACCGTCGGCTGCCTGCAGGAGTTTGAGGATGATGTTCTCAACGTCCTCGCCGACATAACCGGCCTCGGTCAGGGTGGTGGCGTCCACGATGGCGAAGGGAACATCGAGCATGCGGGCCAGGGTCTGGGCCAGCAGTGTCTTGCCGGTTCCAGTGGGGCCGATCAGCATGATGTTCGACTTGGCCAGTTCGACGCCGTCACCGGCCCGCTGGCGATTCATATAGATGCGCTTGTAGTGGTTGTAAACCGCCACCGCCAGCTTTTTCTTGGTCTGCTCCTGGCCGATCACATACTCGTCGAGGAAGCTTTTCACTTCCTGCGGCTTGGGCAGTTGATTGGGGGTGGTGGTGGGAGGCGTCGCGGTGCGGTCGTCTTCCAGGATGGAATTGCAGACGGCCACGCACTCGTCGCAAATGTAGGCCCTGGGATAATCGCTGGGGGATGAAATAAGTTTGGCGACTGCGTCCTGCGATTTATGGCAGAACGAACAGCGCAACATCTCCTCGGTACCAGTCCTGTTTTTCACTCGGCTTTACTCCTTCGTTAACCCTCTCTCTCCCGCTCCATGCATCCCTTGCCGGGCCGGCGGGAGAGATCGTTTTCGCGCCGAGACTGATCGGAAACTGATCGGGCGAACCCCGATCATACCTTTATCTCGTCTTATAGATGATATCGTCTATGATTCCGTATTCCTTAGCCTGCTGCGAGTTCATAATGAAGTCGCGCTCCACGTCTTTTTCGACTTTTTCCAGCTTCTGACCGGTGTGTTTTGCCATTAACTGGTTAGTAATCTCTCGCATACGAAGAATTTCCCGGGCGTGAATGTCGATGTCGGTGGCCTGGCCGGACAGCCCGCCCATGGAAGGCTGGTGGATCAGGATGCGGGAGTTGGGCAGCGCCAGCCGCTTTTTGGGCTCGCCGGCGGCGAGCAACAGGGCCGCCATGCTGGCCGCCTGACCGATACAAATGGTGGTGACATCGTTCTTCACGTATTGCATGGTGTCGTAAATCGCCATGCCGGCTGTAATCGATCCGCCCGGCGAGTTCACATAGAGCTGAATGTCTTTTTCGGGGTCTTCCTGCGCCAGAAAGAGCATCTGGGCAATCACCAGGTTGGCGATGTTGTCGTCAATCGGGGTGCCGATGAAAATGATGTTGTCCCGCAGCAGCCGGGAATAAATGTCGTAAGCGCGCTCGCCCCGGCCAGTCTGCTCGATGACCATGGGGACCAGCATCATTTTGGGATCGTTCACATTCACCGTCCACACTCCTGTTCCTGACCACTTGCTCTATCTGGGAGGATCGAAAGGTCCGCGCTAAGCGGACTGGCGATATAGAAAATCGAGGGTCTTTTCGCTGCGGATTCTATTTCGGATTCTATCGAGCGCACCATCACGTGTCAAACGGGCGCGGATCGCTTCCGGCGTCTGTTTTGACTGGGTGGCGAGCGCCTCGATCTCCCGATCGATTTCCGCATCGCTGACCTCGATTTTTTCCTCCTCCGCAATCTTGTCCAGCACCAGTGACGCCTTTACTTCCTGCAGCGCCTGCTCTCTCTGTCCCACGCGCAGGCGGTTCAAATCCATCTTCTTGATGTCCTCGGCTTTCATGCCTTGCGCCGCCAGGGCGCGCAGGCCGCGTTCGAGGCGCACATCAATCTGGCGGTCCACCAGCGCTTCCGGCACTTCGAATTCGCTGCGCTTCACCAGTTCCGCCACCAGCTTGTCTTTGGCTTCATGCTCGGCGGTATGCTTGCGCTCGGCTTCCATACTTTCACGGATGCGCTGGCGCACTTCGTCCAGGGTCTTGAACTCTCCCAACTGCGTGACGAACTGGTCGTCCAGTTCGGGCAGGCTCTTCTGCTTGATGGATTGCACCTTCACGGTGTAGGTAAAAGTCTTTCCGGCCAGGCGCTGTTCCTGAGCGTCCTGGGCGTAGGTGACTTCGAAAACGCGCTCGTCTCCGGCGGAAGCTCCACGCAGATTTTCGGTGAACTCCGGCATGGTGTTCTTGCCGGCGATTTCGACCAGCACTTCGTCCATGTGGACGGGTTTATCCTGGCCGTCGGTGGGGCCGTCCTTGGGTTTGCCGTCGAGTGATACCTGGGCGTAATCTCCGTCGGCCAGGGGCCGGCCTTCCACTGCCGTAAAGGTGGCGTGCTGCTCGCGCACGCCGTTCAGCGACTGCTCGACTTCTTCATCGGTCACGGTGATTTCAGGCTTTTCGGCGCGCAACTCTTTGTAGCCATCCACCTTGATTTCCGGCATCACTTCAAAGCTGGCTTTAAAGCGGAGCGGCTCGTTGTCTTTCAAGTGGAGGTCGGTGACTTGCGGCTGCGATACCGGGATGAGCCCCTGCCTGTCGGCCTCTTTGCGGAAATAGCGGGGGACGAGGGCCTCGACTACATCGCTCTTCAGGTCCTCAGAAAACCGCTGGCGGATAACCGAGGCGGGCACATGCCCGCGGCGGAAGCCGGGAATGCGCGCCAGCTTCTGATATTTCTGGATCAGGGCATTGGTCTCGCGGGTGACTTCCTCGACCGGAATCTCAACCGCGATCTCCCGCCGGGTGCTGCTGCTGGTCTCAGTGGGGCTCACATTTGCCTTTCAGGCTTGGGCCGCTCGAACCGTTCCATTTCCGAACCAGGCTAGGCGTCGAACGGCACGGGCTGTAAATCTGAGTGTAAAGACTGAGGGAGAGAAGCGTCAAACCGCCGGAGGAAAAAACAGGGTAACAATCGTAACTCAGGGGCGAAAGTTCTGTGTGGTCGCGGGGCGACTCGCCCGCGAGGCTCTGAGGTCAAGGTCAAAGCCGCGGGCGAGGTCGCCCGCGACCATACACAACCAGTTCCGCTTACAATGCTTCGAATGCCGGCCTGGCTTACTCAACTGAACCGCGAAGTGATTGCCTGCACACGTTGTCCGCGGCTGGTGGAATATCGCGAGAAAATTGCGCGCGAGAAGCGCCGCGCTTATGTCGATTGGGAATACTGGGGAAGGCCAGTCCCCGGCTTTGGCGATCCCCACGCTCGTGTCCTGGTGCTCGGACTTGCGCCCGGAGCCCACGGCTCGAATCGCACCGGACGTCCCTTTACCGGCGATGCCTCCGGCAAATTCATGTATCCCATTCTTTATGAGGCCGGATTTTCCAATCAGCCTGATGCCGCCAAACGCAATGATGGACTTGAACTCCGAGACCTCTACATCACCGCGGCGGTCCGCTGCGCTCCTCCCGATAACAAGCCTTTGCCTCAGGAGTTGGCCAACTGCGCCCCTTTTCTTGACCGCGAATTGGAGGGACTGAAGAATGTCAGAGTGATCGTCGCACTCGGCAAAATTGGATTCGAGGCTTACCTCAACTACCTCAAGCGCCGCGGCCAGATATCCAGCAAGAATCCGTATCCGTTTCGCCACGGGGCCTGTTACGAGATGCCTGACGGGAAAACATTGCTGGCTTCCTATCATCCCTCGAACCAGAATACCCAGACCGGCAAACTGACGCGCCCGATGTTTGCCGCGATTTTCAAGGAAGCTCGACGCTTGGCCGGCAAGCAGAGCGTCCGCCAAAGCAGCTAACTGATGATCATGTGATTTACTCAATCATGGTTGATTCGGGCAAAGAAATCCGCGAGGTTGGTTGTTCTGCCCTGGTCCTGACGGCAATTATCCTCCTGAGCCTCACCTCCCTGGGTCAGCAGCCACCTCCGCCCACCGCCGCTCCCGGTATCCAGGACAACAGTTTTCTGGTGGAGGAAGCTTACAACCAGAACTTCGGCGTGGTGCAGCACATTTCCAGCTTCACTCGCTTCTTCGACAGCAAGGACTGGAACTACACCTTCACCCAGGAATGGCCGGCCCCCGGCGACGAGCGCCATCAACTCAGTTACACGCTAGTCGCATTGCACGCCGGAGCGTTTCCCGGCTCTGGCGTCGGCATCGGAGATGTTTTCCTGAATTACCGTTACCAGTTGGTGGGAAGTGGAGAGACTCGGGTTGCCTTCTCCCCTCGCCTAAGCCTGATATTTCCTACGGGCGATTCCACCGTGGGCCGAGGCTCGGGCAGTTTCGGTCTGCAAACCAACTTCCCGTTGAGCGTTGTGCTGGGCAGGAAACTGGTCAGTCACTGGAACGCCGGCGCCACATTCTTCCCCCACGCCCAGGATGCCTCCGGTGATCGCGCCGCTACAGCTGGCTACAATTTCGGCCAGAGCTTCATCTGGCTGACGAACGCTCGCTTTAACGTCATGCTGGAAACCGTGTTCGCCCGCTCTCAGACAGTGGTAAGCAGTGACCACACGGAATGGACAAGCTCGCTCTTCCTCAGCCCCGGGGTCCGCTGGGCTTACAACTTCAAAAATGGGCTGCAGATCGTTCCGGGAATCGGAGTGCCGCTTGGAGTCGGGCCGAGCGCGGGTGAAAAGGGAGTGCTTCTGTACCTCAGTTTCGAACACCCCTTTCGCAAGCTGCCCAAACAATAGGGAGGAGGCAACTTTTCATCTGGTTTTAGTTGCAGTCACTTCTATCTGGAACTGGCGCCTGCTGATGGGGTCATCCATGCTGGTGATAAGGGTTGGCTTACCCAGATTGACAACCGTACTTAGGTCGGCCCGTACTTGACGGATCACCGGCTGATCGGGGCCGGACACATTTTGCGCCGGAGGTGGGGTGAGGTTCGACGACTCGATGGTTGTACTGAGCACAAGAGAACCTTCCTGTTCCTGGACACGGCAATCAATGTTCATGCCGACATCCATGTATTGAAACTGAGAGTTCGCTATAGCTACCGGAACCCTTAAACCAATCCGCAGTTTGCTCAACACACCTCCAGCCTGCGCCAACATCGAGTAGCTTCTCGTGTTGATCTTCTTCCCGTCCTCGAATTCACTCAGGGCGAACTCCAAGCGGTAGGCGCTGCTCGACCTGGACGCCGCGGTTTTCGGAGTCGATTCCTCAGGCTTCGCCTTGTCTTCCTGCGCCGTGACTCCCGGAATGAGGCCGACCAGCCCCAAGATAGTTCCCAACAGAACCGCATAAATCTTGATTCTCTGCATGGCCTGCTCCTTTTAAGGTGTGTCACTTTGCTGAATTGTGGGGACCGCCTGCTCCACGGACAGGGGCGCGATTTCAAGATCATCAATCTGCAAATCGCCGGCCCTTCTCGTCCTGTCGGCTGCCACAGCCACTTCGTCCGCCGGCACCTGCTCGACGTATGCCAGCAATAGTTCCTCTTGCGGAGAAAGAGGGCGTGGCGAAGGGAACTGCTTGGGCAGCGGCCTTGCGGTTGCCGGAGCAATATGCCGCTGGAACGTCCTTCGTCTCCCCTGCGATCGAGTCATGGCGTCTGGTCTGCAAAGTTCAACGGTTGGCTGCCTTAGAGTTGGGCTGCCGGTTTCAACAGAATGAGTTGCAACTGGAACGGACCCGGTTGGGATCGGCTTCCGGGTCAGCAGTTGAAGCGCGACGGCGGCCACGATCACAATCGCCGCCAATGCCGGCCACCACTGCCAAGACGGCGAAGCCCCTCTCGCTTGTTCGGTGCTAAGGCCAGCCAGAATGCGACCTTCCAGGCCTGGCCGCGGTTCGGCTTCGCCGTACCGTTTCAACCCGATATCCAGCCATTTCTCGACCAAGCGCTCTTGATTCTCAGGTTCCATGTTTTCTGTCCAGTAGTTCCGCGAGCTTGTCTCGTAATATTTGGCGCGCTCGGAACAGCCGTGAACGAACGGCCGCTTCGCTGATCTCTAGGATCCCAGCAATATCCGGGGGCGGCATCTCTTCAACGGTGGAAAGAGCGACAACATCGCGCAACCGTCGCGGCAAAGTAGGAATCAACCGCTCCAGAGCGATGGCAACTTCCTCGCCCCTTACCGCATCGTCCGCCGGTACGCCCGTCGAGCGCAGCCTGGCAACGACTTGCCCCACCTCTTCCAACGAAACGTCAGGTGATTTTCCTTTCCGCCCCACTGCGACTCGCCACGCAATCCGGGCCAGCCATTTCCGCGGATCATCCACTGCGGACAGCTTCCGTCGCGCCTTGAGCACGCGAACGAATGTTTCCTGGGTTGCATCTTCGGCGTCGTGATGGTTGCGGAGTATCGAATACGCAATCCTGTACACCATCTGCGCGTGCTGACGGACGGCGAGCTCCACTTGGTCCTCGTCGGTTCGTGCCAGCGCCATGGCATCGCTCACGATCACCTGTCCCGCCGCCACTTTCAGGTCCTCAAACATGAAGACCACCATTCTGCCTGTTTTGTTCGGGAATTTTTCAGGAAAAGCTGCAGG
>Ga0070668_100001203_pt1 | contig 18365 bp, 16 predicted proteins | sample KBSS43metaG_FD_64661 | JGI IMG/M metagenome (GOLD analysis project Ga0070668, IMG submission 64661) | Switchgrass rhizosphere microbial communities from Kellogg Biological Station, Michigan, USA - KBS S4-3 metaG | ecosystem: Host-associated > Plants > Roots > Rhizosphere > Soil ... | reverse complement strand
ACCCGCGCCATGATCGACCAGCTCCATCCCGGATGCGGCGCGCTGCTGCAGGCGCCGCTGCAGGTGCAGTGGTCGAAGGTCCCCTACAATCTGGGCCCCTGGGTGCAGTGGGCGAGCGACAACGAACCGGACTATGCTCTGCTGAGCGAACCGGACGGACCGTTCTGGTTCGCCGGCGAATACCTGAGCCACGTGGGCGCCTGGCAGGAGGGGGCGATCCGTTCGGCCCACCGCACCGCCGCCCGACTGGACGCGCGCCACCGGGCCGGACAGCCGGTGACCGCCACGAGACCACAATAGGAGGAGACGCCCGATGACCCAGCGCCTCGCCGCCTTGGCGGCCTGCGCCCTCGCCGCCACAGCGCCCGCGGCGGCCCAGACCGTGGCCCGCACGGCGGCCAGCCCGACCGCGCCCATCGCGCAGACGGTGACGGTGCCGGCCGGCTACGAGACGGTCTACCTCTCCGGCGTGCTGCCGGACCTGCCCAAGGCGCCGGACCCGCCCGGCGACGCCGAGACCCAGGCGGCCAGCGTGTTCGGCAAGATCGCCGCGGTGCTGAAGGGCCAGGGCCTGGGCGAAGGCGACGTGGTCTCGATGACCATCTACATGACCGCCGCCGAGCCGGGCGGACGGATGGATTTCGCCGGCATGATGAAGAGCTACACGAAGCACTACGGCACGCCTGCGCAGCCCAACAAGCCGACCCGCTCCACCGTTCAGGTGGCCGGGCTGGCCGCGCCGGGCGCGTTGCTGGAGGTCGAGGTGACGGCCGTGCGGGCGCCGCGCAAGTGATCAGACGCGCCTTTCAGCCCGGCGCCGTCGGCCCTATGATTCCCTTCAGCCGTCCCCGCTGCAGCCGACGGAGCTTCCCATGAGCCAGCCTCGATCGCCGCTCGCCGCCCCGACCGAACTCGCCGCGACGCCCTTCCGCCTCTACGCCCAGGCCGTGGCCGCCACGCAGGCGGGCATGGCCGCTCTCTTCCAGGCGCAGGCCTACGCGCTGGAAGGATTCTGGAGCCTGGCCCTGCGTCCGCTGGCGCTCTACACCCCGCCGAGCGCGCCGCCCGGCGAGCCGTCCGTCATGGCGCCCGCACCCCCGCAACCGATCGTGGTGACGGAGACGCCCTGCGCGGCCCAGCCTCCGCCGCGGCCGACCGGACGGCCGAATCTGCGCGTGGTTCCGGACCAGCCTGCCGCCTGAAGCGGCGCCGGACGGGAAACGTTACGCACATCTAATCTTGTGCGCCGCAATATCTCTGGTGCGATGCAAAATCAGCGGTCTATGCTCCGGCCCGCCGAACAGGAGCGCCGATGAACGCACCGGTCACCGTGTCCCCAGAGAACCGCCGCGTCCTGGTGCTGCAAGGCGGCGGCGCCCTGGGCGCCTACCAGGCGGGGGTCTATGAAGCGCTCAACTGGGGCGGCGTGCGGCCCCACTGGGTGGCGGGCATTTCCATCGGGGCGATCAATGCGGCGCTGATCGCCGGCAACCCGCCCGAGCGGCGCGTCGAGCGGCTGCGCGAATTCTGGGACCTGGTGTCCTCCGGCGCGGCGCTGACCCCGCTGGCGTTCAACGCGACCAGCCGGGCGTGGATCAGCGAGATCAGCGCCAACTGGGCGGCCATGGCCGGGGTGCCCGGCATGTGCGCGCCCAGGCTGGTCTCGCCCTGGCTGCAGGTCGCCGGCGGGCCCGAGGCGCTGAGCTTCTACGATACGAGCCCGCTCAAGGCGACGCTCGAGCGGCTGGTGGACTTCGACCTGATCAATTCCGGCGAGATGCGGCTGAGCGTCGGCGCGGTGAACATCCGCACCGGCAACTTCGCCTATTTCGACAACGCCAACGAGCCGATCGGCCCCGAGCACATCATGGCCTCGGGCGCCCTGCCCCCCGGCTTTCCGCCGGTGAAGATCCAGGGCGAGTGGTACTGGGACGGAGGGCTGGTCTCCAACACCCCCCTGGAATACGTGCTGGAAACCGACCACGAGGACGACCTGCTGATCTACCAGGTGGACCTGTTCAACGCCCGGGGCCGCATGCCGCGAACCCTGCTGGAGTCGGTGGAGCGTGAGAAGGAGATCCGGTTCTCCAGCCGCACTCGGCACAACACCGACGCCAACATGCGCATCCACGAACTGAAGGCGGCCCTGCGCGAACTGCTGGGCGTGCTGCCGCCGGGCATGGCCAACGACCCCAACGTGCGCCTGCTCGACACCCTCTCGCGGGAGAACGCGGTGACGGTGGTGCAGCTCATCTACCGCTCGAAGGCCTACGAGGGCGGCTCCAAGGACTACGAATTCTCCCGGTCCACGATGCTGGACCACTGGTCCTCGGGCGTGGCCGACGCGCGCCGCTGCCTGAAGAGCCAGGACCGCTACGTCGCCGCCTCGCGGCCCGGCGGCACTGCGGTGTTCGACCCCGGCCGGCCGGCCGCCCAGGGCGTCGACGCCGCCCACCCCTCCCCCGCGCGAAAGAGGACACCCACGCCATGATCCTGAAATCCAAGGCCGCCGTCGTCACCGGCTCCACCAGCGGCATCGGCCTGGCCATCGCCCGCGCCTTCGCGGCCGAGGGGGCCAACGTGATGATCAACGGCTTCGGCAAACCCGACGACATCGAGACTGAGCGCGCCGGGCTGGAAAAGGATTTCGGGATCAAGGCGCTCTACTCGGCGGCCGACATGTCCAAGCCCGCCGAGATCGCCCAGATGATCAAGACCGCCGAGGAAACCTTCGGCTCGGTGGACGTGCTGGTGCCCAACGCCGGCGTCCAGTTCGTTTCGCCGATCGAGGATTTCCCGATCGAGAAGTGGGACATGATCATCGCGGTCAACCTGTCCTCCGCCTTCCACCTGATCCGGGCGGCGGTTCCGGGCATGAAGGCGCGCAAGTGGGGCCGGATCATCTCCACCGCCTCGGCCCACTCCCTCACCGGCTCGCCGTTCAAGGCGGCCTATGTCTCGGCCAAGCACGGGATCGCGGGCCTGACCAAGACAGCGGCGCTCGAGCTCGCCACCACGGGGATCACCGTCAACTGCATCAGCCCCGGCTACGTCTGGACCCCGCTGGTGGAGAACCAGATCCCCGACACCATGAAGGCCCGCAACATGACCCGCGAGCAGGTGATCCACGACGTGCTGCTGGACCGCCAGCCCACCAAGCAGTTCGTGACGCCCGAAGACATCGCCGCCATGGCGGTCTTCCTGTGCCGCGACGAGGCGGCGCAGATGACCGGCACGAACATCTCCATGGATGGCGGCTGGACCGCGGAATAATCGACGGGTTCCGCTACGGGCGGGTCCGCACGGAGCGCAAAATAGTCTAGGTCGGGGCCGCGACCTGGACCGAACGAGACCCTGCCCGATGGATGACGACCTGCGGCGCGACGCCCTGCGCTATCACCGCCAGCCGCGGCCTGGAAAGATCACGGTCAGGCCGACCAAGCCGATGGCCACCCAGCGCGACCTGGCCCTGGCCTATTCGCCCGGGGTGGCGGCGGCTTGCGACGCCATCGTGGAGGATCCGCGCGCCGCCCACGAGCTGACCGCGCGCGGCAACCTGGTGGCCGTGATCACCAACGGCACGGCCGTGCTGGGCCTGGGAAACATCGGGCCGCTGGCCGCCAAGCCGGTCATGGAAGGCAAGGCCGCGCTCTTCAAGACCTTCGCCGGCATCGACGTCTTCGACCTGGAGGTGGACGCCGCCGACGTGGACCTGTTCTGCGACGTCGTGGCCTCGCTGGAGCCGACCTTCGGGGGCATAAACCTGGAGGACATCAAGGCCCCGGAATGCTTCGTCATCGAGCGGCGCCTGCGCGAGCGCATGAACATCCCGGTGTTCCACGACGACCAGCACGGCACGGCGATCGTCTGCGCGGCGGCCATCGTCAACGGGCTGAAACTGCAGGGTAAGGAGCTGGCGGACGTCAAGCTGGTGACCTCGGGCGCGGGCGCGGCGGCCATGGCCTGCGTCGACCTCCTGGTCAGCATGGGCCTGCCCGCCGACCACGTGACCCTGACCGACATCAAGGGCGTGGTGCACGCCGACCGCGACGACGTGCCCGGCTCCGAGCTCGCCCGCTACGCGCGGGTCACCAATGCGCGGGCCCTGCCCGAGGTGCTGGACGGGGCCGACGTGTTCCTGGGCCTGTCGGCGCCGCGGGTGCTGAAGGCCGAGTGGCTGGTGAAGCTGGCGCCCAAGCCCTTCATCCTGGCGCTGGCCAACCCCGAGCCCGAGATCCTGCCGGAAGAGGCCAAGGCCGCGCGCCCGGACGCCATCGTGGCCACCGGACGCAGCGATTATCCCAATCAGGTCAACAACGTACTCTGCTTTCCGTTCGTGTTCCGCGGCGCCCTGGACGTGGACGCCTGCGAGATCAACGAGCCCATGAAGATCGCCGCGGCCAAGGCCGTGGCCGACCTGGCCCGCGAGGAAGCCAGCGAGGTGGCGCAGGCGGCCTATGGCGGGCCCGCGCCGCTGTTCGGGCCGGAGTACATTATCCCCAAGCCGTTCGATCCGAGGCTGATCCTGCGCATCGCCCCGGCGGTGGCCCGCGCGGCCATGGACTCCGGCGTGGCGCGGCGGCCGATCGCGGACTTCGGCGCGTACCAGGAGGAGCTGGAGCGGTTCGTGTTCCGCTCGGGCCAGCTCATGCGCCCGATCATCGACATCGCCAGGCGCAATCCCCGGCGCGTCGCCATCGCCCAGGGCGAGGACCCGCGCATGATCCGCGCCGCCCAGACCATCGTCGCCGAGGGCCTGGCCCAGCCGGTGCTGGTGGGCCGCCGCTCGGCGATCGAAGCGGAAGCGGCCAAGCTCGGGCTGCGTATCGACCTGGGCGGCCAGGTGCAGGTGTTCGACCCGACCTCCGACCCCGAGACCGTCGCACCCCTGGCAGCCCTCTACCAAGGCATGGTGGACCGCCGCGGCGTGCCGCCGGAAGAAGCCGAGCGGCGCCTTGCCGGGAGCCCGAGCGTGGCCGCGGCCATGTTGCTGGCGGCCGGCCGGGTCGACGCGGCGCTCTGCGGCGGCAGCGGCGACTGGTGGGGCCACATGGTCGACGTGTTGCCGGTGATCCCGCGCGAAGCGGGGGTCAGCCGGATCTACTCGATCACCGGCCTGATCCTGGACAGCGACGTGGTGTTCATCGCCGACACCCACGTGGTGGTGGACCCCACCGCCGAGCAGATCGCCGAGATGACGGTGATGGCCGCGGCCGAGGTGCGCCGGTTCGGCATCACGCCGCGCGTGGCGCTGTTGTCGCACTCGAACTTCGGCGCCAGCCACTCGCCGACCGCGCGCAAGATGCGCGCCGCCGTGCAGCTGGTCCGCGCCCGCGCGCCGGACCTGGAGGTCGACGGCGAAATGCACGCCGACGCGGCGCTGAACGAGGTGCTGCGCCAGCGGCTGGTGCGTTCAAGCGCCCTCACCGGCCCGGCGAACCTCTTGATCATGCCCAGCCTGGATGCGGCCAACATCGCGCTCACGCTGCTGGCGGCGGCGACCCAGGCGACGAAGGTAGGGCCGCTGCTGCTGGGCGTGTCGAAACCGCTGCACGTGCTGACCACGGACGTGACGGCGCGCGGGATCGTCAACATGACCGCCCTGGCCGTGGCGCAGAGCGTCGGCGGAAGCTGAGGCGCGAAATTCTTCGCCACCTGTCGGCTTGCGCAGCGTTCGTTCGTTCTCGGGTCGAACGGGCCGGTCGCGGCCCCCAGCAGGACGGAGGACCCCATGCGCTATCTCACGATCTACCGGCCGACCAGCGGCGTCGAGGGCGGGATGCCCGACGCCGAGCACATGGCCGCCATGGGCGAGCTCGTCGAGGAGATGACCAAGGCCGGGTCGCTGATCTCCACCGAGCCGCTGACGGTGCGCGCGGCCGGCGGGCGCGTGCGGCTGGCCAATGGCCAGTTCACCGTCAGCGAGGAGGCGGAGCGCGCCGGCGGCTACGCCTTTCTCCACGCCAATTCTCGCGAAGAGGCGTTTGAATTGGCGAAGAAATTCCTATCCGTCGCCGGCGATGGCGAGGTCGAGCTGCGCCAGGTGCTGGAGTTCACGCCGTCGTCTTGAGAGGCGGTGGGCGGCGGGGACACGTACTGAAGCACATGTCCCCAATTCCTGCGCTCAGGTCTTCAGGCGCATCTTGCCCATGTAGTCGCGCTTGCCGAGCGGCACGCCCTTCATGCGCAGGATGTCGTAGGCCGTGGCGGCGTGGAAATAGAAGTTGGGCAGCGAGAACGACATCAGGAAGTTCTCGGCGGTGAAGGGCATGGTGTGCTTGCCCAACTGGAACGCCATGTCGCGGCCCTCGAGGGCGTTCACCTCTTCGGGCGTGCGCGCCTCCAGATAAGCCCTCGCTTCGGCGACCATCTTCTGCAGGTCGGCGTAGCCCAGCGGCGGGATCTGCGGCGGCGGGGAGAAGACGCCGGCCTTCACGCCCTCTATGGCGCCGCGCGAGTGGTGGGCCACCGACTGCACCTGGAAGCGGAAGGGCAGCATGTCCGGGAACAGCCGGGTCTCGACGATCTCTTCGGGATCGAGGCCGTTGTCCATGCAGTGGGCGAGGCCGCGATCCAGGAAGCCGCCGACGCCCCCCAGCACCTGCAGAAAGGACGTTACGCTGAGGTCGTAGAGTGAAATCGCCATGGGCCGCCTCCTTATGGTTTGGGCCCTTCAGGTAGAGACGCTGGGGTAGCTCCACAATGGCGCCCGCACTTGCCCGCCGCGTCGTAACGACGTCTAGTTCGGCCCGCGCCGCCGAGAGGCGCAGCCGGGACATTTCAGGAGGACGCGCCCATGACCGACGACGTGGTGATCACCGAACGCCATGGACGCGTGGCGCTGATCCGGCTGAACCGCCCCGAGAAGCGCAACGCCATCAACGCGGCGCTGTCGCGCGGCGTGTGCGCGGCGGTGGCGGCCAGCCAGGACGCCGGCTGCATCGTCATCACGGGATCGGACCCGGCGTTCTGCGCCGGCCTCGACCTGAAGGACCTGGGCGTCGATCGGCTCGCGGACTTCCCGTCCTATTCCGACGCGCTGATCGCCTCGCAGACGCCGATGATCGCGGCTGTGAACGGGCCGGCGGCCACCGGCGGATTCGAGATCGCGCTGGCCTGCGACTTCATCGTCGCCTCGGAGAAGGCGGCCTTCGCCGACACCCACGTGCGGGTGGGGGTCTTTCCGGGCCCGGTGTTGGTGGACCTGCCGCGGCGGATCGGCATGGCCTGGGCCCGCGAGATGTCGATGACCGGCAATTTCGTCGACGCGGCCACGGCGCTGCGCATCGGCCTGGTCAACCACCTGCTGCCGCACGAGGAGCTGTTGCCGTTCGCCATGAAGCTGGCGGCCGACATCGCCGAGCAGGACAAGGTGATGATCACCGCCATGCGCCGCGACTGGGACGCCAGCGGCGGCCTGCCCGTGGCCGAGGCGCGCCGCGTGCACCGCGAGCACCGCGAGCGCGGCGGCTTCGACAGCCGCACCGGCGCCGACATCGCCGGGCGCCGCGAGGCGGTGCTGGCGCGCTCCAAGGAACAAAGGAGCTAGCCCCCGGACCTTGCGAGCCGGTATCGCCAGCCCGCGCCGGACGTTTGGCCCCAGCGTGCAGGACGTCGTTCGCGCGGACCTGACGCAGGCGTGAAGCGCAACAGCGAATTCGGATTGGCGGATCGGCCAAAGTAGACTTCAGTTGGACGACTGCCTGCACCCCCTCGCAAGAAGGGCCGCCGAGACGGCGCATAAGGACGGGCCGATCCGGAGGAAAGAACCCCTTGGCCGCCACACCAACGCTTAACGCCGCGCCTGTTTCGCGACCGCGGTTCTACGCCATCATGACCGTTCTGATGCTGGTGGAGGTGCTGAGCTCCCTCGAGAGCAGCATGGTGGTGACGGCGCTGCCGACCATCCTCAAGGAGTTCAAGGACATCACGTCGGCGGGCTGGCTCGTGAGCTGCTTCCTGCTGGCGTCGGCGGCCGTGGCCGCTGTCGGCGGGCGGCTGGGCGACATGTTCGGGCGTCGACGGATGCTCGTCATTCTGGTGCTGCTTTGCGCCGGGGGGTCGATGCTCAGCGCCCAGGCCTCCGACCTCAGGCTGATCATCATCGGACGCACCATCCAGGGCGCGTCCGGCGCGATCCTGCCGTTGTGCTACGGCATGACGCGGGAACTGGCGCCGCCCGGCAAGGCGCCGTTGTGGATCGGCCTCCTGACCGGCGGCTATTCGTTCTCGGCGGCGATCGGATACATCCTCGGCGGCTACCTGGCCGATACCGGGAGCTGGCGCTCCGTCTTCTACGTCACCACGGCCTACGCCGCGATGATCCTGCCGCTCCTGCTGCTGGTGGTTCCAGCGACGCGCGGCGCAAAGGCCCGGGGCAAGTTCGACATCCTGGGCGCGGCGATGTTCGCCCCGGCCGTGGCCGCGATGCTCTACGGGATCACCGCAGCGTCCAAGCAGGGCTGGGACGCCACCGCCGCCTGGGGCCCCTTGATCGGCGGCGCCGTCGTGCTGGCGATCTGGGTCTGGCACGAAATGCGCGTGGAAGAGCCGCTCATCAACCTGCGCCTCCTGAAGCGCCGGGAGATCTACATCGGCAACGCCTGCGCCGCCATGGCGAGCCTTGGCGTGATGCAGCTGCCCCTCGTCACCCTGCTGCTTCTGCAGCAGCCGCGCATGGCCGGGGTAGGCCTGGCGGTGAGCGCGACGGTGGCGGGTTTCCTCAAGCTGCCGTCCAATGTCGGCTCCCTCGTCGCCTCGCCCCTGGGAGGCTGGGTTTCCGGACGCTACGGCGCGCGTTGGGCCATGGTGCAGGGCGGCTTCATCTGCGTGATCGGGTGGATCAGCCTCTACCTGCTCCATGACAGCCTCCTGCAGGTGGTGGTGGGCTCGGTGATCTGCGCCTTCGGCTCGTCGGTGCTGCTGTCGGCGATCCCAAACCTGGTGCTGGAAGGCGCCCCCATGGAGCGCAGCAGCGAGGTTACGGGACTGACCTCGGTGATCCGCTCGATGTCCGCCGGGATCGGGGCCCAGGTGATCGCGATCCTGTTGGCGACGTCGCGCCTCAACGACCCGGTGAGCGGCGCCAACTACCCTGCCGAGTCCGCCTACCAGCTCACCTTCCTGTGCATCGCCGTCTCCGCCGCGCTGGTCGCCGCGATCGCATTCGGCGTGCCGCCCCGCAAGCGTGCGCCGGCCGCCGAGCCTGGGCCTCCCACGGCCGCCCCCGCCGCGTCCCCCTAGCGGCGGGGCCGCCTTGGCCCGCAAGACTGACGAGTTATCAGTTTCGGCCCCGGCCTATTCCTGCTAGGGAATGAGGGCGCGCCACAACAACCATAATGGAGGATGCGCCATGGCGGCCGGTGCGGCCCTCGCCGAGATTCCGATCATCGACATCGACACCCACTTCACCGAGCCCGCGGACCTTTGGACCTCGCGTGCGCCGCAGAAGTACAAGGACATGGTGCTGAAGACCCGCACTACGCCCGCCGGGATCGAGAACTGGTACATCGGCGAGGAGTACATCACCTACTCCGGCCTGGGCGTCATCGACCGCACCGAGACCAAGCAGCGGGGCATGGTGACCCTGCCCACCCTCGACCAGATGTCCGCGTCGCAGAACCAGCCCGAGGAACGGGTCAAGGTGATGGACCGCTTCGGCATCGCCGCGGCGCTGCAGTACCCCAACGTGGTGGGCTTCGGCTCGACCCGGCTGATGCAGCTCACCGACGACGAGGAGCTGCGGCTCTTTCACGTGCGCGCCTACAACGACGCCATCGCCGAGTTCCAGCGGGGCGGCAAGGGACGGCTGTTCCCGCAGGCGGTGCTGCCGCTCTGGAACATGGACGCGACGCTCGCCGAGCTGAAGCGCTGCCGCGAGGTGCTGGGCCTGACGGGCATCGTCATGTCCGACCGGCCGGACCGCTTCGGCCAGCCCTCGCTGGCGGACCCGGCCTGGGACCCCTTCTGGGCGACCTGCCAGGACCTGAAGCTGCCGATCAACTTCCACATCGGATCGGGCGGCCAGGGCGGGCCGGAGAACGACTACTGGGGCAAGGGCGGACTGTTCAGCGAGGAGAACATCACCAACGACCCGTTCCGGATCTGCTTCGCCTCGATGTCGGCCTTCATCATGAACTTCCGCGACATCGTGAACCTGATCCTGACCGGCGTGCTGGACCGGTTCCCGAACCTCAAGTTCGTCTCGGTGGAGAGCGGGGTCGGATGGATTCCCTTCATCATCCAGGGCCTGGAATACACGATGGACGAGCTTTTGACGCCGCAGGACCGCCGGCGGTTCAAGCGGCGGCCGAGGGAGATGTTCAAGGACCAGATCTACGCGTCGTACTGGTTCGAGGGCGCCAACAACGTCGAGAACTACATCTCGGAGTTCGGCGCGGACAACCTGATGTTCGAGACCGACTACCCGCACCCGCAGTGCCTCTATCCCAACGTGCGGGAGAAGATCGCCGAGACGCTCGGCAAGTACGACACGGCCACCCAGCGCAAGGTGTTGTTCGAGAACGCGGCCAAGCTCTACGGCATCCCCGTGCACTGAAGGCCGCCCCAATATGGAGGGTGCGATGTTCGACCTGTTGATCAAGAACGGTCAGGTGGTGGACGGGACCGGGGCCGCGGCCAGGTCGGCCGACGTCGGCGTCAAGGACGGCCGCATCGCCGAGATCGGCGCTCTCGACGGGCCGGCCAGACAGACCATCGACGCCGCCGGCCAGGTGGTCGCGCCCGGCTTCATCGACGTGCACACCCACTACGACGCCCAGGTGTTCTGGGACCCGACGCTGAGCCCGTCGTCCTATCACGGGGTCACGACCGTTTTCGGCGGCAACTGCGGGTTCTCCATCGCGCCCCTGAGCCCGGAAGCCGCGCCCTACCTGCTGCGCATGCTGGCCCGGGTGGAGGGCATGCCGGAGGTGAGCCTGAGGGAAGGCGTGCCGTGGAACTGGCGCACCTTCGGCGAGTACCTGGGCCAGATCGAGGGCAACGTCGGGCTGAACGTCGGCTTCATGTGCGGACATAGCGCCATCCGTCGCGTGGTGATGGGCGAGCGCGCGGTGGGCGAAAAGGCCACCGCCGAGGAGCTGGCGCGGATGAAGGCGCTGCTGTCGGCCTCGCTCGGCGAAGGCGCCATGGGCTTCTCCACCACGGTGTCGGTGTCGCACAACGACGCCGAGGGCCAGCCGGTGCCGTCGCGCCACGCCGATCGCGAGGAGCTGCTGGAACTCGCCGGGGTCTGCCGCGACTTCCCGGGCACCTCGCTGGAGATCATTCCGGCCGTCGGCGAGTTCGGCGAGCGCGAATGGAGCCTAATGACCGACATGTCGCTGGCGGCCGACCGCACGATCAACTGGAACGCCCTGTCGGTCGCGCCCGGCAACCAGGCCCAGCTCGAGAGCCAGATCGCTGCGTCGGACTACGCCCGCCAGCGCGGCGCGCGCGTGGTGGGGCTGGCGTCGGTCTATCCGGCCTCCATGCGCCTCAACTTCTACTCGGGCTTCGTGTTCGACATGCTGGACGGCTGGGCCGAGGTGTTCCGCCTCCCGCTCGCCGAGCGGATCGCCCATCTGCAGGACCCGGCGAACCGTCGCGAACTCGACCGGCGCGGCCGGTCGAGGCAGTCGGGCGCCATGCGCCGCGCGGCGATGTGGGAGAACTTCATCGTCGGCGAAAGCCGAGACAAGGCCGCTGCGGGCCGCAGGATCGGCGAGGTCGCCGCGGAGCGGGGCGTCGAGCCCATCGACGCGATCCTGGACGTCGCCATCGCCGACGAGCTGCGCACGATCTTCACCCTGCCCTCGACGGCGCAGGACGCGGAGTCCTGGGCCCGGCGGGGCGCGCTCTGGCAGGACCAGCGCACGGTGGTAGGCGCCTCCGACGCCGGCGCGCACCTCGACATGCTCGACGCCTTCGCCTTCTCGACGCACCTGCTGGCCGCCGCGCGCGAGCACCAACTGATGAGCGTCGAGGCCGCCGTCCACCTGTTGACCCAGTCGCCCGCGCGCTTCCTGGGCCTGAAGGAGCGGGGCGAGCTGAAGGCCGGCTGGCACGCCGACATCGTCGTGTTCGACCCCGCAAGCGTGGGCGCAGGCGACGCCTATGTCCGCAACGACCTGCCGGGCGGCGAGATGCGGCTCTACGCCGAGGCCAGCGGCGTCAGCCATGTGATCGTCAACGGCGTGCCCATCGTGGCGGGCGGCGTACACACCGGCGCCCTGCCCGGCCGCGTGCTGCGCTCGGGCCGCGACACGCAGACCGCAGCGCCGGAGCTGAAGGCGGCCGAATAGGCCTCAGCTTACTCATGCTTGTCGGACGGGTGACCGCCATGCCCTGGGGCGCAGCCGTTCTGACTGACTGCGGCGCCGCCCTGGCCGGACGCATCGCCATCCTGGCCTGCGCCCTGTCCGCCGGGCGATTGCCTCGGATCAGGCGAGCTGGCGCCCGTCAGTCCGGGGTCGGCGGAACCGTCGGACGCGCCGGTGTCGGCGATGATCAGGCTGGACAGGCTCAGGCTGCCGCCGATCGAGTCGCCCATCGCGACCGCGGCGATGGCGGCGCCTCCGCCTATGATGGCGAGCAGCAGGACGTATTCGGCCGCCGAAGCGCCATTTTCTTCACGAAGGAATCGCCGCGCTGTTCCGATCATCGTGCGCCCTACCGCTAAGAGCGTACCGCCTGCGGGCTCCGGTTCAAGGCGTTACGCGCCGCGTGAGCGGCATCAACAACAATTCGCGCACATTTCGCGGTTCCCGGGCCTCGTTCAGCCCCGTCGCCGGCCATTCCGCCGGCGCCGGGAAATAGGGGTAGCGCTCACGCGGAATCACCAGGTCCCAGGTCACAACCAGGAGCAACAGGAACGGCGCCGTGCTCACGATGCGCGCGGCGATCACCTGGATGAAATCCCACATCAACTCCATGACGCAGAATTGTCACGGACCGGTCACAGATCCCAGTCTTTGCACGGCGTAGAGGAAATAAGGACGCGCATGCTGAATCAGCGTGTCTAAACGTATTTGAATAATCTCTAATACGACTGCGCGTCCACTATCTCGACTTTCCGCGGCCGGCCGGAACGGAATCTCCGCCTATGCAGCGCTGCGAAAACGCCTAGCGATCGAACGACACGGGGTTGCCGCGCTCGTCGTAGTAGATCTTACGCTCGACAGGGCGAGGCTGCGCGTAGCGGGGCGCGCTGCTGCGATAATGAGCGCGGCTGCTGCGAGTGGTGTAGGCGCGTCTCGGGGCGCATCCGTTGCGTCCGATCTCGCGGCCGACCACCGCGCCGGCCAGCCCGCCAACGATGGGGCCGGTGCTCCCGCGGGAGACGGCGTCGCCCACGACGGCGCCACCAGCGGCGCCCAACAGCGTCCCGTTCAACTTCCGAGTGCGGCAGGAGGCGGCGTCGGCGTCAGTCGTTGCGACCAACAGCGGAAAGGCGACTAGGGCCGCAAGCGTCGTCATGGAAATGAATTTGCTCGGTTTGGCCATCTTCGAGGGTTCCTCTGTGGTGCAGTCAATAACGCGGCCAGTACGACTAGGATGCAGAAGCCCGCGTTCAGGAGATCCGAGCCAGCCGTTGAATGTCGGTCGCCCCACACTCCACATCGAAGCCTGAACGCCAGTTGAACGGCCGCTGATCCCAGGCCCGGAAGCGGCAAATTTGCGCGGGAAAGCCGGTTCGTTTTCACGAAGGGGCAGCGATTCTCAATGCGTTGAGATCAAGGATTTGGCGGCGATTTTGGCCTATTCGACTTCTCCCCGCCGGCCGCAAACACAATGCCGTCCCGGAATGTGAAAGCCGGGACGGCATTGATGGCGCCAGGGCTTGGGGACATTCGCCGGCGCCATGACGCGCATTGAGGGCGCCGAATGCGCGTCTGTCATGGTGACGACTCGGCGAGCCCGATCCCTCAACGGGATCAGATGAATTCGCCGTAACGCCCTCGTCCAAGCCGACGCCTGCTCCACGGGCCGACCCGCGTGGGTCACGAAGACGATCTTCCGGAGGATGGCGGAGATGGGTGGATTCGAAAAGGCGATACTGATCACATAACCCGTTGAATTATCTAACTCATTTTTGGGCTTCCAACCACGGAGAACGATGCTCGGGCGGCTTGGGGGCTTCTCTAAGGCGTTGATCCCCAGTTTGCCCATGAACGAGGTTCCACGCGGGTGATCGGCGGCGAGCGGTTAAAGGGGGCTTCGTCAACAGCAGCCCTTCCCCGATCAAGAGTAGAATCCGCCTCTTTTTCCGTGCCGGCAGGGCCAAGCTACGCCTAAGCTTGCAGCTCAAGCGCTCAGCGGCGCATGGACGGGTAAATGCCCAAGACCGACAACGAGCGCTGGCAGGTTGGGGACCTGACGATCGATGCCGACCGGCAGTTTGTCCACCGCGGTAGGAACCGGATCGTCCTGCCACCCCTATCGTTCAGGTTCCTGCTGGCATTGGTCCACTCGGCGCCGCGACTGATGTCTCCCGACGAGTTGATGGCCGCGGTTTGGCCGGGAGTTTTCGTCAGCCCCGAAACCATCACCCAGCGGGCCAAGCTGCTCCGCGACGCCTTGGGCGACAACCCCCGGGAGCCGCGATATTTCTCGGTAAGGCGGGGCGCGGGCTATCAACTGATCCCGGCGCCGGTAAGGCTCGGCCCAGGAGGCGCCCGGGGCGGGGTGGGCCTGCGCCGGCGGGCGCTTGCCGGCGCCGCGGCCCTCGGCCTGCTTTTCGCCGTCGGGCCGTCCTCGACTCGTGTCGAGCCGGGCGCCGCGGATCCCGCCCCGAGCGCCAACCTTCGAGTGGCGGTGCTGCCCTTCGAGAACCTCAGCCGCGATCCGTCTGACGCGTTCATCGCCAGAAGCATTCCGGAAATGGTGCTCGACCGGCTGTCCGCGGTTCCCGGCCTGACGGTCATCGCCCGCGATTCCGCGCTGCTCAGCCCGGCGGCGACAGCGCCCGCCGGGGAGGCGGCCCAGCAACTGCAGGTGGCTTTCATTGTCAGGGGCAGCGTCCAACGCGTCGGCCAGACCCTGAGGGTGACCTGCTTCGTGATCGACACTGACAGTCAGGCCCGCATCTGGTCGGAGCGGTTCGACTGGCCGGTCGACCGCATCTACGCCTTACAGGACCGCATCGCCGAAGGCGTGGCGGCCTCGCTCGAAAGCCGGGCGCGCGCCGTCGGCCCCCTGCCGCGGCAAACCCGTGTCGCCAGCAACAGCGACGCCTATTTGGCCTACCTCAAGGGAAAGTCTCTGCTCAGCCGCTTCACCGTCGCCGAAACCGATGCGGCGGCGGCCCAGTTCGCACGGGCGGTGCAGCTCGATCCGCAGTTCCCGGACGCCATGGTGGCGTTGTTCGACGCCAGGATGCAGGGCGCAGACCTGCGGCTGGAGGATCTGGCTCCGTCCCGCGCCCGCTACGGGCCGCTGCTGGACAGGGCGATGCGGATCGATCCCGACGCCGGTCCGGCGCTGTTCGCCAAGGCGATGTGGTCGGATCAGCCCTTCGAGGCCCGGCACGCGCTGTTCCGCCGGGCGGCGCAGCGTGACCCCAGCAACAGCCGGGGCCTGACCGCCTATGCCGAATTCCTCGACAGGCTCGGCGCCGACGCAAGGCTGGGTCCCTGGAAATATTACGGCGAAGCCAAGGGGCTGATCGAGCGCGTGCTGGCGATCGATCCGCTGTCGCCCCGCGCCCGCTGGTGGTCGGTCGCGCGCACCTGGACCGACATCCCGCCCGTCCAGCTCGAGCGGGAGCTGGCGCGCGAGCATGCGGCCGATGCCCAGAACTACACCCTGGCCGTCACCTACGCCCGGACGCGGTGGTACGTGCGCGGCGAGACTGCGGAGGCGATCGAGGGTGCCGAGCGGGCGATCGCCAGCGATCCGCAGCAGCCTCTGGGGCCGAACCTAGCGGTCGCGCTCTACCTCGACGCGGGCGATCCGGACGCCGCTTCCGTCGTCGCCGCAACGACGCCGGCGACGCGCGATTCGTCCGGCATCCTGCTTGCGCAATACCGCGGCGACTGGCGGACCGCGGGTGAGGCCGCCCTCTCCCTGAAGCGCTTCCCGTTCAACATGTACCAGACTTGGAACTGGGCCGAGGCGCTGCGCGACCACGCCCTGCGGACGGGGCAGTACGACAGGGCCGCCCTAGCCATCGCCGCGCGCTTTGGCTTCGACCTCAACGTCCCCCGCACGATGGGCCCGCCGCAGCTCAACACTGCGCCAGCGCTGGCGCCCATACTGATAGCCAAGGGCGAGCGGGCCAAAGCCACCCGTCTTCTCGCCCAGACCGTGCAGTGGATCGACGCCCACCCCCACTACGGGATGCCCTACCACATGCGCGCCCGGGCCGCGGCGATGATGCTGCTGGGCGAACCCAACGAGGCGCTGAGCAACCTGCGGGCCGCCTTCGAGACCGGCCACGACGTGCGCCACTGGTGGTATGTCGTCGACCGCGATCCTGTCTGGGCGCCCGTCCGCGCCGACCCCAGGTTCAAGGCGATCGCCAGCATCTGCCGGCGGCTGGCGCGCGTCCAGAGCGAGAAGCTCGATATGCTGCGCAGCGCCCGCAAGGCGCCGGTGAGGGCGTAGATCAGCCGCCTTCCGTGAGATTTTGGCGAAGCTTTGGTTGCGCTTCATGGCCGCCCAGGCGCCAAACTACGGCCCTGTTTCGGCGTGGGTCGGCGGCGGGGCCCGTCTGCGCCACAGTCCGTGCGCCCGGCGCGTGACCCTGGGAGGGCGACATGAGCGGCACCCTGACCATAACGACCTACTATGACCCTTCCCGTGACAGTCAGAGGCCTGCGACTGTCACCCAGGTGGGCGGCGCGGGCGAGCCTGATGTGACCGAGCGCGTGCTGTATGAGACGGACATGTTCGGCCGCGTGTCGGTCTCCAAGAACATCTTTGGCGATTCAGGCGATGATGTGCTGGTCGGTGACAACATTACCTTCCAGCTCCACGGCGGCGAGGGGAACGACACCATCACCAGCCTCAGCGGCAGCGCCCCCTTTGGCTGGCTGGTCGGGGCTGACGGCGACGACTGGCTGCGGGGAAGCGCTTCCGACGATCTGTTTGACCCGGGGTCGGGAAACGACACGGTCGACGGGGGGGCTGGATTCGACATGGCCGGATATGGGGGCGCATCCGGCGTAACGGTGGACCTTAGCATCTCCGGGCCGCAACAGACCGGCGAGGGGCTCGATGTGCTGTCCGGCATCGAGGGGGTTAAGGGCACCGACTTCGGCGACACGCTCACGGGGAACGCGGGCGCCAACCTGCTGCGCGGCGGGGCCGGCAGCGACGTCGTCTATGGGCTCGGCGGCAACGACACCATCACCGACGAGGGCTACTACACGGACGACTGGGGCTTCCGCCACGACGGCCCGACCGCCGACTACCTGCGCGGGGGCGACGGCGATGATCTGATCAGCGGCGGCGAGGAGTTCGACGACCTCAACGGCAACGAGGGCAACGATACCGTCCACGGCGACGACGGCGACGATTGGGTGGTGGGCGGAAAGGACCAGGACCTGCTGTTCGGCGACGACGACGCGGACATCGTCCTCGGCAATCTCGGGAACGACACGGCGGCCGGCGGCGAGGGTGCGGACACGCTGCGCGGCGGCCAGGGCGACGATAGTCTGGCAGGCGGAGCCGGCGACGACTGGCTCTCCGGCGACCTCGGGGCTGACACGATCAGCGGCGGCGCGGGCGCGGACGTGTTCCACAGCTTTGGAGAGGCCGGAGCGGATCGGGTGATGGACTTCGACCCCGGCGAAGGCGACCGCGTGATGCTCGATCCAGGCAGCCCCTACACGGTCGCACAGCTGGGCGCCGACACGGTGATCACGCTGGGCGGCGCCCAGGTGATCCTGGTCGGCGTCCAACTGTCCGCGCTCAGCGGCGCTTGGATCTTCGAAAGCTGAGGGAGCGCACGGGCGGCGACCTTTAACGGCGCCGCCGGCAGGCGACGAACTGGCGTCCGGGCGGCCATCAGCGTCACTCCAAACCCGGCCAGTGCGAATACGAAAACAACCTGGGCGCTATCCGGGCCCGATTCGCATTCCTTCTCCGGGAATACCTCTCTCCAAAAGGGTGCTTCGCGGTCCGCAGGCGGAGAATTGGGCTCGGGAAGGCCCGCAAAATGACCCTCACTTGCCGCGGAGAAAGCGACTTAGCGATGGGCCGTTCGCACATGTCGCGGAAGTGTCGGCACTATTCCGCTATGAATGTTCTTCAATGATATCGATTAGATATGGATGGCGGTGACGCAGGGATTCGAACCCTGGATACGCTTTCACGTATGACGATTTAGCAAACCGTTGCCTTCAGCCACTCGGCCACGTCAC
>Ga0070668_100001200_pt1 | contig 18391 bp, 11 predicted proteins | sample KBSS43metaG_FD_64661 | JGI IMG/M metagenome (GOLD analysis project Ga0070668, IMG submission 64661) | Switchgrass rhizosphere microbial communities from Kellogg Biological Station, Michigan, USA - KBS S4-3 metaG | ecosystem: Host-associated > Plants > Roots > Rhizosphere > Soil ... | reverse complement strand
GCGAAGCATCGTGTCAACCTGCTTGAAAGGGATTTTTGCACAGGCCAGGTTATAATCCAGGAAGCCAATGTCTATTTATCATAATCGGACAGAAACACCTTTTTTTGGAACAAGCATCGAGTGAAGCGCATTACGAACGGCTTAATCATTTTGCAATCTTCCCGCTGGACGGGTTGTACTTGATTTCTACAAATAAGCGTCCAAAGCAACACAGGCGTTATAATTCTTAACTCTTTACCAGTCAGTCTTGTAAGTAAGACAATCCTGGGAAGACTGCGCTTTCGATACAAGTAATAATTACCAAAATCGTTTAATGCGTTAAAGTCAGAATCTGTGAATTATGAAGCTTATTTACAAAATCGTATAACGATTATGGCGAATTTTAAATGTAGGTTTGGTTAAGCTCCATCTTCCTGTCTGAATTAGTTTATTTCTCCACATTGAGAAAATTGTTTTCACCTACTAATAATGTAACTATATGGTAAACGCCTTCAGATACGTCTTTGACGATAACCTCTATACAGCATTTTCAGAACCTGCAGGCCTTGAAAACGGCCGAAAAGTATTTATAATTACCTGCCCTGATTTTAAGGACAAAGTCTTTGAATTTGTTGAAACCGGAGTAAATGAAGCGCGTTATCAGCCAAAGGAAGCTAATTGTCTTACTAAGTTCTCGCAAATGCTTTTACAATGGTTTTCCGATTTCAAATTACTTTCAAATTGATGTTTTGAAAAAATTTAGTTGAGAGCATTGGTCGAATGCATAAGTTAAACCCGGCGTTCATTCCGGGTTTTTTTTGTCCCTTAACACAAGCCTACTTTGCCATATCTGGTGCAACGCAAAACACTTCGGAGGGAAAAGCTTTAAAAGTTACCTTAGTAAATAAATAAATCATTGGAAACATGAAAATTTATTACGAACCACCCGAAGGAATAGATATAATTGAAGAACAGCTTGAAGAGGTAACGTCTGCAATTGAATTACATCCAAAGCTTGTTCCGGTAATTAAACCCCTACTGGACCTTTGCAGAGATCTGTTTAATAAGAGAGCCGTCTGTTCAATGGAGCTGGTAAAATATCAGCTCATGTGGTCGCTGAGGTTCTTGGAAGAAGAAATTGAAAGCGAGAATGGAATGTTCCGGATAAGAAACGACGGCAATCTGGCAATTGAAGATTTTTCAGGCGAGCTGGCAGAAAAAATAAGGATCGAAATAGAACAGAGATTTAAAAAATAGTTGTCAACCAGCTCTGTCACTCCGACGGGGGATTGAACGGCGCTGGAAAGTACAGTCGTTAAAACGATTTTCCAAAACCCACCGCTAACCTGACCTGTTTCTTTTTTAATGTTTCCGGATTGAATACATAATTGAAATAACCTTCATAGTCATATCCTGTTACCTGCTCGGCGAAGAAATTTTTGATAGCGAGCCCGGACAGATCCTGGTTTTTAAGCAATTTGCTTTTTTGGCCGTTTATAAAACTCAGCGGATGCTGAACCGTAGAATCCGGCGAAGAGAATATTTTTAAACTTATCTTCCCTGCTAGCCACTCAGTTTCATAATAAGTCGGCTGTAAGTTGTTAAACTGAACTGCAAAATCATCGTTTGTTGTAGAGCTAAAATGGCAGCTGGATGCATCAAAAAAGGGCACCTGGGTTGGAACGGTGTCACCAAAACTATAATAACTGCTGTATTCAGAATGCTGGTTGGCGAAACTACCACCGAGTTCGAATTTTTGCACGACTGTTTTCGGATACTCCACATCATAGGGTGCCGGCGAGACCTCCAGGTTGGAATACAGCAACAGGTAGTTGGTCAGGTCAGTGCTGTCCATAAAACCATGCAGGAATGTTAGCCGGTACGTGACTTCGGCAGGAAGATTGAAGTTGAACTTGGCCGCAGTGTCCGGATGAGAAAGGTCAACGGTGTCATGATCACCCGAGGGGACATAAAAACGATACAAACCGGTCGACGGCATGAGTAGATAAGTATAATTCCCTGGAAACCGGTTGTAGGAAACATCGATACTTCCGTTTCCCGGCGTTACGGTGTTGAGGGCAGGCGCTGGTGTGTTTACAAAATAGGGCTGATCATTCGGGGCATTGATATAATGGAGTGTCGCATTTGATCCGCCGGGAAAATGAATCGGCGAGTAGTAGCTGATCCTGTCCAGCATAGTTACCCACTGGGAAGGATCTACGTGCAGAAAGCTGTTGATATAGTACTGCCCTGTACTGGTATCGGAATGAATCACCGTTACATCTACAAATGTACTGCTGCTTGCCAGGTCCGCTATTATATTATTCTGCCTGCTTGTGACGGTATCAAGCAAAATCTTTCCATTCTCTGAAATAATGAGTTCGTATTCATTTATCTCCCGATAATATGGATCATAACCCGTATGGATGTGGAGATTGTCGGATAAGGGTGTTGGAGCCGGAGAGGATTCTTTTTTGCAGGACAGTAAAACCAGAATGAAAAGCAGAAGGGACAAACTGGCGGATTTCATGGGCAGATGGATTTATTGGTATGCCAATGATAAAGACAAATCCATGAGCTTCCAAGCAGTTTTTTATTGTGTGTAGCAGGGAAATTGATTTCCTTTCAAGATATGGATAGGAGCGGTTCTAAGTAAAAACACTTAGAAGTTTCCGGCTGATTCACTTCGTTTATTATCCTTATTTATCTATTTTTATCCAACCCCTTAAAAACTCCCCATGCGCGTAATTCTGTTGCTCTGCCTTTCCTTTTCATCTTATTTTTTGTCTGCTCAGTCTCAAATAAGCTCCAAAAAAATTGGCTGGTCTGGTAGCGAGATTATGCTTCAGACGGTACATGATAAGTCGGGAGACCTACATGCCTGTCTGCTCGAAAATCTGGACAGCTTTAAGGTGATTCTTTACGACCGCGCATTTAAGGAGATAAATGAGTATAGTATACCCAGGATAAGTCAGGAAGAACTGGTTGCAGGGTTTATTAAAGATGACAAAATCTACCTTTTTTGCAATGTCAAATCTCCCATGGGATATCACAATTATACCATTGATATTACTTCCGGAAAAATAGATCAGGCCCTCATATTATCGGAGAGAAGAAAAGAGAAGCTGATTGACCGGATCAGTTCCGGGGATTATGCTCTTTGGCTGGGCATCGATAAAAAGAATTCCAGTTTTGTTATTTACAACTGGCGTAATCAGCAGGACATGGACACAATAATATACCATTTCAAGGATCCTGTCATGTGGGAATCGATTACAAAAACTGGTAGTTTCTTCGGCAGGGATGTGGACGTTGCCAAGATCGATGAAGCGGGTCTGCCCGATATCCAGTCGGTGAGTGCAAAGAATAAGGTTTATCTGATTCATGATACGCTTTTCCTCATCATGAACCGGAACCTGGCAAACACCATCGTGTATGCCTTCGACATATATAATAAAACGGTAAGTTATCGGCAGATGGAGAATGAACCTGTGATTAAAAAATTTAATCAGTATGCAGGAACAGACAAAGTGGAAGGTGCTTATGTAGACAATAGTTATCTGTTGAATGGAAAGCTTTATTTCGTTTCAGCTACGGAGGAAAGCCTTCATGTTATCATCAGCGACTTCTATACCGGGAACCGGCTGAAATATTTTGAGGTGAAAAGAGAAGACACGATCGACTTCAAAAATACGCCGGTATTGCAGGAAGGGAAGGCGCTTTATTTTAATAACACGAAGGAATTAACCAAGACAAAGCAACTACTTCGCAAGATGACCAGTGCCAATGCCGCCATCGCCGCCCTCCGCGACAGTCTGGGCATGGCTATTACACTTGGATCAAACAAGGAGGAAAAACAAATGGGTATGCCTGGTGGATACTGGGTTCCTGCTGCTGGCGGTGCCATGACGTATGTCGGAGGTGGAATGGGCGGTTTCAGTAGTGGCACCTGGACCAAAGCCGTACGATTCAGAATGCTCGTAGACAGTACATCCTTTCAGCATATTCCGGGTGATATGGAACCAAGTATCAATGACCGCATCGACGATTTCAGTCAGGATATCAAAATTCCAGAACAGGCAGAAAATCTGCTATTCCAGGATGGCCGGTATATTTATATTTACTACGATAAGAAAATAAAATCGCTGGTCCTGCAGCAATTCCCCATATAGGGCAGAATAATCTGGCATCGGTCTAAATGCCATCATACCGAAGGTATCAGTTTGCAATATTGTCCCCGGGGCGATGCTGTTTTCATCAAGGCGACAGATAATTTCAAAGTAACCCGTGTGGAAGTTTCGATATATAACCAGGAGGGCGACCTTATTGAACAGGGCACTGCTGTACAAGAGGAAAACCAATCCGTGAACTGGCTATATATTGCCAGGCAGGAAAATAAGGAGTGGCCTGGATCCAGGATTACTGCAGTGGCGACTGGCTTTCCGGGCAATACAGCGACAATGAGCGTACACCTCACATAGTTGCCTCTGTCATTTTTCGTTTAACCGGCATCGGCGGGTTGCCTGAATCTTCCATGTATTCATAAACCGGACAATCTTACTGATTCATCTCCACTTTAACTGGTACGAGGATACTGATATCCTTTGTGCTGAGCAGCTGTTTATAGTTAATCAGGGTGAATTTCTTACCGATAAGGCCCATGAACTCAGGAGAGAGCAGCATATTCAGTTCCGTCTGCCGGTGCAGGCTCGAAAGGGGTTTTCCCTCCGGTGAATTCATCTCGCTGGCGTTCATATCATACAGAGCGTCCATCTCAGGACCGGGTGTCGCTGTGTGAATGACTACCAGGTTCGGTTTCTTTGGATCGAGGTGATTTATATATTCCAGGAAGGCAGACTTTTTAGTTTTTACCGGCTCGCCCCACATTTCCATATAGGTCTCGCCGAAATAAGAAACCTTGCTGAGTGGAGATATCGCGAGTTTGTATTTATGCGCCAGTTTTTCCGTCAGTGCCCGAAGCTGCGGCGTTGACAGGGCAACGCCCATATGCGGATCGATATAGCTTATTTGTAATCCGGATGCCAGCGCGCGCTCGATCTGTGCAGAAAGCTCCGTTTCAACTTCGTTTAATTTATAACCGCATTGGCCAAATGCTTCGGTAGACTGATAAAAATATCCGTTAGAATCAACAAGGCTTGGCACCGCCGTCCTTCCGGTAACCGGACCCCAGCGATATCCCCGCCATTCGGATGTCAGCGTAAGATGAACACCGACACTCACATTTGGATATTTCTTCAGTATCGCTACAGCCTCCTGATACCAGGGACAGGCAAATTGCAGGGACGCGGAAAACGGAATACCTGTCCTGGCCAGTTCTTCCACCGCCATATTCACTGAATGAGTACTGCCGACATCGTCTAGCCGTAACAACAATTGCGGCAACGCAGAATTACCCGCCTGACCTTCTGCAGGGTTGCGGAACAGGCTTGCGGACAATAGTAATATGAAAATTATTCTTGTAGTCATGTGAAAGACGGTTTTACAGCCACGATCATAAAGATTCTATTGACAAAGAAAGCCAAATGTATTTTAAGTATTATCGGATTTTGTAAAGATTTCCTTTTCGGGTAGATTTGATTGCCGGAAAACATGACAATCATCTGATAATTTTGGTATCAGGGTGCTCTGCTTCTCACTATTGATTTTTATCCCTGCATGATGTAAGAACGATTAAATACCGAATATGGAACAATCTGCCCAAACACCGGATGTAAACATTGACAAAGCCATTCAGCATCTGAAATCAGTACTCGTTAGTGGGGAAACACTCGATGCCTGGGCTGCTCAGATCCGGTTATTTGCCTTGACACACCGGAGGATGCTCATAGCGGCAACAACAGGCAGATTTATTGTCATTAAACGGAGCCTCTTTGGCGGATACGATATGAGTGATTTTAGATGGCAGGATCTGGGAGATGTTAAATTGAAAGTCGGGATATTTGGAGCTGACATCTATCTGAGGAAATTTGGCTCCACAGACCTGGCAATGAATAAAAGTGATTCCGATTACCTTACGCTAAAAGGTTTTGAGAAGGAAATGACTGAAAATATTTATCGGATCGCCCAGGCACAGGATCAGGCGTGGCGCGAAAAAAGACGGGTCCGGGAATTGGAAGAACTGCGGGCAAAATCAGGCGGTTACAATCTTACTACCATGCAGACTGGAAGTTCAGCCACAGACAGTTCATCTGAGGACCCCCTGTCAAGGCTGCAAAAGGCAAAAGCCATGTTGGACAACAAGTTAATTACAGACTCAGAATTCGAAACAATAAAGGCGCGGATAATTAGCGGACTTTAATGCCTTAATCTGTCTTTTAATTATTTTATACTCGCTAAGATCCGCAAAGCTACCGCCTTAAAATACTTGATACTACTTTAATAGTTCATAAGTGGCATGTTGGAGCTTATATTCCACAATCGACCGTAAAAGAGTGGCATTCCAGTCATGCCAGTAGTCAAAGGATCTGAAATAGCTGGCGTCGGACATATCATATAAAGAACAGGATTGGTAGTACGACGTAAGACCGAGGCGAATCCATGGAATTAAATGTCCGTCTTTTTTTATAACCAGGCCCTCATTGGAGATCATTGCACCAGCTAAAGAATAGGTCAGTCCGCTATTTAGGAGTTGTAAATAGTGAGCAACCATATCATTAAAATAGACATCATAGATCTTATTGTAAATCTCAATGAATAGTTGTTCGACCTGCTTTTTTTGTATCCCAAAAAAGGAATGCATTCGGATCACCATTATTTTCCCTTTGCTATTTCTGAGTTCAATAGTATAAGTTTTACTAACACGGAAGAAGTAAAAACTCAGGAACGAAACACTATAACGAAATCCTTCAATGTCTTCTTTAGGAAAGGAGATACTTGAAATAGACCCTTCCATTTCAATATATAACGGATCAATTGTCAGCAGCCTCGTGCTACGCAGCAGTCCCCTTTTAATGTAAAATTGATGGATAGTTTCAGTCATAGCGAAGCTAAAAATTGTGAGTTATCTATAGAGATTGCTTGTTCATTCAATATATAAATCCTGCATCAATTGTACCTTTTTTTTAATTTTTCTTACCAGATTACTGGGCGAAATAACTTTCACTCCATCAGCAAAGCCCATTATTTCCCTTTCGAACTCAAAATTTGGAATAATCTGGATACTGAACAACGTTCCTTCCTGTCTTTCTTCAATTACTTTTTGTGTATAGTGGAAGGGTTTTGTTCTTATATAGGGAGCATGAATAGGGTTTGCTAAGAAAATTATTTCGACAGGCTTGTCTCCACTATTCCTTGTTACCCCGACGATGTCACGAAAATAGCTGACCGCATCAAATTGTTTTTGTTGATCAAATAGAATGTCCGGTAACAGTATTATATTTTGAATACGATCTAATGCAAGGTTGATGATTTGCTTATTTTTCTTGGACATGCCGAGTAAAAACCAACGGTTCCGGTATTCCTTAAGTAAATAGGGGAAAAAGACAATTTCGTTGGCGGATCTTGCTTTAAATGACTTATAGCGAACCTGAATTGTACTTTGGGAAACAATGGCTTTATATAAAGGATCCAGCCAGTTTATACCTATAAGAAGTTCGTTTTTCTCAAAATCAATTACAGGCGGCCGCTGATGTTTTTCGCTGTGTATTTTGTCTTCCAGTTTGTTCACCATTTCGCTTACCTCACTGAAATGGCTAAATCCTTTAAATTGTCGGAGAAGATGAGAAACTTCCTGCAAGACATTTAAATCCTGAGTGGTCAGAGGAATGTTCGAGATGCTGTACTTCGGATCACTATAGCTATAATATTTTCTATCAGTTACAACGATGGGTGCGTTATATCCGAGCTTGTCACTGCGCATAGCATTCAAATCAAGCCGGATGGTTCGCATACTAACACCCTGCTCAAGTCCTTCATACTCATAAAGGGCTTCATTACAGGCATCTATAAGGTTTTCAATAGTCCATTTACGACGCCGGTTTTGAAGACACTTGTCTATAACGCGGTAACGAATCAGGGCATTTCGGTTAACGGGCATCGTTGATTTTTTGTAAAAGAACAAAATATCTTTTTACTGTGCAAATACATTGCACAGGTCACTTTTAAGTTTGTTCTATCAAATCAACAGGAGGGTATCATGAGATTCAATTCTAAAATAAAGAAAATGGTTAAGCAGGTTTTTAACTTCGAAGGCACTCCGGCCTTTGAACTGACTCCGGAGATGGAATTGTACTCCGCAGTACTAACCAGCTCGCTTAGTAACCAGTTTTATGAATCTGGGACTGACAGGATTGAGAGGATCAGATCGATGATTCAGAAAAATAATCCTCTGTTTGTGGCGAAACTTGCCATATATGCAAGGGAGAAAATGCATCTAAGGAGTATGCCTCTTATACTTGCAGTGGAATTGAGCAGGCAGCATAAGGGAGATGGACTCGTGGGATGCCTGGTCAACAGAGTTATACAAAGAGCGGACGAGATCACCGAGCTATTGGCTTATTACAGTCTCGCTAATTCCAGAACCGAGCTTAAAAAACTGAACAAACTCAGCAAGCAGGTACAAAAAGGATTGTCAGCAGCATTCAACAAGTTCGACGAATACCAGTTTGCAAAATATAACCGGGACGCGAATATAAAGCTTAAAGACGCCTTGTTTCTTGTTCATCCTAAGGCAAAGGATCAGGGCCAACAAGTTCTTTTCGATAAAATTGTTCGCGACGAACTGGCGACTCCTTTTACTTGGGAGACAGCGCTTAGTCAATTAGGACAGGCTAAGTTCGACTCGGCGGAATTGAAAAGGGAAGCTTTTAAGCAACAATGGGAACAACTAATACTTAGCGAAAAATTGGGGTATATGGCCACTTTGCGGAACCTCAGGAATATCCTGGAAGCTGAGGTAAGTCCTGAGGCGCTCAGGAAAGTTTGTAGCTATTTGTCTGACTCCAAAGCAGTGGCTAAAAGCAGGCAGTTGCCATTCAGATACCTGGCTGCTTATCGGGAATTGAAGGATGTGAGCGAAGGAAGGAGTGGAAAGGTACTGGAGGCTCTGGAAGAGGCAGTTTTGCAATCGGCGCAAAATCTTGCGGGATTTGATGAAGACATCAGGTTGGTAATTGCTTGTGATGTTAGCGGCAGCATGCAAAAGGCCATCAGTCCAAAGAGCAAAATTCAGTTCTATGATATCGGACTGATGCTGGCAATGATTCTGAGAAGCAAAAGCGATAATGCTATTACCGGAATGTTTGGGAATATCTGGAAAGTGATTAATGTACCCGGAAAGCAAATTCTAAGCAATGTGCAGGAGTTCCATAAAAGAGAAGGCGAAGTTGGCTACAGCACCAATGGGTACATGGTCATTAAAGATCTTTTGCAAAAGAGGATTGTGATTGACAAAGTGATGCTTTTTTCTGATTGTCAGCTTTGGAATAACCAGGGAACAGACGAAACAATTGATAGTTTATGGAAGCAGTATAAAAAGCTGGCGCCGAATGCCAAACTTTACTTGTTTGACCTGGCAGGTCTGGGAAAATCACCTTTGGAGATTCAGAAAAACGATGTATATCTGATTGCCGGATGGAGCGACAGAATATTCGATGTGTTAGAGGCTCTCGAGCACAATTCAACGGCCCTAGATCTCATCAGTCAGATTAATAAGTAGCACAAGGGAGTTCCATATGAAGCGGAACTCCCTTTATTAAGGGTGAACATTATTGGGGATGTCGTAAAAAAGGGATACTTCGTACACCAAAAGGAGAAGGGTTCCGGCGAAAGCTGGAAAGAGGTGCAAATCCTCACATTACGTCCTCCGGTCTCTTTTTGATTGTTACTCCTTAATTTTTAAAGCTGTCGTAAACAAAAGATACTTCGTGGCCAACGCCGGCTCGAATCCGGCCATTTCTGATGGGTTGGTGACCAATCGGGATTGAATCTTTTGCTGAATGTTGCGCTTTAATTTGTTGAATGATGCCGTAAAATAGTGTTACTTCGGTCAGAGCATCTCATGGAAATGAGAAGGTTGTTGAGTTCAAATCTCAGCCGGAAATTCTTTGGAAAGTCCGTAGCTCAACTAAACAGTCACTGTTTGTCTGTTGCTCATTCATTTTTTAAATTATTCTGCGTATTCAGGTGTCGTAGAAAAGAAATACTTCGGATCATTGTGTCGTCGGTTCGATCCCGGCCTTTTATCCAATTGGCTAAAAGTAGCTCAGCTGGTAGAGCAAATGACTTCTTTTCGAATTGTTACCCTGAATAATCAGAACGGATACCCGATCGCGAAATTTAAAATCCTGTTTTTTCCGTCAAAATACCATTTGGAGCCCGGCGGCCGGTACGGCTCACACACCGGAACAGCCAGATCGAAACGTATCACAAGGATACTGAAATCAAGCCGGAGGCCCGTACCGATCCCGACAGCTATCTGCTGGTAAAAATCAGGTGTGAACTGCGAGCCCGGCCTTGTAGAATCCGGCAACCGCGTCCATATATTACCGGCATCAACAAAAAATGCCCAGTGAACGAAGGAGACGACCTTGAAGCGCAGCTCGGTATTCACCTCCATTTTTATGTCTCCCGGCTGATTGGGCAGATAGGCCGTATCCCTGTTGCCCGCATAATAAGTTCCAGGGCCAAGGGTGTTCGATTGAAACGCCCGGATATCATTGGGTCCTCCCGCAAAAAACTCCTTGATAAAGGGCATCGTGGTGCTGTTGCCATAAGCATATCCCATACCCCCGGTGATCCTGTTCGCAAGCACCGTAGTGGGACTTAAATTCAGATAATACCTGAAATCCACCTCACCCCGGATGTATTGCGAAAAAGGAGTATTTAGAATCTCCTTGACATTACCGGTATTATAATCCGCTCCAGTAGCCAGACCAATGATATTCGCCGACAAATCAAGATTGGCGTTGAAATAAAAATTGTGAGGCTTTTTAATCGGGCTCAGTTGCGTATTGTAATTGTAATTAAAATTAGGCCCGATGATAAACTGCCTTTCAATACTCCTGGCCAGCGTCAGGTTCGTATCAAGCTGCAGCTGGAACGACGGTGTAATGTTGGTAGGATTAACATAGTTGATGGTAATCAGATTAAACTGATTTTCCCGCATTTCGGTTGGTTTCCACACATACCCAAAGCTGGTCTTGAAAGAATTCAGCGTGTACTGGTTTGTACTGTTATAAAACTGATATCCCAGGTTGATCCTCGTCTTCGGCATGAATGCGCGGTTGCTGTGAATTTTGACCGGCGAAATAATTCTCGGAATATATAAATTCAAATCTGCTCCAAGCTTGAAGATGTTGGTGTACTCTCCGCCTCCCAGGTTCTGGGTTTCCAATCCCCCATAAATACTTGCCACGAATAATTCGGCTCCCCTGAATGTATTTTTATTGCGGAGACTAAGGGTGAGCGCTCCCCCATAAGAATTATCTGACTCCGTAAGCCCCGAAACCTGAAACACCAGCGATCTTTTTTGAGCGCGGGTCAGGTAATAATAGGTATTCAGCCTGTAGTTGATGGAATCTACTTCCTTGAAATTCAATTTCACAAACTTGAATACGCCCAGGTTGATCAGCCTGCTGAGACTGAGATTCTGATCCTGGATATTATATGTGCTTCCGGGTTTATACGCCAGGGTATTGCTGAACAGACTCGGCTTGAATAAATTACCCGGATCAATAATCGTATAACCCTGCCACATGGTGGGTTTGCCGGCATTCGCCGTATCAGCATTGATGGAAAAATTTGCATAGATCACCACATCATTGATGGTGTACACCGCTTTGGCCGAGTCAGGTGTTGCTTTTATCACGATCACCTTCATATCCGCCTGGTGTTTGCCCACCGTGGAATCTACGAGCACCATGAGGTAATCCGGACTGAAATTATAGTATCCATTCTGCTTTAACCTGGAGTCGATCCTCACCCGCTCGTCCTTGACCAGGCCCAGGCTATAGGGTGTCCCCGTCTTGAGAAGGGTTTCATCCTTAAATTTTTGAATGTCCCTGCTGAGCGCGCTGGAATCATCCGGAAAAGTAACATTTCTTATCCTGTATTGAAAGCCGGTTTGTACGGTATATATATCCTTAATCTTTAATTTCCGGATCACAGTATCCAGTTTCACAGAGTCCTGGAAATAGCCAATATTTTCCAGGTGGTTTTGGAGAATGGTCCGGTTTTTTTCAAACGCGCTCATCGAGCCCAAAACGGGAGGTTCACCTACTTTGTTCTTTAACCAGTAACTCAAACCCTTCCTCTTCGGTTCGCCCGCAAAATTGTAGATCAATAATTTAAACGGAATGCCCAGGAATTTTCCGTTGGGCTTCGGCCGGAGCAGGGCTTTCAGTTCTATTTTTATTTGTGCTTTTTTTCTGTTTGATATTTTTTCGGGAGAATTGATATTGAAAACCGGTCCCTTGTATAAATATTGTCCCTCCTTGAGACTTTTGGTTTGACTGCAACCCGCCAGGATAACGGCCACGCAACAAACATATATCCATCTGCCTGGTCTCATTATGGTTGGCTTGTTTTTGCCGGTTCTGCCTTTTGTTCAGTACTGCTTTTTTCTTTTGAAAAAATCTTTTTCTGAAACAATTCATTGAACGTGTCGAAGTCAAGCGTGACGATAAAACTGACGCCTGTCTGCACCACCTGCCCTTCAACGACTGTGTTATACTGATTCACACTATATACTTTCAGGATATACTTGCCGTCAGGTGTAAGCATATAATCGATATTGACGTTCCCGGCGATATTCGACGCATTCGGCCCGAGGCTGGCTCCCGATATTTGGAAATCACTTCCTACGGTCACTTTTACACGGTCACCGAATAAATTCTTTGATACGCCTACCTGTAATGCGGTCTGGTTAACTGCCTGGCCGGACGTATTGTAATTCTGATCAGAATGTACGTTCATACTCAGATCTACCCGCTTACCAAAATTTCCGGTGAGCTGGTTCAGTTGGGAGGTGAGTATATTACTTGCACTTTGACTCGCCATCAGCGCGGCCGTGGTATTACCTCCGCTGGTACTCTCATACGGACTTTCTGAAATGAAGGAGTTGAACAGCAACAGGGCAAAAACCTGCTTGTTCACTTCAGATACATTGTTGTTCACCTCGGCTAACTTGCTGTCTACATTTTGCCACAGGGCCGCTTCACTGGGAGGTAACGTAATGCTAAACGTTATTTTGGGTTTCAGGAGCAATCCCTGCATTTTCAGGTTCACCATGAAGGGAAGTTTCTGGTTGTACCTGTTTATCTCTTCCTGGCTCATGCCCGACATTTGACTTCCGACCAGTGATATGGGTGCAGTCGAACACAGGTAGGTGGCCGTAATATCAATCGTTGCGCCATTCGGGTCTCCAGTCCATGTAATGGTACTGCCCCTTTGCAAATTGAATTTTCTTTTGAGCAGGTTCAACGATAAATTATAAGCGCCATCATCCAGTACATAAGTTCCCGTAAGACTCAACTTTCCATTTTTGTTCATGGAGCCCGAAAGAGAAGCATTTCCACGAACGGTCAATGCATCACCGGTCCGTTCATTGACGATCATGGTGAATTTGGCACTGCTGTCTGTTTCTATATTCGCAAACATGGTGGCACCCCTGAATCCCGCATTGCGGCTGAGTGAATCCAGGTATGTCCTGATCCTGGCAGTGTCAATCGGGTGATCCTTATCTACAAATAATACGACTCCCTGCCTGCTGACCACTTCGGGGTCGCTGTTCGGCAGCACAAGGGTGAAGTCTGTCTGCTTATTTACCCGCAGATTACCTGTCAGTACCGGTGCATCGATGTCTCCTTTTATTTGCAACCCGAAATCCATATTCAGCTTGCCGTAGAAAGTCCGGTTGGTTTGCACGGGCGTATTCACCAGGGCGAAATCTTGTGCATTGAATGTGAGGCCAAAACGATAATGCCTGTAATCCTTTGTGTAGAGATGGCCGTTCAACACGGCTTTATTCCCTGCCGAATCCAGGAAAGTGAATTTATTGAAAGCAATTCCCTCATTGCTGAACCTGATACTGTCCGTTAACAGTGTTAATCTTTCACCTGTAAGTACTGGGGTAATATAAGCACTGTCAAACCAGAGATTTCCGGTTAGCGCGGGCTGATTAAATGGCCCCGTAGCATGCAGGTTTCCTTTGAGCCAGCCGCCGATATTACTGATCTGTCCAGCTGAAAACCTCCTTACCACCGAGAGGTCAAGTTTACTTATATCCACCTTCATATCCATGGTCTTCTCTTTGGAATAGTACATTCCGCTAACCGTTGCCCTATCGACTTTTCCTTCAATGGAAAGGTTGGTGGAGAATATATTCGGTTGCTTGTTGTCTACAAGCAGACTAATGTTTCCAATGGTGTCCTTGTCGAAAGCGAGGTTGCTGATTTTAATATTTGAAGTGAAGGAGGGATTTGTCAGTATATCCCTCAACTCAGTCTGACCGTTCATTTCGCCATCCAACAGGAGGGAGTCCTGTCCTGCAAAGGCAGTGAGTGTTTTTATCCTGAAACGGTTAAACGTGACATCGATGGGCGACCGGGGAGAAGGAGAACTGCTGTTGATCAGCAGGGATTGATTTTGATGATCTATCTGCAGATGGTTGACAAATAAACCCGACGAATCATATTGAATGAAATTATCTTTCGAAGTGTTCCAGATATCATAATTCAGGAGAAGACTATCCGGCAACAGGGAAAGTTTCCACCCGGTGGGAATGCCCGTGAACAAAGTAGCGAGTCGGTATCGTTCCCTGTCATTGGCGTCATTAAGAAAAACGGTGTTGCGAAATTGGTTATCAGCCAGCCAGCCGAATACACCTGTCCTGTAAAGGTCCAGTCCCGCCCAGTTGGCAGAGCTGAGTTGTATAGCATAATTTAATGTACCATTCTTCGTCCCTGCGTTCGCTGACAAATCACGAACATATTGGTTTTCATAATTGATGGAAGGCGCAAGCAGGGAGAGGTGAATGTCATGTTGACGGCTGTTGAAACCAATCTTCAATTGAAGAGTATCCGAACCTGTCAGGGTCGGATCATAGGCGAGCACGGCAGGGGAGGGCCTGAAGACAAGATTCATCTGCCAGTCCTGCGGGCTGATACTTTCCTCAGTGAATCCCGGAATTTTATAATAGTGATTGATCGTCTGTTTCAGGGCCTGGCTAACTTCAGTGATCTTATATCTTCCCGTCCAGTCCAGGTCAGCCATGTCAGCATGCAGGATCAAAGATTGAATAGAATCCTTCCTCGCCGCCAACACGTAAATTGAATCGGTTGACAATTCCTCATTTTTGTAACTCATTTTTAATGCCGTGAGATAAATCCTTCCTTCCATCGAATCAGGATCCGCAGTGGCCAGGTCTGTATGCAGGTCGAAAGACATAGCCAGGCTATCTTCTACCAAATGCAGGTTCTGGAAGTTGATGGTATCCATTCTAAGATCCATCAGGAGTGATGGAAACCTCGCCGTCCATTTTCCCTTTGCATTAAGATTCCCCCTAAGGTTGGGATCATCAAAAGCGGAGCTGACCTGGTAGATTCCATCCTTCATGGAAGCATCTGCCGAGAGATTCCTGTAGTGATAGCCATTCACCATCGCAGAATCAATTTGTACATGGGCAACGCTTTGCATGGTCTTTAATTCAAACCCCTTTCCTTTAGCCGTTGCATGCATGTCAACCTTGCCCAACAAACTGTCCTGGTACAATAATTTTCCAAGATCGAATTCCTTAAGATCCGTCGTGAGATCATATTGCTTATGGGGAATATCCAACTGGCCTTTTATCGCTGCAGTTCCAAAGGCGGAATTAATCGCCATATCCGTGTTGAACTGGTCCAGACTTCCGTCAAACAGGCCATGCGCGGTAAAGAAATCGGGAATGCGGGTACTATCCGGAAGGGTATGAGCAGGCAGGAAGCTGTTGATGTCCGCTTTTGAAGAAGAAAGGTTTTTTATTTGCACATGGTAGATGGCCCTCCTGGCATCCGGCAATCCCGTAATCCGGCCTGAAATGGACAATTGTGTATTCTGCCATCCTGCAATCTCCAAACCGGGGATATTGAGGTTGTTCAGTTTGCCATTGATTCGGCCGTTTATTTTTACCCTTCCATTTTGATCCTTCTGCCAATGAGATTTCAACGCAGGAACCAGGAGAAGAATATCCCTGATCCCGATATCAGAATGGTCAAAGGCAAGATTGGCGTCCAAATCTCCGGGCTTGTTCGACAGACTGGCGACAGACGCATAGCTGATTACACTGTTGCTTTTAAGAGTAGAATGGCCGGTCAGCAGGACTAAATCTTTCGCGCCTGCACCCTGATCACCATAATAAAATCCGGTCGAAAGTTTTTTGACCTCAAATCCACTTTGCTCGGAAAGACTGAGCATTCCGATATCGCCCTTGTAACCGGAAGAAGAAATACTGACCGAACTGGCAGACGTATTCAGATTGCTGATATGCAAATGGGCGTAGTCTACCGCATCCGGTACCGGTTTCTTCGCTTCATCGTCATAGCTGAAAACATCGTTCACCAGATTCAGTCTGGCAAGATTTATTGTCCACGGTGCAGGTGATTTTTTCTTCTGATCATTTGCTTTTTTAACCTGTGTTTGCAAAGCCGGTTTTCCGTAAGCAAACCCGACTTTCGATTGGTTGAGTTCTACCGACTTCAGATCGAACTGCATCTTGTTCAGGTCAATCGAATCTGTGAGGATCGACAACAAGCCAATATCGAAACGATATCCTGCATTACTTACTTCATCCCGGTAGCCGACCAATACGGAATCCAGTCCGATTTTTCCTATCTGAAGATGAACGGTCCCCGGTGCCGTTGCATTCGAACCTGGTTCAGCTGCTGTACTGTGGAGGAACAGCGTCGGCTTGTATTCCCTCATGCTTCCGTTCAATCCATTTACCGATAACGCGTCAACCGCGTACCTGAGCCGGCCGGGATCAAAAGTCTTAACCGTCGTCTGGAAATCAGAAAGAGCCACGGTCATTTCGGTTCCAGCGGCGTCATCTTTATAGTGCGCATGAAAATTTGACAGGTGAATCTTCCCGAGTTCAAATATCCATGGGCTGTTTCCTTCCTCTGATTTTTTCTGATCCCCTGAAGCAAATGCATTGATAACAAAAGCATAGTTGAAGGCGGAATCATTGAGCAGTCTTTCGACATTGATCGTCCAACGGTCAAGGCTGACATCATGGACCACTATTTTCTGCCTGAAAAGTCCCCAGAGATCTACACCGAGGTTAATATTTCCGGCATACAGCAAAGTATCCCGGTGCCGGTCTTCCAGGTAAATATTTTTGAGTACAATATTTTTGGGAAAATCGACCGATAATTCGCCGATGAGAACTTTAGTTTGCAGCCTGGATTCGAGATATGCCTGGATTTTCTTTCGTCCGAAATTTTGAACTGCGGAAGTCTGCAAAAGGAATAGAACAAGAACAATGAGAAACAGGAGAATGAGGATAACTTTGAGGATAGTCCTCGAAATGCGTCGAACTATGCGATTGAACCTGGAAGAGGGGATTTTGACCATAATTCGAATACATTACCACGGATGAGGCGGGGAGCAGGCCAAAGTATTCCTCGTTTGAGCCCTGGCGGCCTAAGGAGGAGCCATAATTTACAACAAAAAAGCACCCGAATCTGTCCGTTTTACCGTTAACAATCATTGTTTTGACTGCATTGGTATCTTACTTTTTAACCGGGCGATAAGGCTCATTAATCTAATCTTACAGAACACGTTAAATGGATAAAAACGATATCGCGCCGCCCATTCTGAAAACAAAGCAACATTTCGAAATCCTCGACGGGTTAAGGGGTATTGCCGCCCTGGCCATCGTAGTGTTTCATTTTATGGAATGGGTTTACTCCGATTATAGCAAAGACTTTATCGGACATGGCTTTTTAGCCGTTGATTTTTTCTTCTGCCTTTCAGGCTTTGTTATTGCCTATTCCTATGATGACCGCATAGACAAAATAGGCGTTGTTGAATTTTTTAAATCACGGTTTATCAGGCTGCATCCGCTGGTTATATCCGGATCTGTGCTTGGTCTGCTGGCTTTTTTGTTTGACCCTTTTGGCGGACAACCGGAAATGTATAGCACCGGTATAATCATTCTGGCTTTTATCTGTTCGATATTGCTGATTCCCTTACCGGTAATAGCTGACCGTTCCTTTAACCTGTTCAGCTTTAATGCACCGGCCTGGTCCCTGTTCTGGGAGTATGTCGCCAATATCGCGTATGCATGGGTGCTATGCAGGATGAGTCGCCGCTGGCTATTGTTGTTAACCGTGTGCTCGGCAGTGGCTCTCTTCTATGTGTGTTACCGTTCAGGCAATTTACTGGGCGGCTGGAGCGGCCCGACCTTTTGGGACGG
>Ga0070668_100001199_pt1 | contig 18394 bp, 18 predicted proteins | sample KBSS43metaG_FD_64661 | JGI IMG/M metagenome (GOLD analysis project Ga0070668, IMG submission 64661) | Switchgrass rhizosphere microbial communities from Kellogg Biological Station, Michigan, USA - KBS S4-3 metaG | ecosystem: Host-associated > Plants > Roots > Rhizosphere > Soil ... | reverse complement strand
CGGTCACCGCGCCGCGCCGCGCCTGGGGGGCCCGGTCGCGCGCGGCGCCCCCAAGGCGTTCCAGCGCAGCCAGGACGTCGTCCGCCAGGATCGCCGGACCGTCCACCGGCCGGCTCGCCAGGACGCCCGCCGCGCCCTTGGCGAAGGCCTGGCCTACGAACTCATGCCCGTCGCGCACGCCGGCCAGCGCCACGAACAGATCGCCCGGCTCCAGGGTGCGGGTGTCGATGGACACCCCGGTCGCCGCGAAAGCCGCGCCGGCGGCCCGGCCGCCCGTCGCCGCCGCGATGGCTTCGGAGGTCCACAGGGGCTCAGTCATCGGCGCGCCCCAGGGCCGCAAGGGTTTCCTGCACGTCGTCGAAGGGATGGGTGACGCCGGCTGCGGTCTGGCCCTGCTCATGGCCCTTGCCGGCCACCACCAGCACATCGCCGTCTGTCAGCATCGCAGTCCCGGCGCGGATCGCCTCGCGGCGGTCGCCGATCTCCGAAAGGTTCGCCGCGCCGGCCCGCACCTGGGCGCGGATGGCGGCGGGATCTTCGCCGCGCGGGTTGTCGTCGGTGACGATGGCGACGTCGGCCAGCGCGCCGGCGATCCGCCCCATGATCGGCCGCTTGGTGCGGTCGCGGTCGCCGCCGGCGCCGAACACCACGATCAGCCGGCCCCGGACGTGCGGGCGCAGCGCCCTAAGCACCGTCTCCAGGCCATCGGGCGTATGGGCGTAATCCACATAGGCCTCGCCGCCGTTCGCGCCGGCGCCCACTCGCTGCAACCGCCCCGGCGCGCCCTCGAGGGTCTCCAGCGCGGGCAGGATATCGTCGAGGGCGATTCCGGCCGCCAGGCAAAGGCCCGCGGCCACCAGCACGTTGGAAGCCTGGAAGGCGCCGGCGAGGGGCAGCAGCACCTCATGCGTTCCGCCGTCGGCCGCCAGCGTCAGCCGCTGGCCGTCCGGGGTCTCGGCGCGGGCGACGAGCCGCAGCCCCTGCCCGGCCTCGCCCACCGAAAACACCGTCTGGCCGGCGGAGACCGCCGCGGCGGCGAAGACTGGATAGGCGTCGGAGTCGGCGTTCAGGACTGCGGTGGCGCCGCGCGGCAGCAGGGTCTCGAACAGGCGCAGCTTCGCCGCCCGGTAGACGCCCATGGCGCCGTGGTAGTCCAGGTGGTCCTGCGTCAGGTTCAGGAAGCCCGCGGCGGTCAGCGTCACGCCGTCCAGCCGGCGCTGGTCGATCCCGTGCGAGGAGGCCTCCAGCGCCAGGTGCGTCACGTCCTTGCGCGCCAGCGTCGCCATGAGCTCGGCCACGTCCGCGGCGTCCGGCGTGGTCAGGCCCGGCGGGGTGATCTGCTCGTCCGCCCCCTGCCCGGCCGGCGGCGAGATCCGCACGCCCAGGGTGCCCATGCTGGCGGCCTTGCGGCCCGCCTTGGCGAAGACCTGGCGGCAGAAAGTCGCCACCGAGGTCTTGCCGTTGGTCCCGGTCACCGCGACGCAGGCGCCGGGCTGGGCGCCGTGGAAGGCCGCCGCGGCCAGGGCGTAGGCCCGGCGCGGGTCGGAAGCGACGATCACCGGCACGCCCATCCCGGCCATCGGCCGCGCGCCCAGCACCGCCACCGCCCCGGCCGAGACCGCGCGGGGCACGAAGTCGCCGCCGTCAACCTTCGAGCCCGGCAGGGCGGCGAACAGGAATCCCGGCGCCACTTTGCGGCTGTCGGCCGTCACCCCGGCGATCATCGGATCGACATCGAGGTCGCGCCGCACCAGCTCGGAAAGGCGCAGGCCCATCAGTGCTCCTCCCCAGCCACCAGGGCCGAGGCCAGATCCTTCGGATCGCCCGCCGGGGCGTCGAGTCGGCGCGCGACGCCCAGGAACGGGCCGACGCGATCGATCACCCGTCCCACGGCGGGCGCGGCCGCCCAGCCGCCGGTCGCAAAGCCGAAGCTCTCCGCGTTGCCCTTCGGCTCGTCCACCAGGATCAGAACGAAGTAACGATCGGCCTCGACCGGTCCGTCGGTGGGGAACACCGCGGCGAAGGACGAGACCAGCGTGGTCTTCGCATAGCGGCCGTCGACGATCTTCTCGGCCGAACCGGTCTTGCCGCCGACGCGCATGCCCAGCGCATTGGCCTTGCCGCCAGTCCCGTGGACGACGTTCAGCCGCATGAGCTGGAGCATCGCCTGAGCCGTGGTCTCGGAGACCACCCGCGGCCCCGTCGGACGGGCGCCGGCCTTCATCGGCTTGATGGTCAGCGGCACGTAGGTTCCGCCATTCAGGATCGCGCCCATGCCGGCGGTGAGCGCCAGCGGCGTCACCGAGATCGCATGGCCGAAGGAGGCGGAGGCCACCGCGTTGTCGTTCCACTGCCGCGGCAGGATCGGCCTGGCGCTCTCCTGCAGCTCGACCGGCGCGGCCTCGAACAGGCCGAAGCGCTTGAAGTAGCGGGTCAGGTTGGAGCCGCCCGCCTGCAGCGCCATCTTGGTGGTGCCGATGTTGGAGGAATGCAGGAAGATCTCCGCGACCGACATGCTGCCCTTGGCGCCGTGATAGTCGTGGATCGTCTGCCCGCCGATCTTCACCGGCGTGGTGACGTCGAAGGTGGAGGCGAGGGTCGCCGAGCCGCTGTCCAGGGCCATGGCGGTGGTGAACACCTTGAAGGTGGACCCCATCTCATAGACCTGGGTGCCCGCGCGGTTCAGCAGCTGCTCCGGCGTCGCCTTCCCCGGGGCGTTGGGATCGAAGCTGGGATAGCTCGCCAGCCCGAGGATCTCGCCGGTGTGGACGTTGGTGATGATCCCCACCGCGCTTTTCGCCTGGAACGCCACGGCGTTCTTCACCAGCTCGTCCTCGAGGGCCGCCTGCACGCGAAGGTCGATGGAGAGGGCCTGGGGCTCGTGCTTGGCCGCGCCGGCGCGGACCGCCTCGTCGAGGGCCGCTTCCGCGCCGGCCAGGCCCGAGCCGCCGCTGTCGGAAAAGCCGATGAGATGGGCGGCCGTCGTCCCCAGGGGGTAGACGCGCCGCTCCTCGGGCTCGAAGGTCAGGCCGGGCAGGCCCAGGTCGTGGATCTTGTCGCGCTCAGCCGGCGTCAGGCCGCCAGTCAGGAATGTGCGCCGGCCGGCGCGCAAGGCCTTTTCCAGCCGCTTGGCCTCCAGCGCCGGCAGGGTGGCGTGCAGGGCCCGCCGGGTGCCGGGCAGGTCCCACATTTCGCGCGGATCGACGTAAAGGCCGTAGTGCAGCAGGTCGGCCGCCAGCATCGCCCCGTTGCGGTCCACGAGGTCCGCCCGCATGGCGCCGCTGGCGGTCAGAAAGCCGCCGTCAGAGTCGCCGTGGTTGAACAGCGCCGCGCGGGTGGCGCCGATGGCCAGGCTGAGGAAGCCCGCGGCGAACAGGGCCAGGACGAAGAAGATCCGGATGCGGGTGTCGTCCTCGGCCCGTCCCTTGGCGCGGGCGCGCTCGAAGGCGTGCTCGACGCCCCAGACCCGGGCGACCAGCCAGCGCCAACCCGAGGCGCCGCCGAACGCGTGGTGGCTCAGGCTCAACGCGGGGCCTCCCGCTGGGCCAGCTTCCCGAGATCGTCGGGGGTGGCCTCGCGCTTGGCGGACACGGGCGCCAGGCCCAGGTAGGCGGTCGACAGCCGCTCGATCCGCGAGGGCTGCTCCAGGAAGGCGACCTCCGCGTGCAACAGGCGGATGCGCCCCTTCTCCATGTCGATCAGGCGCGAGACCTTCGCGATCTCGGCCCGCTCGCGCCCGGCCACCGTCTTGGCCAGGTAGACGCCCAGGATGATCGAGGCCAGCAGGCCCATGGCCACGATGTCGATCAGGCGGAAACCGCGAATACGCCGGTTGATGAGACTCATGCCGCATCCCTCCAGACGGGGGCCGATGTGCGCACCGCCGCGCGCAGCTTCGCTGAGCGGGCCCGCGGATTGGCCGCCATTTCCGACGGCTGCGGCGCGCGCGCGCCATTGAACAGAAGCTCGAAGCTGGGCGCGGCCCCCGGCGGCGCCGGCGGCAGATGCCGCGATCCGGCCGGCGTGCGACCCGCGCGCACCGCCAGGAACGCCTTGACGATACGGTCCTCCAGCGAGTGGAAGGTCACCACGGCCAGCCGCCCTCCGGACTTCAACGCCCGTTCGGCGGCCACGAGCCCCTGCTCCAGCTCGTCCAGCTCGTCGTTGACTGCGATCCGCAGGGCCTGGAAGGCGCGGGTGGCCGGATGAGTCTTGGCGCCGCGCCGCCCGCCCAGGGCCTGTTCGATGAACTCCGCCAGCTCCACCGTGCGGGTGAACGGCTGCTGGCTGCGCCGGCGTGCGATGGCGCTGGCGATCCGCCGCGATTTCCGTTCCTCGCCGTAGACGAACAGGATGCGGGCGAGTTCGGCCGGCTCCTCCTCGTTGACCAGGTCCGCGGCGGTGCGCCCCTTGGCGCCCATCCGCATGTCCAGCGGTCCGTCGCGCATGAACGAGAAGCCGCGGTCGGCCTCGTCGAGCTGCATGGATGAGACGCCGAGATCCAGCGCCACCCCGTCCACCGCCGCGGCTCCCGTGACCGATTCCAGCTCGGAAAACGGGGCCTCGATGAGCCGGAAACGGGCCGGATCCAGCCCTTCCGCAAACCGCCGGGCCGTGGGGTCGCGGTCGAAAGCGATCACCGCCGCGCCCGCGGCCAGGAAGGCGCGCGTGTAGCCGCCCGCCCCGAAGGTCCCGTCTACGATGGTCTTGCCGGCCGCCGGCGCCAGCGCCTGCGTCACCTCCTGCAGCAGGACCGGTACGTGGGCGTCCGTCATGCGACCACCCCGGCGCGGGCCGCACGTTGGCGGGCCCGAAGCTCGGCCATGCCCTCGCGGGCGAATTCGCGCTGGGCGGCCCGGTGCGCCTGGAACGCCTCGCGGCTCCAGATCTGGAACCGGTCGCCCAGGCCCACCACCGTCACCCAGTCCGTCAGGCCGAACATGTCGCAGAGGTTCTCCGGCAGGGTGATCCGGCCCGCCGTATCGAACGAGAGCTTGGCCATGCCGCCCAGCACCGAGGTCTCCAGCGCGGTGCGCAGCGGATCGCCGAAGTCCAGCTCCTCGATCACGCCCAGGTAACGGTCGAACAAGGCTTTTCCGCCAGCTTCGACGCAGTCGGCCTCGATCGACGGGAAGCAGATCACGCCGTCGAAAGGCCCCGAGACGAGCGCACGGAATTCCTGAGGCACGACGATGCGCCGCTTCACGTCCAGCTGTTTCTCGAAGGTCGAGAGAAACAATGCCGTCCAGCCCCTTTGCGCGCCCGATGGCCGGCCGCCCCCAGCATCCGCTCCGATTTGCCCGACACGCCCCCACGCGCGCCGGCTCGGTATGGTTAGCGAATGGTGTTTGGGTTAACATGGGATTGAATGCCACACAATGACTCTCAATGACTATTGAGCAGCAATTCGAAGATGTCGCAGGGCCTCGTCGTTATGGTAAATCAACTATTAACAGAACATACATAGAACACACAAATAGAGCGATACAACGGGGGATAATCTGACGAAACGAGAAGGACCAGACGGCCTGTAAGCCGGGTTCTGTGCCGCCCGCCCCGGCGAACCGGAGCGGACGCGGCGGCCATTCCTCTGGACCGTCCGTCGCCGGACGGTTCTCGCGACCTACCCGGACCCCTCGGGCCAACGACGGCCCTGCCGTCCGGCGAACCGGCGGCGCGAGGTCCCTATTCGGTCTTGCTCCTGGCGGGGCTTGCCATGCCGTTCCCATTGCTGGGAACGCGGTGCGCTCTTACCGCACCCTTTCACCCTTACCCTGACCGAGGTCAGGGCGGTTTGCTTTCTGTGGCGCTATCCCTGGGGTCGCCCCCGGCGGGCGTTACCCGCCGCCATGTCGTCGTGGAGCCCGGACTTTCCTCCCCCGCCGCAAAGCGAGGGCGACCGCCCGGCCGTCTGGTCCGAGGCGAACGTGGGGCCGGTCGGCGCGAAGGTCAATCCGTCAAGGCCGTCGCTGGGGCCGGCGCCGGGTCGTCGGCCAGCCGTGCGTAGAGAACCTGGCTCCAGAAGCGGCCCTTCCACCATCCATGGTCGCGCAGCAGGCCCTCGCGCCGGAAGCCATGCCGCTCCAGCAGGCGGCAGGACGGCCCGTTGCCGTCGGTGACCAGGGCGGTGATGCGGCGCAGGCCCAGCCCCTCGTAGCCGAAGCTCAGCAGCTCGGGCAGGATCTCGTCCATCACCCGCTGGCCCCAGTGGGCGCTGCCGACGTCGTAGGCGATCTCGCCCTGGGAGCCGCGCTCACGCTGGACGAGGTTGTAGCCGCAGGTGCCGATCATCGGCCCGCCGTCCCGGATCCGGATGGCCCAGCGGACCCCGACATTCATCTCCCGCCGTTCCCGGGCCCAACCGATGATCTGCAGCGCCTCGGCCGGCTTGAGCAGGGGTTCGATGTCCAGGAAGGCCACGACCGCCGGGTCGCCCAGGTGGTCCAGCAGCGCCGGCCCGTCGGCGTCCTCCAGCGGCCGCAGCACGAACCGCTCGGTGCGCCAGATCAATGGATCGGCGGCGAGGTCGATGGTGGGAGTCACGCGCCGCCCTCCCCCGCGTCAGACGCCGGCCCGCAGGAGGGCGATCAGCCGCGCGCGGGTGTCGCCGTCGGCCACGCCGTCCACCTGGGCCTGGCGCCAGTGCCGCTGGAAGGCGCGCACCACCGCGGCGGTGTGCGCGTCGAACGTCCCGCTGGGCGCGCAGTCGTAGCCCAGCCGCGTGAAGCCCGCCTGCAGGGCGAAGACGCCGGCGCCCTCCGCGCCCTGCTCCAGCGGCGCGCCGGGCGCCGGCGGCGGCTCGGCCCACAGGCCATGGCCCGCCGCGGCCAGCGCCTTCCAGGGGAACAGCTCGCCAGGATCCTGCTTGCGGTCGGGGGCCACGTCGGCGTGGCCGACGATACTGCCGTCGTCGATGGTCCAGCGGCTGCGGATGTCGGCGACCAGCGCGATCACGGCGGCGACCTGGGCGTCCGGAAAGGGCCGGTATCCGAACTCGTGGCCCGGGTTGACGATCTCGATCCCGACCGAGGCGCCGTTGACGTCGCGCCGCCCGCGCCAGGACGAGAGCCCTGCATGCCAAGCCCGCCGCTCCTCCGGGACCAGCCGGAACACGCGGCCGTCCTCCTCGACCACATAGTGGGCCGAGACCTTCGCCTCGGGGTCGCGCAGGCGGTCGATCGCCTCCTGCCCGGTGCGCATGCCGGTGTAGTGCAGCAGCAGGATCTCCGGCGGCGCGTTACGCGCATCGAAGTTGGGGGATGGCGCCTCGATGAAGTCCATGCGGTTCCTATTGGGCGCGGTTTCGGATGGCGAGCAGCAGCGGCATCACCCGGTTGGGCCGCAGCGCGATGATCAGCACGCCGGCCAGCGCCACCGCCGTGCCGATCGCCATCCGCGGCCCGAACGGGTCATGCAAGATGAGGACGCCCAGGGCGATGGTGGCGAGCGGCGTCATCAGCGTCAACGGCGAGATCAGGTTGGCCTCGTAGCGCTGGATCAGCAGGTAGAAGGCCGTGTGCGCCCCCACCGACACCGCGAGGCCCGAATAGAGCACCGCGGCCACGAACGGCCAGCCGGCGGCGATCCCCGCCTGCACCTGCCCCGGCTCGAAGATCGCCGAGAGCAACGCCAGCGGCAGCACCGACGAAAGCCCCACCCAGGCCTGGAACTGCAGCGGCCTCACCCCTTCGAACTGTTTCATCATCACTGCGCCCAGGGACCCCAGGAAGGCCGAGCCCACCACGTAGAAGAGGCCCACGGAGGCGTGGACCCCGGCCGGATCCCACATGACCGTCAGCGCCCCCGCCAGGGTCAGGGCGATCCCGATCCCGCGCCGCCAGCGCACGCGCTCCCCCAGCATGACCATGGAGAGCACCGTGGTGATCGGCACGCCGAGCTGGGTCACCACCGCCACCTCCGAGGGCGTGGCGGTCTTCAGTCCCATGAACACCAGGGTGAAATTGCCGCCGCCCATCAGCAGCGCCACGACGATCAGCCGCCAGTGCGGCCGCGGCATCGGGAACAGCCAGGGACAGACCGCGATCGCCACCACGCCGAAGCGCAGCGCGGCGTAGAACATTGGCGGCAAGTCGAGATTCGAGACCACATACTTGCTGACGATGTTGTTGGAAGCCCAGGTCAGGCAGACCATAACCAGCAGGGCGAAGTCGCGAAGCGCCATGGCGCCGGCTGTAGGGCGCGCCGCCCGCCGCGGGCAAGCCGTTTAGGTCGCCGTTTGACAAGCATCGCGTCCGGCCGGGCGAGGCGTTATGATGCGGCCATGACGACGAAAGCCCAGCTAGTCGCGGACTGGCGCCAACTCGCCGACGAACTCCACCATACGCTCGAATGGCTGGAGAGCGGCGGCGTCTCGCCCACCCACAATGCGGAGGACACGCGAGCGAGCATCGCCCGCATCCGGGCCAGCCTCGGCAAGGTCGAAGGTCTGATCGCCGCCTATCGGGAGCCGGATAGCTAAAGGCGCCCAAGGCCAAAGGCGTCCCGCCGACGCCGGCGGGTGACGGCGTGACGTTCTAGCTGAACGCGTCGGCGACTGTCGGACCCGGGTTCCGGACGAGCGACTTCGTGGGGATGACATAGGTGCCGGCGGCCATATCCCCCAATCGTTGCCGGTGCGGCGACGCCATGACGAGGATGGCCGCCGGAAGCCCACCGAGCAGAAAGGGGTTCACTTCCACGAGCCGCAGCAGAGTGCGGATCGCGGCCCTGCCCAACCCCGGCGGCTGACCCTGCGCATTGACGACGACGGAGCCGGTGACGAGCTTTCCCAACGTTCGTCCCCACAACCCCTCAGTGACGGGAAAATACGCAAGCCAGAAGAGACCGACGATCACCAGCTTCGTACCCACGAACCGGTCTTCGAACATGAAGACGGCCGCAAGAAAAACGACGCCAAGAACCACGAAGTCCACCCACGCCCCGATCCAGCGCCGGAAAAGGGTTTCCGCAATGTCCAGCCGCCGCGCAACGTCTTCGACATTGCTCGGCGCGGTGTTCACGCCCACGATCGCTTCCACCATCCCCGGCCCCTCCCGACCCGGACGACGCCTGACGCGCCGAGACCTTCGGGGCATGGAACCATAAGGCGCCGCTTAAGCCTACTGCGGAGTTGATCGACCGCCTGCCGCTCGGTCTCGTTGCAAAGGCGATCCTGATCCGGCCAGCGCGGGCTTCAGAACCGCCAGGGCGTGGAGACCTGGAACGTATAGTCCGGCGCCTCGCGGGTGAGGCCGACGCCCAGGGTGACGTCGAGGAGCAGGTTGGGGGCCAGCACCCGGTCGACGCCGAACTGGACGACGGAGGCCACGCCGTCCGTTCCGTTGAGCGAAATCCCGTCGAGCTCGGCCTTGCCGCGGAAATCCTGGGCCAGGCCCAGGTTCAGCGAGGTCTCGGGGCTGACCGCCAGCACGGCGCCCAGCTCCAGGCTGGCCGACGGTCCGGCCTGGAAGCGTCCGAACGGCTCGCGGGTGGAGAAGCTGTGCGTGTAGGAAAGCGTGCCGAAGAACACCATCGGATCGACCGACTTGACCGCCGTCAGCCGTCCCCTGACGACGTGCGCCCCGCCACCCGTGGCCACCGCGGGCACGCTGACGCGCAAGGGGCTGCGACCGGTGGGCGCCTGCCAGGAGATCCCGCCGATCAGGTCCGGCCGCCAGCCGTGCTCGCGGGCCAGCACGTGGCTGAGCGACAGCTCCAGGTCGCCGACGCCCGAGCCGTTCTGCGCCACATAGCGGCCGTCGCCGAGCGAGCGGCTCTGACGCAAGGCGTTGTAGGGCACGCGCAGCTCGACCTGGCTGCTCCAGGGCAGGCCCAGGCGCAGGGTGGCGGACGCCCGGATCGCGTCGGAACGCAGGCGCTGGTCGGCCACCGTGCTGATGCCTTCGGGCGTGTCCACCAGGGTCAGGCCCTGCACCTCGCTGTAGCTGTAGGCGACGCTGGGGGCGACTTCCCCGCGCCAGGGCGGCAGCAGCAGGCCGCCGCGCTGCACCAGGGCGCGCGAGAGCGCCTCGGCCTCGGCCGGGTCCTCGTCCGCGCGGCCGGCCGCGGGCGGCGCAGCGGCGATGGCGGCGGGCGGGGCTTGCGGCGTCGGAACCGCGGTCGAAGCCGCCGTCGGGCGGGCCGCGCGCTCCAGCGCCTCGATGCGCTTTTCCAGGGCGGCGATCGCCGCATCCCGCTGCTTCAGCGCCTCGAGCAGTTGCGCATTGCTCATCGGCTGCGCCCAGGCGGGCGTCGCCGCCGCCAGGGCCAGAACCGCCGCCGCGGCGGGCTTCATCGCACCCGGCTCCATCCGCGCAGGCTGGCGTCCGTGGCGCGCAGGCTGGCGCCCCCCGGGGCGAGGAACAGGTCGGCGGGCGCGGCCATCCGGTTCGGCGGCCGCGGACGGTCGGGCGGAAAGACCACGAACCCGACCGACCCCGGCCAGACGCCGGCGAAGGCCTCGCGGCTCATCGTCCGATTGCCGAACGCCGGATCTGCGATCAGCAGCCAGCCGTCCCGCTCGCCGCGAACGACCACGAAGTGCCCGAAGCCGTTGACCCGGATCGGGGCGATCACCGGGGCCATGGCGACGAGTTCGTCGACGCTCAGGCCCGCGTAGCCCGCCGCCGCGAAGCCGCGGCTGGCGGCGAACCGCTTCAGGTCCAGCAGCGAAAACCCGAGCCGGCTGCGGACCAGGAGCGGGCTGGTCGTCTGCAACATGCCCAGCGCCGCCTCGCGCTCGGTCACCGGCGCGCCGAGCTGATAGGTCATCAAGGTGGCGAGCGCCGCCGCCCCGCAGCTCAGGTCCCAGTGCTGGCGCACCACGCCCTGGTTGCGGATCTCGAGCAGGCTATCGACATGGCCAATGGCGCCCGCCGCCCTGGGGATAAGGGCGGCGAGCGCCAGCGCCGCGGCGGCCGAGAGGGCGTGCAGCCGCGACGGGACCTTTCTCACGGGCGCCGCGCTCAGCGGACGAGAACGAAGTCGAGCGCCTTCGCCCGGGTCGGGAAGCGCAGGAAGTTCAGCGCATCGATGGCGTTTCCGGGCGAGATCGCCCCAAGCAGCCCGTGGGTCTCGTCCTGCACCCCGGCCGAGAACACCACCGAGCCGTTCGGGCCGCTGGTGAGCGCCCACAGCTTGTCGATCTTCACCGGCAGGCCGGCGAAGTTGGTCACCTCGCCCAGGAAGGCGCCGGTGGCGGGATCGAAGGCGTTCACCTTGCCGTCGCCGAAGTTGCCCACCAGCAGGGCGCCTGCGAACTCGCCGAAGCTGGCCGGGGCGATGGTCAGGCCCCAGGGCGCGTTCAGCGGCCCGTGCGCCACCAGGCGCTGGAGCAGCGCGCCGCTGGTGTCGAAGACGTCGACGGCGCCGAGACCTGCGCCTGGCTGCTCCTCGTCGCCGTTCCGCTGGGCGAAGGCGACATAAATCTTGCCGTTCAGGGCCTGGGCGTTGAACGGGGCATAGTTGGCCGGGAGCTGTGCGTCGGTGAACGACCCCTTTGGCGCGAAGCTGGAATCGAACATGTCCACATGGCCCTGGGCGAAGTCGGCGGCGAAGATCCGCGGGCCCGTGCCGTCGCTGCTTCCGAACGCCAGGCCGGTGTAGACCGCCCCGGGCGTGGTCACCGCGGTCACCGCGTTCGTGGGGTTCACCTGCGGCGCCCAGCCCTGGATGGTTCCGGAGAGCGTGGCGAACATGAATACGCTGCGCGCGCTCGTCGTGCCGTTGGTGATCTTGAAGGCGTCCGCCACGGGCTGGAACACGGTGCCGGTGGGTCCCCCGGGCACGCTCACCGTCAGGGCGACCTTGGCGAAGGTGTTCCGGTCGTAGAGGGTCGAGGTGTCCGACCCCTGGTTCGCCACCCAGAGCGCCGACGTGGGCGATTGCGACAGGCCCCAGGGATTGACCAGCAGCGGATCGATGGTGGGCGCGCGTCCCGCCTGGTCGGCCACCAGGCGGTCGACCTTGAAGGTGATCCCGGCGGCGACGCCGTCGAGCTGGCCGTCGGCGAGCTCAACCGGGGCGGCAAGCGCGGGCGCGGCGAACAGACCGCCCGCCAGTGCGAAGACGACAGCGTATTTCATGGGTCCCTCAATTGTCCGAACCCAGATGTCCGACAATAGACGCGCCCACCTGCGCCGGTCGCCGACCACCTCAGTTCAATGAAAGCGCACAAGCCTTTCGCCGGCCAAGCCGAAGCGAACAGACACAAGCCTGTGAGACCAAAGCAGAGCCAGCGATCCTTGAGACAAACCGCCCGGGGGCGGAATGGAGTCTCATTCGGACGCGGTCACAGCCCCAGGACTATCTTGGCGACGCGAGAGCCCCCGGCAGGGGAATAGAGCGCACCCGTGCGGAAACCTTGCGCCGCTCAGCCGTTTCGACCGCTTGCCTCGGTCCCGCGGGACGCGCAGGAACGCCGCCATGCCGCGAATCCTCACCTACAACGTCCATCGCTGCGTCGGGGTCGACCGCCGGCTGGACGTGGCGCGGGTGGCCCAGGTGATCGCGCGCCTGCGCCCCGACATCGTCGCCCTGCAGGAGCTCGATGTCGGCCGCGCCCGCACCGGCGGGGTCGACCAGGCCCACGAGATCGCCCGGCGGCTGGAGATGGCGGTGCATTTCCACGCCGCGCTGAAGGTGGAGGAGGAACTGTACGGCGACGCCATCCTGACCACCCTTCCCGAGCAGCTGGTCCAGGCGGGCCCCCTCCCCGGCTACCCGCGCATCCAGTCCCTCGAGCCGCGCGGCGCCCTCTGGGTCCAGGTGGAGATCGAGGGACGCCTGGTGCAGATCATCAACACCCACCTGGGCCTGGTGCCGCGCGAGCAGCAGATCCAGGCGCGGTGGATCGCCGGGCCGAAGTGGCTCGACCACCCCGAACGGGTCGGGCCGACCATCCTGCTGGGCGACTTCAACGCCACCGCCAGCTCGCTGGTCCACCGCACCTTGACCGACAGGCTGCAGCCGGCGCGCAGCCTGTCGCCGCACAAGTCGCCCACCTCCACCTTCCCCTCGACGCTCCCCGTCCTGCGGATCGACCATCTGTTCGTCAGCGAGGAGATCCGGGTGCAGGACGTCTTCGCCCCCTTCAACAGCCTCACGCGGATCGCCTCCGACCACCTGCCGCTGGTGATGGATTTCGAACTGGTCTAGCGGCCGGGATACGCCTGTCCCCCGGTTTCCGTTGGCTGGCCCTTTCGGTGGTGAATACATTTTTCGGGTGGTGAACAGCATCTTGGCGCGTGAATGAAATGACAGTTTTAACAATAGCTTGCCTGCATTCCGCACCTGTTTGGGGCGTTAACTGGAGGGTTGACCGGTAAACACCCTGCAACGGTCCGCAGCGCCAGGCCACGACCCGGAAAGCCTAGCGCAGATGATGGTGGGAAGCAAGAACATAACAAGAACAACATCGGCCTGCGTGCCATAGTCCCACCGCCGCCATGATGCCTGTCACGCCTCATCCAGGCGGGGCCGGAACAGGACCGGACCGAATCTAGCGAGGAACAGGACGAAGGCTCCCGCCCAGGCGACCGCCGCAGCCTCCACCCCGACGGCGTAGTCGAAAAAGCCGAATGGCGCGGCCACGCGGACCGCCGCGCCCACGGTCACCAGACCGAAGATGAGGGTGGTCGGCAGATCCGCCACGAGTTCGCGGCCCGTGTGGCCCAGGATCGCCCGGGTCATGACCGCGAGGACCATCGTCCCCATGGCTCCGGCCGTCAGGGCGTGGATCGCCGCCGAGCGGGGGATCGATGCGCCGAGGACGCTGGCGCCCAGGAGCAGGAGGCCGGCCGGAACCCAGAGATATCCGACGTGGAGAATGAGCACGAGGGGATCGCGCGCGGCCCCCAGGCCGCCCCATCGCGACAACCGCAGCGCCTGCAGGCATCCGGCTACGGCGAGCATCCATCCGGTGGGCGCCCAGTCCGGCGCGGCGGTCCACGCCAGCAGGCACGCCGCCGTCGCCGCCAGCACCGCCAGGTCGAAGGGCGTCGACGGCTCCGGCAGGCGACGCGCGACGCCCTGCTTGACCATCCAGTTGCGCGTGAAGGCCGGGATGATGCGGCCGCCGATCACCGAGATCATCATGACCACGACGCAGAGCCCCGCCCGCATGCCGAGGTCGCCATCGCGCAGCAAGCCAGCCGCGCCGGCATGATCGGCGGCGTTCGAGACGCCCAGCAACAAGACAAGCCCTGCGATCGGCAGGTTGCGGTTCCTTGACGCCAGGACCTCCCAGGCGACGAGCCCGGCGAGGCCCACATAGAAGCCGACATCCAGGACGGCGGCCGCCGCGGGCCCGGTCCACGCCGAGACGAGCACCGCCACCCGTCCCGCCGCCCACAGCCCGGCCAGGGCGGCGAGCGGCAGGCCCGCGATCGCCGGGCGGCCTGTCCAGTTCGGGATCGCGGTCAGGAGGAATCCGGCCACGATCGCGCCCACGAAGCCGAACAGCATTTCATGCCGGTGCCAGACCAGGGGCTCGAAAGCCGATGGCAGGGCCAGTCCGCCGACCGCCGCCATCAGCCAGAGCGCCAGGGCGATCACGGCCCAGGCGGGACCGAGGAGGAAGAAGGGCCGGAAGCCGCTGCGGAAGAACGGCGGCGACGCGGCGATCCTCGCGCGACGATGCGCGAACAGCCGCTCATCCTGCGCGGTCATGGGCTGCGGACAACCACCGGCTCGAGATCTACAGCCGGCGTGTCGGCGGTCTCGCCGCGCCGATGACGGCCGAACAGGGCGCGGACCATGAAGATCGCGAAGGCGACGACGCCGACCGTGAAGACAAGATCGCCCGGCACCCGCATCCAGACCAGCGCCTGCATCAGCGGGCTGTGGATAACCTCGGCGCTGCGCGCATAGGCGTAGTCGCGGGTGAAGCTCTCGTAGGTCTGGATCAAGCCCTGCGGGAAGAGCGACAGGAACACCATCATCGCCAGGCCGATGTTGAGGCACCAGAACGACGTCTTAAGCAGGCCGTTGCTCCAGCGGGCCGGGTCCGACAGGCCGCGCATGCAGAACAGGGTAAGCCCAATGCCGAGCATGCCGTAGACCCCGAACAGGGCGGCGTGGGCATGGGTCGCGGTCGTGTTGAGCCCCTGCATGTAGTAGAGCGCGAGCGGGGGGTTGAGGAAGAAACCGAACAGCCCTGCGCCGATGAGATTCCACACCAGCACGCTGGTGAAGAAGGCGAACGGCCAGCGGTAGACCTCCTGCCAGCCATGCCGGTGCTCGAACTTGAGCCGGTTGTAGGCCTCGAAGCCGACGACCATCAGCGGCACCACCTCGAGCGCTGAGAACACCGAGCCCAAGGCGATCACCGCGGTCGGTGTGCCGCTGAAGTAGATGTGGTGGAACATGCCGAGCACGCCGCCGCCGAGGAAGATGATCGTCGCCAGCAGCACCGACGTCGCAGCCACCGACATCCGCACCAGCCCCATCTTCACGAACAGGGCCGAGACAATCGCCGTCGCGAACACCTCGAAGATGCCCTCCACCCAGAGGTGGACGACCCACCAGCGCCAGTACTCCATGACCGAGATGTGGGTGTGCTCGCCGTAGAAGAGCCCGGTCCCGAACAGCAGCCCGATCGAGACCGTTGCGATCGCGACCAGGAAGACCAGCGAGCGGCCGGCCTTTTCCCTGAGCGCCGGCCAGACCCCGCGCAGCACCAGGACGACCCACAGCAGGAGGCCGACGAACAGGTAGATCTGCCAAAAGCGGCCGAGGTCGAGGTATTCATAGCCCTGGTGGCCGAACCAGAAATTGATCGTTCCGACCGGCAGGTGGCGGTTGATCGCGGCCCACTCGCCGGCAAAGGAGCCGACGACGATGACCAGCAGGCTGACGAACAGAAAGTTCACGCCGAAGCGCTGGAACTTCGGTTCGCGGCCGCCGAGCAGCGGGGCGACATAGAGACCGGTCGCCAGCCACGCGGTGGCGATCCACAGCACCGCGAGCTGCGTGTGCCAGGTGCGGGTGACCGCGTAGGGGAAGAACTCGGCCATCGGCATGCCGTAGAGGCCCTGGCCCTCGACCGCGTAGTGGGCGGTGACGATGCCGAGCAGCACCTGGGCGAAGAACATCGCGGTGACGACAAAGAAGTACTTCGCGGTCGCGCGCATGGAGGGCGTGATCGTGGCGCTGCCGAACAGGTCGGTGGTGGCGAAGCCCTCGACCGGCTCCATGTCGCGCCGCCAGACATCGAACTCGCGCGCGTAGTACCAGACGAGGGCGCCGATGCCGCCCAGCAGCACGAAGATGGAGATGAAGGTCCACAGGAAAATCGCGCCCGTCGGCGTGTTGCCGACCAGCGGCTCATGCGGCCAGTTGCTGGTGTAGCTGATCGCCTGCCCCGGCCGCTCGGCGGCGGCGGCCCACGACGTCCAGAAGAAGAAGGCGCCCAGCTCGTGGGCTTCGGTCGTAGTCAGGGTTGCGTTCTGCGGCATGGCGTAGAGCGCGCGCAGATGCTGATCGGCGGGCGTGCGATTCGTGAACAGCCCCTCGAAGTGCGCGGCGGTCGCCGCGATGGCGGCCGCCCGCTGGTCACTGACGGTGATCACAGCGGTGTGCGGATCGTATCCACCGATGCGCATCTCGCGCCTGAGCAGGGCGCCAATCCGCGCCTGATCGGGCTCGGCCAAGGCCTCGAATCCCGAATTCGCCAGCAGGCCGCGCAGCGCGAGCGCCTCGCGATGCAGCCAGTCCGCGCTCCAGTCGGGCGCCACATAGCCGCCATGGCCCCAGATCGAGCCCTGCTGCATCCCGCCGGTCGATTGCCAGACTGCCTGGCCGCGCCGAATTTCCTCGCCCTCGTAGACCACCTGACCGGAGGCCGACCGCACGGCGGCCGGCATCGGCGGCTTGGTGTGATAGATCTCGCCGCCGAACCAGAGCAGGGCGCCGAACATGATCGCCATGGTCGCACCGAAGATGATCCACAGACGGCGGATGGAAAACTCGGAGGCGTAATCGGACATGGCTATCCCTCACCCGAGGGACGTGTCGGGCCGCGCGCCAGTTGGGGTGCATCGCCGCCTGTCTTGTCGCGGGCGGGCCCAGGCATCGTCCGGACTGGCCGGACACCGAAGGACTTGGCGCCTTCGCCTCCAACCCACGATAGAGCCGCGCCCGGGTAGATGACAGTGGAATTTCTACCCTTGCGTGACGCCAGTCATTCTCGATGACCCTTCGGCCTCCGGCGGGCGGGCGTCCCAGGCTGGGCCCTCGCCGAACAGGCGTTCGTGCAGCTTGCGCAGGATCGCCGCCGTCACGCCGAAGATGCATCGGCCCTGGTGCGTGACAGCGTGATACGGGCGAACCTCCCCGAGCGGGGTCACGCCTTCGCGGACTTCGTAGTTCAACGGGTCCATCAGGAAGGCGAAGGGCGCCTCGAAGACCTCTGCGACCTCGTGCGGGTTGGGCGTGGGCGTGAATTCAGGACGCACGAAACCCACGACGGGAACCAGCCAGTACTTGAATGTCGGGGTGGTGTAGGGCGTGGCCACGCCGACCAGGGAAACCAGGCTGCGGTCGAGCCCGATCTCCTCCTTCGCCTCTCGAAGCGCAGTGTCGCCGGGCGTCTCGCCAGGATCGCGCCGGCCGCCCGGAAAGCAGATCTCGCTGTTGTGGTCGCGCAGGGCGTCCGCGCGACGGGTGAGGATCACCGACAGGCCGGCCTCTCGCTCCACAAGCGGCACCAGCACCGCCGAGTTCACGCGGCTGTCGTCGATATGCCAGTAGCGCTCCGCGGCCGCTCTGGACCTGGCGACGCCAGGTTCCGCCGGAGCGAAACGCCCTCCGTCGAGCGGGTCCAGGCGGCGACTGATCCTGGACTTGAGGTCATGGGGAGGTTCGCCGCCCGGAAGCCTAGCGTTGTCCACCTACGCACCTCCAACGCCTCGAATTATGTGCTTCCGACAGAAGCGTCCGCCAGCGTACCTCAGAGCGCAGGTTCGGCGGCGGAAAATGCCGGCGGTCGGCACAACACGATGGAGACTGTTGGCCACCACGCGCAAGCAAGGGCATTCGCTGCGCCTGAGCAGCGCGTCCTTTTGCTATACGGCCGCTGTCTGCGTCGCTTGGCCGTCGTTCGTGAACCGGAACAGCGGGTGGTCGGCGTCGTCATAGACCTCGATCATGTGAAACGGTCCCCATATGGGCAGTTCGGCCATGAACGCGTTTGTCAGGACGTCCTCGCCACCGCAGGAAATCACTCGCAGATCGGGCGCCATGCAGCCCCGTTTGTGAAGGTAGCAGACGAAGGTCTTGGACATCGGGGGCTCTCCCCTGGGGAGGGAGAAGGTTAACGCCCTGCCTCGCCGCCTTCTATCGCAAAGCCGACATAGCTGGGCCGATCTGGCCTAGGCCTGGCGCGGGGCCTCGACCA